>Ga0335069_10014823_pt1 | contig 10906 bp, 5 predicted proteins | sample Lox_Sample_11_FD_206714 | JGI IMG/M metagenome (GOLD analysis project Ga0335069, IMG submission 206714) | Soil microbial communities from Loxahatchee National Wildlife Refuge, Florida, United States - Lox_Sample_1.1 | ecosystem: Environmental > Terrestrial > Soil > Wetlands | place: USA: Florida... | reverse complement strand
TAAAAGGTAAGTAACGGTAAAGACGTCGGTTTTCGGCATCTTATTGAACGCAGAGAGTCTGTCCGAAAGAGCCTTTTTGAATCCCACTCTCTCCGCCATGTTATTCAAAATAAACGAGTTATTAGAATCCCAAGACCCACTCTCAGGGTCTCTTTTCGTCTTTGGAGTGAGTGACATGCAGTTTTGCAGGCCCCCGGTGCGATCCGTTAAGGCTAAAACCGACTGATTGGGAATCAGTTTTCGATCGGCGAGGGAGGAATTTTGCACAACCACGTCGGTGGTCCGATTCTGGAGCGCCGAACAAAAAAACAAAAAAAAACACCGGCGTCGCGCCGATTGCGGCTCATGGCTTGCAGGTTCGCTGCTCAGTTCCTGGGCCGGGCAGCGGCCCACTCGCGCCACTCCCACGCCAAGTGAGAGTGGCTTACACACCTCTTCCAGACTCTCAGGGTCCCCGAGCCTGAGCTGGATCAGAAGAGTCTCGGTGCAAAATCCTTCAGATCGCGGCGCCATGTCTGCCATTCATGGTCGGTGCCCGGTGATTCGTAGAAAACGTGTTGAATGTTTGCTTCGAGAAGCGACGTGTGCAGTCTCTGGAGTCCCGCGCGCATTCTCTCCGGCTCATTCGTCCCCACGCCGAGCCAGAGCAGGTGCACTTTCTTGGCGAATGCTGCCGGATCAGCGAACACTCCGTTGTAGTCGGTCTTGGGATCTAGTTTCCGATTTCCGAGCACGAGCATCCCGCCCGCTCCACTGAAACCGCCAATGTAAGAGAAGAGATTAAGATGATCCAGCGTAATCTGGAACGTTTGCATGCCACCCATCGATAGGCCTGCCATCGCGCGGTGGTCACGGTCGGATAACGTGCGAAAGGTGGAATCAATGAATGGGATCAGAGCCTGTGTTACATCATCTTCGAATGCCGCGGCCATATCTTGCATTGCCTTCAACATTTCAGGTGACCCAAACCCCTTTGCGAACAAATCGACAGGCGCCTCGCCGGCGCGGTGCGCATAGCCATAGGCCATCACCACGATCATCGGCTTGCAATTCTTGGCCGCGATCAAATTGTCCAGGATGAAATTCGCGTTGCCCTGACGGACCCAGCCGGTCTCATCCTCACCGGCGCCGTGCTGTAAATAGAGAACTGGATAGCGCTCTTTTGTTTGCGCATCATAATTCGGCGGCAGATAGACCAGCGCATGCCGCCAGGTTCCCGTGACCTTCGAGTTGTACCAGACCTCCCGCACCGCACCGTGCGGCACATCTTGCACCGAATAATAGGTAGAGCCTGGCTCCGGAACTTCCACGCCACTCGCCGGCTTGCCTCCTCCGAAGAAGGCGTGAGTGTTGGGGTCGCTGACCTCGGCGCCGTCGATGATCAGCGTGTAATAGTGAAAACCAGGAACCAGCGGCGCAGTGGTGACCGTCCAGAATCCGTCCTGCTGTTTCTCCATGTCCACTTTCGGGCCGCTCCAGAAGTTCAATCGTACCTTCGTAGCATCTGGAGCTTTCACGCGAATCTGTACTCTGCCGGTGCTGTCAACCCGCGGATACTCCGCTGCCCAGACGTTGGTTGAAGAGGGCTGAAAATCCCCTGCTTCTTGTGCACAGCAGAAACTCGCGAAATAAATAATTGCGATTCCGAGGCATCTCATCTCTGCGCTCCTATTTCATCCAGTACTCGGTTGCCAAGCCACGGCTGAATCCATTCCGCTCAGCGGCACTCGAATGAATTCGCGTCTTCCGGATTCCCGCTTCCCTTATATTGCGCGTGCTTCGGATAAGGACACAGCGGTCGGCTGCGCCCAGGGAAGGCCTTTCCAGTCGCCACCACTGATGTTGGTGTTGTGCCCTTTTCTACCCAGTTCACCATTGCGCCCAAGAGATCAAACTGATCCAGCGCTTGCCCTCCGCCACAATGGCTCATTCCTGGGACGAAATAGAACTGACTCCACTTCGCCACGGCGTCGAGGCTCCCGTTTGCAGCCGCCATATTCTTGTAGTACTCGAACGTGTCGAGAGGCGAGAACCACGGATCGCTATCGCCGTGGTAGAAGATCAACTTCCCTCCGTGCGCGGAGAAGGTCGTCAAGTTGGTGGACATTGAGTCCACGAGCGGTTGGATGTTCGCCAGAGTTTCCGTATCAACATCCATCGTCATTTCGGTTGTCGCAGGTCCGAAAATGCCCGGACCAGGCGACAGCAATCCTCGAAACGGCGGACCGTTCGTAATGCCTGTGTCATAAAGGAAGGCGGCATAGACTTGTGTTCCAGTCGAGGTCTTCGGACCTGCGAGGGCCTTCTTGATGGAGGCCGCTTTTTCCGGAGCCAGGCAGGAACCATTCTTTTCGCCCTTACACGCCAACATCTCGGGGTCGAAGTCGCAGGCGAGAGGATCGGAAATCAAGCCATCGGCAAGACCGTCTCTGGCATCGCACCTCTTGATGAGCGCATCTTTAATGAGTTTGCGGTCATCATCAGAAATGGCTTGCTCGATCATTGGTTTTCCATTCGCATCTTTCGGAGCGATTTGATTGAAGGCGATGGGAATCCATCGGCCGATCGCGAGATTGGAAAGGCCGGTGCGCATCGCGGGGTCGCCGGAGATGATGCCATTGAAAACCGTTGGATAACGCTGTGAAAGAATCATGCCTTCGCGCCCGCCGGTGGAGCATCCGGTAAAATACGAAAAGGCTGCCGGTTTTCCATAGTGTTGCGCGATGAGTTGTTTGGCTAATGCAGCGACCTCGGCATTCGCGAGGTAAGCAAAATCTAGATAAGCCTGCTCATCGCGCACGAAACCGAAATCAAATCCCGGGTGGCGGCTCTTATGACCTGTGTCCGTGCTTACAACGGCGAATCCGCGTATCAGCCCAGGCGTGTCTCCGGCGGCGTTTAATCCAACGGGCGGAAGTACAATGCCGTTGCTACCTCCGCCACCTTGCATCAGCAAGTCGCCGTTCCATTGGTCGGGCATGGCCAAGGCGAACGTGATTCCAAACTCTTCTCCGTCAACTCCAGTGCGCCGATTCATTACACCTTCGACTCGGCAATATGCAGGCAAAGGTGCGGTGCGAGTCTGGTTCCAGGGAATGGCCTCGGTGGTTCCGGCAGCAATGGCCGACGCCTTGGTGATTTCAACATTCTCGGCTTTGAAGTTTGTCAGCTTCGAACAGGAATTCGGTGCCTGTGCCCAGGCATAACCAGTCGAGACAAATACCAAAAGCATGTTTCTAAAGAAGTTGGTATCCATATTGCCTCAATCTCTTGACCTAAAAACTATTCCGTCAGAATGATTTGTCCTTTGACTTCAAAATTCCCGTTCACTGAAGGAACTCCGATTCCGGGTTGACCGCTCCCGATAGATACTGTGTACTTGCCTCGCGCCACGATGATTTCCCCCAGATCAGTGACCATGCTGAGATCACGCGGATTCAACTGAAACTCGACCTTCTGGCTCGCCCCGGGCTCCAGGTGGACACGTTGAAATCCGCGGAGTGCACGCCGCGGCGCACCGGACACTTCCGGAAATTGCAAGTACAGCTCGACAACTTCATCTCCGGCAACCTTTCCAGTGTTAGCGACCGTGACGGAGGCATGCAGTGGATCACCGGCGTTGACTGGGCGGTCTGGAAGGGTGAGATTGCTGTAAGTGAACGTTGTGTAGCTGAGGCCGAATCCAAACGGCCAGAGTGGTTCGCCCTCGAAGTAGCGATAGGTGCGTCCTTTCATTGAGTAATCCTCGAAATGCGGGAGCTGATGGACATCTTTGTAAAAGGTGACAGGAAGACGTCCGGCGGGGTTGTTCTTGCCGCTGAGTGTTTCAGCGATAGCGGCTCCGCCTTCTTCGCCGGAGTACCAGGACTCGAGGATGGCGTTGGCGTGCTCCTTCGCCCAGTTCACGCTGAGCGCGCTGCCGTTCATCAGCACGATGACGAGAGGCTTGCCAGTCGCGGCCAGTGCCTCGATCAGATCTTCTTCTGGCGCCGGTAAATCGAGGCTTGTGCGGTCCCCCCCGGAAAAGCCGGGCTGACTCACAGGCATCTCTTCACCCTCAAGGCGACTGGTAATGCCAACGACAGCGACGACCACATCGGCGTTCTTCGCAGCCGCTACTGCCGCGGGATCGGGCACGTTGTTCACGGGAGCCCACAGAAGCTGCGCTTCTGGCTTGCCCTCTCCGGTGCGGCCATAAAGGACCTCAAGCTTTACGGGATGACCTTTTTCGAGGTGAACCGGGCTCAGATTAATGTTCTTGCCCCAGAGCGTCGTAATCTCCCTGCCATCGACTGACAGGCGCCCGGAGCCGTCGACGCTGAGTCCCAACAGATAGTCGCCAGTTGCGGTAGGGCTGAGAGAGCCAGTCCACTTCACAGATAGGTCGTGAACTCCTTTCACCTTTTCGGGGAGACTGCTCTCGTTCAGATTCACCGCGGACTCGACCCGCGAGGTAATGGGAGTCGCCTTTGCCTCAAAGCTGGGATGCGAACTGTATTCGGCGTTGAGGCCAGGCTTGCCATCCGGCGTGGTGAGGACAGATGAGGGCACGGGGTCTGCCTTGTTCGAAAGAAATTGAGTGCCGGGCACATATGCGATCTTCGCCTCAGGGAACTCGGCTTTCATTCCTTCCAGCACCGAGACTGTGTGTGAGGTACTGCCGTTGTAATTGCCGAGCAGGACGGCGGTTTGATCGGCGAGCGGGCCGACGATGGCGACTCGCTTGGCAGATTTCAGCGGGAGGACGCCATCGTTCTTGAGCAGAACCATCGATTCGTTGGCGATGCGACGCGCAAGCTCGCGGTGTGCTGGACTGTCAAGTTGCTTCTCGTCGATGTTCATGTAGGGCACGGTCGCCGGCGGATCGAACATGGCGAGACGGATGCGAGCCGTGAAGAGACGAATGAGCGCCGTGTCGACCGAACTTTCCGGAAGATATCCCTGCTGCACAGCCTCGATGTAGGGTTTGAAATCGTGATCATCACTCACTTTCGCGAAATCGATACATTCGTTATCCATGCCGCGGATCACTGAAATTGCCGAAGCCTGCGCCTGCGTCGGGCGGTAGTGGTGGCCATTAAAGATGTTGCGAACGGCGTCGCAGTCAGAAACGACATAACCGTGGAAATCCCACGCGCCGCGAAGGGTATGCTGCAGCAGGAATTGACTCGCGCACGCTGGCTCGCCGTTGATCGCGTTGTAAGCACACATAACTGACCCGGCCTTGCCCTCTACGACGGCCGCGCGAAATGCCGGCAAGTAGGTGTCTTCCTCGTCGTGCTTGCTGATGTCCACATCGGTGAAATGGCGAGTGGGTTCGGGGCCACTGTGAACGGCATAATGTTTGGGTGTGGAGATGGCACGGTAATAGTGGGGATCATCGCCTTGCATGCCTGTGACAAACGCGACGGCTAGACGAGCGCTCAAAAACGGATCTTCGCCATAGGTTTCCTGGCCGCGTCCCCAGCGCGGATCGCGAAAGATGTTGACGTTCGGCGCCCAGAAATCGAGGCCCTCGAAAATATTGGAATGTCCAGCGCGCTCGTGCTGAGCGTGTTTGATTCGGCCCTCAATCCCGATCGCGGTCGCCATCTCGTGAATGCGGGGCGCATCGAACGTCGCGGCAAGACCGATGGGTTCGGGGAATTCAGTTACACCGTCAGAAATGACGCCGTGCAGGGCTTCGCTCCACCAATCGTAAGAAGGAATGTTCAAGCGCGGTACGGCACGTGCCTGATTGACCATCTGTGAGGCCTTCTCTTCGAGCGTCATGCGGTGGACAAGATCGGCCGCACGCTCTTCAGCAGAGAGCTGGGGATTCATGTATGGCAGGCTGGAAGTATCCTGTGCGATCGAGGTGGCGGCGAGAATGACCACGATGATTGCGGCTAGCGAGAAAATCTTGCAATGGTTCATCTGTACTCCTGGACTCTCGATACATCCTTAGCTGTTTCGCGCAGGTTCTTACCGCGCTTGAACCGAAATTGACTGTCCGTTGTAAACAACGAGCTTGTCCGGGCTCGCGGTCGGTTCAAGTCCTGTTCCGTGTCCGGCAGATACCAACACCACCTTCATCTCCATACTTGCGGGCATTCCGGGATATTCCCCTTCTCGCGGACCAATCGTCAAAGTTCGGTTTGACTCCGACCAGTGCATTGGGATGACAGAGTGCACACCGTGCTCATAGTCGTAACCGTCGCCGGCGTCTTGATAGAGGACGAATTCTCCGTCGGCACCTGTATAGATCCTCAATTCGATAGGCCCAGCAGGTTTCTCGTCCGCGTACTCTATTTCGGGACCGAGGGGAAGAATCGAACCGGCACGCACGTAGAGGGGAATGCGATCGAGAGGTGCGTCAGCATCGATCTCACGGCTTCCATTTGTCGAAGCTCCCGTCCAGAAGTCGTACCAAGCTGGGGCGTCCGGCAGATACAAGCTTCTGCGAGTAGCATCCGGCTGCAGCACAGGGTTGACCAGGAGCGCAGGTCCAAACATGAACTGATCACCAATGTCCCGAACTCTGACATCGGCGCGCCAATCCATTACCAGTGGCCGCTGGATCGTGTAGTCGTCGTTTGTTACTCGCCACTCCAGGGAATAGACATAGGGCATGAGGCGATAGCGCAACTTGTCGTAGTTGAGAAGAATCGGCTCGACCTTATCGAAGGCCCAGATCTCATTCTGCGGACGGTGACCATGCGTGCGAAAGATCGGGCAGAAGGTTCCGTACTCGAACCAGCGTGCATAGAGCTCCTGGAATTTTGGGTCCTCGACAGGGTTGTCATGCGGCGGCCAATACCCGCCGATATCGGTTGTCCAATAGGGGTATCCAGAGAGCGCGAAGTTCAACCCTGCCGCCACTTGGTGCCGCAACCCCCAGTACGAGCCGTACACGTCACCTGACCAGACCGCCGCTCCAACTCGCTGCTGGCCGAGGAACGCAGACCGCGTTAGGAGAAAGACTCGCTTCTGTTCGCTGGAAGCTTTCCAGTGTTCCTGAACGCCCAGTGTGTGCATGAATGGAAAGATGTTCGTGTATTCGGCGCCATTGCCGATCGAGATCTTCTTGTCCCGCAAAATAGCGTCCCCCATGTGGGGCCAATATTCTTCTGGTTCCGCGCTGTCGAGCCAGAATGCGTCCCATCCTAGAGAGAAGAGCTTGCCAGCAAGGTTGTTCCAAAAGAAATCACGCGCTTTGGGATTCGTAGCATCGTAAACATGGGCATTGGGGACATCCAGGTGTTGCTGCGTCATTTGCAGGAAGTTCTCAGACTTGGCGTCAAACAGCCCCCAGACGGAAAGCATGGCATGGACGTGTTCATCATGGAGTTGCTTGAGTTCGTCGGGCAGGTCGGGGAAATTGGAATTGAAGATCGGATCACCTTCCGATTTCCACCAGAACCAGTCCTGAACAATTCCGTCGAGCGGTATGTGCTGTTCACGATAGCGATGTGCGATTCCGAGCACTTCTTCTTGCGAGACGTAACGGTCCTTCGACTGGAAGAATCCGTAGGACCATTTCGGTAGCAGCGGGGTGTGTCCGGTAAGGTTCCGACATTCATGGATGAGTTGATCCATCTCTGGGCCGTAAATGAAGTAGTAGTCGACGGCATGAGCGGCAAGTGAATCCAAATTAAGTTCCAGCGGGAAGCGATTATCGACATGTGTCAGCGAGGCTGTGTTCCACATCAAGGCATAGCCTTTGCTCGACAACAGCAAAGGAATTGCGACATCGGTGTTGTTTTGCCCAAGTTCGACGGTGGAGCCCCGATAGTTGAACATTCCGCTCTGGTGTTGGCCCAAACCGTAGAAACCTTCCGAGAAATCCGGGGCAAACCTGTCTTCAACGTGAAATGTCTTCTCGCCATTCAGTTCAGCAGGTTCGTAAGTGCGGGGAATCGAGTTCCGCTCGCGCAAGAGATTATCGCCCCCTGCCGTGCTGAATTGGACGTTGCCCCACTTGAGCGAGAGCTCAATCTTCAGCGTATCGGTGGTGAGGATCGCGGCATCAGTTGTTTCTGACACTTTGAACTTTGCATCTGGACATGATTCCTTTGAATCGAGCATCCAGGGCTTAATTTGTCGAGTCGTGGGCGGTTCAGGCGTGGACACGAAATGGATAACGGAGGGACGGCAAACGGAAATGTGAACGCTCTCGTTTCCGATCGTGGCCGTGATACCGTCCTGAGCTCGCACGTACTTGACTGGAGGTAGCGGGGGCACATCCCCCAATTGGGCAGGTGCCTGTTTCGCCATCCAGGTTAGGCAGCACAGGCCGAAGAAAAGAGAAGTCCAGAGCCTGCTCGATGGAAGCAAGGTCGATCTCATTCGCATGGCGTGGTCGCTAACTGTAACGAACTGCGCAAAGCAAATCGCTTCTATTATTGACATCGATAACTTTACCGATTACTTTCCCCCAAGTACAGACATGAGAGCGCCTGTGCTTCGCAAACCGGGCCACGCTGATCTGGAGACCGTCGCTGATCCGGTGCTCACAGACACGAATGTGCTGCTCAAGGTGCGATTCGTAGGCTTCTGCGGAAGCGATCTGAATTCGTTCCGCGGACTGAATCCACTCGTCACCTATCCTCGGATTTTGGGGCATGAAATAGCGGCAACCGTCCTTCAAGACCTCGGACGCGAAGCCATATTGTCAGCGGGCACGAACGTGCGGTCTCTCCATACACCAGCTGCGGGGAATGCTCTTCCTGTCTGCGCGGACGTTCGAACGCTTGCCAGTTCAACCAGACTCTCGGTGTGCAAAGGGACGGCGCACTGACCGAATTCATTGTGATGCCGCGAGAAAAACACTCGCTGGCATTGGTCGTTGGCACCAAATATGTACAGTCCGTAACCTTGTTAGGCAGCGATGCGAAGCCGCAGTTCGACTAGCGCCCCGACGGCCTCCATGTCCGGATGCCGGCGCAAGCTCCAGCCAAATACTCTTATGCACTCCGCATGATCTTTCCATGAAGCGTGAGTAATATCTGCTGTTATCACACGCCGAAGACCGTGGGCGACCCGGATGATGTCCGGGCAGCGGTTGACGAAACTGAGTATCCTCACAAATCGAAGACGCTTCATCAAAACTGGCGGCAGCATGGTACTGCTGGGACGATTTTAATACTGGGTCTACTTCGCTTCCTTAATGATTGCGTCCGCAGCGTTGCCGGCCACCACCCAGCTTGCCGAACCCGCAACGACGGCTTCATCCTCAAACCAGAGGAATCCGAAGTCGTCGATGCACTCCGGAAAATCCGGTTTGATGATGGTGTATCCCGGAATCACGGCACCCGGGATGTAAGCGTTGTCGGCGCGATTGTTGCTGTACGTCATCGTCTTCGAGACCGTGCCGACTCCGGCTACATACGAAGTGCTCGATACCGGGTGCGTGCCGAGAATGTAGTTGACGGCGCGAAGTGTGTATTCAGGGCCCACGAGATCCGGAAACGTCTTGTGCAGGAAGTACATTCGGATGGCCATGTCCACCACGACGCCCGATCCGCCCCAGGTGCCGAGGCTCGGGGGCACGCCGAACGGGGTGGCGTCTAACCGCTTGTCCAAACCTGCCATGTATGTTTTCACCGCTTCATGCATTTGATCCTTCGCGCTCGGATCCAGATAAGGCAATGCCCGGACTGCCGTCCACCCGCGGATGCCCATCTGCTGCTCGGTGAGCATCTGGGGGAACAACGCTCTGAGACGAGACTTGTAAGGCTCGGCGCCATGCGTGGCAATGGTCAGTTCCAGGGTCGCACTCCATTCCAGCCCGACACTGAACGCGTTACGATCGGAGCCGGGCTGCGGAGTTGCTGGCCCATTCGTCGATGTAGAGCTTGCCGGAGTTGCGTTGCCCGTTCCGTTACGACTGGCTGGCGTGCCACCCACCACACCCTGCGAAGCGGCCAGCACGCCGCCGGAAGCGCCTGCCGGAGCACCGCCGAAGCTGCCGCCTACTGGCGTCGGGTGAGCATTCTCCTCGTTCCATGCTTTGATCGCAGTCTCGAGGCAGTCTTTCGCTAATGCGTCGTCCCAGCCTTTCAGCGTATCCGCCGCTGCAGCCAGCGCAGCAATGGCATTCCACTGAAAAAAGGGATTGTTCGTAGTGAAGATCCAGCGATCGTCCGGCTTGCCGGAGTAATCGCCCTTCGTCTCGTTGAGGCCGAGCTTCGGGTCGTAAATGCGGCCGTCAGTTTTCGACGCTCCGTCGCCCACCTGTGTGTACTGGCGCAGATCTGGCTCATGAGTGCCGCGGATGGCGTGCCCGATGTTGCGGAACTGCGCCAGGATGAGCAGTGCGCCGTGTTTGACTTGCTGCACTGTATCGGGCACGCCATCGGGACGGTGCATCTCAACCGCACGGGCCGCTTCATCCACCGTAAGCTCGTCGTACCTGAGATTGAATTCGCGATACGCCAGAGCGAGGCTCTGAATCACACTCAACTGCGCAGGCTCTTCGAGGTCGAAGTCGCCGGCGTCATACCAGCCGCCCACGTTCATCCCTGGAATGTGATCGCCGCCTTTGTATTTCCCGTCGGTCGCTGTCGACTGGTTCCAGCCATCGAATTGCTCCCCGACCACTGGCGCCATGCGGCCATCATCGAGGTGCGAAGCGCCATGCCACAGGCGGTAGCCTTCGCGAACGGCAACGTGATCCATCTGCGCAGCAATGTGATGGTCCAGGCTGTCCTGCCAAATGTTGGCGTAAGCGTCGTTCGAGATCGGAAAGGGCGCGGTGCGTCGGTCTGCGTACTCGATGACATAAAGGCCGGAGTCCTTCACAGAAGTGAAGTCAAATTTGGAATAGACGTAGCGCAGCCACGGTGCGGGCGACGTGATCGGGCCCTCGAACGCCTGCTTGTAAGATCCGTCTTCCATCAGGCGCAGCACTCGAGCTGTCTTCGGG
>Ga0335069_10014822_pt1 | contig 10907 bp, 9 predicted proteins | sample Lox_Sample_11_FD_206714 | JGI IMG/M metagenome (GOLD analysis project Ga0335069, IMG submission 206714) | Soil microbial communities from Loxahatchee National Wildlife Refuge, Florida, United States - Lox_Sample_1.1 | ecosystem: Environmental > Terrestrial > Soil > Wetlands | place: USA: Florida... | reverse complement strand
GAGGCTCCCGCTTCATGGAAGGGGGTGACAATTCGCCGTCTACTTACTCACACGTCCGGCATCAGGGATTTTTTCGGAGAAGACGGCGACCCGAAATTTGATCCCCATCGTGACTATTCCGAGGATGACTGGATTCATCTCTTCTCTGCCCAGTCGATGCGATTTTCTCCGGGCGACAAATGGAGCTACTGTAACGCGGGATACATCCTCCTTGGAGCGGTGATTCACCGGGTCACAGGGAAGACTTGGTTTGAGTTTGAAAAGGAGCGCATCTTCGATCCGCTGGGCATGACATCCACAAAGCTGATCAGCACGGATGACATTACTCTGAATCGTGCGAGCGGCTACACACTGGTGAAGAAAGAATTGAAAAATGAGCCGTGGGTCACGTCTTCATGGGCTTCCACTGCGTGCGGATCGCTCTATTTGAGTGTGTTCGACATGGCAAAGTGGGATGCCGCTCTGTATACAGAGCGGTTGATTCGGCGCTCTTCTCTCGAACAGATGTGGACTCCGGTCAAGCTCAATGACGGCTCTGCCTACCCGTACGGCTTCGCGTGGCGGACGCGGTACGTGAATGGACATCGGTTGATGCAGCATGACGGCGTCGAGACCGCCTTCACGACAAGGTTCGTTCGGTATGTGGACGACGGCATTTCGATTGTTGTGCTCATGAATCTCGGGGAAGACGAGGAAGCGCTCATGCCCACGCGCATGACCGACAGGGTGGCGGCGATCTACATTCCGTCACTGGGGGAGAGCAAGAGCCAGACCACGGCGTCCGATGCCTCGAAGTCAACGGCAAGCGTACCGCTGTCGCCCCAGCAGGCCGAGGTATGGAAGGGCGAAGAGAATCTGCAAACGTACGAGCAGCAGAAAGACCTGAGACGCTTTCTGTCAATCTGGGACGAGCATTTCGTCGGATGGCCGGAATACGACCAGCTTCCAGCTTACAAACCGGAGTTCGAAGCGAGTGCCGCAGAAGAGTTCAGAGAACCGCGAACAACCAGTCCGCCACTTCCGCCGCCCAGACCCTTGGCCGTCGGATTGTTCGGCGACGTCGCGGTCACCCACTACTTCTGGCCGGAAGCCGATCAGTCCTCGCCCACTGTAATTCGAATCACGCACACGTGGCAGAAGGGATCGGCGGGCTGGCACATCATCGGTGGCATGAGCTGCGAAGTGCCGCGTCAGTAGAAACGGCATCTCAGCATACTTGATCCGCAGGCGTGGCTGGTGTCATCTTCCACCGACGCGGGCGGGCAAATCAAGACTGGTCGGTGGAGTCGCGACGGGTACGCCGCATCAGCCAACGACTTATCTGGTGAAGACTGGTTTTTACGGATCGCCGAAAATTCCTACCCACAAATCTACCCACAGCGAACGGTTCCTACAGTCCCTTTCAGCGACTTGGCAGCCCCTGTTGCCCCCGCTCGTTGACTTCACCTTCCGCTCACCCCTACCATTTCAGCCTGAGCGTCATGATCGGGCAGACCATCTGCACTATCGCGTCGTCGAGAAGCTGGGCGGCGGCGGGATGGGTGTGGTCTACAAGGCTGAGGACACCGAGCTTGGTCGCTTCGTCGCCCTCAAGTTTTTGCCTGAAGACCTAGCCAAAGACCCACAGGCGTTGGAGCGCTTCAGGCGCGAAGCCCGCGCTGCGTCTGCATTGAACCATCCGAACATCTGCACGATCTACGAAGTCGGGCAGCAAGATGGTCAGCCGTTCATTGCGATGGAGTATCTGGAAGGCATGACGCTCAAACACCGGATCGGTAGCAAGCCTCTGGAGATGGAGACCGTGCTGTCGCTGGGGATTGACATCGCCGATGCTCTCGATGCCGCCCACTCGGCAGGCATCGTGCATCGGGACATCAAGCCCGCCAATATCTTCGTGACCAAACGAGGGCACGCCAAGGTTCTGGATTTCGGTTTGGCTAAGGTCAGTACGCCCAAATACGCGACTGGCAACGAGCCGACACTTGCCACTGCGGAGGTTGACCCTGACCAACTCACGAGTCCCGGCACGGCTGTAGGAACCATCGCGTACATGTCACCCGAGCAGGTGCGGGCAAAAGAACTGGACTCCCGCACCGACCTGTTCTCGTTTGGCGCTGTGTTGTATGAGATGACGACCGGAACGCTCCCCTTCCGAGGGGAGAGCACGGGACTGGTTTTCGAGTCTATCCTCAATCGCATTCCAGTTCCTCCCGTTCGACTGAATCCCGATTTGCCGCCCAAGCTGGAAGAAATCATCAGCAAGGCTTTAGAAAAAGATCGTAACCTCCGCTACCAGCACGCAGCCGACATGCGAACCGATCTGCAACGGCTGAAGCGCGACACCGAATCCGGCACCAAACCGAGAGTCGCAGCTGTCCGACCTCAAAGGCGTTCCCGGCCTGCTCTTTGGGGCGGAGCCTCGCTGCTGATCGCTGTGCTGGTCGTTGGTACGATTGTGATCTGGCGAAAGGCGGCTAGTGTTTCCACTTCCGACTCTTCACAGTGGGTTCAGCTTACCAACCTTACCGGCGAGAGCTTTGAGCCGGCGCTGTCCCCTGACGGGCGTATGCTGGCGTTTCTCCGTTCAGCAGGCGGTTTGGCACAGCTCTATATTAAGCTTCTTCCTGACGGAGAGCCTGTCCAACTGACGCACGATGAAATCAAGAATAAACTGACACCCGTATTCTCTCCGGATGGCTCGCGCATTGCATACGGAACAACTGAACACGACTGGCAGACGTGGGTTGTACCGGTGCTCGGAGGTCAACCCCAGCTATTGCTGTCCAATGCCACAGGTCTAAGTTGGATCGACGCACGTCATGTGATGTTCAGCGAGATCAAGAGTGGAGATCACCTTGCCGTCGTGACCGCAACTGAGGGCCGTTCGGAGCAACGAGACGTGTATGTTCCGCCAGACGAGAGCCACATGGCTCACTTCTCCTATCTTTCACCAGATCACAAGTGGGTGCTGGTAGCCGAAATGGGCGACGACGGGAGGATGATTCCCTGCCAACTGGTTCCGTTCTCAGGCGGTGCAGCCCAATCCGTCGGGCCACAGTCCGGAGGCTGTGAGTACGCTGCATGGTCGCTGGATGGTAAGTGGATGTACTTCACTTCCGATGCAGGCTCGAAGGGCTACCACATTTGGCGTCAAGCCTTCCCTGACGGAGTACCTCAGCAACTGACAAACACCTTGGATGAGGAAGAGGGGATCGCCATGGCTCCGGACGGCAGGTCCTTGGTTACGTCTGTTGGCGGCTCTGAGAGAAGCGTATGGGTGCATGATCAAGATGGAGAACGGCAACTTTCTTCCCAAGGTTATTCTTTCAGTCCAAGGTTCTCTAGCGACGGCAGCAGAGTGTTCTATCTCGTGGCCCCTAACTCGTCACAGGTCGATCACGGAGGCGAACTGTGGGTATCAGATTTAGGCACTGCTCAGGATTCCAAAGTGCTGCCGGGAATCGCGATCTGGGATTTCAGTGTCTCGCCGGATGACAAGCAAGTCGTATTTGAGACACTTGACACTAACGAACAGCATCATCTCTGGCTGTCTTCCACAGAACATCGCTTCGCTCCACGCCAGCTCACGTCAACTGACACGTTCTTGCCGGTATATTCGCATTCTGGGCAAATTTACTATCTGGCTTCTGAGGCTGGACATGACTACCTATACAGGATGAAGGGCGATGGCACTCAACAAGAAAAAGTCTCCACCGAACCTGTTCTTCATTTTGGCGGAATTTCTCCGGACGAGCGGTTCGTAGTAGTGGAGCGGTCACTCGGTAGGGAAGACAGATCCTCGTGGGATGTCGAGGCAGTACCGGTAGCTGGCGGTCCTTGGGTTCCTCTTTGCTCAGGTTGGTGTGATGTCAATTGGTCTCGCGACGGCAAAGTGATGTATTTCTACTGGCGCTCATTTATGGGAAATGAGCGAACGTATGCGGTTCCGATCATTCATGGCAGTGATCTACCGAAACTTCCCAGCTCTGGATTTCAATCTGAGAAAGAGCTACGCGCAGTCGCGACGCAGGTTCTTGAGGGAGCCATTTCTTCAGGCCCCGACAGCTCCCGCTACACTTTCAGCAAGGGAACCTCCCACCGGAACCTTTACCGCATCCCACTCCAGTGAACTCGATGTTTCAAGACCGACACTTTGCTCGCCGCCTACAAGGATTTCCTCACCCTCTGGAAAGACGCCGACCCCGAAATTCCCATCCTGAAGCAAGCCAAAGCGGAGTACGCGAAGCTGGAATAGCACCTGCTGTGCCTAGAAAATCTGCTGCAACGCGAGAATTCTCACCCACAAACTTACCCACAGTGAAAGGCTCCTACAGTCCCTTTCAGCGACTTGGCAGCCCCCGTGAGAATGTAAGTCGCTGAAAAGCCCAGCAAATTCGAACAAACGCTGCCTCATGACGACGAACATCCGATAAGATTCTCTTCGCCGTTAACTGAACGAAAATACGTAGCACCTGCCGGGAGGAGACATGCACATCCCAGACTCGCCGCGCAAAAATGCTGTGACGCGTCGCAAAGTTTTAGAAGGCTCCGCTGTGCTTCTTCTAGGCACCATGCTGCCATTAGATTACGCCGGAGCCGATCAAGGCTCCGGCTCGAAGTCGGATGCACTCGCGCCCTACGATCCGGCACTGCTTCCTGCTGGCATACGCTCTCGAATTGTCCTCGTAAACGGTCTGCACATGCACGTGCTCGAAGCGGGCTTCGACGTCAAGGATCAGCCGTGCATTGTGCTGTTGCATGGATTTCCAGAACTCGCTTATAGCTGGAGAAAGGTAATGTTGCCTCTCGCCGCCGCTGGCTTCCATGTCATCGCACCAGACAGAAGGGGTTACGGGCGAACATCGGGATGGGATGTCCGCTATGACGACGACCTCAGCCCGTTCGCGACCCTAAACCAAGTTCGCGACGTGCTTGGGTTGGTCGCCGCCTTCGGTCATCGGTCGGTCGCAAGCGTGATAGGTCACGATTTCGGTTCGCCGTTGGCGGCGTGGTGTTCATTGGTACGACCGGACGTCTTCCGATCCGTAGTAATGATGAGCGCACCCTTTGCTGGAGCGCCATCCTTGCCGTTCAACACAGCAGATACGGCGCAATCTGGCACTTCGTCTACAATAACCGTTGACCCGATCTATGAACAACTCGCGAACCTAAATCCGCCGCGCAAACACTACCAGAAGTACTTCGCCACGCGCGAAGCAAATGAAAACATGTGGCACCCTCCGCAGGGTGTTAATGCCTTTCTGCGTGCCTATTACCACATGAAGAGTGCCGACTGGAGGCAGAATGCCCCTTTTCCTTTAAAGGCGCGCACAGCAAGCGAATGGGCTAAATTGCCGCGCTACTACATCATGGATTTGAACAAGGGAATGGCTGAGACTGTAGCGCCAGAGATGCCAACGGCGGTACAGGTCGCCACGTGCAAATGGCTCACTGAGGGTGAGCTACGAGTCTACAGCGATGAGTATGAAAGAACCGGGTTCCAAGGCGGACTGGAAGAGTATCGCGTCAAGTTCATAGACGAGTACCGTGCGCAGTTGCAGCTTTTCTCCGGGCGGACGATCAATGTGCCCTCGCTGTTCATCGCGGGAAAGAGCGATTGGGGCGTCTACCAGAATCCGGGCGATTTCGAGAAGATGCAGCACGATGTCTGCACCGGGATGGCGGGCACCTACCTCATTGGGGGAGCGGGGCACTGGGTACAGCAAGAGCAACCCGAGGAGGTGAGACGCTTGCTCATCCAGTTCTTAAATGTACCCAACGTACGCAAGCACCGCGAACACTAAGACGTTTTGCGAACTATCACGAAACGCGCTGACCGCAGCAGGAGTATACTCCGCACGACCTAGATATACCCACGGTTCGCAATGATCAGGACGCGTCTCACAGAGCGGTTTGGCATCAACCACCAAGCACCTCATCACGTGTGCGCCCGTGGCGTACGCCACATTGGGGCGCTCGCGGGAGCGGTGTCTCGCGAATGTGGACTTGGAATTGTTGCAAGGGTTACCGGGCGCAATGGCTGGCAGAAGGAGTTGTGGAGACCAAGTGACGAATCCCACGCCGGACTCTTCCGCTTTGACTAGAGCAAGTTCAGTGTCGAGATTAGGCGCACCGCTGTTTTTTCTTTCGATCAAAAGTGCTGCGATGTTCACACAAGAGTACCCAACTAGACCGGTGCGCATGATCGAGCCGTTCGGCGTTGCGGTGGGGTTGACGTGATCGCTCGCATCCTCAGTCCGAGGCTCTCGGAGATGTGGGGTCAGCCCGTGACGGTCGAAAACCATCCGGGTGCTGGAAGCACGGAGGCTCCTGCCCTTGTCGCAAAATCGCCAGCCGACGGTTACACACTGCTCGTGAACACCAGCGCACAGGCATACAGTGCGGCATTCGTGAACAACCTGCCATATGATCCATTGAAGGACTTCATCCCAGTTGCTCCGCTCACTAGCCAACCCTACGTACTAATCGCATGCAAATCGTCCGGCATCACGACCATTGGCGAACTGATTGCCAAGGCAAAGGCGAAGCCGGGTCAGCTTACGTTTGGTTCCACTGGCGTGGGCAGTGGTAGCTATGTGGGGGTCGAGAAATTCAATCTGGAGGCAGGTATTAAGGGGCTGCATGTGCCGCCCGATCCGAGCGATGCGATCACTGATGTGATAGCCAGCACGGTCGCAGGGCGCACTGCCTACATGATAGCTCCCATCCCACTCGCTTTAGCCGATATACGTGCGGGCAAGCTCTATGCGCTGGGCGTGACCACCAAGAAGCGGTCATCCTTACTGCCGGAAGTACCGACGATTGCGGAAGGTGGTGTACCCGGCTTCGACTATCCGATTTGGTATGGAATATGGGTGCGTTCTGGCACTCCTGCCGCAGTCGTGGAAAAGCTGGGGAAGGACATCGCTCGCGCTTTGGCTGTCCCGGAGTTGCGCGACCAACTGGCGAAGCATGGGGCAGACCCGATGAGCATGACACAACCTGAGTTCGCGCACTTTGTGCTGAGAGAAAGCGAAAGCGCGGCGCGTATCATGAAAGCCGCTGGGATCAAACCTCAATAAGGCTGACGCTGAATTTCCGGGTGGTGTTGGGCACGGCATTTGCGGACGGGTGAGCGGCGATCTGACCGAAAATTCTTACCCACAAATCTACCCACAGGGAACGGTTCCGGAAGGAGTAAAAGGCTGGGGCGCCAAGGGAACGTTGGATTTAGACCGTATCCGGTCATTGGCGTCGGAGAAGTAACGCCAGAGTGATCCATTATTCACCGCGAGGCCACCCACGGCTTTCACATAGACCGTTTTGATGACGAGGAATGCTCGCGACCTATGGCGATTGCCGACACGCAGAATCGGCTTTTCGCCTAAAATTGACCCGGTCGGGAGCGGAAGAGATGAATGTACAAGAACAGATCAAGAAGTATATTTCCAGCCAACCTGAGCCAAAACGCAGCGACATTCAAGAGTTGCACCGACTCACGCTTCAGGTATCACCAGAATGCAAATTGTGGTTCTTCGATGGTAAAGACAGCAAGAATCAGACTGTTTCTAACCCTACGATAGGGTACGGATTTCACACAATAAAATATGCCAGCGGGAAAAGTAGAGAGTTTTTTCAAATTGGTGTGAGCGGAAACAAAACCGGAATCTCTGTCTATATCCTTGGTCTCAAGGATAAGAAACACTTAGCCAAAACGTATGGGAAAAAACTAGGCAAGGCGAGCGTGACGGGATATTGCATTCGGTTCAAGGCTCTAAAGGATGTAAACATGGATACGCTTGAAGCGGCAATCCGAGATGGGCTTGCGGTTCAGAATGAAAAAGATTAGCCGAGGAACTGATGTTACGCAGCCCTCCGCACCCACACTGCAATGTGCGCCCTCGGAAGCGATAGATTGTGCCAGCCTCCAACGGCGTTCCTGAAGATTGCCAAGTACAGGAAAAAGCAGCGCCGCTAGTCCACTCAGCACGCTTCGCACGGCGTGAACACCTTTGACACTCGAGGCGTCTGCCCCGCATGTCTTCACCAGTGGGCTGAGACCCAGTGCCTCTCGTGCAGCGGATGGTCGCCGCATTCGGCTTGGTATGCGGAGTGACAATCTGTTGACACATTTGCAGGCGACATCCGTTATACAGTGTTAAGGTTTCTCAAGAACACCAGACACATCCTCTGACGAATGGAGAAAGTGAACGGTATCGGCGGGCAGCCGGGAATCCCCATTCTTGCGAGGTATCTCGGAGATGGGAGTCACGACAACATCAATTAGTCGCGAGCGGTGTACTTCGGTGCGTGGTCTTGTCGAAATTGCTCTCTGTGTCAATGATCTGGATGCCATGCGGAAGTTCTACGAAGAGGTCATCCGCCTTCCATTGATGAGCAGATTTCCGAACTCCGCGTTCTTCAAAATTGCGGACGGCTACGGAGGTCACACTCAGGTGCTTGCCTTGTTCGACCGCTCGAACAGCCCCGGTTATCGCCGGACGAACGCACCAACATCGACCATTGACCACATCGCGTTTGAGATACCTCTTTCCGAATTCGAGAACGAACTGAAAAGGCTTCGGGCGCTCGGACTACAGGTCGAAATCGCCGAACACGCGTGGGTGCATTGGCGATCTGTTTATGTGACCGATCCAGAAGGTAATCAGGTAGAGCTAGTCTGCTATGACGAGAGTGTTTGAGCAGCGCAAACTGCGTGGACGGACAGCCTACGCGGGTGGTGGATTAACATGAACATTGATGATGAGCGACCGTTCACCGACGACATGAAACGCATCGTCGCACAGCAGAAACTTGCGTTTGTGGCTACCGTTTGCCCTGATGGTACTCCTAATCTGTCGCCTAAGGGAACGATTGCCGTATGGGACGACTCTCACCTAGTGTTTGCCGACATCCATTCTCCCGGAACCGTGGCAAACCTGAAGGTCAACCCCACGATTGAGATCAATGTTGTCGATCCGTTCGCAAGAAAGGGTTACCGCTTTAAGGGCACCGCCGAACTTGTCACGGATGGCGATCTCTTTCAGAAGCTACTCGATTTCTATCGCGCTCGCCGGGTTGATATGGCGAGGACGCGACCGCTGCCGTCAATTCGAGCCTTCGTTTTGATCACAGTTAAAACCGCGCTACCTTTGATTTCGCCCGCTTACGATGATGGAACGGATGAAAGAGTAATTCGAGCCAGTTGGGTTGCGTACTTTAGAAAGCTAAACGAACCAGAGTGAGACCTCGCTCCAAGTGTCAGTATTCTCGTTAGCCTCAGTATTCCTTACGCCACCTCCGCGCCCACGCTGCAATGTGCGCCTTCGGAATCCACGAACTGCGCCAGCACACCGCCGAAATCCTGCTTCTTGGGAGGCATGCTGAACAGAACGCCCTTGGCGCTCATGTCCCGGTAGAAAGCCTCCACGTCGGCGACCGTGAAGCCCAGTTCTACCTTTCCTGTCGGATTCCTGTCCGAAGCCGGATGCAGTGCGAGAGTGGTTTCGCCCGTCACGAACTCGCTCCATCCCGGCGCGAGGGTTCGAGTCCCGTCGTCCCCGCCATTCCTTAGTGAATGTTCCGTCTGTCCCCATATTCCCGACTTCGTTAGACATGTCCCCATATTCCCCGTCCCCATATTCACCTGTGTGAGTGCCTTTCGGCGAAACTAACCTAGCCAAGAGTAGCCTTGGAATGCGACAATTCCGAGCGCGATGAAGCTCGACCGGTACTTCTACAGCATGTCGGCTGGGATGTTTCTTCTCCTGACGTTCTGGGGATTTCACGCCTTCTATCTCCATGGTAAACCCGCATTTGGCGACTCGATCGACCCGAGAATGTTCGTCCTCGACTCTATTCATGGCACAGTCATGTCCTGCTGGGTCGTGCTTTTCCTCATCCAGTCTCTGCTCATCGGTGCGGGCAACCGTCGCCTCCACATGAAGCTCGGCTGGGCCGCGCTTGCCATTGCTCCGGTTCTGGCAATTTCCAGTGTCCTGACCGCCTTTCGCTCCGTCCAGTCCTCGCCCGACGATCCCCTCTTCTTTGCGTTCCCGTACCACCGCTTTATGCTGGTCATGTTCACAGAAATTGCGCTCTACACCGCCTTCTTGATAGCGGGACTTATCACCCGAAAGCGCCCCGCTATCCACCGTTCCATGATGTTGTTCGCCAGCCTGAGCATTCTTTCCGGCTCCACTGCCCGCATCCCCGCTCTCTATCCGCTCTTCAGCGAGGTCGGATGGCGCGGTCTTTTCGGTCCTATCTTTGCCATTGGTGCCGTGCTGCTGGTAATCCGTTTCTTCCTCACCCGCAGACTCGATCGGCCTTTTGCCCTTGGATACACAGCCATGGTTGTCGTCTATATCCTCGCTTCCCAGCTAGCCTTCACGGAGACATGGAATCGGATTGCCATGGCTATGCTCAAGGGATCGCACATCACCTGAGGTGGCTGGTTGTGGCTCCGGCGGCTGCGCCAACCAGACCCCCATCAACACTCATCGGCGGTCTCACTAGCTTGCACCGTTTCTTCGCCGCCCCACGGAATGTAGGAGTCCCGCTCTGGGTGCTCACGCGATCCCATTTTTCGACCGAAAATTTGCCCCACTGCCTGCCTTGAAAAAGCTCCTGTTCTTGCCGATAATCACATTCGCCCATGCCTAGAAGCACGATTGACTTCGATACCGTACGAAAGGTCGGCTTGGCGTTACCGGGCGTGGAGGAGAGCACAGCCTACGGGTCACCCGCGCTCAAGGTTCATGGAAAACTTTTGGCATGTGTGCCTTCTCATCGCTCGGCTGAGCCGGGTTCGCTTGCGGTTCGCGTTGACTTCGACGACCGCGCCGAACTGCTCGCAGCCGCTCCTGATGTTTACTACGTGACCGACCACTATCTCAACTACACCT
>Ga0335069_10014821_pt1 | contig 10907 bp, 8 predicted proteins | sample Lox_Sample_11_FD_206714 | JGI IMG/M metagenome (GOLD analysis project Ga0335069, IMG submission 206714) | Soil microbial communities from Loxahatchee National Wildlife Refuge, Florida, United States - Lox_Sample_1.1 | ecosystem: Environmental > Terrestrial > Soil > Wetlands | place: USA: Florida... | reverse complement strand
GTTGGCTTCGCGGAGTGCGATGAGCCGATTGGCCGCCTGTCCTCAATTAGACTGAAACCACCGTGGACAAACTGCAAGGCAAGAAGCTCAGCACGTATGAGATTCATGAGCGCCTCGGAGAAGGCGGCATGGGCGTGGTGCACCGCGCCATTGACACGCGCCTCAATCGCCAGGTGGCTGTCAAATTCCTCAACTCGTCCATGGCAGCAGACGTCCACGCGCGCGAGCGCCTTCGCCGTGAGGCCCTCGCCGCCGCATCGCTCGACCATCCCTACGTTTGCAAGATCTTTGAGATCGGCGAGGACGTTGGAATTCTGTTCCTGGTCATGGAGTTCGTCCCCGGCGAAACCCTTTACCGCCGCATGAGCCGCGAAAAGCTGAGCGTAGCTGAGAGCCTCCGCATCGGCCAGGAGGTGGCGGAAGCGCTGGAAGGGGCACACGCAGCCCGTCTGGTCCACCGGGATCTGAAACCGGCCAATATCATGCTCACCGGGCAGGGCCATGTGAAAGTGATGGACTTTGGCCTGGCCAAGCAGGTGGGCGACGGCTTGCCGTACAGCGGCGAAACGCTTGCCGCCAAGGACGGGCCCCTGACCGCGCCCGGCGCCATTCTGGGCACACCTGACTACATGTCGCCCGAGCATGTGTCCGGCGGCGAACTCGACGCGCGCTCCGACCAGTTCTCCTTCGGCATCATCATGGCCGAGATGCTGACCGGCAGCCATCCCTTCCGCCGCGATACCACGATGGAGACGCTCTCCGCCGTTCTGCGCGATACGCCCGATATTCGCGGCGAGATGCCGCAGTCGCTCCGCGTGGTGGTGCGCCGCATGCTGGCCAAATCGCCCGACGAGCGCTTCTCCTCAATGACCGAGGTGCGCGCGGAGCTCAGGCGGATGGCATCGCTGGCCGATTCTGCTTCAGAGGAGCATGACGAAGACCGCCTGCCGCCCATCGGCCGCGAGGCCGAGCTCAAGCTGCTTACCCGTGCTCTGGAGGACGCCATGGCTGGCCGCGGTTCCATTGTGCTCATCGGTGGCGAGCCGGGCATTGGCAAAACCCACCTGACCACGGCACTGGCTGAGTCGGCGCAGTTACGGGGCGCACTTGTCCGCATCGGTCACTGCTATGAGGCGGAAGGCTCACCGCCCTACACACCGTACATTGAAGCGCTCGAAGCCACTCTTCGCACCGGTTCCAGCAAGAATCTTCGCTTTGCTCTCGGCGACGACGCCGCGGAGATCGCGCGCATCATGCCGGAGCTGCGCACGGTTTTTCCTGACATTCCGCCCGCGCTGGATGTACCACTCGAGCAGCAGCGCCGGCTGCTGTTCAGCGCCTACCGGTCCTTCACAGAGCGCGTCACGCGGCTGACACCTTTGGTGCACATCTTTGAGGACGTGCACTGGGCCGACGAGCCCTCGCTGCTGCTGATCGAACATCTGGCCAAATCGCTGAGCGAGATTCCATTGCTGCTGGTTCTCACGTACCGCGATGTTGATCTCGAAGTTGGGCGCCCGTTTGCTCGCACGCTGGAGTCGCTGCTGAAGCAGAAACTAGCCACGCGCATGTTACTGCGGCGCCTGCCTGTGGAAGGCGTGGAGAGGATGCTTGCGGCACTCAGCGTGCAGACTCCCCCGAAATCGCTGGCCCGCGTGGTCTTCGAAGAGACCGAAGGCAATCCTTTTTTTGTGGAGGAGGTCTTTCGGCATCTGGCAGAAGAGGGAAAGCTCTTTGACGAGAAAGGCGCCTTCCTGCCCGGTCTCAAAGTAGAACAGCTGCAAGTGCCGGAAGGCGTGCGCCTGGTTCTTGGCCGCCGGCTCCAGCGGCTCAGCGACGATGTGCGCCGCATTCTGACCACCGCCGCTGTCATTGGGCGGTCTTTTCCGCTGCAGCTGCTGGAGGAACTTGAAAAAGCGAATCCGGACGCAGCTCTGGATGCGATGGAAGAGGCCGAGCGCGCTCACCTGGTTGAGTCAGAATCGCGAGGCCGCGAAACGCGCTACCGATTTGTGCATGAGCTGGTGCGGCAGACGTTGATTGAGACCTTAAGCCTGCCACGCCGCCAACGTTTGCACGCGCGCATTGCCGAAGGTGTTGAGCGCGTCTATGCAAAGTCTATCGACGCTCATGTGACAGCCCTCGCTCATCACCTTTACGAGGCTGGTCTCGGCGCCGACCTAGACAAGGCTGTGCATTATTTGACAGAGGCGGCGCACCAGACCTCGCAGGCCGCTGCCTACGAGGAAGCGCTGGGCCACCTCGATAACGCGCTCTTGCTCGTCGAAGGCGAAACTTCGCTGCGCGCGGGAGATCTAAACGCTCGGCGCGGCGCGGCGCTCTTCGGCTTGCGCCGAGGCGAAGAAGCCATTCCCGCGCTCGAACGCGCCGCAGATATTTTCGCGCAGTTGGGCGCGTGGCCTCGGTATGTCGATAGCTGCTACAAACTCTTCAACGAGTTCAGCTGGACCCTGCAGATGGACCGGGCAGGTCAACTCGCTGCTCGCATGGAACGAGCGGCCCAATCTGCTCCCGCCTATGTCCGCCGGGCCGCCCTATTATTCCAGTCCGTGCGCAGCGGCGTGCTGGGCCGGATCGATGAGGGACTGGCGTTGCTGGACCGGTCTGCTCAGATTCCTGCCGACGAGGTGCCGCCGTTCGCCGCCGCGATCGAGTACCACGCCGAACGTCAGGCACGCCTTTATGCAGGCCAGGTATCTCTCTGTGAGGACGCCGCGCGCAAGCTTGCAGCAACGGTCAATCCACGCACCGGCCTCTGGGAGTTGTCCACCAACGCTTACGGCTTCATGTACGGTCCCACGATGACCGGCCGCCCACTCGAGGCCATACAAGCCGCCGATGAGCTCATTCCCATCGCTACTCGCATGGGCCACATCCACGCGCTTCACGCCATCATTGCGCTTCGGGCTTGCGCCCATCTCGCAATCGGCGATCTCCGGTTAGCCGAGAAGGGATTACGGGAAGCAGTCGAGTTCGCCGGCTCGTCCAATGTGGCCTATGGATTCTCGAGCACGGCCGCTCTCGGCAGTGTCCTCACCCGTACAGACCATGCAGAAGAGGGCATCGCGCTGCTGCGGCAAGGCCTTCAGGCCGGCGTCGGCTATTGGAGTCCGGGCATCGAAGCTGAACTCGCCATCGCGCTGGCCGAAACGGGGCAGGACTGTCGCGATGTGGAGGCCACTTGCCTGAGGCTGCTACACCGGCCGGGTGTCAGCCGAAGCCTGGGAAGCTTCAGCGCCGTGGTAGAGCTGACAGAGTATTTCTCATTTCAGGGCCGGGTTGAGGAGGCCGCAGTTTTGCTTCCCGATCTTGAACGCGTGGCATTGGAGTGGGATGTCACTGCGTGGGGCCACCCAGTTCGCACTGCAACCGGCATCGCCGCGGCGGGCGCCGGAGACTGGTCCCGCTCCGAGGAACACCACCGCGCAGCCATCGCCCGCATGGACTCCTGCGGTTACAAACTTGGCGCGGCCATCGCCCGCATCCGTTATGCCGACATGCTGCTCCTGCGGCGCACTCGTGGAGACGAAGCCGCAGCACGCGAGCTGCTGGAAGATGCCCGCGTGCGCAGTGAAGCCATGGGGCTGTTGCTCTACGAGAGAATCGCAAGCAAAACGCTTGCCGAACTGGGCCACCGGTAGGCAAGGATGGGTCCCTGAATCACTCTTCCCGCTCAATTCGCTATCGGCATGCCGGCTCGTGTCTGCCGGTAGTCAGAGATTCCAGATTTCGCTTGGCGAGAACAGGCCCAAGTCGCTTATTGATCAGTTTCGACGACCAAAATCATCGTTCTGAGAGGATGGTCGGCAGGATCGTTTTCATAGGCGACCCCGGGGCCTTGACCAAGACCAAGTTACTTGTTCTCGAGAACCGGTGAGTCGGATAGATTGGTGCTCCGCATCCCGGCGCAACCGACACGCTGGGATGCGGAGCGCCAGGATCCTGGTTAAGTCCGAGAAGTCTGAATGTTGCAGGTGAACCTCGCTTTGTGGCCGAGCCGGCTTGTGGAGATTCGAGCCACCCGGCCGCTCGTGTTGCCCTATGGGATTGCTTTGCGGTGGACCTGCCATCGGAAGTCGCGGCAGAGCTCGCAGTGGGGACCCGTGAAAGTCAGCGCGGCGATCGGGTCGTGGTTCAACTGCCAATCGAGCCAGTCGAGCTCAATCTTGGTTCCCTCGGCGTTGGGGACGGATATGAGACCACCGTGACCGGCGCCGGGCTGATCGCCAACGAAGACCGGCATTTTGTGGATGTGGTCGAAGTCATCGAGGCCATTGGATTCGGCGATGTCTTCAGGGCCGCCGAGAAGGTAGAGGACGGGCGTGTGCAGCTTGTCCAGGTCCTCTTTCTTGAGGGCGGTCATCTGCGGCAGACCCGCGAAGGCTGGAGGCGGGTCTTTGAGAATCCCGCTGCTTTCAATGAGGACAGCGGAGACGCGCGGATCGAAACCAGCCTTGAGAGCGATGAGTCCGCCACAACTGAACCCGGCGACAGCGATGCGGGCGGGGTCGATAGCGCCAAAATATGGGCTGCCCTGGCGCTGATTCTCGGCGAGGATCCAGTCGATGCCTGCGACCATTTTCTCCGCTGTAGCGCGGGCGGCGGGGTCTTGCATACCTGGGTCCGGACCAGCACCCTCGGTTCGTGGCGGTGCTTTCGGGCCGCTGAGAATTTTGCCGGGGACGATGACGATATAGCCGTGGCTGGCTATCTCCGTCAGGTGAAAGCGCGAGCCGGCCGCATCTGAAGAACAAGCACCGCTGCCCCAGACGTAGACGCCGAGCTTGCCTTTGGCCTCCGCTCCGGCGAGGTCTTTCGGTTGATAGAGCACGTAGTCGGAACCATTCGGGGCGGCGGCATAGGTGGCGGGAAACGGGCCAGAGCCTTCGAGATCGGGAACCTTGTTCCACTTGGGCGCGAGGGAACCCATCAATGCCGCCTTCTGGCCGAGAGCCGTATTGGGCAGGGGAGGAAATATTATGGCCGGGCGATTGGCCGGGTCCGGCGTAGTGGGCGGGGGTGCTGCCTGTGGTGCCTGTGCGGTGGCAATCGTGGCAGAGACCAGGAGGATTGCCGGTAACCGAGTTCCGATCTTACGATACTGTGCTGGCATGCTCTTAACCTTGGACAAGGATTCGTGACCGAATTCGTTCGTTGCGACCTGGACCTCCTGAGAAGTCCTCTGAAAAAATAACACGCGGCCCATGCTGACTTTCGCCACATCCCTCAGCAGATTTCCAGCTTCACAAGGGCTGGAAACGTGACTTGGTGATGAGGCACAAACCGAAAGCGAGACCCCCTGCTCGAATATTTGCAAAAGAGCGAAGAGTCGAATGCGACGCGAGTCACTTCTGCTGGGTTGAAATTTGCCTGCGATTGGCGCTCTTCATCAGTGCCGGAAGAATGATGTTCGCCATGATCGAATTCGGCGGAGTGGATTCGGCGTTGTAGCCGCCTCCAGTAAAGACTGCAACCAGGTCGTACTGGCGCACCAGATAGACCTTTTGGCCTCCGTTGCCCTGAGCTGCAATCACATCGACATGTTGTGCGCCGGCCGGCGTGTCGACATTGAGCCAGGGGCGCCACCAGTAGTACCCGTAGCTGACATTGTCTATATGGCTGTGCTCAGCTAACGACGTGCGTATCCAGGAATCCGAGATCACCTGGTGTCCCTGCCAGCGGCCACCACTCATATAGAGGATTCCGAGCTTGAGCATATCGCGAGGACGCAGGTAGATTTGCGAATACTCTTTGTCGGCGTTCGTCAGATCGTAGTTCCACTTCCAGTCGCTGCGGGGGATTCCTAGTGGGCCGAAGAGATTGGCCTGCGCAAAATCGGGGAGCTTCATGTGGGTCACGTTTTCGACGAGCCGCCCCACTACGGCTACTCCCCCCGAGCAGTAGTAGGCCTTCTCGCCGGGTGGATTGATGAGCGGAAGATCGAGTGTGGCCTTCACCCAATCCGGCTGGTTATCGAGAACCGTCTCGCGCCCCGGAGAGGTCGAGCTATGGTCATTGCAGTCCAGTCCTGAGCTCATGGAAAGAAAATCGCCAAGAGTGATGGCCGCCTTGCGCGGATCAGGGTTCTGGTAGCCGGCGTAGCTCATATGCGACAGGACTGGCTCCTTCGGTCCGGCGATTGCGCCCCGATCGATCGCGATTCCTGCGAGTGCCGAGACGATCGACTTGGTCGCAGAGCGAAGCTGGTGTGGGCGTTCCGCGCTATAGCCATAGAAGTACTCTTCAAGGACAAGTTTTCCGTGCTGATAGAGAAGGACGCTGTGCACATCGAGGTAGGTCCCTGAGAGAATTCCGCGCACAATAGCGTTCGCTGTAGAAACGCCGAGATCCGATTCCGCAATGTCGCCTACAGCAATTCCGTCATGCAGATCGGCGGGCGGATGGTAGCGATATTCAACTGGAGAATCCTCGCCTTTCGGGCGCGGATGTGCCAGCGCCGCAGCCTCAGGCGTGATCGTAGTGGATACGCGGGGATGAAAATGACCGTCCTGCGTGTACCCGGTGACTACTCCTTTTGCGTCGCGACGGAACGAGACGATCTGGCCGGTGATGGTGGAGAATTGATCGACACCGGAAGGGCGCAGAGGATATTTGGCTTCGTCCACGACAGCGAAAAGCGTATCGCCGACCACGATCTGGAGCGTGTGTCCCGGCGAGTCGGCATAGGTGCCGACATAATCTGTCAGCTGTTTTCCCGAATTCTGTTGCGCGCCGACGAAACTCGAGGCCGCGATGAGAAAAGCGGAAACGCAAGAGAACACGAAGCGTAGCCTAAGGTCGGCAAGTTGGACTGACATGTGACCTCTCGAGAGAAAAGGGGGGAGAGTGGAAGAAACCATGTCAGTCTAATTGATGGAGCTGGCGGGAACCGCTTGCGAAAGCTATTAACAGGCCCCAGATAGTAGCGGGATCTGGATGGACGACCACAGGGTCGAGTCACTCATCCAGAACGGTTTGCGGCGCAAAACTCTGTTAGGTACCAAGAAACGCCCCAGCATCTTGGAGCCCTGCGCGACTCCCACGCGTCCGCAGGTCGCGAGATTCCAGTCGCAATGCCGACTCCCAAGGAACGATCAACCGTTCGCGGTTGGAACGATGTGGAATCCGAGGTATGCCGCTTGCTTGCGGAGCCGCATCTCCGCTCGGCACGTGGTCTCCTCTTCTGACCTGTGAAATACGCTCTCGTTGTAAGGCTCCTTTGTGCTCGGCATGTGGTGGACGATTCGGGCAAGCTTATGAGCGGTAGCTGTAATCGCTTGGGGTTTGCCGAGCTTTCTGACAATTCTTCGGAAGAACTCGTCCAGGTAGTCAACGTCTGCACTCGTTTTGACATTTTTGTCTCCGCTATAGGCAACCCGACGTCAAGATTCGAACGCAAAGAGGTGAGCCCACGTCGCTACCCGAGGAATTTGAATTCGACGCGCACAGTGGGAGGGCGCTGAGGGAGCGATTTCGCGCTCTCGGGAGTTTCAAGATCTTCGACGGAATGCATGGGTTCCGGCTCCAGCCACTTCACCCGCCAGACACCCGGCGAAAGCGGTCTCTCCTGGCTCGGAATGTCGTGGATTCCACCGTCAGCGTGGTAGATGCGCTGGTGCGCAGTGCGGCCACCGACATCCCAATTGAGGAAGATGCTCGGCCAGCGGTGATGGTGCATCGGTTCCTTCACCCCCGGAGCAACCTGGACTTCGAGTACGCGCACGGAGGCGTTTTCAAAGAGAACCTTGTGGCTCTCGGGAGCGGCCTCGACCGCGTCGAAACCATCGGGAAAGCCAGGCTTGCTCTGAGCAGACAACTGCAAAAAGCTGCCGATGAAGGACGAAATTCCCGCGAATAACATGAACTTTCGACGGGAGAAGGGCGTTCTTTCTGGTTTCATGGCTTGGAGTATACCGTGGAGTCATCGTTGTTTCGAACTGGCACAAACCTAAGTCTGTGGCGGTGGAGGCCCGATTAGCGGGCCAAGGATTCGTGCCCATAGGTGACCCGCCAACCAACGGGCAAGAGTTGCCAGATCGTTGTAATTACGGCTGTACCATCGATAGGTTTTCCGTCTGGCAGCGTACGGTGCGAGGTCATCTGCTGGGTAACGAGAGCCGTTTGCGAATCGAGAACCGTGACTTCGGGCTGTAATTGCTGGGTGTAAACCACGTCGCTCTTGCCGTTTTTCCACCACCTCAGTTGCTGATCGCGCAGAGCGTCCCAACCGCGGAAGGTCTGGCCATTGGCAACGAAGATAAGCTTCGGACTGTGAAGATAGGTGGCGAGAAAACGATCCGTGTCATGCGCATTGGCGGCGAGCAATTGTTCGTTGAGTAAAGGAAAGATCTCGTCGGCAATTGAGGACGAGGACTGCGCCCGAGCCGGACCAGTTAAAAACAGACCAGCTAGTAGCAACCAACTGCTGAGCAGTTTCATAAACCTCCTTCGGAAGGTTGCATCGCGGAAGTCAGCTCCCTCGTAGGAACGGTCGCACTCGCTGCCTTCAAGGGAGAACCTTGAAAGCAGGATACCCATGCGTCTGGCTGATTCAGAGAAAAACCTCGGAGGTTCCTCAGAGACTCGACAAGCGACTCACATGGATGCCGGTGATACGATGTTGTCTCAGACCCGGCCCAGCAATTCCCGAATACGCGTCTTGCCGCTGTGGCACACGAATCAGTCGCCCTGCCGTATCTGTTCCACCCTCCTGAGCATTGCATTCTCGATGCTATCGGACGATCGTGAGTGTGTTACCGACAATTACTTACCGCTCGGTCATGTACGTGTGGACGGCGATCCGACCGGAACTGTGGTGGATCGTTCTTCGGTCAGACGGCATCTAGTAGGGCAGTCGGTTCTCCAACGCTTGCAGCTCTCGATCGGCTTTGGAGAGTTTCTCAACGGCCAACTGCAAGGCAGCGCTCGCCTCGACACGAGTCTGTTCGCTCGCACGTGGAGAACCCAAAATCCAGCTCAGCCGACTCTCCTCTTGTCTGAGGAGTGCGATATATCTTCGCAAAGTGACGACTCGCGCGGAGTTCCTATCCATCACGGAGGTTTTGTCTTTCATGATTCCCGCCTCGCGGATCGAAACCGATCCACCAGGTAGGGCGAACACGCGGATTTCAGGGGAGCGTCGGTCGCAGTCCGGCCAAGCTTTTCTTGCTTCTCTTTCGACGATGTGCCGATGTTTCGCCACGGATCTGCTGCTGCCTTTGATAACACCGCCGTTTTCGCTTCATACTCCGAAGCGAGTTGAACTTTCATTACGCAGCTCATCTTGCCCCCAACATACACTTGACGAAGTGCCGTTCGGTCGGATGCGCGTTTGCGACCCCAATCGAACGCGCATTCCAGGGATTTGCCTGTGGTCATAACAATAGGTTGCGGTGATCGCTCCTCGTTGTTCCGGCGGTCAGAGGTCAAAGGAACGGGAGCCATTTATCGCGCCGAAGGAGATGCACAGTCTTCCGAGAAGTCGCACTCCTTCCGCGGACACTCCCACGTCTCGATCTTCTGCGAGCGATCCACGTCCGCGAGATAGAGGACAGCACCACATCGGGGACAGGTTCGAAGCGAAGCCCGCGAATCATAGAAGCCACCTCGGATCATATCCGTATAGCCGTCGATATCGCGAAAGATCCGCGTGCAATCGCGCCGCTCGCATGCGTGGTACGTTCGAACTTCTTCCGAATCTTCCTCCAACACCACGCGCCGCATCGAGACGTGATGCAAATCGCATAACGGAGAAAACTGTTGCCTGGAGGCCATAAGCGACACTCTCATTCCTACCGCCCGGCTTCGGTGAATCAGCGAGCAGTGCCAGTTTGGGTAGCTGCAGGCCGTTTGGATCCCTTAACCAGGGTGAGGTTCTTTCGTGCGCCGTCATACTCCAGATTCATGGTGCGGAAAGATCGCGGGAGATCTTTCTCCTCGTATTCAACGCCCGATGCTACGAGTTCCAGAGCGGCCTTCTCAAGAGGAGCCCTCTTCGCACGCAATCCTTTTTCTGCCAATTTGCGGTCTCCAAGTGACGCAAATTCGGCGAATTGGTCGAGATAGGCGAGCTTACGATCGTAGAAGTCGATCTCCCGATGAAGATCTCGCAGGAAGTACTTATCGTGTCGGGGAGCAGGCTTTGCCTGTGGCGCTGGTCTTGTCAGGGCGGAAGACTTTTTCATGGAATGTCCTTCCGAAGTCGAAAAAGGGCGGTCTTGAGGACCGCCCCGCTCGATCTGATGTTTGTCGCTCAGGCGATCCGTACGTTCTCAGCCTGAAAACCCTTCGGGCCTCTGACGACATCGAATGTTACGGCCTGGCCTTCCTGCAGGCTCTTGAAGCCTTGGCTCTGAATTGCCGAGAAATGCACGAAGACATCCTCGCCGCTCGGACGGCTCAAAAAGCCGAACCCTTTCGCGTCGTTAAACCACTTCACTGTTCCTTGTTCCACTGCACTTGTTCCTTTTCGGATAGATGTACCGCTGAACTCAATGTGGAGTTGATTGCGAGTAAGGCGGGAAAGCGGAACAAGCAAGAAATCCAGATCGGATTCTTCGATCTCTATTAGTGTACGCCCCAAATAGCTACAAACACTGGCGCCGAGAAGATTTAATCATCAATGACGAAACATCGATGAAACATCCCTTGCAGAAGGTGTGCCGAATCAGCCGCTTGAGGTCCCTCCTCCGTTCGCATCAGCGCGCCATCATTCGTACAAAATGCCTTCCCAGGTTAACGCCGATAGCCACGCCCTCTTCGGCCGGCGCTGCCTCTCTTTCTGGATCTGAAGCAGTCCTGGCAATACACAGGCCGGTCGCCTCGCGGCTCAAACGGCACTGTAGTCTGCTTCCCGCACGCGGAACAGGTGACCGTCGTACCCTGCG
>Ga0335069_10014820_pt1 | contig 10907 bp, 12 predicted proteins | sample Lox_Sample_11_FD_206714 | JGI IMG/M metagenome (GOLD analysis project Ga0335069, IMG submission 206714) | Soil microbial communities from Loxahatchee National Wildlife Refuge, Florida, United States - Lox_Sample_1.1 | ecosystem: Environmental > Terrestrial > Soil > Wetlands | place: USA... | reverse complement strand
CCATCCTGATCTCCGCTCCTGTTACGACGCTCTCTTGCAAGACCCGGACGCTCCGGCGCTGTTCCCCTACGGCGGCTTCGGCCAATGCGTCGTCTCTGGTGAACTGGCGGAGGATGGAAATACTTTTTTCGTCCGGCGCCTGCTGTCCTATTTGCCGGACCAGCGGCAACGCCAGTTTCGCGCGCCCCTGCGCCGTATTGAATACCTTTATGGGTTGGCGGTGTATCGAGATAGCCGCCGGAAAGCGGAGGTGTATATCGACCCCTCGCTTCTTCCGGTCGGATGGGATCCGACTTGGAACCGATGGAAGCACCTCGTAGCGACGAAGATTGGAATCACGGCAACGTTTGTCGAATCCGGCAAGTATCGACACACGAACGGCGAATGGCATCTAGTCAGGTGGGAGACCGCTTTGCCCAGCAGGATGTCTCTGACGGTGCCGGCAGACGCCCACAAGTCTCTGGCCGAGGCTCGCCGCTCCTTTGAGCGTTTTGGCGAATACTATGACGCCATAGAGAATGTTCGAGCGCGTCTTCAGCGGGAACCGCTGGATCAAAGTGAACTTTTGGACCTCTGCCGCCGCCTTGGAATTCCGCCAGATTTCGATATCGCTCAATTCTGTTGGAAGCCGGACTACGATCCATATTTTTATCAACAGTTGAAGAAGCGGAGCCAGAACGTCTATCTCTTCCGGGATCAGTTCATATTCCAACTGCCAAGCGCGATCGTCGCCGAAGTCCCACAACTGGGGCACGCCACATACATCTTTGCCAAGGCCGGCGATGTCCGCGAATTCGTGGATAAGTACGCCAGAACCTCGAGAGACGACATTCGCAAGAACCGTGGCAACGTAGCTCAACAACTCTGCTTCATCGGGCGGGTCATGCACGGCAGTAATGGCCGTACATGGAATCGCGAATTGCGCTTCCGAATCGGTGAAGCGGTAGACTACTCTCTCTCGATTCCGTGATCATCCCTCCGCATAGATCTTCCGTTGTCATTAGCAGTCCTTCCCCTCGGAAGTGAGATAGGCGCCAGATCGCCTGTCGCACACGGACGAGGGACAATGATCAACGCTGGGTGCCTCTTGCGGACCTGGCGACAGTGGCATCCGCCTTCAATCAGCGCAAGTCCGCTTCTGACAAACCCCTCCCGAATCAGATCCGCGGTTCGTCCGCTTTCGCGCAGGTAGGATTCCCGGCGCGCACGCCAACGTGTATTGCACATTTGGATGGTCCTTTGGAACGATGCCGTTCTGCAGTGCGTTTCATGCAGCCGGAGCGACCCCGAAGTTCGGAGCCACTTCAGCCGCAACGATCCGGGCAGGCAGTTTATTTTCGCTTCTTTCCGACCGAAGGGCTAATAAAGCTAGCCCTTGGTCCCAATCGCACGAGTCAGTCGGTACACCAGCTTGTTTCCTATAACCTCCGGACCCTCGATGGCCGCGGTCGTGATCTCAGGATAGGTAGTGGCGTATAGGTTGATCACTTCCCCTACGGTTAAACTCGGATCCGGATCGGGCAAACGCAGTCCGCCGCTGTAACGAAATTCCCGCTCCAGTCGCTCGACCTTCATAGTCCTCCTTCTTCTTCTTCAATACCGGGCAGTTGCGATGCCGCAGTCTTCACGTCGCCGTTCGATTTGCATATCGATTCCGCAGACTCTGCCGGGGAGGTCCCAATCGCCTGCTGCGTAGAATCTACCCGTTCCCGTGCCGACTCTTTTGACGCCGTTGCCACATGCGAATCGAACAAGCTCGGCATTTCTGCGGTGCCTGTCTTGGCGCCGAACACCGGCTTACCGTCCTTCACCACCGGTCCCGGTTTCGTTTCAGCGGTGGTCGAGGCAGGCTTGGAGATGGCTCCCTTTCGCTTGCTCTCGATCTCCTTCTTCCTTTCCGCCTCAACCGCTTTTACAGCACTCGCGTGAGCGGCTTCGATTTCGGAAAGGTTGGAGCCAAGCTTCACAAAGGCGTCGCTGAATCCGACCAGTTGGCTCGCGAACTCCCGGTCCAACTCGTCCGGCGTGCCGGTAACCGTCAGCGGTGTTGTCAGGGCATTATCGCCGGAATCGCCGTCCTTTAGGCGCTTCGGAATGACGTTTACTTGGATTGCCTTGTCGCCGACCAGAGCGAGCGTAAGCATGAGTGGCCGGTTTCTGAGGATGGGTAATAATTCGACAAACACGTTTCCTCCTTCTTGACTTGATCGAAAGGCAGCAGTAGCTGAGTCTCGGGCCGTCTATTGATTGGCGCGCGCCAGGCTCTCAGACTTGCGGTTGAGATACGCTCGGTCCCTTCCAGCCTGTTTGCGGAGTCGCAGCCAGGTGGCTGCATCGACGGCCAGCGGTGTCACGCACCCGGTCGCCAGATTCACAAACCCACCGTGATAAGCGACCCGCCCGTGCCTGAATAGCCGGGCCAGCAGGGCCAACACATGATTGGCGATGGTGCTGTTAATGTAGGGCTCCTGGAGCTGAATCGCCTCCGCGGCGCTGCATGCCGGCATCCGGTCCCCCCGGTCGGCGGGTGCGTGAACGATGGACGGGAATAGTTCGTTAACGCACGGCAACCGTTTGGCGCGATCTTTGCGGTCCCTTCGTAGCGGCTGGCCCAGGACGAACTGACCGCGGTCGGGCAAATTCCCGGCGTCCAACCAGTACTGAAAGCGCCGCGATTTCAAGCGCACCACCCGGGCGATCGCTGCACGCGCTGTCCGCGTGTCGACACAGGAGATCAGGAAGTCGGAGTCGGGCACGTCCTGCCCGCAATGAACAAAGTGGGGTACGGCCTCCCAGTCGAGGCCCCAGAACATGTTCAACCTGTTGATCAGGACCACAGCCTTGTAAAGCCCGATTTCCGAGCGGCTGAAGGGCTGCCGCACGCAGTTTGTTTCGGTGATCCGGTCGCCGTCGACCAGGAATACTCTCAGCCCATACGGATGTCCGGAGGCCAACAGAGCCTGATGCAAATATGGCATTCCCGTGGCGATCTGCGCACCGGTGCCGCCACACCCGACGATCGTCATCACGATACGGCGGTTCCGCCAATTCACCATGGGCACATGCTCGGTTAACGCCTGCACAGCCATTCCTCCAACGTCCCTGCCGGAATCAGCCATTCCGGCGGGAATGTCTGCAACCCGTCGAGGTCTCGCCACAGCCCGAGGTGTCCCTCGCGGTGGCTTGTGATCTTGATGGTTCCCGCATGGGTGAATTCGCTTTGGAAGAAGCCCTCAACCCACTCCCCCAAGCTCGCCAGCCCAGTCGAGCGCGGTGTGGCCATCGAGCCAAGACAGACTGCACCGCCCTGGTTCACATTCCAGTACGGGGCAATTGCGACTGCACTCAGTGGCCCTGGACGCCCGTCTTCCATCAGCGCGCGCACGCTGAGCCCGTGCTCGCCGTCAACCAGGAACACCAGCGGCGGATGCGGGTATGATTTGCCACTCAACGTCTTGCCGTCCGACGTCTCGGAAAAGAACATCGGCCTGACGGCTGCCGGCACCCACCACGCGGTCACCTCCGGCGTTCGCATCACCACGGTTTCCGGCAGGATCTCCGGCGTCATCCCGAGGCCCAGCCCCCGCGCCAGTGTTCGCAGGAATTCGGTGCTGATCGGCCTGCCCGCGTCGAGGTACGGCGCACCGCCCTCCGCATCGCGGTAGGGCTCGTGCACGGATGCAAATGCGATCCTCTTGCCTCCTCCGTACAGCAGGATCGCGGCTTTGAGCTGAACCGCTTCGGCATCGCCGAAATGAGCGTCGAATCTCATTTTTGCTCCTCCAACACATCGCAACCTGGCAGCAGCGCCAAGAGTTCGCCCAGCGCTTCCATCATGCGTAGGAAGTGACGTAGCTCCTCAAATCCCGCGATGATCGATTGGCGATCATTGGGACTGAAAGCCGTTGCGAAGGCCGGACTCTGCTGTTCACCGCCGTTCATCCAATCTTCTTCGTCGCTTTGAAAAGCCTGGCAGACCAGGTCCTGCTCGTGAAATGCTAGGATCGTGAACGGAACCGAGAAACTGCCGTTAGGATAATACTCATCCCACATATCGCAGTAAGGACGCGTGCGTTCACGAGCCTTCGCGAGAGTCTGGAGACGGCGAGTCGCCTCCAGAATTTGGCACGCACGCGACCCTGCCTTCAAAGCCCGCATGGCGGCCCCAATCCTGTGAGATGGCAGCGGCCTGAACCGCTTGGCCAGCCAGGGCCCTTTCGCGCTCGCGATACTCTGCGGATTCTCCAGACCCTCCTCGCCGGCCTCCTTGGCCTCTAAATACGAATCCATGCTCCACTCGTAGAACGCCTCGCAAGCCGACTCGTCATAACACAGGATCCATGACGACATGCCTTCAAGAAGCATGTGATAGAAGGTGGCCGGCAGCCGTGGATTTTCCCTTCCGAGCAGTTCGAGCGTGGCGCGCAAGTAGATGATCGAAATATGAGTGGCTTCAACCGCGAGGAACACCCGGCCCGGATCGTCGAATTCCTTTTCGTGCCAACTCGATATGTAGGGGCTGGTGCCGAACAGGACATCCGTGTGGGCGACGGCATCGATAGCCTTACGATTGAAGCCGGCGGCGGTGCGCTCCACTGTCCGCAGCATGAACGCCACCGGATCGCCCTTCGATTGCGCCCAATCCTCGGGCATTCCTATACCAGCCAGCAGGAGGTTACGCGCCAATCCGAAGGCCCCAGAATACGTGTTGGCAGGCAGGAACGGTTCCATGCACCCGACCGCGAGCCGCGGAATAGTCAGTCCCGGCCCGGGAGCCATCAACCTGGGGGCACACTCGCGGGCGGCGGTGCGAGGGAGGCTCGTCGCCGGTCGGCGTACAGCGGGTCGTGCTTCCGAAGGTGCTCGTAAGCCTCGGCCAGAAGCCGGACAGCTTGCTGGGTATCGCGGCATGAGACCTCCTCTTCGGCTACCGACGGTTTAGTGCGCCCGCGGCGGCCTAGCTTTTCGATTTCTGCCAGAGCTTCCTCGATCGTCATTGCTGTTGACCTCCACTTCGCCACTGGGCACGTGTGTCCGGATGGTAGCCATAGGTGCCTGGATACGCGATTTCAAAACTCCGATCATTCCTTGACCGATCGGGCTTGTACATGGCCTTGGATGGCGGAGTGGATAAGGCCCATCCCTGGACGGTGCCAGATTGGTCTATGGTAGGGACCAGGCGCTCTTTATCCGGGCGGCACTTCTCACCGTCGACATACCGTCAACTTGGATCTGGCAACGTAGAACCTTTGAGGCGGGGCGCGATTGCCCGGCCGCATTCGAAACCCTTGGGTGCTGGGACTCGAGAGGTACTTCAGTGCAAAGGATCGCAGGAAGATCTTGAGGTGCGAATTCTCTTACTCGTTCCGCAGCGCCACCATCGGATCGATCGACGATGCTCTCCGGGCCGGCAGATACCCCGCCACGAGCGCCGCGGTGAACAAGGTCGCCACCGCGGTCGCCAGAGCCCACGGATCGTTCCGCTTCACTCCAAACAGGAACGACTCGACCAGCTTCGATGCGATCAGCGCCGCTGGCACGCTCACCGCGACTCCAATCCCCGCCAACATCAGGACCTCGCGCAGCACCAACCAGACCAGCCGCCCGCGCTGCGCCCCCAACGCCATCCGAATGCCGATCTCGCCGGTACGCCGCGCGACGTTGTATGCCACCGTGCCGTACAAGCCTACACAGGCGATGGTTAGGGCGAGCAGCGCGAATACGGTGCACAGTCGGGCCAACGTGGTTTCTTCATTGATGCTTCGGTCGATCTCCGCTGCCTGGGTCCGGATGTCGGCCACGGGCTGGCGCGCGTCAGCCCGCCGCACAATGTCGCGCACCACATTGACGTAGGTCAGCGGATCACTGGCAGTGCGCAGTTCGAAGACCATGTCTACGGGAGGCGGATAGCCCTGATCGTATGCGAAGAAGGCCACTGGCAAAATCTGCCGCTTCATCCCGCCATAGTGTGTGTCCCTCGAAACTCCCACAATCTCCATATCGCGTGCCGGGGCCTCGCCTTTGTTGATAATCAGGCGCTGCCCCAATGGATTCCGGTCTCCAAAATTCGCCTTCGCGAACCGCTCGCTGACTACTGCCACCGCCGGCGAGCCGGGCCGGTCGCGGTCCTCGATGCCGCGTCCCAACAGAATCGGAATCTGCATTGCCTCAAAAAATGCCGGCCCCACCGACATCACTCGTGTTTCCGGATCTCGCTTGGCGCCCCGCACGTGAATGTCGATTCCCCAGCCCCCATCAATCATCGATTCATCCGACAGACTCGCCGCCCGCACCCCTGGAATCTCGCTGAACCGCTTGCGCAGGTCTCCGTAGAATGTCGAAATCTCCGGGTCTTTGTGGCCGGCCTTGGACGCCTCCAGGTGAAAGAGCAGCACGTTCTCGCGACTGAAACCGAGGTCCACCGACTGCAGGTTCGAAAGCGTGCGCACAAACAGTCCTGCCGCCACCAACATCAACAGGGAGAGCGCGATCTGTCCTACTACCAGAATGCGCCCCATTCCGCCACCCCCAAACGAGTGGCGTCCGCCGGTCTGCCCGCCGCGCGCCTCCTTGAGCGTCGGCATCACGTCGACGCGCGTGGCTTGCAAGGCCGGCGCCAGTCCAAAGAGCACGCCGGTAAGCAGCGAAAGGACCGCCATGGCGCCCAGGACGCGCCAGTTCAAGTCCGGGTGCAGAGTGAAGTTGGTCTGCCCGCCGGCCAGCAGGAGTGTTAGAAAGCGAATTCCCCAGATCGCCATTGCTACGCCGAGCACGCCGCCCAGCGAGGCCAGCAGAACACTCTCGGTCAACATCTGCCCTACCACGCGCAACCGGCTCGCGCCCACGCTCAGCCGCAGCGCGATTTCGCGCCGCCGCGCCGATGCGCGCGCCAGCAGCAGATTGGCCACGTTGGCGCACGCGATGGCGAGGATCAGTCCCACCAGCGTCAGCAGCACGTAGAGCGGCTTGGAGTATCGCCGTCGCAGGCCGCTCAGCCCGCCCTTGCCTGGCGTCAACACCAGTTCAGGAAGTTGTGCACGCTCGCCCGCCGTTCTCGCCGTGCTCGCGACCCAGTGGTGAAATTGCGGCGCCAACACGGCTTGTGCCTGCGTCCGGCTGACTCCCGGACGCAGCCGGCCCATAATCTCGATCCAATAGATGTTCGGATTCTCGTACACAGCCGCCAAAAGATTCGGATTGGAGTGTATGGGAAGATAGAGGTCCGGCGCCAGCTCCGGATCGACACCGAAAAATCCAGGCGGCGCAACCCCGGTGACCGTGAAGGGAGCGTTGTCGATGAGGATCGATTGTCCGGGCGCGCTTGCAGCGCCGCCGAATCGCCGCTCAGCCAGCGCGTAGCTTACCACCGCCACCGGCGCGGCGCCCGCGCGATCGTCATCCGGAATCGTTAAGCGTCCGGCCGCCGGCGCTACTCCTAGCCCGGTGAAGAACTCGCCGGAGACGTATTCGACACTGGCGGCATCGGCTTGCCCCTGGACCGTGAGATTCAGATTTCGGGCCCAGGCCGATTGGTGAAAATACGCGAACACACTCGAGAAAACGGAATTCTCCTTCCGAAAGAGCTCGAACGCCCGGTAGGGGAACATGCCGCTGGTCGTGCCCGAGGCGTCGCCCCAGGCGCTGCCGTGGCTGCCGTGCATGACGAAGGCGTGCCGGTCCCTAATGCGGGCGCTCCAGTTCAGCATCGCCAGCCGATCCGGCTCCGCCACCGGCAGCGAACGAAGCAGCAGGGCATCCATGAAGCTGAAGATGGCGGCATTGGCCCCGATGCCGAGCGCGAGCGAGGCTACGGCGAGCGCCGTGAACAGCCGGTTGGCATTCATGGTCCGCAAGGCGTAGCGCAGGTCTTGTGCGAACTGCTCCAGCAGCGTCCATCCCCATACCGCACGGGTATCCTCCTGCACGATCGCGACGTTTCCGAATTCGCGGCGCGCCGCGTGGCCCGCCTGCCGCGCTGAGAGACCCTCGGCCTCACGCTCTTCGCGGATCTCGTTGAGATGCCATTCGATCTCGCGGTTTAATTCCTGCTCGCGCGCCGTGCGGCGCCCTCGCCATGGCCACAGCTTCATGTTCAGACCTCCTCAGGGCGGCGCTTCATCACCTTGGCAATGGCCTGCGCCAGCCGCTCCCACTTGGATTCTTCAGCCATCAATTGTTTGCGTCCGGCGGATGTGAGGCGGTAGTAGCGTGCCTGCCGGTTCTTGTCGGGCATCTGCTCCCAGTTCGCCGCAATCCAGCGTTGTTTCAGAAGCCGGTTCAGTGCCGGGTAGAGCGAGCCGTGGTCCACTTGCAAGGCCTCGTCCGACAATTGCTGGATGAGTTTCACGATGGCGTGGCCATGGGCAGGCCCCAGGAGCAAGGACCGGAGGACCAGCATGTCGAGGGTACCCTGCATGAGTGCGACGCGGTTGCTGTCGGGTTTCGGCATGTGATAGTAGAGATTCTACTATCAAGTAGACGCGGGTGGGGAACAACGGTTAGCCAACTTCCGTGAAGCCGCCAGATCGAACCCCCTCCGGCGTTTGTCGGGAACGGCAAATGGCAGAATGTCGTGGAACACCGGTGCGAAACCTCCCTGACGGCGTAGGGTTCCGAAATCCCAGCGACCTCGGCTTTCCGCCAGATGGGCTTGGAGATACGTTAGCGAACTTCTAAAGGGATGGACTAAGCATCGTCTCCCAGAACGCAAATTCAGAACGTATCCTCGTCGGCAGTCGGAACGCCGTTCTCTGGATAACCTGGAGCCCGTCGGTCGGATTCGTTGGCGCCGCTGCCTTTACCATCGCCTCTTGCGCGGTCGAGAAATTGCACGATTTCGGCAATGACCTCGGTGACCCACTGCCTCTTTCCGTCCTTACCGTCGTAGCTGCGTGTCCGGTTTCTGCCCCTCACGAATACCCGCCGCCCGCGGCCCAGGAAGCTCCCGCATGCTTCGGCGACACCATTGAAGCAAACGACCGTGTACGACTCGACGTGCTTCTGTACCTGGTCGTTTCGATCCTTCCACTCTTCATTGACGAGAACCCGAAAACGCGTTCTGGGCGTGCCGTTGGTCTCGGTGTACTTCGTTTCGGGATCGGCGGCTAGCCGCCCGATGAATTCTGTTGCGTGATAGTCACGGCTCATAGTGAGAGAGACTCCTTTCTTTCTGAAACATCCGGCGAGGCGCCAACCCGGCCGGCCACCTCCTGAGCGAGAGATGCTTCGATGCGAATGCGAAGCGCTGCTACCTGGCTGCGAAGCGTATCGAACTGCGCGTTCAGCTCCGGGTTTTCGACGCGCCCGACGACGTCGTCGAGCGTTCCTTCAAATCCTTCCAGGACGCCGGCGACAAACAGTGGGTGGAGCATCATGGGTGGTCATGCCTCCGCTGATTGGCCTAATCGTCCAGGCGGAACTTGCGGGCGCCTTTCCGAACGACCATCGTGTCGAGCTGGGCGGCGATCTCGTCCATCCCGGCGCGGACATGGCTCCGCAAGTCAGCAGCGGTCTTCAAATCCTTCGCGCTCACACCGGACAACAGGCCCTTGGCCCGCTCAACGAGGGTCTTCAGCTCGGCGTCATCTGTGACGTTCCGGAAATCGAAGCTATCCAGGAATTCCACGAGCTTTGAGACCGTCGTCTGATGAAACCGCCCGGGCTTTCCGTCCGGACCGTCCTTCAGGCGGTCGCTCATATGATGAACCAGGTCGGCCATGGCGCTCCGCATGACGACCTGGACTTCGCTCACCGCCTCCGTCATGATCCTCGCCGTCTTCTCCCGCTCTTGGTCCCAAATCTCTGACGAGATTTCTCGTAGCTGATCCGGCACCCCGAAGCTGACGTATCGCCAACTGAAGTCGAAGGCGGCCCTGACCTCGTCGACTGGCGGGTAGTCGAGTGGGTTGTGGAGGGCGCGCAGTTGGCCGGGAGCGTGCTGGCAAAGCTCCGGATAGACGGCCACGAATGCCTCGACCAAGCCCCTGCGCTCCTCCGCAAAATCGCGCATCTTTCGCTCGACCTGTTTCAGCAGCGGCAGTGGGCATAGGTGAATACCGCGTTCGAACGGCAGACACGTGCTCTCCAGATACCGAGTGACCTCGCCATCGAAGTTTCGAATTGCGGCGTATTCGTTGGATGTGAATAGCCGCTTGGAAACATTGATCATGGTCTTGTCGGTATCGACTTCGACTTGAGAGCTGTTGACCTTCTTCGAATTGCCCAGCCGGCTGCGCTGGATCTTAATGCAGACTGTCCGGCGAGCCAGGTCCTGTCCCGCATCCTGAATCTCCAGGAGCGGCTCTGCGTATGTTGCCATGGTTGTTGTTCTCCTTCTATCGGTTACGGCATTCAGCCGCGAGTGGCATGGTGAGGGGCATAGATGCTGAATAGACCTGCCGCTTCCATGGGTAGCTCGCGGGAATCGAACGTCTGCAGCGCACGAAAGGCAATGCTGTTTTCCCCGCGCGTGTAGAGTTGTTGGACCAGCAGATGAAAGGATGGTGTTTGCAGCGTTACGCTCAGGCCCTCGCTCTTCTTCCCGAAACCGGATCGGACCAGCGCATCAATCCCGGCGTCCGCGGCGGCACGTACCAGCCGTGGATTCGCTTCTTTCATCGCGGCCAAGTCAGGGATGAAGCAAATGCTATCCAAGCCCATGAGGGCTCCACGCGCCCCGGTTTTGTGGGCACGATTCCGGAATGCCCTTGCGACAGCCGCTTTGCCCTCTGCAGATGCGAAGAGGCGCGGCGAAAAAGTGAGAAGCTCGCAGTCGTTGTCATGCAAGAGGATGAAGGCGGGCTCGACAGTCCTTCGGTCAGCGAGTTCCTCCTTCAGCACACGCATCAATTCGTGTGCGCACTCCACCAGTGCATTCGGCTCCATAGGCCCTCCAAAGCTGTAACTGA
>Ga0335069_10014819_pt1 | contig 10908 bp, 10 predicted proteins | sample Lox_Sample_11_FD_206714 | JGI IMG/M metagenome (GOLD analysis project Ga0335069, IMG submission 206714) | Soil microbial communities from Loxahatchee National Wildlife Refuge, Florida, United States - Lox_Sample_1.1 | ecosystem: Environmental > Terrestrial > Soil > Wetlands | place: USA... | reverse complement strand
AATACTGCATATACTAAAATAAATAATATTGTATTTGCATATGGTACTTTCACATTTCCTGCTACAGCGGATGCCACAAATGTACTTATTGGTGGTCTTCCTTTTACTGCTGCTAATTCTACTTATGCTGTTGTTCCTTTTTTAATTAGAAATAGTAGCAATAGTTTTGGAACTATGGGCGGTGTACTGTCTAATACTACAACATTTAATATGCAAAGTGTAGTAGATGGTGCAGTAACTAATGCTACAATGAGCGGATTACTAGTTAGATTTATGATCATATATACAACAACATAACATGCCACAAACAACAACATTCCCATTAAGGTTTGGTTTACAGTTACCTGCACCAGAAAATATTAAATCTGTTGAAGTATTTTCAGAAGGAGGATTGGACCTAACTCAAAGTATTCTTGAAACTAGACCCGGATGTGCTTCTACTTTAATTAATTTTGAGGCATCTCTTACTGGTGGATATAAACGTATTTTAGGATATCAAAAATATTCTGCTACTATTGTACCAGGACAAGGATCAATTCTAGGTGTTGCTGTAGCATGGCCTGATCAGATACTTGCAGCTAGACAAGATGCTTCTGATGCAACTAAATATAATGTATATAAGAGTTCAGGCTTAGGATGGACACAATTAAACCCATCAACTACTACCCAATCTTGTACTACTACTAATACTAATACTACTCTTCAAGTAACCTCCACTACAGGGCTTGTTAGAGGACAGCCTATTAGCGGTACAGATATTCCTGTTGGTACTTATATTATAAGTATTACTGACGGTACACATTTAGTAATGTCACAAGCTGCTACAGGAAGTGCTACTAATACCCTAACCTTTAGTAATCCACTTGCTTATAGTTCTGGTATGTTTATTACCTCATGTTATTATGATTGGGCAGGACCAGTAGTTACAGCAATGTTTGATGGTGTAAATTTTGCTTATCGTTGGGATGCAACTAATGGTTTTACTATGATGGTTGGAACTGCTGCTGCTCCTGCACCGACAAATCCCCAATGTGGATGTGAATTTATGGGATATCTTGTAGTAGGAGGATTTAGTTCTAATCCCGGTGCGATTGCTTGGTGTGCCCCTAATAATGATAATGATTGGGCTAGTGTTGATGGCTCTGTTATTGCTGTAGTTAGCGATGTTGTTAGATATCTTAAAGTATGGAGAAATAATTTAATTATTTTTTGCAATAAAGCAATTGATAAAATGATTCCTAATAGTTTAAATACTACAGGTATTTCTCCCCCACCAGCATTTCAAATTCTACCTATTACAGATCGTATTGGATGTATTTCAGGTAGAACTGTTAGAGAATGTAATGGTGATCTTTTATTTTTAGCTCCTGATGGTATTAGAACAATTTCTGGTACTTTTAATATTGGTGATACAGAAATTGCATCCATTTCTCGACCAATTCAATCTATTGTTTCTGCCATAAGTATCAGCACTACTACTTCTATGGCTGTAGTAGTACATAAGAAAACACAATATAGACTATTTTATCCTAATTATTCTACACCTATAGGCGGAAATCTAGGAGTTATAGCTAGTGTTAGAAGATTTAGAGATGGACATGAAGGATGGGAATTTGGACAATTAGCTGGATTTCAACCTACATGCATAGATTCAGGATATCAATCAAATGGGCAAGAATATATTGTTCATGGTGGTACTGATGGGTATGTCTATAGACAAGAACAAGGCAACAACTTAAACGGAGCCCTAATCAATGAACAGTATGTTACTGTACCACTTGAGCTTGGTGATTATGGTATAAGAAAAGCGGTAAAGCGTGTAACTCTTTATGTTAGTACTGAAGGAGGATCAGCTAGTAGTTTAGGTCTTTCTTTAATATATGACTATAAAAATCCAGGTATAATACAGCCACAAGTTTATATATTAAATAATGTAGGTAATGCTGCTCCACAATATGATTCTGGTGTTGAATATGATACCGGTGCTGTATATGGCCCTATAGCAGTAACTAATGTGAGACAACTTGTTCAAGGATCAGGTTTTGTCCTTCAATTACAATTAAATTTTGTTGGAAATACTAATTCTGATCCTTATATTATTCAAGGATACTATATTGAGTTCTTTCCTGCTGGGCGTCGCTGAGGTAATATTTTGTTTAAAAAATTATGTAAACGTTGTAATAAAGAAATAGAAGTTGAATATAAGAATACACAATATTGTCCTCAGTGTGTAAAACTTAATAAAATTGATTTCGATTATAACTATAGAAATTCCTTAAAAGGGACATTAAAACATCTCATTTCAAAAGAGCGTAAAAAGTTTTTTAATGCAAAAGATTTAGAAAACTTATATTATAAACAAAAAGGATTATGTGCTTTAAGCGGTGTCCCTATGACAACGTTCTCTAATAGAACAAAAGAATCTAAATGGAGAGCTTTTCATACAAATATATCCGTAGATAGAATAGATAGCACTAAAGGATACGAACTAGATAATATCCAATTAGTTTGCTACATAGCAAATACAATGAAAAACACTCTAACAGATGCGGAACTAATCTGGTGGTGTGAACAAATACTCAAAACTAAGGGCAAACTATAATGTCAACAACAGGGTATACACGACAATCATCAGCAAATATTCAGCCTAATCTAACTATTGATGCTGGTGATTTAAATGCTGAATACAATCAGTTAGCATCTGCCTTTGATAATACAACTGGACATGATCATTCAGGATCGTCAACGGGAGTTGGTCAACAGATTTCTCTAACTGCCGCTGTAACAGGTATTTTACCAGCAGCCAATGGTGGCACAGGTACAAGTACAAGTCCTATTCCCGTAGCTAATGGTGGCACAGGTAGAACAGATGGTCAAAATCTATTACCTTCTGGTGTAATTATGGCTTATGGGGCTACATCTGCTCCTTCAGGATGGTTGGCTTGTGATGGTTCTGCTGTTAGTAGAGTAACATATGCAAATCTATTTTCTGCTATTAGTACAAATTGGGGTGTTGGGGATGGTTCTACTACTTTTAATCTTCCAGATTTTAGAGGTAGAACATTAGCAGGATATGATAGTGGTAATGCTACAAGCAGACTAACAGGCAATACTTCTCAAGGCATTGACGCATCAACATTAGGTAACACTGGTGGCGAGCAGTCCCATACATTAACAGTCGGAGAACTTGCTAGCCATAATCATAGTTTTAGTGATCCTGGACATACTCATACTGTAACTGATAGTGGACATACACATACTAATACTGTAACTGATTCTGGACATAGTCATCCCCCAGCACATCCAAATTATTTCGTGGATGGCCCCGCTGTCATAAGCAGTGCGGCTTCTGGAAGTGATATATTCGGTATTCCTAGTGCTGTTCAAGTTAGTTCAACTACAGGTATTGCTACTACAGGAATCTCAGTTTCAACTAACAGCCATACAACAGGTGTGTCTAATAATTCTAATACTACTGGTATTAATATTAGTACTAATGGTAGTAATACAATACATAACAATATTCAGCCTACAGTAATCGTAGGATGGATTATTAAGGTTTAATAAATGGCAGCTTTTAACGGTCCTGGTGGTTCTAATAGTGATCCTATTACAAACTCTGTTTCTGGTTCTTATTATGCTCCTGGTACTGTAACACAGGGACCAAATGGTACTTATGTACCATACTCAAGTAGTGGGGGAAGCTCTTCTTCTACTGCTTCTACTGCTGCCTCCGCTCCTACACCATCTTACGGTAATTATGGGCCTAATGCGCAACAATTAACTGCTACAGGTAATGCATCTCCACAAGCTTTAGGCGCAGCCTCTATTCAATCTAGTGCCCCTCCTTATCAGCCTGTTGTGAATAATGATAGAGGCAATGCAATTCAAAATGAAATGTATGCCTATGCTACTAATCAGCAACAATTAAGTCCTAGTTTAGAATATACTTACACTCCTATTGATCCTAATGCACCAGGAACAGCTTTAGGATATAATCCTATTACAGGTGCCCCATTACCAACAGCACAACAAGGGCAAGTTCAGACAGCTAGTCTCACCCAAGGAGCAGCATCTCAAGCTACACCTAATGTAAATACTGGTAGTCAATATACTACATACAATCCTTATCAGGCTACTGCTGCTCAAGGAACTGTTGATCCTAATTCTTTAATTCAAAAGCAATTTAATGATATTAATCAAAATAGTACTTTAGATGCAAATGGTGTTCCTACTTGGGCTACTACTGCTGTTACAGCAGCAAAGCAGCAAATGGCTGCATTAGGATTAGGATCAAGTACTACTGCTGCTAATGCAACTGCTGGGGCAATTCTTAATACTGAAATGCCTATGGCTCAGTTTAATGCTACCTTGTTTGCTAATATGAATACTCAGAATTTGCAAAATTTACAGCAAACTCTATTAAGCAATCAAGCAGCAATAAATGCAGCAGCACAATTTAACTCACAAAATCAGACACAAAATAATCAATTCTTTCAGGGATTAGCTAGTAATATTGCTGAATTTAATACAAGTCAGAAAAATGCTATGACACAGCTTAATGTTCAGCAAGCTAATAATGTATCTGAATTTAATGCTGGTCAAACAAATAGCATGACCCAATTTAATGCTCAACAAGCTAATGCTATGGCTCAGTTTGATACAAATACACAAAATCAAGTTGATGAGTTCAATGCTCAGAATCAATTACTTGTAGATCAATCAAATGTACAATGGCAACGTGCTGTTAATACTGCTAATACAGCAGGCATTAATGCAATGAATCAGGCTAATACTCAAAATCTATTTAATTTGACTACTAGTTCTTTAAATAATGAATGGCAGCAATTACAAGATCAAGCCTCATGGTCTCTAAGTGCTGCTGAAAATTCCCAGAATAGAGGTTTAACATTAGCATCTTCTGCTATGAATCAACAGACTGCACTAAGCATTCTTAATTCACAGTTAAAAGCACAGACATTTTCACAGTTAGGTAATCTTGCTGGTAGTATTCTTGGTGGCTCTAATGGTATTAAAAGCCTATTTAGTAGTAATAACAATAATAGTGGCGCTGGTGGAGGATGCTTTGGACAAGGAGGAGGGGGATGTTTTAGTGGCTGTTCTGGCGGGTGCTTTGGTGGTGGTTGCTTTGGTGCTGGGTGCTTTGGTAGCGCTTAATGTTCAATTCATTTTTTAATGATGCTCTAGAAAGCTTAAAAAATAACAGCCTTAAAGATGCACAATTAGATATTTTTAAAAAGTTTCTATTATTTTTATCTGATAATCTATCTGATCTAAAAGATCAAATTTATATACCAGGATATCAAATAGTATTAGATAATGGTCCAGCATTACTTACTCATTATAATCCTTATCCTATTTCTAGTCCTCCACACGATCATGGGAAAACATGGGTTATTTATGGTGTTGTTAGTGGTGTTACAGCTATGACAGAATATGAAAAAATCAATGATAAGCAGGCCAAAGTATCTAAATTATACTGCCTAATGCCAGGACAATGTGCTCTATATAATATTGGAGATATACATTCTCATATGACATATGGAGATTCTAAGTATATTAGGCTTGAAGGAATTAATCTTCATAAAGAATATCAAGGAGATAAAATCTATGAATCTGTATGTTAGTGTTAAAAAAGAAACATTAGCTAATAATTTAAAGTTCAATAGAAACGATCCTCCTTTTGAAATAAGAACTTCTAAAAAAGATACAAATCCTACAGCATATAATGAAATTAGCTTTACAGGTAAAATAACATTCAAATATGATAAAGAAAATCCTCTATGTTGCGGTGCTGTAGCTTGGGTAGAAATTGAACCAATAGGTGAATAATGAGTGTTTTTGATAATATTTCAAATCAAATGAGTGATTTTATTGGGGCTGATCCTAATGATAATACAGTAAGCAATGTTATGGATCAAATCTATCCTCAAATGCTAGATAGCGATACAGGATCACTTGCTAAACAAGCCCAGAAAGAACAAAGAGCAGAAGATAAATATGCAAGTCAGAGTGTTTTAGGTTCTCCTTATGGTGGTCCTTTAGCATGGACTGAGCGTCTTACTGGTTTATCTAGATTCTTTTCTGGTGCCGAAAAAGGAAATACTTATACAGATAGCTTTAAAAAGCCACAACAACAAGAACCTGTTAAAGCTGTTGATCCACAGCAGTTTTATGCTAAGTGGTACGAATCAATGCGTAGATTCGCGGAGGCTGAAGAGGTCTCATCAAGGGGGCAAACAGTAGTTCGTAATAGATAAAATGGCATATGCAACTAAAGAAAAAGAGTTAGCCAATAAAAAAAGATATTATATAGAAAATAGAGATATAATACTCTTAAAGAAAAAGCTTAAGCCTCAAAAGGTCAAGAAAAAGACTAAAGAGCAGTATAAAAAATATAGAGAAACAAAACAAAGCAAGCCCGATTTTCTTCATAAATGTTTATTATCACAAGCCAAAATTAGAGCAAATAAGAAAAATATACCTTTTAATATAGATTTATCAGATATTGTAATTCCAAATTTTTGCCCTGTTTTGGGTATACCTTTATATAAGGGGGACGGTACTATTTGTGATAATTCTCCTACATTAGATAGATTTGATAATTCTAAGGGGTATGTAAAAGGAAACGTATACGTGATATCTTGGAGAGCAAATAATCTAAAAAATGATGGTGTTTTAGAAGAATTTGAATGTATTGTAAGATACATGAAAGGAGAATTTTTAAATGCCACGAATTAATCCATCAGTTGCACAAATAGCCCTTAGTCGCCCAATCCCAGGGCAGTCTTTTTGTACTCATGCCCCTCGTTCTACGCCGTGGCAAAAGCCCCCACAATTTACACAAATAGATGAAGCCATGAACTGGCTCCTTGATAGTATCCTTGAACCAATCCACGCTAAACAACTATTTGATCTAATGCAAGGTGGAATGTCTATTGAAGCTATAGCCAGAACAATTCTCTTTACTGGCTTCACTATGGGTAAATGGACACCATCCTTAATGATGCTTATGACTAAGCCTCTTATTTTAACCCTTATAGTGTTAGCCCATAAGGCTGGCCTTAAGGATACACCTGTAGTTTTTCCTGAAAGTCACACTAAGTTTCATGCAAATAAGTTATCAAGTTTTGCTGCTAATCAGATGAGTATGAATCAATCAAAACCAGAAGTACAAGCAGCTATGGCTTTACAGCCTCAGCAACCACAATCTCCACAAACTAATAATGGATTTATGAGTAGAACATAATGGCGGGCTTCCTTTCACCACCTTCTTTAGGATTTGCTACTGGCATAGGAGCCTTCGTTGGAGGAGTTGCCAGAGGAGTAAATGAAGAAATCTTAGCACAACAAGATGCTCAAGAAAAAGAGCGTATTGCTAAATTCAATGCTAGTAAAGCTGCATGGGCTAAAGATCAGCAACAACTAAAGAAATCTAATTTGGCAGCATCCTATTTTGCTGATGTATATGGCCAAGGAACACAGCAATATAAATCTGCTATGCAACTCTTTAATATGGGGGTTAAAGTTCCTGATATTGTCGCTAATATTTCTGTACCTAACACAGGGTCATCCTCTTCAACAAATCCAGGACAAGAAGCCCCTGATAAGGGTAATAGATTAACCATGAGTGAAATGACTCAAATGGCCAGAGATGCTGGATTTGATGAAAAAACTGCTCCTATTGCTGCTGCTATTGGTATGGCAGAAAGTGGTGGTAATCCTGGTAATATTGCTGTTAATGATGGTGGTAAAGGATATAATTCATATGGTGTGATGCAAATCAATGGTAGTCATCCTAATGCACAAGCTGCACTAGACCCTAGAGAAGGATTTAAACAAGCATATACAATTAGTAATGGTGGTACAGATTTTAGTCCTTGGAGTACATATAATAAGGGAACTTATAAACAATATTTAACTCCTCCTTCTACTTCTTCTGCACCGGTTGCTCCAACTATTTCTACTCAACCGTCCCCAGATCAATCTCAAGGGCAGACTTCAGATACTAGCAATAATCCTTATTATATGCCTTCACCTAAAGGCTATGCTGATGGTGGCCAAGTCGATCCTAATGAGGCTGCATATATTATGTCTGGGGGGCAACAACAGCAGCCTACACTTATGCCCGAACAACAACAAGCACAATCTGCTATTCCACAACAATCTTCTCAGCAGCAGCCACAACAGAATAGTGACTACAATACTTCTAGCGTAATGTCTGATGCTGATCAGAATATGCCTCAAGCTAATATGCAATATGCTCAATATGTTCCTGGAACTATTATTCCTGGTGGAGCAAGCAAACCTGTTACTCAATATCAACAGCATGAGATAACTAATCAAGATCGTAATTTTGATTTTAATAAATATAAATTTGAACAAGAACAAGAAGCTAAGAGACAACAAGAAGCTAATAGATTTAATCCTGCACAAACAGAATTCTCTAAAACAATTTTTGATGAATCTTCTAAGGGTACTTTTACTGGTGCCAATAAGCAAGTACTTCAATCTACTGTTACAGATGCTAACTCTGCTTTAAATATGCTATCTGACGGTACTCTTAAAACAAGTCAATTACAACCTATTGCTGATGCTGCTAATAGATTATTCTCTTCTGTAGGCATTGATGTGCTTGCTAATAGTGGTTTAGCAAATGATGTTTCTACTATGAACTATTTAAATAAAGTAGTTTCAAGAGAACAGTTTGGTGAAATTGCTAAATATCATCTTGGAAGATGGACACAAATGGAAGTTGCTATGCTAGCAAGACAGGTAGCTAGTGGTCAATCTGATTTTAATACTAATGCTAAAATTCTTTTATTAAATCGTGGTGCTGCACAAGAACAGCTTAATTATATTAATGCTGTTAGACAAGCCGCTAAACATGGAGATAAGGAAGATATTAATGCTGCTATGGATGCAGCTAATAACTTCAAACCAAACGAAGGTTCTCTCTGGGCACAAGTTAATGGTACTAATCCAGAAGAAACTGCTAAAGCTATTATGCAAATGAAGCCTCAAACATGGATAGAAGATAAATCAAACCATAAGATGTATTATCTACAAGGTATTCAGAATGGACAAATTAATTTAATGTCTGATCATGGTAAAATTGCTTTACCTGCTCCACCTATTGGTAATCCTTAATGCCAGATAATTTCTTTACTCCTCAACAACAACCTGAACAGTCTACAGATGATAGTTCTATTCTTGGAGCATTTTTTAAGGGTATAGTTCAAGAGAGCAACTCTTTAGTTTCTCCTGAGCAAGAAGAAGCAGAACGTTTAGGAGAACCTAATGCTATGCCTCCTGTTCAGCCAGAACCTGAAGAAAAATCAAATCATCCTATTGCTAATGAATTAGGACGAACATTTGCTAATCCTGTAACACATATTTTTGGTCCTGCTGGTACTATACAAGGACTTATTTCTTCTGGTGCCACTGGATGGGCTAATGCTATTAATCCAGATCATCCTATTGCTAATTCTCTTCTAGGTGCAGGAGCAGCTATGCTTACACCTGTTCAAACTGCTCATAGGCTTATGAATGTAGGATTAGAGAATTTAGGATGGATAAATAAACCAGTATCTATTGCTGCTCAGGATATTGCTTTAGGCGGTGAAAGAACTACTGCTGCTGGTGTATCTGATAATAAGACACTTCAAAGATTTACTAGGGCATTAAGAGAAAGCCCCTTTAGTGCAGCTATTGATAATGCTGAAACTAGAGCTAAACAACAGGCTGAAGGATTTTTTGATACTACCTCAGGTACAACTCCTGAAAGTATTCCCACGAGAGATGAGTTAGGGACTAATTTAATATCAAATGCTACTGCTTGGCAAAAAGGAACAGAGGGAGACTTAAAAGCTAGAAATCTCAATCTAAATACTAAAGTTGATCCTTCAACTACAACAGCAGATGATGTTACTACAGAATTAAATGATCTAAAATCTAAATTTATAGTTCCGCCTGCTGCAACCACATTTGAAGCCGATAATAAAGCACTAAAAGATGTTAATCAAATTATTGAGGATGTTAAAAACTATAATTTACAGCAAAAATATGGCCCTAATTGGGGTAAATATGAAAAACTGGGTTATGATATCAATAATATGGAGATGCCATTAGCTGCTATTCAAGTAGATAAAAATCGTATTGCTGATAGAATTAAAACTGGTTTATTAGATAATCAATTAGCCGGTGTCAGAAATGATAGATTAATTTGGGGTACACTTTCTAATTTAGAACAAAAGGTTTATGCTGGTACTCCATATCTAGATGAGTTTATGGGTTTAAAAAAAGATTGGAGTAGCTATTTTGATAATTATGAAAACCATATTGTTCAGTTTATGGATAATAATAATGGATTAACACCAAAACAAGCTATTGATAAACTACTTCCAGAAAGCAATTTCAAAGATGTGACTAAATTAAAAAATAGTCTTGATCTATTGCCTCCTTCAATGAAACAAGATATTAGTGACTATATTATTAATAGTCTTGGAAGAACTAATGAAGGTAATTTTGATATTACTCAATTTAGTCGAAACTGGCAAAATCCTAAAAAGATTTCACCAGAAATGAAGGACTATCTATTCGGCAATAATGTAGAAAATTATGATAAGCTTGTAGAAGCAGGGAATACTATTAGACAAAGTATGGCTGCTGTACAACCTTCTAGAACTTCTGGTACTTCTTTTATTCTTGATGCGATAAGAAAATTTGGTCCTGTTGTTGCTGGCGCTGGCTTAGGAGGAGCTGGAGCATACGGTGCTTATTATGGTCAATCAGGCAATAATGAACAAGCTTTAAATAGAGGCTATGTAGGAGCTAGTGTAGGTGCTGTTAGCATGATGCTAGCACCAAAATTATTAGCTAATCCTA
>Ga0335069_10014818_pt1 | contig 10908 bp, 10 predicted proteins | sample Lox_Sample_11_FD_206714 | JGI IMG/M metagenome (GOLD analysis project Ga0335069, IMG submission 206714) | Soil microbial communities from Loxahatchee National Wildlife Refuge, Florida, United States - Lox_Sample_1.1 | ecosystem: Environmental > Terrestrial > Soil > Wetlands | place: USA... | reverse complement strand
ACCGCTCGAGGGGTACCTGGTGCGTCACAAATCCGGAATCGAGGAACCGTTTGGCCAGTCCACGCTTCAGTATTGCGGTCATCATATCCCAGGTCGACCAGACCCGGCGTCCGATGACGCCGTGGACCGTCCGTCCCGAGAAGATGATGTCGCGTGCAAAATCGACCGGCATCGTGCCGCTCGGCAGGCCAAGGAGCGATATCTCCCCTCCCATCCGGAGGACCCTGAACGCGTCTTCATAGGCATAATAACTGCCCGACATTTCCAGCACCGCGTCGACCCCGGCGCCGTGGTTTTGTTTCCGTGCCTCGGCGTAAAAATCCTTTTTCTCCCCGGCGAGCGAGACGTCGAAACATTCGGTCGCGCCGAGCAGCCTCGCCATCCGGAACCGGTGTGACCTGAGTTTTTCGGGGGTATTCTCCCCGTGCGAGGCATCGGTGACAAATATCCTTTTTGCGCCGGCCCCCTTCGCGATCGCCACCGACATCAGGCCGATGACCCCCGCGCCGAGGATCGCCACGATCTTCCCCCCGATACCGCTGAGCGACTGGACCGTGTGGGTCGCGTTCCCGATCGCATCCATGAAGGCGACGATCTCCTCCGGGATTTCTCCCCGGACGAAGAGAAGGACGTTCGTGGAGGGAAGGACGACATACTCCGCGAAGGCGCCGTCGCCGTGCAATCCGCGGATCACGGTATTCGTGCAGACGTGGTATTCCCCCAGACGGCATTGGGCACAGGTGCCGCAGGTGATATGCATTTCGGCGGTCGCGATGAAATTATCCTCAAGGAACGGGAGAAACGCGCGGTCGCGCGCAAGCGCCGCCGCAGATCTGTTCCGGACGAACTTTCTGACGACCGGATACCCGGCCGCTTTCCGCTTCACCTGCTCCGCCAGGAGCAGTTTCGCCCGCGGCCCCGCATCGACGACGCGGCCGCAGAATTCGTGGCCGATGGTGACGTTCGGCGTCGCCAGCGACGCCATATTCGCCTTGAGGGAATCTTTCGACTGGTAGATGCCCACATCCGTTCCGCAGATGCCGCCCGCGATGACGCGCAACTGCACATCTCCGGGGCGGGCCACGACGGGAACCGGCTTTTCGATCAGCTCCAGCCCTTTGGGCCAGTCCTTATACAGCTTCGGTTTCGGTTTGACGACTGCCAGCATACGTGTTGTCCGTTATGGTTGTCTGGTATGAACAAGACGCACCGCAAATGATCCGTCCATCTGATGGCGGTGCGGAAAAGTCTGTACCGATCCGTCGTCGGCCACCACCGCCCGGTTGACGAAACGGCCGGCCGGATCGAGAACGAATTCCGGATGCCGCTGAAGGAAGCCGCTGACGAGCAGGATGTTCTCCTCCGGTTCGGTGGTGCACGTCGCATAGACGATCACTCCCCCGGGTTTCAGCAGGCGGACGGCATTCTCCAGGACGCGGTTCTGGGTGGCGACCAGACGCGCGATATCGTCCGGCTGACGCTTCCACTTGATGTCCGGTTTCTTCCGGAGGACGCCGAGGCCGGAGCAGGGTGCGTCGACGAGGATCTTATCGACCGGCGGCAGCTGGACTTCCATCGCGTCCGCTGATTTCAGTTCGACGTTCGTCACCCCGAGCCGGGAACAGCTCGTCTGGATCAGCTTCAGCTTGCTGTCATACTTATCGATCGCGGTCACGGAGCCTTTGTTCATCATCAGCTCGGCGATGAAGGTGGTCTTGCCGCCGGGCGCTGCGCAGAGATCGAGGACACTTTCCCCCGGCCGCGGATCGAGCAGGAGAACCGGCAGGGCGGCGCTCTCGTCCTGTATGGAAAAATACCCGTTCTGGAAAATGTTCATCTGCGAAATCCCGGAGAGACTCCGCACTTTGATGAAATAATCGATAAGGCTCGAACCCTGATACGCGACGTGCTGTTTGTCGAGAAGGGCCAGAAATTCGGAGGGCTGGATTTTGAGCTTGTTGATTCTGAGCGTGAGCCCGGGGATCTCGTTGTTGGCGGTGAGGAGTTTTTCCAGCTCCGCCCGCTCGAACCTCTGCAGCCACCGCCGGACCATCCACTGCGGGTGGGAATAATAGACCGCCAGGTACTGTGTCGGATCCTCCTCCTCCTTCGGATAGTGAATCCCGTCGAGCGTCCGGATGATGTTCCGGAGAACCGCGTTCACAAAATCGGCAAGCTTCGCCCCCCGGATCTGCTTGATGAATTCGACGGCTTCATTTACGGCCGCATAGTGCGGGACGTGCGTCAGGAACAGAATCTGGTAGAGCGCAACCCGGAGGGCGTTCTTGACGTTCACCTCCGATTTGGAAAAATTTCCATGGGTGAACCCGTTCAGGATCCAGTCGAGCCGCCCCTGCCACCGCACGACGCCGTGGACAATCTCCGCCAGCAGGCTCTTGTCGACGTCCGTCGTTTCGCTATTCCTCAGCTCCGCATCGAGGAGTTTGTCGAGATAGGCGTCGGTCCGCTCGACCCGGTTCAGAATCTTCACCGCCGTCCCCCGGGGACCGGTATAAATTGTTTTCACCTGTAACTGGGCGGTTTCCATCTATCGGATTCCCCCCTTCGTTCTGAGCGGGATCGTCCTGGTAAAAATCTCCCGGAACAGCCGCTCGTATGCACCGGTAAGCTCCACCTCCCGCCGCGCCATCACCCGCCGCGCCGTCTCCATGGCCTTGTCCGGTTCATGCACGACAAATTCCCTCCCTCCGCCCCACGAGAACGAGGGAATGAATTTCGGAGGAAGCCCGGCGCCGAAGATATTGCACGCGATGCCCGCGATGGTGCCGGTATCGAACATGACGTTGATGCCGCTCTTCGAATGATCTCCCATCACCAGGCCGAGAAACTGCCGTCCCGTATTCATTTTTCCCTGTTCGGTCACGACCGAGACGGGTCCGTACGTGTTCTTCAGATCGCTCGTGTTGGTGTCCGCGCCCAGATTCACCCAGCTCGCGATGTAGGAATGCCCGAGAAATCCGTCGTGCTGTTTGTTCGCGTGGGAATGAATGACCGATCCTTCCACCTCTCCGCCCACCTTACAGCGGGGACCGATCGTCGTCCCGCCGTAGATCTTCGCCCCGATCTTGATCACCGACCCGGCGCCGATTGCGGCAGGTCCGCAGACGACCGCGTTCGGCATGATCTGCACGCCGTCGCCGATGACAACCGGACCTTCTCCGGCATCAATCACCACTCCCGGTTTCAGCACCGCATTCCGGCCGATCACGATCTGACGGGCGTTGACCAGGTGAACTCCCTTGCGCGTCTCCGAATGTCCCCGCCCTTTCGCCGGCCGCAGACCGCGCATATCCGCGACGAGCGCCTCCGGATTCAGGTGAATGAGATCCCACGGATAGAGAGCAATTTTCGTCCCGATCGATTCTTCCGGCAGTCCGTCAAAAAGACCTTTCTCCAGAAGCGAACCGAGGGCGGGACGGAGCCGGCGAAACGTCGCGGGCGAAACCACCGCCGCCGCCACCTCATCGCCGTTCCGGTAGATGCACTCACGTTCTTTCCCCGCGCCGATCAGACGGGACAACCCGGCGTCGGCGACGGCCCTGCCGTTGATGAAAAAAGTCCAGTCATCCCTGAGACCGGCGTCGGGTATTCGGGCGGATTCCTCCCTCAGCAGGGGGAGGATTTCGGGACGGGCGTGGAGGAAGAGCTCTTTCCGTCCGACAGCCCGCTCAATTTTCTGGCGGAGCGTGAAGATGCCGCAGCGGAGATCGTAGACCGGGCGGAGATAAACAAGGGGCCTGAAGTTGTCGGTTGCTGTATCTTCGTAAATACAAAACCGCATCGGGGGTCAGAGAGTAAAAAACGGAATCCCGAGTGTCCGAGATTCCGTTGTTCTGGTTGAAAATAAAAAAGATCCTTTCAGGCAGTCACGCCTGCATCCGCACTCTTTTTGCCGTACTTCTTGTTGAACCGCTCAACGCGACCGGCGGAATCGACCAGCTTCTGCTTGCCGGTGAAGAAGGGGTGGCACTTTGAGCAGATTTCGACCTTGAGGTTTCCGGCCGTAGAACGGGTCTCGAAGACACTTCCGCAAATGCAGGAAACGACCGACTTTTTATATACCGGATGAATGCCTTTTTGCATGAAAAACTCCAAAATAGGGGGAAATTGATCGTATAATATACGAAGTTTTCCAGAGAAGAGCAAGACAAACACCCAGAAGGGGTTCAGCAGGGCCCTATCCAATACCCGTACTCGAATGCCTGTTTCAGCGATCCGACCAGTTTCCGGGCATCTTCCACAGAATTGTACCTCCCGATCGCCACCCTGTGCCAATCACCCGAGTCATAAACAAATGCGTCGTATCCCGCTTCGCGCCATCGGGCCACTTCCTCTTCCGCAAATTTTCGCTCGTGATACGAGGAGATATAAAGAGCGAGATGTCCTTTCGTGACCGGAGGAGCGGACGTGCGCTCGGCATTCTTCTTCGACATGGCAGTCGATGCGGACGCACCGGAACCGATATGCGCCGTTTCACCCCCCGCAGGTTTCTCCGTTCCCTTCTTTACGGCCGGTTTTTGTGGTTTCGGCTCGGCGGTTGCCATCTTTTTTCCCTGGCCGGGGACCTGAGGGGCCGGCGTGACAGGTTCTTTTTTCGCAACTGCCGGTTTCGCCTGCTCAGTTTTCGCAACTGCCGGTTTCGCCTGCTCAGTTTTTGCAACTGCCGGCTTTGCCTGCTCAGTTTTCGCAACTGCCGGTTTCGCCTGCTCAGTTTTCGCAACTGCCGGTCTCGCCTGCTCAGTTTTCGCAGGCGCCGGTTTCGTCTTCTCGGTTTTTTTCGCCTGCCCCTGCAGTGATGCCGGACCCTTTCCCTCTTTTGAAGGGGCGGTCGGAGATGTCGGTTTCTGGCGAATTTGGGACGTCGTATCCTTCACGGAGGGCTGAGCAGTCTTGTGGACCGCAGTATCGGGAGGGGACGCTTCCGGGACCCCCTGAGGCGGCCTCGTTTCCGCCATCTGATCCTGGATGGGAGACTGTTTTTTGAATGAAATGATATCGTACGTGTAGAGAAGAAAGACGACCGCCGCGAGAACAACGATACCGAAGATGATCGGGACCAGTTTGGAAACACTCTGTTTTTTTTCAGGAGGTGCCGGGACAATTTCCGATACCGACGGCTGTACCTCCGGCTGTTTTTCCTCTTCAGAATCTGTAATGTTCAGTGGCATATCTCTACGTTCTTATTTTTGACGCTGTTAATGTACCATAATTCATCCTTTATGTCAAGTCGATGGGAGTTCCGGCATAGAACAAAGCAGCCGGACTCCACGGCCTGCCCGATTCCTATAAATATTTACAGGGAAATGTGTTGGGGCGGATCAGAAGCGATACGACCGCGACAGATCAGTCGGGAATCAGAGCCGGATGCTCAGTTGTGCGGTTTGGGCGGAGTGATCGATGGCTGGAGCATCTGTTTTTTCAGACGCCGGAGGGAATCGCTCTTCGAACTGTCGAGAAGCGGAGAGGAAATTGCTGTTCCGGCAACACCGACGCCGAATTCATCACGGACGCGCGGCACGATTTTCCGCGACCGGTCGTTCGGGCGACCTGCGGAATCGCTCCGTTGAAGCTCAAGCGTACCTGTGACGGATTGCTGTTTGTTCATGAGAAGAATCTGGCGGGAGGTTTCTGCCGGCTGTGGATTGGATTCCCGGGTTGCCGTAATCCCGACGGCGGATTCCGCCACCGGGGTGAGTTTCTTATCCCCGGTTGACCGGGTCGAAGGTCGTAAACCGGCCTGCGATCTTCCCGGCAGGTGAAGATTATCGCGGCCCGCGGCTGCGGGAGGTTCCGTTCCGGTTACCGCGGGAATCACAGGGTTCTGTTTTCCGGCGCTTCCATCGGGGGAAACGCGGGTGCTTGTACCGGTAACCCCGGGTGTCCGGCTGATCGGAGAAAAGAGCTGGACGAGGAGGAACGATGATATAAGTACGACCGACGCCGCAACAGCGGCCGCTGAATAAACGAACCGCGGGAGGCCTGTGGGGAACGGGGCTTCTTCCATCCGATCCGGGGCCGAGTCCGCCGTACCTGCAGCGATCCGCTTCTGAAGGCGCAGTTCAAAACCATCCCGGGCGTGGAGCCGGGGAAGTGAACGGAGCACATCCCGTACGGGGTGGTCCTTTTTTTCGGGGGGATTCCGATCAGAGTCGGCTGTTCCGGTCGTCATAACAGGTGATCATCCGTTCCAAATATACGTCGCAGTTGTTTCTGAAGTTTCGTCCGTGCCCGGTTCAGCCGGGATTTCACGGTTCCCATATTCGAGCCGGTGATTTCTGCAATTTCCTCATACGACAGATCCTGGATATCCGCCAGGATCAGAATCTCGCGGAATTTCGGACTGAGCGTGGCGAGGGCGCGTTCTATCAGCGCGTTCCTCGACCCCTGCTCGGCCTGGATATCCGATGCATACCGGAGGTCCGGAATTTCCATCGGCTGCCGGTCGGCATCTTCTCTTCCCCGCGAGAGAGAAAACATGAGGTGCCTTTTCCGGCGGCGGAGTTCTGTCTTGCTGAGATTGGCAGCAATAGTATAAATCCAGGTCGAAAATTTTGCAACGGGACGGTACGAATTTTTTTTCCTGTAAACGCGCACAAAGACGTCCTGAACCACATCGTCTGCAGCGTCCCGATCAGCAAGAAAGCGGGTAACATAGTTTGTCAACGGATCCTTATAACGACCGACCAGAACCGTAAATGCTTCCGGTCGTCCGGCCTGAAACTCAGCAATCAACTCTTCATCCGACCTTTCCTGATGGGTGGTAGATGGTCTTTCCATTGATACACTCATTGAACGGAGGAAGATGTCGAAATGTTCCCGGTCATGGACGAATTTCGGTGAAAAACCTCAAATAAATTCTACTTTTGCTGAAAATAAAGGGAATTTACGTCTCCGGTACGGCTTCTTTTTTTCCGCATAATGCGAAAAGAAGCATGGTCATGGCGGTTTTTTCTTCCATTCCGGAGGTTTTCAGGATTTCATCGGTTCTGGCGAGAGCGGCAAAACATTGTTCCAGCGCGACAGGAGTGAAATTCGCCGCCGCTTCCCTGAAATCCGGGAGATAGCTCGGGTACGAGCCGAGGGCGCCGGCCAGCTGTGTCTCACCCAGGCTCCTGACCGCCGGATCATGAAGGAGCCAGACTTTCTGGAAAAATTTCGTCAGCATCACGACGAGCGAAGTCCCGCTTTCGCCGTTCCGGAGCATCGATTCCAGAATCTCGACGGCCTGCGGGAGCCGCCGCCGCCCGATCGCCTTCTGCAGTTCGAAAATTGTATACTGGCGCGTGAGACCGACGAGTCTCCGGACATCCTCTGCGCTGATCTCCCCGGCGCCGCCGACGTAGATGAACAGTTTCTCCAGTTCGTTCTGTATCTCGCGGAGGGAACGCCCGACGTATTGCTGGAGAAGCGCCGCTGCTTCGGGCGCGATGTTTTTCCCCATCTGCCGCGCTTTTCCAACGATCCATTGCGGCACCCTGTTCTCATAGAGCGGTTTGGCTTCGCACAGCACGGCCAGGGTACCGAGTTCTTTGAAAAAAGCGGTCCGGAAATCGGGTTTTACCGCAATGAGCACGAATACCGTGGAAGCGAACGGTATCCGGACGTAGGGGAGGAGTTTATCGCGGCCCGCCAGCCGTTCCATTTCGCGGAGGACGACGACCCGGCGTTCACTCATCATCGGATAGGAGCTCGCCAGCGCGAGGATGCGGTCCGGACTCGTCTCCGATGCGTGCAGGATGTCGAGATTGAAACTGCGTTCCTCCGGTGTGAGGGAGGCGTCGAGGATCGCCGTGAGGGTCTCCTCCAGCAGGAGGTCTTCTTCGCCGTACAGGAGGTAGACCGGATCGGGCCTGCCGTCCTTCAGGCGGGCGATGAGATCCTGCGGCGAAAGGGATGGGGACGATCTGGCCATTGCAGGCCCGGGGAGGGCGGTACCGATATCGTTCCGCCCTCCCCGCCGCAGTTATTTTTTAAGGGTGATCTTCTTGACGAGCACGTCGACTTTCGGTCGTCCGTCGGTCGGTCCCATCTGTCCGGGGATGATATCGACGGCCCCGATTTTATCGACCACATCGAGCCCTTTGGAGACCTTGCCGAAGATCGTATAGCTGTGGGGAAGGCTGACATCCTTCAGGCAGATGAAAAACTGGCTGGTGTTCGTGTTCGGGCCGTGGTTCGCCATTGCAACGACGCCGCGTTTGTATCCCGCCTTGTAGCTCTCGGTATTCTTGTCCAGCTCATCGGCAAACGCCATACCCCACGCACTCTGGCCGCCGGTTCCCCACTCGGCAACTTTGGCCGGGTCCTTCGACTTGTCGTCGCCGGTCTGAATCACGAAACCCTTGGCGATGCGGTGAACGCGCATCCCGTCGAAAAATTTCTTCTCCGTCAGTTTCACGAAATTTTCAACCGTTTTCGGGGCGTCGTTCGCGAAAAGTTCCATCTCGAAGGTTCCGAGGGAGGTTTCGACCACGACGGTATATTTTCCGTCTTTCACTGCGCTGTGCTCCTTTTCTTTTTGAGGTTCCTGGGTGCCTGCTGTCTGCCGGGCCTGCGAGCCGGCCGCGGCGAAAAGCAGAAGGGCGATTCCGAAACGAACGAAATGCATGGCAACTCCTGTCAGATGATGATGAGATGGGTGATTGAAGGAAATTTCACGGCTGTGATTCCTGCGCGCCGGAGCTCTGCTCTCCCGACGTGAATTCGGCGAGATGGAGCTTGTCCGCCCAGAAATAATAGAGTCCGATAAGCGTGATACCGATGAACCCGACCGCATGCGTGACCGTGGCATAGCTCCGCGCCATTTCAGTGTCGACTCCGTAGAGTTTCGTGAGCGCCTCCATCGTGAAGTAATGGTACGAGCCGGTCGCCCCCGGGGTCGGCGCCATGTAGGCGAGGCTCGAAATCGTCTGTACCACGATCGATGCCCGGAAATCAAGCCCGTACTGTTCCGTCAGTCCGAACGCATAGAACGGCAGATACATCATGACAAAATAGAGCCCCCAGACGAGGATGCTCAGAAGAAAGATGGCGGCGAAATGCCGGGGCCGCTTCAGGAAAAGAAATCCGTCGAGAAAAGAGTGGGCGATCCGGGATACCGACTCGGCCCGTTTTGCAGAAAGATGTTTCGTCAGAAAACCGAGAAGGGTGACAACCAGATCGCGCCGGAGCATCAGAATGACGCAGACGGCCAGTGCGCCGATGGTGACCGCCGAGATCCATATCCCCGTCGTCTGCAGCCAGGGAAATACCTGCAGAAGCGGTCCCGAGTAAATCAGCGGCAGAAGGGCGACCATGATGAGGAAGGAAAGAACGTCGAATATCCTCTCGACGATGAGCGTCCCGAAGGCCGCGCTCCGGGAAACACCCTCGAGTTTCCCGATCGCGAGGGGCCGGACGATCTCCCCCACCTTCGGGAGCACGTTGTTCAGCATGTAGCCGACACAGAGCGCGGACCACAGGTTTCTGAACCGCATCTTCTCCTTCACGGGCCGAAGGAGATAGTACCATCGCCAGGTCCGGAACATATGGCTGACGAGCAGAGGCGGAAGCCCCGCCAGCGCCCACCAGTAATTGGCTTTTGCCATGAGGTCGAGCAGTTTTCCGAAATCAGTCCCGCGGAAGGCAAAATAGAGGAACCCGAGCGTCAACAGAATGCTGACGGCATATTGGACAATCTTTTTCATGTGCGGGGTCATCGGGGCTGGTCCGGCAGGAATGTTACCGCAGATCGATGACATCGGCCCCCGCCGGCGGGGTGAAGCGGAAAAGGGAATCCGGAAGATCGAGGTTCAGCCGGATCGCGTTCAGGCGGTAGGTTGTGAGGTTTTCGGCGGGATCTTCGATCTGCACGCGGTGCATCAGCCAGTCGCGCGTATCGACCCAGACCTTCATCCACTTCACCGGCGCGTGTTCATCCGCCGGAAGAAGCTTCAGCACGTCGACAGACGTTCCTTTTTCCTGCGGATCGTCCACCAGCGCCGCCCTGTACTGCTTCGGAACATTGACGAACAGATTATCGGGTGTGAGGGCCCGGGTATCCTCCCGGTACGCATCGATCATCACCTGTCCGGTGGCGCGGGTATATGTCCAGACCGTCGTCCCATCCGTCACGATCGTCTGTTCATCCCCCTCGATCCGGTATCTGTTCCCCCGCTTCATATAAAATTTTCCGGCGGACGACTGCTCGGTCCGGAGGGCCGCAAACTGCACGGTGCGTGAAAACTCGATCGAGGCGTCACGGACGGTATCGTATTTTTTCTGAAGCCGGGAGAGAATCTCGCCCGGGTCGTCACCGCGCGCGGGCGCGGATGCGGCGATGAGCAGCTGACAGAGGAAGACCGTCAATGAGGTTCTCATGCGGGAAGTTCCCTCACTGCGCGTTGAGGATGGTTTCGAGGTCCGCCTCGGACTGGATGAGCACTTCGCGCGCCTTACTGCCGTCGAAGGGTCCTACGACTCCCGCGGCCTCCAGCTCGTCCACCAGACGTGCGGCGCGGGAATATCCGACCTTCAGCCGCCGCTGGAGCAGGGAGACGCTCCCCTGCTGGTGGCGGACGATCAGCCGGGCCGCATCTTCAAAATACTCGTCGCGATCCGACCCTTCGCCTCTCATGCCGGCCCGTTTTTTCTCCTGGCTCGACGGCAGCATGAACGGGTGGCTGTAGCCCTGCTGGGCGGAAATGTGATCCGTCAGACGTTCGACCTCTTCCGTCGATATGAAGGCGTTCTGGATCCGTATCGGTTTCGGGCTCCCGGACGGAAGATAGAGCATGTCGCCGCTCCCCAGGAGCTGTTCGGCGCCGTTCATGTCCAGAATCGTTCGGGAATCGGTTTTGGACGCAACCTGATAGGCGATGCGGGCCGGGAAATTGGCCTTGATCACTC
>Ga0335069_10014817_pt1 | contig 10909 bp, 8 predicted proteins | sample Lox_Sample_11_FD_206714 | JGI IMG/M metagenome (GOLD analysis project Ga0335069, IMG submission 206714) | Soil microbial communities from Loxahatchee National Wildlife Refuge, Florida, United States - Lox_Sample_1.1 | ecosystem: Environmental > Terrestrial > Soil > Wetlands | place: USA: Florida... | reverse complement strand
GGCTCCCGCGGCACCGGTGTTCACGCCGGCGCCGCCCGCGCCTCCGGCGCTTCCGCCGACTCCGGCCGCGCCCATGACCCCCGCGGCGCCCGTGCGGCCCGCCGTCGCGCCGCCGCTGCGGCCTCCGGTCGCGCCGCCGATGATGGCTCCCCCGACCGCGCCCCCGGCTGCGCGCCCGGCGCCCTTCGTCGCGCCTCCGGTCCGGCCACCGTCCACGCCGGCGCTGCCTTCGATGCCGACGGCGCCGCGAGGCACTCCGGCCCCGGTGATGCCGCCGCGTCCGTCGACGCCGATGCCGCCCGCTCCGCCAGCGCCCGCCGCGCCCGCCGCGCCCGCGGCGCCCGCCGCGCCGGTGGAGCGGAAGACCGGTCCGCTGCGTCCGGTGAATCCCTTCATGGTGCAGGATCCGAAGCAGAAGGCGCGGCGGTTGGCCCGCGCGCTCATTTCGGACATGCTCGTCTACCATCCTGAGAAGCGGCTGCAGGGCCAGCGGGAGGGAACGCTGCCGCAGATCTTCAAGGACGAGATCGAGAAGAGCTGGCTCGAGTATGTAGAGCAGGTGGGCCAGGAGATGGCGCAGAGCACGCCCTTCTGGACCGATGCGTTGAACGAGCTTCTCGCGGGCGGGCAGAAGGTCTTCTAAACCGCTGGAATTTCGAGGTCTAACTCCGCATATTTCTTCACAGTTAGAGCCGTTCCCCGCACCCGGGGGACGGCTCGTCGCCTATCTTGCACTCAACCTGAGCGATCCCCGTGCCTTTGACCAACCGCTTCTCCGAGTTCCAAAAGCGTCTCGAGGAACTGCGGAGCTTTCTTTGACGTCGACGGCAAGACCAAGCGCCTGGCCGAGCTGGAGCAGACGATGGCCGAAGGCGGCATCTGGTCGGACCAGGAACGCGCCCGGAAAACCGTAGAAGAGGTGAAGACCCTCAAGCGGTGGCTCGACCCGTACCACGCCCTCAAGCGGCGCGTGGACGAGGGGCGGGAGCTCACGGAAATGCTCGAGGCGGAATCGAACATCGACCTCCAGATGCAGCGCTCTCTCGAAGCGGAGGCCGACGGCTGCGCCCAGGCACTCGAGGCCCTCGAGCTCCAGCACATGCTTCGCGGCGCCGACGACCGCCGGGACGCCCTCCTGACCATCCACCCCGGCGCCGGCGGCACGGAGTCGCAGGACTGGGCGGAAATGCTGATGCGGATGTATACCCGGTGGGCCGAGCGCCACGGCTTCGAGATCGAGGTCCTGGACCTGCTGGAGGGCGAGGAGGCGGGGATCAAGTCCGCCGAAATCGAGATCCGCGGGGACTACGCCTTCGGGCTGCTGCGGGCCGAGAAGGGGGTCCACCGCCTGGTCCGGATCTCGCCCTTCGATGCCCAGGCCCGCCGTCACACGTCCTTCGCCTCGGTCTTCGTCTACCCCGTCGTGGACGACGACATCGAGATCGAGATCCGCGAGGATGACCTCCGGATCGACGTCTTCCGCGCCTCCGGCAAGGGCGGTCAGCACGTCAACAAGACCAGCTCCGCGGTGCGGATCACCCACCTGCCCTCGGGAATCGTGGTGGCGTGCCAGAACGAACGCAGCCAGTTCAAGAACAAGGCGACCGCCCTGAAAATGCTGAAAGCCCGTCTCTACGAGAAAGCGCTGGAGGAGCAGGAAGCGAAGAAGGCCGAAGTCGACAAGCAGAAGGGCGACATCGCGTTCGGGAGCCAGATCCGCTCCTACGTCTTCCAACCGTACACCATGGTGAACGACCATCGCACCGAGCTGAAGGTGGGGGACGTGCAGAAAGTGATGGACGGGGATCTGGATCAATTCATCGAAGCCTTCCTGAAGCAGCAGGGGGGTCGCGCGGCGTGAGCGGCTTCGTCGAAGCGGCCCGCCGGGAAAAACTGGCCGAGCTGGCGCGGCGCGGCATCCCCGCGTTCGCCTATCGGTTCGAGCGGACCGGCCTCGCCCGGGGCGCCCTGGACGCCTACCGCGACGGCGATGAGACCGCGCACCGTCTGGCGGGCCGGATCATCCTCCTCCGCGGGATGGGAAAGACGACCTTCGCGCACCTCGAAGACGCCTCCGGGAAGATCCAGCTCTACTTCAAGGCGGACCTCCTCGGCGACTCCTATGAGCTGCTGAAGCTGCTCGACCTGGGGGACGTGATCGGCGTGCGCGGGCCGCTGTTTCGCACCAAGACGGGCGAGGTGACGCTCCGCGTGGAGGAGCTGGCGCTCCTCGCGAAGTCCCTGCGCCCGCTGCCCCTGGGCAAGGAAGACGCCCAGGGCGTGCGCCACGGCGAGCTCTCGGACCCCGAGCTGCGGGCCCGCCAGCGGTACGCCGACCTCGCCGCGCACCCGGAAGCCCGGGACGTGTTCCGCGCCCGCGCCCGGGTGGTGAGCTACATCCGCCGCTTTCTGGACGAGCGGGGGTATCTGGAAGTGGAAACCCCCGTGCTCCAGCCCCTGTACGGGGGCGCCGCGGCGACGCCGTTCACGGCGTTCTACGAGGCTCTGGGGGCGACGTTCTATCTCCGGATCGCGGACGAGCTGTACTTGAAACGGTGCATCGTCGGGGGGCTCGAGAAGGTCTACGAAATCGGGCACGACTTTCGGAACGAAGGCGTGGACCGCTGGCACAATCCCGAGTTCACGATGGCCGAGTGGTACGAGGCGTACGCCGACTACGAGGACATGCTGGCGCTCACGGAAGCGATGGTCGCGGGCGTGGCCGCGGAGGTCACGGGTGGTGACACGCTCGAGCGGGGCGGGATGACGCTGTCCTTCCGCCGCCCGTTCGCGCGGCGGGACTTCTACGAGCTGGTCCGGGAGACCGCCGGCGTCGACCTCACGACCGCCGATGACGGAGCGCTGCGCGCCGCGCTGCGGCGGAGGGGCGTGGACGACGCCGACCGCTACTCCGGCGCCAAGCTGATGGACGAAGTCTTCAAGACCTTCGCGGAGCCCACGCTGGTGCAGCCGACCTTCGTGCTGAACCACCCGGTCGCCCTCTCGCCGCTGGCCAAGCGGAAGCGGGGGGATGCGACGCGCGTCGAGCGGTGGGAGCTGTTCATCCAGGGCCGGGAGATCGCCAACGCGTTCTCCGAGCTGAACGATCCGGACGAGCAGCGCCAGCGGTTCGAAGAGCAGACCCGGTTCCGGGAGCAGGGGGACGCCGAGGCGCACCGGATCGACGAGGACTACCTGCGCGCGCTCGAATACGGACTGCCGCCCACCGGCGGCGTGGGGCTGGGCGTGGACCGGCTGGTGATGCTCCTGACCGACCGCGCCAACATCCGGGACGTGATCCTCTTTCCCATGCTCAAGCCCGAATGATCACGCGCCTCGAGCTCCGCCTCGCGCTCCGGTACCTGACCAGCCGCCGCTCGTCGGGGCTGCTGTCGTTCATCACCGTGATCGCGGTGGGCGGCGTGGCGGTGGGCGTGATGGCGCTCGTCGTGGTCCTGGGCGTGATGAACGGCCTCCAGTCGGACCTGCGCGACAAGATCCTGGTCGCGTCCCCCCACCTCCGCGTCCTCACCTACGGAGAGGGCCTGCGCCTCGATTCCTGGCGCCGGGTGCTCGATTCGGTACGGGTCTTTCCGGGCGTCACCGCGGCCGCCCCGTTCGTGATGACCCAGGCCGGCATCACCGCGGGCCACGACTACGCCGAAGGGGTCGTGGTGTTCGGCATCGAGTCCGACACGGGCCACCTGGCCGTGACCAGCCTCCCGCAGCATTTCATCAAGGGAGACCTGCGGTTCCGCGCCAGCCGCCCCGACGTCGAGGGCGGCGTGGCCCTGGGAACCCGGCTCGCGAGCAAGTTGTCGGCGTACGTGGGGGACGTGGTCACGCTCATCTCGTTCACGGGCCGGTCGAGCTTCAGCTCGAGCGCCGGGTCGTTCGTGCCCCAGTACCACCGGTACGAGGTCACCGGCATCTTCGACACGGGGATGTACATCTACGACGACAGCTACGTCGCGATGAGCCGCCCCGACGCCCAGCGCTTCGCGGGGCTCCCGGACACGTCGGTCACCGGGATCGAAGTGCGTCTCCGGGACCCCTGGAACGCCGCGACGGTCGCGACCGCGCTCGACACCCGGCTGGGCTTCCCGTACCGGGCGGTCGACTGGCAGAGCCAGAACGCCAACCTCTTCTCGGCCCTGAAGCTCGAGAAACTCGCGATGGCCTTCGTGGTGTTTCTCATCTGTGTGGTAGCGGCGTTCAACGTGGTGGGGATGCTGACGATGGTGGTGCGGGACAAGACCCGGGAGATCGGTATCCTCCTCGCCATGGGGCTCAAGCGGCGGGCCATCCGGCGCGTCTTCCTGGCCCAGGGCATCCTGATCGGCCTCACCGGCACGGTGGTCGGCGCGGTCGGCGGCTTCATCCTGGGCGCCCTGGTCAACGACGGGCGCTGGGTGCGCATCGACCCATCGATCTATTTCGTCGATCACCTGCCGGTGCATACCCAGCCCCTGGACGCCGCGGCGGTGGTGCTCGCATCCCTGATCGTGGCCACCCTCGCGCCGCTCTACCCGGCCCTCCAGGCGGCGCGCCTCGAGCCGGTCACGGCCATCCGCTACGAATGAACGCGCTCCTCGAGTCCCGGGCGCTCCGGAAAGTCTTCGCGGGCGGCGACGGCCAGCCTCTCGAGGTGCTGCGCAACGTGGACGTCGAGGTCCGCCGCGGCGAAGTGATCGCCGTCGTCGGCTCCTCGGGGGCGGGGAAGAGCACACTGCTCCACCTCCTCGGCGCGCTGGACCGCCCCACGTCGGGGGACATCTGGCTCGAAGGCTCGCGGTACGCCGACCTGGATCCCGACGGGCTCGCGAATCTCCGCAACCGGCGGATCGGATTCGTGTTTCAGTTCCACCACCTGCTCCGGGAGTTCTCCGCGCTCGAGAACGTGATGATGCCGCTGCTCGTGGCCGGTGCGTCGGACCGGCAGGCCCGCTCCCGCGCCGAGGAGCGCCTGTCGGCGGTCGGGCTGGCGGGACGGATGAGCCACCGCCCGGCGGAGCTCTCCGGCGGCGAGCAGCAGCGGTGCGCGGTGGCGCGCGCCCTCGTCAACGATCCGGCCCTGGTGCTCGCCGACGAGCCCTCCGGAAACCTGGATCACGCCAACGCCGAGGTCCTGCACGAGACCTTCTTCCGGCTGGCGCGCGAGTTCGAGACCGCCGTGGTCGTGGTGACGCACAACCGGCAGCTGGCCCAGCGGGCCGACCGCATCCTCTGGCTCGAGGACGGCCGGCTGGACGCCGTGCCGTCGGTGGAGGCGATCCCCTGATGCTCTGCGATCACTGCAAGGAGCGGGACGCGGTCATCAACCTCACACAGGTGGAGCACGACTCGAAAGTCACGCTCCACCTCTGTGAGCAGTGCGCCGCGGAAAAGGGTGTGGAGACCGGCGTGGCGTTGCTCAAGTCGCCGCTCGGAGGGTTCATCACGGCCATGGGGAAGTCCGCGGGGAGCCTGCTGCCCGCGACGATCGACGGGGCGCCGTGCCCCAATTGCGGCGGCACCCTGCGGGACTTCCGGGAGACCGGGCGGCTGGGGTGCGCGGTGTGCTACGGCGCCTTCGAGGTGCATCTCCGCGACCTGCTGCGCCGGCTGCACGGCTCGAGCCAGCACGTGGGCGAGCGGTACGAGGTCCCGGGGGCGGACAGCGCCGATCCGGCCCGCCGCCTGCTCGACCTGCGGCACCAGCTCCGCGTGGCGGTGGACGCCGAGAACTTCGAGCTCGCGGCCGAGCTGCGGGACCGAATCCGGGTGCTCGAATGATCGACCTGTCGCTCCTCCCCGACGGCGGCATCGGCTGGCTCGACGCGTCGGGCCCGAAGAGCCAGGTCGTCCTGTCCACCCGCATCCGGCTGGCCCGGAACCTGGCGGGCCACGCGTTCTCCCAGCGGGCCACCGACGCCGACCGCCTGGCGGTACTCGAGCGGGTCCGGGAGGCGGCGGCGGCGACCGAACGGCTCAAGGGCGCGGCCTACTTCCGGCTGGACTCCCTGGATCGCGGGGACCGGCAGCTCCTGCACGAGCGGCACCTGGTCAGCAAGGAGCTGGCGGCGCTCGACCAGGACACGCGGCCGCGGCCCGGGGCCGCGCTGGTGACCCAGTCTCCGGTCGGGGTGATGGTGAATGAAGAGGACCATCTCCGGTTGCAGGGGATGTGGTCGGGGTTCGCGCTCGACGAGGCGTATGCCCAACTGGAATCGGTAGATGCGGAGCTGGGTCGCCTGCTTCCCTTCGCGTTTCACCCCGAGTTTGGCTATCTTACCTCTTGCCCCACCAATGCCGGCACCGGGCTTCGCGCCAGTGTGCTTATCCACTTGCCGGGCCTCGTCTTGACCAAGGAAATCGGCAAGGTTCTGCAGGGGCTGGCGCAGGTCGGGCTGACCTTTCGGGGCCTGTACGGGGAAGGCAGTGAAGTGGTGGGCAACTTCTTCCAGCTGTCGAACCAGACGACGCTGGGGAAGTCGGAAGGGGAGCTCCTCGATCACCTGGGCAAGATCGTGCGCCAGGTCATCGAGTACGAAGGGCAGGCGCGGCAGATGCTGCTGCAGACCGCGCCGGACGAGGTGGCCGACAAGACGTGGCGGGCGTATGGACTGCTCAAGCACGCGCGGCGGCTGACCTTCGAGGAAGCGATGAACTTGTTGAGCGGAGTCCGGTTGGGCGTCGGGCTCGACCTGATTCCGGGCTTGAGTGTATACACGCTGAACAAATTGCTCATCTACACGCAGCCCGCGCACCTCGCGGCGCTCGAAGGCCGGGCGGGCGGCGATCCCGAGCTCCCGACGGTACGCGCCACCTACGTGCGGCGGTTGCTGGAGACCGAGTCTCCCTGAGGCGATGAGGCGATGAACGGCTACAACTTCACGGATCGGGTCCGGAAGGTCCTGCAGATGGCGCGCGAGGAAGCCGCCCGTCTGCACCACGAGTACGTCGGGACGGAGCACATCCTCCTGGGGCTCATTCGCGAAGGCGAAGGGGTCGCGGCGGCGGTGCTGACGAACCTGAACGTGGACTTGGACGAGATCCAGCAGAAAATCGAAGAGACCGTGAAGAAGGGGAAAGCGGCCGCCGCGGCGGGGCCCGATCTCCCGTATACCTCGCGCGCCAAGAAAGTCCTCGAGCTCGCCATGGCCGAGGCCCGGGACTTGAACCACTCCTACGTCGGCACCGAGCACCTGCTGCTCGGCCTGCTCCGGGAGGAGAAGGGCATCGCGGCCCAGGTCCTGACCGACGCGGGCGTGAACCTCGAGCAGGCCAAGGCCGAGACGCTCCGGCTGCTCGGGAGCGAGATGCCGGCCGCGCCGGCCGGGGGCGCCCCCGCCGGACAGCCCGCGACGCCCAAGAGCGAAAAGAAGTCCAAGACTCCGGCGCTCGACCATTTCTGCCGGGACCTGACCCAGCTCGCCAACGAGGGCACCCTCGATCCCACCATCGGCCGCCAGAAGGAGATCGAGCGGGTGATGGAGATCCTGTCGCGCCGGAAGAAGAACAATCCGGTGCTGATCGGGGAGCCGGGCGTCGGGAAGACGGCCATCGTCGAGGGGCTGGCGCAGCTGATCGCGGGTGGCCAGTGCCCGGACGCCCTGAAGGATCACCGCGTCCTGTCGCTGGACATGGCCGCCGTGATCGCGGGCACCAAGTACCGGGGCCAGTTCGAGGAGCGCCTCAAGGCGGTCATCAACGAGATCGCCCAGAACAAGAACATCATTTTGTTCATCGACGAGCTGCACACGCTGGTGGGCGCGGGCGCGGCGGAGGGGGCGGTGGACGCCTCCAACATGCTGAAGCCGGCGCTGGCCCGGGGCGAGCTGCAGTGCGTGGGCGCCTCGACGCTCAACGAGTACCGCAAGTACATCGAGAAGGACGGGGCGCTCGAGCGCCGCTTCCAGACCGTGATCGTCGATCCGCCGACGGTGGACGAGACCATCGAGATTCTGAAGGGCCTGCGGAAGCGGTACGAGGATCATCACCGGGTCATCATTCCCGACGAGACCCTGGCCGTCGCGGCCCGGCTGTCCGAGCGCTACATCACCGACCGGTTTCTGCCGGACAAGGCCATCGACGTGATCGACGAGGCCGGCGCCCGCGCCCGCCTCGCCACCCAGGTGCCCCCGCCGGAGGCCGCGGCGCTCAAGGAGCAGCTGGAGAAGATCAACGCCGAGAAAGAGGGCGCGGTCCGCGACCAGAACTTCGAGCGCGCCGCGAGCCTCCGGGATCAGGAGCGCGATCTCCAGATGGAAATCCGGCGCAAGCAGGAAGAGTGGGAGAAGGAGCGGCAGACCCGGCGCCCCACGATCGACGAAGAGGGCATCGCCTTCATCGTCTCCCGCTGGACCGGCATCCCGGTGACCCGGCTGCAGGAGGCCGAGACCGCCCGGCTGCTCCGGATGGAAGAGGAAGTGCATACGAGCGTGGTGGGGCAGAACGAGGCCATCCAGGTGATCGCCCGGGCCATCCGGCGTTCCCGGGCCGGCCTGAAGGATCCCAAGCGCCCCATCGGGTCGTTCATCTTTTCCGGCCCCACCGGGGTCGGGAAGACCGAGCTGGCCCGCGCCCTCGCCAAGTTCCTGTTCGCCGACGCCAGCGCCTTGATCCGCGTCGACATGTCGGAGTACATGGAGAAGTTCTCGGTGAGCCGCCTGATCGGCGCCCCGCCGGGCTACGTGGGCTACGAGGACTCGGGCACGCTGACCAAGGCCGTGCGGCGGAAGCCCTACGCGGTCGTGCTGCTCGACGAGATCGAGAAGGCGCACCCCGACGTGTTCAACATCCTCCTCCAGGTGCTGGACGAGGGCCACCTGACCGACAACTACGGCCGGGTGATCGACTTCAAGAACACCGTCGTCATCATGACTTCCAACGTCGGCGCCCGGGACATGATCAAGGGCAAGGCCATGGGGTTCGCCCAGCCCGATACCGAGGCCTCCTTCGCCCGGATGGCGGAGAAGGTGAAGGAAGAGATCAACAAGACGTTCAATCCCGAGTTCCTGAACCGGCTCGACGACGTCATCGTGTTCCATCCCCTCACCCGGGAGCACATCGCCCAGATCGTGGCGATCCTGCTCAAGGACGTGCAGCACCGGCTGGGGGACGAGGAGCTGACGCTGCGCCTCACCGACGCCGCCTCGAGCTTCCTGGTGGAGCACGGCTACGACGAGCATTACGGCGCGCGGCCCCTCAAGCGGGCCATTCAGCGCTTCGTCGAGGATCCGCTGTCCGAGAAGATCCTGGTCGGCGAGTTCGCGCGGGGGGACGAGATCGAAGTCGACGTGGCGCCCGACAAGGAGCGCCTCGCGTTCCGCGCACTCTCCGGCACGAAGGCGTGACCCGCCGGCTCACCCTCGGCGCCGTCTGCGGTCTCCTCTGCCTGGCCCCGCGCCTCGCGCTCGGGCAGAACGGACAGCAGTCCCCCGATTCCATCGCGGTCCGGGGGAACCGGCGCGTCACCCGCGAAACCATCCTCTCGACCGCCGGCCTGGCGGCGGGACGTCCCACCGGCTACCGGGACATCCAGCACGCCCTCACCGCGCTGTTCGCCTCGGGCCAGTTCCAGGACGTCCGCATCGACGCCGATACCGGCAACGGGCGCTCCGTGCTGGTCCTCACCGTCCGCGAGCGCCCCATCCTCATCAAGTGGACCGTGAAGGGCACCGACCGCATCTCGGAGCGCTCGGTCCGCGAGCGGGTGACGCTCTTCGAGGGGCGCCCCGTGGACCCGGCCAGCGTGGCCCGGTCGGTCGCCCGGATCGACTCGCTGTACCGCGGGGACGGCTACTACCTCGCGTCGGTCACGCCCCACTGGATCTGGGAGGGCGACTCGTCCCGGGTCCGCATCGTGCTCGAGGTGGACGAGGGACGCCGCGTGGCCATCGCGCGCGTGAATTTCGAGGGGAACCACGCCTTCAGCGCCCAGACGCTGGTGGGCCAGATGGCGTCCAAGCCGGAGGGGTTCTTCTTCTGGCGGAACGGCGACTATGACGACGACAAGCTGCAGCGGGACCTGACCCAGCGGCTCCCGGATTTCTACGGCTCCCGCGGGTACGTGGATTTCCAGGTGCTCTCCGACACCCTGATCGTCGACGACACCACCGGCAAGGCCACGCTCCTGGTCCGGGTCAGCGAGGGCCAGCCCTATCGCGTCGGCACGTTCGAGATCGCCGGCAACCGGCGGTTCACCAACGAGGAGATCCAGGGGCTCTACCCGTTCAGCGGCGCACGCCGCACCGGCATGCTCGGGCTGGGGGGAGCGGTGTCGGGACCCGCGTATTTCAACCAGGGCAAGTGGGACGACGCGACCAACAAGGTCTACACGGCGTACCGCGACGAAGGCTACCTCTACGTCCAGATCCAGAACGACGTCGTCCGCCGCGTGGAGCGGGACGGCACGCCGGTGGTCGATCTCCGCTGGCTGATCCACGAAGGCCAGCCCGCCATCGTGAACAAGATCGACATCGTCGGGAACGACGTGACCCACGAGCAGGTGATCCGGGACGCGATCGACATGATCCCCGGCGACGTGTTCCGGCAGAACGCGCTCCTGCGCTCCTACCAGAACATCTCGAACCTCGGGTTCTTCCAGCAGCCGCTCCCGATTCCGGATACGCGCCCGGCCAACGATCAGGGCGACGTCGACGTGATCTTCCGGGTGGAGGAGAAGCGCACCGGCAACGTGAACTTCGGGGCGTCGGTGGGGCAGGGCACCGGCCTGGGCGGCTTCATCGGGCTGGACGAGCCCAACCTCTTCGGCCGCGGCAAGAAGGGCCACTTCCAGTGGCAGTTCGGGCAGAACATCACGGACTTCGACGTCTCCTACACCGACCCGGCGATCCTGACCTCACGGATCTCGGGGACGCTCGACCTGCACGACTCGCGGTACCGGTACACCATCGCGGACCTG
>Ga0335069_10014816_pt1 | contig 10909 bp, 13 predicted proteins | sample Lox_Sample_11_FD_206714 | JGI IMG/M metagenome (GOLD analysis project Ga0335069, IMG submission 206714) | Soil microbial communities from Loxahatchee National Wildlife Refuge, Florida, United States - Lox_Sample_1.1 | ecosystem: Environmental > Terrestrial > Soil > Wetlands | place: USA... | reverse complement strand
GCTGGCGCGCGACCGGCGCAAGGCGATCCGCCTGCGTTCGAAGGTAGACCGATTCCGTCGTCGCGAGGTTGACGTCGAGCCCGATGAAGTCCATCAGCTCGAACGGTCCCATGCGAAATCCGGCAGAGCGCGCGAGCGCGTCGAGCTCTTCGATCGAAGCGACGCCTCGATCGAGCGCTCGCAGCGCCTGCAGATAGAACGGACGGGCGACGCGATTGACGATGAATCCGGGCGTATCGGAAGCGAAGACCGCCGTCTTGCCGATCCGCGCCGCGATCTCGAACGCGCGCTCGATCGCTCCGTCGCCGCTCTGCGGCGCTCCGACGATCTCGACCAGCTCCATCCTTGCCGGCGGATTGAAGAAGTGCATGCCGATCACGCGTTCCGGATGCGCGACGGCATCGGCGAGCTCTTCGACCGAGAGCGACGAGGTGTTCGTCGCGATCAGCGCCTCGGGCGAGAGCGCGCCCGCGAGCGCGACGAGAACGTCGCGCTTCAGCTCGAAGCGTTCGGGAACGGCCTCGATCGCGAGCGCCGCCTCGGAGCGGGACGGGATCGCGTCGGACCACGAAATCCGGCCGAGAATGGCTCCGTCGCCGGCTCGCTCGGCGTCGCGTTCCAACTGCGCGCGCGCGCGCTCGCGGGCCGCCGGAAGCGGCTCGACGATCTCGACGTCGTACCCGCCGCGCGCCCCGAGAAACGCGATGCCGGACCCCATCGTACCGCCGCCGACCACTAACCAGCGCTCCGCCATGCACTCCCCCTTCGCGAGACTCCGTCCCTGAAACTTGCACGCCCGTGCCCGGTAGCTGGAGGTATGCTCACGCTCTTCCTACGGCTGACCGCGGTCGTCGCGATCGCGCTCGTCGTCCTGGTCGTCGCCGCCTTCCTCTTAAAGATCGCCGTCCTCGCGGCGATCGTTGCCGCCATCGCGATCGGCGGCCTCTTCCTCTACAACCTCTTCCGGCGCCGGTCGAACCTCCCGGTCATTCGCTAAGCCACTCTTCGAGCGCGGCGGTAACCAGCTCGGGCTCCTCCAGCATCGGGAGGTGACCGCTGCGCTCGCAGACCGCGAGCCGCCCCCGCCCGAACGCCCCGGCCACCGCGCGCGCCTCCTCGATCGGAAGCACCGCGTCGGCCCCGCCGGCAACCATCAGCATCGGAACCTCGAGGTCCTCGGCGATATCGCCGGCGGGCGCCCGCAGCGCCATGCCGCGCAGCGATCCGGCCATGCCGGCGACGCCGTTTTTGCGCGCGATTGCGTATGCGGATTCGACGGCGGCGGTGCGCTTCGCGAGCGTCTCGGGCGCAAATAAACGCGGTAAATACGCGGAAATTACGGGTTCTACGTCGTTTTCGCGCTCGATTCGATCTGCGAGCGCTCGGCGCGCTGCGGCCTCTTCATTTGAGTCGGCGCGGATGCGGCTTGCGACCAATGCAAGGCGCGTCACGCGCTCGGTGAACATCCGCGCGAACGCGAGCGCGACGTAGCCGCCCATCGAATGACCGGCGATCGCGACGCGCTCGATGCCGAGCGAATCGAGAAGGGCCGCGACGTCCGCCGCGAGCCGCTCCATGAGGTACGGACCTTCCGGCGCGCTCGACGCACCGGCGCCGCGCATGTCGGGAAGGACGACGCGCGCGCGTTTCGCGAGCGCTTCAAACTGCGTCCTCCAGATCTCGCGCGAGAGCGGAAATCCGTGGATCAGCACGACCGTGCAATCGTCTCCGCGCCCGTCTACGAGTGCGTCGACGCGCGCGCCGTCATCGGCCAAAACTTGCATTGGCGCCGGTAATACTGTATAAGGTAGGCAACACCCCTGGTCGGTTGCCGACCAGAGAAAGGATGATTCGTACAAACAATGGCAGTACGAAAGAGAGCCCTCAAGGCCGCCGTTAAAAAAGCGGTTGTCGCTGCAGTGGTTCGGAAGGCGATTCGCAAGCGCGTCCGACGAAAAGTCGCGCGCAAGGTCATCCGCCGCAAAATAGCTCGCAAGATAATTCGCAAGAAGGTGCGCCGGAAAGTGGCCCGCAAGGCGGTTCGCCGGAAGGTAGCCCGCAAGGCAGTCCGCCGCAAGGCAGTCCGCCGCAAGGTGGCCCGCAAGGCGGTTCGCCGGAAGATCGCCCGGCGCAAGAAAGCCTAAGAGAGCGCCGTAACTCCACTCGATTCGCTTCGAGGGGAGTTATTTTACGAGAAGCGAGTCGCTGAGAAAGCGGCTCGCTTTTTTACACGGCTCGCACGGCCGGGCGCAGCCACCAAATCGCGAGGAAGAGCGCCGTGCAGAGCGCACCGGCAAACGCGAACGTCGGGCGCAAACCGACCGAGGCCGCGATCGCGCCGTCAACGAGAGCGCCGAGCGGAGTGACGCCGATCGCAATCATCGTGTAGATCGAGAGCGCGCGGCCTCGCACCTCGTCGGGAGAGAGCGTCTGAATGAGCGTGTTCGTCGCGCCCATCGATGCGAGCGTTCCGACGCCGATCGCGAAGAGAACCGGCACGGACCACCAGATCGTCGGAACGAACGCGAGCGCGAAGACGCCGGCCGACATCAGCAATCCCGACTGCAGCCAAAGCACCGAACGCCGCTCGCGCTGCGCGAAGTATGCCGTGACGAGCGCGCCGCCGAATCCGCCGATGCCGATCGCAGAGATCGCCCAGCCCAAACCGCGCGCTCCCGCGTGCAGCACGTTGACGGCGAACGCCGCGATCAGTTGGCTGTATGGGCGCGCGAAGACCGACGTAACGAATTGCGCGAGCACGATCCAACCCAGCGCCGGATGGCGCGCGATGAAGGCGACGCCTTGCTGCATCGCGCGCAACGTCGGTTCGCGATACGTCGCCGACGGCGGCGACGGACGCATCAGCAGAACGGCGACGACGACCGCGAGCGTCGCGGCGGCGTTGCAGTAGAACGCGCCCGCGACCCCGACCCAGACGATCAAGAAGCCGGCCAGGGCCGGGCCGATCGCCGCCGGGGCGTTGAAGGCGACGGAGTTCAGCCCGACCGCGTTCCCGACGTACTCGCGGTCGACGAGGAACGGCACCCAGCTCTGCCGCGTCGGGGAGTCTATGCCCATCGCCCCCGAGCTGACGGCCGAGATCAGGACGAGGCCGAGCATATCGAGGCGATGGAAGGCGGCGAGCACCGCCAGGGCCAGGGCCGCCGCGGCCATCGTGACGTTCGTCACGATGAGCACCCGCCGGCGCGGGAGCCGGTCGGCGATGACGCCGGCGAGCGGGGAGAGCAGCAGCACCGGGACCGCGCGAGCCGCACCGATGATGCCGAGGTCGAGCGCCGCCTGATGCTGCGAGCCGGCGATGCGCGCGACGAAGAAACCCATCGCGGTAAACTGCATCCACGTCCCGAGGTTCGAGATGAGCAGTCCGAGCCAGAGCAGCCGAAAGTCGCGATACGTCAGCGCGACGACGAGTGACGGGCGGTGAGCCGCTCGTTCGGCCGGCGTCTCCTCCGAAGCGATCACGCGCGGTGCGCGCGCACTGCGGCGGCGACGAGCTGCGCGCAGGCGGCGCCGTCTATTCGCGAGGCGTCGAGGCAGAGATCGTAGTTCGCCACGTCGCCGAAGGTCACGCCGTACCAATCCCGCAGGTGCGCGCTGCGGGCGCGGTCCACGCGGTCGAGCTCGGCGGCGGCAACCTCGCGGGCGATGCCGGCCGCGCGCGCGATGCGCTCGATCCGCCACTCGCGCGGCGCGTGAACGAAGACGCGCAACACGTCGTCGCGCGGTCCTAGGATCGCCGACGCGCCGCGGCCGACGATCACGACGTCGCCGTGCGAGGCGTACTCGCGGACGGCGTCTTGGACCGCGCGCAGCAGTTCTTCGTCGAACGGCTCGGCGGCGGACGCTTCGGCCAGCTCGGGCGTCGCGCGCTCGAGGCCCGTCAGCAGGCGTTCCCCGAGCGTCCGCCCGGAGTCTTCGTTCGCTTCGACTGCCTCCGGCGAGACGCGCAGCCGCTTCGCGACGACGACCGGAAGCTGTTGATCCACATACTCGTAACCGAGCGAATCGGCGACCCGCCGCGCGATCGCGAGGGCACCGGATCCGTACTCGTTCGAGAGCGTTACAATCACCGGAGATGGAGTACGCAGCGCCGAACCTCGGGCTCCTGCCGATCGTAGAGACGCGCGACTTGCGCAAAGTCTTTCGCACGCCCAAGCGCACGCCGGGAGCCCTCGGCGCGCTGCGCTCGCTTTTCTCCCGGCAATACGAGGAGCGCGTCGCGGTCGCCGGCGTGAACTTCGCGCTCGAGCCCGGCGAGTTGGTCGGCTACATCGGGCCGAACGGCGCCGGTAAATCCACGACGATCAAGATGCTGACCGGCATCCTCGTGCCGACCTCGGGCGAGGTTCGCGTCGCCGGGCTCGTCCCGTGGAAGCAGCGCAAGGAGAACGCGCGCAACATCGGCGTCGTCTTCGGACAACGCAGCCAGCTCTACTGGGACCTGCCGCTGATCGAGTCGTTCGAACTCTTGCGCGCGATCTACAACGTTCCGGCCGACCAGTACCGGCGCAATCTCCGCGAGTTCACCGAGATCCTCGAGATGGACGAGTTCTTGCGCACGCCGGTCCGCCAGCTCTCGCTCGGGCAGCGGATGCGCGGCGACTTCGCCGCGGCCTTGCTCCACAGCCCGCGCATCGTCTACCTCGACGAGCCGACGATCGGCCTCGACGTCGTCGCGAAAGAGGCGATCCGCGTCTTCATCGCGCGCATCAACGCCGAGCGCGGCGCGACGATCGTGCTCACGACGCACGACCTCGCCGACGTCGAGCGCCTCTGCAAGCGCATCGTCCTCATAGACCGGGGAACGCTGATCTACGACGGCGACATCGAGCGGATCAAGAGCGAGTACGGACGCTTCCGCACGCTCGTCGTGCGCTTCTGCGAGCCGATCGAGCGGCCGCACCTCGAGGGCGCGCAACTCGCCGAGGTGGACGGCGCGACCGCGCGGTTTCGCTTCGATCGAAATCTCCAGCGGGCCGACCTTCTCGTGCGGCAAGCGAGCGAGCATTATCGCGTCGAAGACGTCAGCCTCGAAGAGCCGGATCTCGAGGCGATCATCCGGCGCATCTACGTCGAGGGCTACGGTAAATCCGAGGAGGACGCGTCATGATTCTCTCCAGCGGCACGAAGCGGCCGAAGATTCACTCCAGCGCGTACGTCGCTCCGACGGCGATCGTCAGCGGGGAGGTGACGATCGGCGCGGATTGCGCGATTCTGCACGGCGCCGTCGTCACGGCCGAAGGCGCTCCGGTCACGATCGGCGCGCAGAGCGTCGTCATGGAGCATGCGGTGGTGAAGGCGAGCGGCGGCAGCGTGCTGCAGTACCCGCTCTCGATCGGCGAGCGCTGCATCGTCGGGCCGCACGCCTACGTCGTGGGCGCGACGATCGGCGACGGCTGCTTCGTAGCGGCGGGCGCGAAGATCTGTAACGGCGCGACGCTCGAAGCGGGCAGCGGGGTCGCGCTCGGCGGCATCGTGCACGTGAAGACGCGCCTGCCGGCCGGCGCGAGCGTCCCGATGCAGCATATCGCCTACGGCGACCCGGCAACGATCGCGCCGCCCGGGAAGGCGCCCGAGATCGCAGCGAAACTCGACTTCTACGCCGACGTCTTCAACCTCGAGGCCGGCGACGACGTGCGAGCGCGCGCGGCGGAGACGTACGCGAAGTTCCTGCGAAAGGCGCACGCGCAAGACACGGTGCTCGAGGAGCATCGCAACCTCAAGCCGCCGCCGCGGCGCTCCGGCGAGGAGCCGCCGCCGACGCAGCAGACGCAGGTGGATAAGGTCGTCGACGTGATGATGCTCGAGCTCGAAGAGATGGAGCACCGCCGGCAGCAGGCGATCAAACGACAGAAAGGCGGCTAAGCCGGTTTGCTTCCGTACCTCGAGTTCGCGAAGAAGGCGTTCGCGCGCGAGGCCACCTACCGGCTCGAGGTTCTCACCGAGATCGGTTCGCTCGTGCTGCGGGTCTATATTCTGCGAGCGCTCTGGACCGCGCTCTACGCGCACAACACCGCGCCGCTGAACCTTCCGCTGCACAGCATGATCACGTACGCGACGGTCGCGATGCTGATGTCGCTGATCCTCGAAGTGGACGGCACGCGCCTGATCCGCGAGAAACTCCGGGAAGGTACGATCGCGACCGATCTCATGAAGCCGATCAGCGTGCCGCTCTACTTCTTCAGCGACGGGCTCGGCCAGACGGCGCTCCACGCGCTGCTCGTCGTTCCCGCGCTGCTCTGCGCGCTGCTGCTCGTGCACGTCGACGTGCCGTCCGCCGCGACGTTTGCCGCGTTTCTGCTCGCCTTTGCGGTCGGCTACGGCGTGAACTTCTTCGTGAACTTTCTGATGAACTGCGTCGCGTTCTGGACGCTCGAGACGTTCGCCGCGCAGTTGATCGTGCGCTGGGTCTCGGATCTGCTCTCCGGGCAGATCATTCCGCTGACGCTCTTTCCGGGCGTGCTCGGCCGGATCGTCTTCGCGCTTCCGTTTGCGGCGATCTACTCGACGCCGCTGCTCATCTACGTCGGCGTGATTCCGCCGTCGCAATGGGCGACGAGCATCGCCGTGCAGATCGGATGGCTCGCGCTCTTCGCCGGCCTCTCATCGCTCGTCTGGCGCGCCGCTTCGCAGCGCGTCGTCATTCAGGGCGGCTAGGGTTCCTACGGCGCGAAGACCTCGTCCACGAAGCACCAGCGCCAGTGCTCGCCCGGCTGGAACGAGCGGATGACGGGATGCTTCGTCGCGTGAAAGTGCTTCGTCGCGTGCTTGTTCGGCGACGAGTCGCAGCAGCCGACGTGACCGCAGGTCAGGCAGAGGCGCAGATGCACCCACCTGTCGCCGGTCTTCAGGCACTCTTCGCAACCCTGCGGCGTCGTCGGCGCGGGATCTCCGGCCCGTTCGATGTGCTCGCACGTATCCGCGTTCACGGCGCCACCTCGGGAAGATCCCAGAAGACCAGCTCGCCCTCGCCGGAGACCGCGAGCCGCGCGACGTCGTAGAGACGAACCGCGTCGCCCTCGGAGAGCCGCTCGCCGTTCGCTTCGACCGTTCCCTTCGCGACGAAAAGGAAGCCGTAGCGCTTTGGCGCCATCTCCGCGACGATCGGGCCGCCTTCGAGGCGTGCGACGCGCAGCGTCGCGTCCTGGGTGATGCGGATCGGCGCTTCGACGGCGGCGTCGCCACCGACCACGGCGAGCCACTTGTTGCGCCGCTCGTCCGTCTCGAACGCCATCTGACCGTACGAGGGCGCGGTTCCGAGCTTTCCCGGCAGCACCCACATCTGAACGAGATGGAGCGGTTGCTGCGCGCTCGCGTTGAACTCGCTGTGGCGGACGCCGGTGCCGGCGCTCATGAACTGCACGCCGCCGGGACCGACGACCCCCTCGTTCCCCATGCTGTCGCGGTGCGCGAGCTCTCCGCCGAGCACGTAGGTGACGATCTCCATGTCGGCGTGGGGATGCGCCGGGAAGCCCGTTCCCGGGGCGATCGTATCGTCGTTGAAGACGCGAAGCGCTCCCCAGTTCAGGTTCGCCGGATCGTCATAATCCGCAAAGCTGAAGGAGTGGTAGGTGTCGAGCCAGCCTCGGTTCGCGTGGAAGCGTTGCGCCGAGCGAACGACGTCGAAGACCGGCGGACGAGAAGTCGTAGTAGCCATCGCTCGCTCCAACCTCGGGCGGAAGGGGGCCGGTTGCAGGCGGGCACCGAACCGCCCAGCGATGCTGCAAGCCTACCTGCAGTACTGGCGCATCAACTTCCTCACCCTGCTCGAGTATCGCGCGAACTTCATCATGTGGTTCGTCTTCGCGGTCGTCTACCACGGCGTCGCGATCGCCGCCCTGTGGGTGACGATGCGACAGTTTCCGTCCATGAACGGCTGGAGCTTTCGCGAGATGTTCTTCCTCTACGCGCTCTGGATGGCGGGCCACGAGCTGCACAACACGCTCTTCTTCACCGTCGTAAGCGTCCCGGAATACGTGCGCGAGGGACGCTTCGATCGCTTTCTCGTGCGCCCGCTCGACGCGCTCTTCCAGGTGCTGACCGTCCCGCAGCAGATCGTCCCCGACGGGCTCGTGCTCGCGATCGCCACGCTCGCGGTCGCGACCGCGGCGGCCGGCGTTCGCGTCGACTGGATCTTCATCGCCTTCGTGCCGTTGATCGTTTTCGGCGGCGCCTTGATCGATCTCGGCATCTCGCTCGCGATCGCCACCGCGTCGTTTTGGTTCGTTCGCGTGGACACGCTGCGCTGGGTCGTGATGTCGCTCGAGCAAGACTTTACGCGATATCCGATCAGCATCTACACGCGCGGCGTCCGCATCGTCCTGACGTTCGTCTTCCCGTTTGCGTTCATGAACTATTTCCCGGCGACGTACTTCCTCCAGAAGAGCGACGTCGGATTCCACCTCAACCCGGCGATCGGGCTGCTGACGCCGGCGATCGGCGCGGCGTGGCTCGCCGCATCGTACGCGTTCTGGGTCGTCGGGATGCGCCACTATCAAGGAACGGGATCGTGAAGCGCGCCGCCTTCCTGGGCGCCGCCGGCGCCGCGCTCGTCGCCGCGCGAGCCGGCGCGGCGACCTCGGTCGAAGCGAAGGTGCGCGCGATCGCGCACCGCATGCCGGGAAAGATCGGCGTCTACGCGCGCACGATGGCGCTCGGGCCGCCGATCGTCGAGTACGGCGCCCACGACCGCTTCCCGACGGCATCCATCATCAAAGTCCTGATCATGACGACGGCCTACGCGACCGAAGAGCGCGAGCCGGGAACGCTCTCGCAGAAGATTACCTTCCGGCGCAGCGATCTGATCGGCGGCTCCGACTTCATGGCGTACGCTGCCGACGGCCGGCAGTTCAGCGTGCGCGAACTGATCGTGCCGATGATCGTCCTCAGCGACAACACCGCGGCGAACCTCTTGATCGGGCACTTCGGCGTCGCCGCGATCAACGCGGTCGGCAAGCGAGCCGGAATGCTGCGCACGCACCTGGCGCGCAAGTTTCTCGACTATACCGCGATCGTCCACCATCGCGACAACGTCTCGACGCCCGCCGACATGGGGCGGCTGCTCTATCTCATCGAACTGGGCGCGCGCGAAGGCGTTCCGACGATCGTCTCGGCGCGGCACTGCCGGACGATGGTCGCGATCATGCTCGGCCAGACCGATCGCGACGGGATACCGGCGGCGCTGCCGCGCGGCACGTCGGTCGCGAACAAGACCGGCGAGATCGAAGGGACCCGCAACGACGTCGCGATCGTCGAGCCGTTCGGCGACTCGCCGTTCGTTCTCGCAATCATGACGGCCGACGCGTACGACTATCCCGCCGCCTATGCGGCGATCCACGCGGTGACGAAGACGACTTACGCCGTCGTCTCGAAATCGTACGCGTAGATCCGGCATCCGTAGGCCTCGCCGGCACGCAGCGTCGCGAGCTTCGCGGCGCGGCGCAGCCGCTTGAACCGCGCCTCCTGCGACTTGGCGGCCGAGAGCGTCGGCGGATGCCACCAGGCGATCAGGCGCACCGGCAGACGGCCGCGCGTGTACTTCGCGCCGGCGCCCCTGCCGTGGACGCGCACGCGCCGCGCGAGATCGCTCGTCGCGCCGGTATAGAGCGAACCGTCGCGGCAGGAGAGCACGTAGACCGCGGGCCTGCCGCGCGGGAGCCTCTCGTCCGTCACGAACGATGAACTTTGCGCCCGCTTCGTGAAACCTTCCGTTATGAAGTCGCTCGTTCTCGGCGGCGCGATCCTCTTGGCCGGTCTCGGCGCCGATCAGCCCGTTCCGGCCTCCGCGCCGTACGCGCCGATCGCCGCGATGGTCGGCGACGTTACGGCAAGCCGTCTCGCGAGCAGCGTGCAGCGGCTCGTGGATTTCGGCACTCGCAACGACTTCTCCGAAGAGACCTCGACGACGACGCACGGCGTCTTCGGAGCGCGCGACTGGATCGAGCGCCGGTTCGAGGAGATCGCGACCACGTCGAATCACCGCATGACGGTGGCGCTCGACGGCTACCTGCAGCCGAAGACGGCGAAGACGCCGCGCGCGGTGCTCGAGTCGAGCGTGATCGCGACGCTGCGGGGAACGCAACCGGGGCGCATCTACGTGATGGCGAGCCACTACGACGATTGCGACGGCCGCTGCACCGACGGCGCCGGAACCGCGCCCGGCGCCGACGACAACGGATCGAGCGTCGCCGCGGTCTTGGAAGCGGCGCGCGTGATGGCGAAGACGGAGTTTAAAGGAACGATTATCTTCGCGTGCTTCGACGGCGAAGAACTGGGGCTGTGGGGCTCGGATCACTACGCCCGCGAGCTGGCGAAGAGCCGCGCGCCGGTGCTCGCGGTGCTCAACAACGACATCGTCGGCAACTCGACCGGCGGCGACGGCGCGCGCGAGCCGAACGTCATCCGCGTCTTCAGCGAGGGAATACCGGAGGGCGCCGACGTCGCCCGCGTCAATCTCGTCGGCTCGGAGAACGACTCGCCGTCGCGAGAACTCTCGCGCTTCATCGCCGAGATCGTCCCGGTCTACCTTCCGGACTTCACCGTGCGCCAGATCTTCCGCGCCGATCGCTTCATGCGCGGCGGCGATCAGGAGTCGTTCCAGGCGGCTGGATATGCAGCGGCGATCAGATTCGTCGAGCCGCACGAGAACTTCGCGCATCAGCATCAGGACGTCCGCGTCGAGAACGGGGTCCAGTACGGCGACCTTCCGCAATACATTGACGCCGAGTATCTGCGTCGCGCGACGCAGGCCAACGTCGCCGCGCTCGCGACGCTCGCGCTCGGCCCGGCGCCGCCGGGCGGCGTGCAGATGGTCCTCGCGCATCTCGGTTACGACACGACGCTGCGCTGGAGGCCCGCCGCCGGCGCGACGTCGTACGAGATTCTCTGG
>Ga0335069_10014815_pt1 | contig 10909 bp, 9 predicted proteins | sample Lox_Sample_11_FD_206714 | JGI IMG/M metagenome (GOLD analysis project Ga0335069, IMG submission 206714) | Soil microbial communities from Loxahatchee National Wildlife Refuge, Florida, United States - Lox_Sample_1.1 | ecosystem: Environmental > Terrestrial > Soil > Wetlands | place: USA: Florida... | reverse complement strand
GTAACCGCCCGGATTGGAACCTGCCGGTTTGTTAGCAGTAGCATGTTGCCAGAGCCCTTGCGCCGTATCCAGCTGATAGTAAAGCGCCGTTGGAGGTGGCGCCAATGGCGAATAGGCACTTGTTACATAGGCGATGAACGATGGGCTGCGATTCATTGTAGCGAAAAGCGCATAGCCGCTGAGTGTGTGTGCATCCGTTACGCCTTGAAGCTGGGTGATAAGCGGTATGCTTTGGATCGCGTCCGGGTTAAGAATTACTACCGTATTGTCCGTATTGGAGAGGTTGGGAACATAGATGGTCTCCGTCAGCGGATTCAGCGCCAGCCACGAAGGAATGATCCCTACGGGTATAGTGGTAAGCGCATTGCTCGCGCCATCGATCGAGGTAATGGTGTCCCCGATGTTGAAGTTGGCCAGATAGGTCTTGTTTGTCACCTGATTTACGGTCAGTGCCCCAGGCGCTCCAACGAAGACGCAACTGGTTGCGTACGAAGTACCGTCAATGATGGTTACGTCGTTGGATAGCTGATCTGAATTTTTTGGAAGTGGCGCAGATTTGCCGTCAGGACGGAAAAGCCGAGAGACAACGCGGTTGCGCCGATGAGCAAGTCCGAGAACGGAAGGACCACGCCTTTGCTCCGCTGCTCTCCGTCGAGTTTCCCGGCCAGCATCGCTGTCTCTTTTGTGTACGGGTACACGGTCAAGTCTGCCAGCAGTTCATCGAGGAAGGATTGCCGGTGGAGACGCTGGGCGGGAGTGCTCGCGCGATAGAGTCCGTGGACGAGTTCTGTCAGGGCGATTGCGGAAAGAGCGGCTTCCTGGTCGCCCGCCACGGTTACCACGCGCTCGATCAGCCGTTCGACGCTTTCGCGACGCCGTTCGGAAGCGATGATTACGCTGGAGTCCAGGATCAGTCCCATGCGGGCGGGTCGAGCGATTCGCGGTGGCTCTCGATAGCGGCCTCTAGGTCTTTGGCGAAGTCCGCATCCATGACCGCCGTCGAGCCATGTTCCCTGGCAAGGCGGAGAGATTCCGATAGCAGCCGGACATGCGGTTCGGCGGGACGCACAACGGCCACGGGCCGCGCGTCCGTTTCGATGACGACCTCCGCGCCCTTGCGCACGCGATCGAGCAGCGATGCGAAGTCGCTCGCCGCTTCCGCATCCGAGATGTGGATCACTTCCTTAACGTAATTATATACGGAAACTCGGATGGCGGCTCAACGCTCAACGAGATCCCCCGCAGAATCATATACACTTTCCTGCGGACTGCGGGGGGCAGACCAGAAGCATGCGGCACCCAAATTCGTTTCCCTGGCTGACGTGTCGGCCACCCGCCTTCAACACCGAAGCATGTGGCACCCCAGATTTCTCTACTCATTCGTCTGTCGGCCACTCGCCTGGGTCCGCAGAAAATCGGTTCGAATCTGGCTTGCCACGGCCGACTTCGTTAGACGTCCCCGGGTTCCGAACCTAGCCGATGCACTGGCCGTCCTCGTCTATCTGCTCTTCGCAAGGTCTACGCTGGAAAGGTGGTTGGATAACTTGCAAAAAAAACCCACTACAACTGACGAAAACAGACTTTCCTCTCCAGCAAAGAGATAGCTCCAGGATGTAGGCCCTATTCCCAGAATAGCGAGTAATGACGTGTGAGCGTGAAGTGGCTGGTCTCCCTTGCTCATCATGACGAAATTTGACGCCTGTTCCGATTGACCACCTAGGTCAAGAAGACCATTTAGGCGAAACCCATCGGCAAGCGGCGCAAACCAGCGTAGTTCAGACGCATTTTTCTTCAGCACCGTAACTGAAAGCGGGCTTCGATTCATTTCTGCCACGACGGCGGCGCACAAATTCTCTTTCGATGCCAATGTTGCCCGATACTTGCCAGTTAGATAATCCTCCTCTAAGACGCTTGCCGCTTTCACGGTTGTCGCGCGGGTCCCATGAAGGGAGTTGTCATGCGCGAGCAAACGCTCAATCGCATGCGCCTCCCCGGAACTGAGCTGCACCTCATCACTCCGTAGTCCCTGGAGGGAGAATCGGCGTTTTACCAGCGCCTGGGAGAGTTGAAACTGCTGATCTGGAAGCAGCTCAGAGATGTGTTCGAGGAACCACCAAGCAAATGTTCCCTTCACTTTTGCGATCTCTGGGTAGCCCGTTTCCCATTCTAATCGAACCACCTCTTGAGCTATCCGGAAGAGGTGAGGCGTAATCTGGCCGAAAATCATATTGCCCCAGCGGACGCAGATGTCAGACTCGTCGTTAGAACGGTGTCGGCAACGATCACTGTTATTGCCACAATAGAACCAACAATCGCCTCTCCAGCCAGCTGTCTAAAATTAACGACCTTATACGGAATGACGCCGTTAATTGTCGGAAGAACCAAGGCATAGAATCCTCCACCCAAATCTAGAGGATTTTCCTTGGGAACGTAACTGAAACCATATTGCCAAGGGCGCTTAGCTTTATCAAATGCCTTCAAAATCGCGATGTATGCAGTGAGTTGAGCAAGCCCCTCGATTAGGTCAGTCGCAGGCTTGATTTCGTACACTTCTCCCGTGACTGATCGTTCGCGTTGAACGTGCTGCTCGCGCCCGGATACCCCGGCAGCGTCGAAGTCTTCTGCAAGCGGTTCCCCACCGGATCGTAGCCGTAGCTCACTGCGCCGTTCACCGCGTTCGGGTCGTTCGCAATGGTTTCGCTGGTGAGCCTATAAAGATTATCGTAGCTACGTGGAGCCCGCTACGAAGCGCCTGGGCATCACAAAACAAATCGGCTGGCACTCTTTCCGTAGGACGTTTGCAACGCTTCTAAAGGGCTGCGGTGAGGATGTAAAGACAGTCCAGGAGCTGATGCGACACGCGAATAGCAGGCTCACGCTCGATGTATACGCCCAAGCCTTAACGCCAGCAAAGCGTGCTGCGCATTTGAAAGTTGTTGAGATGATCCAACCGACGACGGGGACGGAAGTTGTTCCCATTTGTTCCCACGCTCAGCCGGTCAGCTTCGGTAAGTGATTGATTTAATGGAGCGGCCTATGAGAATCGAACTCACGCCTGAACCTTGGCAACCTTAAACGCAAATCCAAAAGCGCTTGAACTGGCGGCATTTTAGCAGTTTAGACAAAAACGAAATTGGAAAATAGTTGGAAAATGAAAACTGCACCACTGATCTATGCCGGATGAGCTTAGCTTTGTTTTCTTCACCCGTGAGCGTGCAAGAGTCTGTTCGCAGCTAGCTTCTTTGATCATACAAACAGTCTCCCTGGGGCCTACGCTCGTACCCCGCGCCGTCCCTCGAACAATCGCGCCAATGGTCGTAATCAGCGTTCTTGGAAGATTGAAACCTCGGCAGGATGCTCGCACTTATAGCAAAGGAGCACCATTCCTCCAAGTTCGATCAATATCAAAAATACGAGGGGCAGGAATTGTATCCATGTTCGGTTGGCCTTCGAATCGATAGTCGTCGATCTAACCCAGGTACTGCTTTCGCCGCTGGTTATCAAGTTTGTGCTCATAGGCCGCATCACTCCCTTGTCGAGAAAGGACACTCTGTGGGCCACTGGGATAGCGAGTGCCAGCATTTTTGCTGCCCTGTGTCTCAGCGATTCGCTAGGACATCCAGTGCTAGAGCAAGTCGAGTGCCACGGAGAAGAAACACTCTCGTTCTCACAAGCTGTTGATTTAATGGGTGGTTCTGCAGGAACAAAAGCATTATGACAGCTGCAGCGGCGTCATGGCCGTCATCACGCGTCAGCCTCATCATAGACACGCGAGTTATTGATTTCACGTATGGCAGGAAGCGCGAAAATCGCCAGAAACGCATGAGCGAGGTACACGAAGGGGATACGCGTCGCACCTACTTTCAGTACTCATTCCTGCTCATGCGGAACGCGATTTCTGCCACTTCAAGAGCGAGCTTTTGAGTTGCCGCAAATGAGCCAGAGCGTTCGCCGTGCTGCCCCAAATGGTCTATTGAATTTCAATCGACTACTCCTGCACGCGGTCCGAAATGCCGACCTTGGCCCGTCCGGCACGTAGTCCTATGGCGGGTTGCAGAGAACTGCATCTTTCTTCTGGGTCAGACATCAAACGGCTGATGGCGCGACAATCTTAGATTGGGGCCTCCTCCAGTTATTTCTTGATTTGGCTGCCAGTTGCGCCATGCCACGGTCTGCTCTACCAGGAACAAGGGTTCTTGACCGTACCGTTCCCCATCCCGATTCGCACACGGGTCCAGGTTTATCCACCAAGCGAGGCGAAACGCGCGCTCAATGAGCGAAGAATGACACAAGATCCATGTCGACGGTATTGGAAGAAGAAGCCTGATATTTCGCGTGGAGGAAGGAAATTACAGATGAGAAAGCGACTAATGTTGTTTCTAGCGGCCGGTCTGGGATTCACGGCATGCGCTGGCGGGACAGTCTCCTCTGACGCGCCGAGGAATGGAACGGTCGCGACTCGTACGCGCGGTATACAGACTTCCCTGAGCCCTGCGGGGGAACAAGAACTGCGCGCCCTCGTCGAGAGTGGGCGCCTTGCAGATCTGCAGTGGCCCAACTTCTCGGAACGTCGCGATAGTGTTAAAGAATTCTACGATCTGGCCGGCTACAGGCTGGCATGGAGCCACGCCGGCAAACCGACGGCACAGGCCACCGAGTTGATCGGCATCCTGGAAGATGCCGATCAAAAAGGACTCGACAACAAGGACTACGATGGCGCGCGCTGGCCGGAGCGCCTGAAGACGCTGCAGAGCCCATCCGCGGCGCCGGAATCAGCACTGATAAAATTTGATGTGGCCCTGACTGTCTCCGCGATCCGTTATGGACTTGACCTGCACCTGGGAAAGGTGAATCCCCAGGTTATCCACAAGGATTTCGATCCGGGGGTCCACAAACATGATCCCGGAGGGTACCTCTGGAAAAACGTGGTGGGAGCACAAAGCGTGAAGGCTGCCCTGGCGCCCATCGAGTCTGCCTACCCCCGTTACCAACGGACGCTGCTGGTGTTGCAGAAATATATGCAGATGCAGAAGGAAGAAGTGCCTGATCTTCTGCCGCAGGTGAAAAAACCGGTCGCAGCAGGACAGCAGTACGAGGCAACCGGGAAGCTCGTGCGCAGGCTGCAATTCTTGGATGACCTGCCTCCATCGGTGTCGGTGCCCGAAAATTCAGTGGATTATTCGGGCGCGGTTGCGGAAGGCGTGAAACACTTTCAGCTCCGCCATGGATTGGACGCCTCGGGTAAACTCGGACCCCAGACCATCACGGAACTGAACCGGCCGATGAGTGACCGGGTGGAACAGCTGCGGCTAATGCTGGAGCGCTTCCGTTGGCTGCCGCACACCTTTACGCAGCCTCCGATTATCGTGAATATCCCGGAATTCGTTCTTCGCGCATACGACTCGTCGTTGCATCCGGAGCTGATCATGCCTGTGGTCGTGGGACGCGCTATGCGTACACAGACGCCAGTACTCGAAGAAGAAATGAAATACCTGATCATCTGGCCCTACTGGAATGTGCCGCCGAGTATTTTGCGGGCTGAGATCGTCCCGAAAATTACAAAGGATCCCGAGTATCTGCAGAAAAACAACTTTGAAGTGACTACGTACTCCGGCGAAGTGGTCACCGACGGCGTCGTGAGCGACGAAGTGCTCGAGCAATTGCACGCGGGCAAGCTCATGGTCCGGCAGAAACCGGGACCGAAGAACGCGCTTGGCCTGATCAAGTTTGTTTTTCCCAATGCCGACAACATCTACTTGCACTCGACACCGTCCCAAGCGCTTTTCGACGAGAGCCGCCGCGATTTCAGCCACGGCTGCATTCGAGTTGAGGATCCCAGGGCTCTAGCCACGTGGGTGCTCCGAAATAATCCCGGTTGGACGCGGGAGCGGGTGGATGTGGCGTTTCAAGCGCAGAAGCAGGAGCAGGTAAATCTAGCGCACGAGATTCCTGTGTTGATCGTTTACGGCACTGCGATTGCCAACGAGGACGGCCGGATTTTCTTTTTCGAAGACATCTACGGGTATGACAAGGCTACGGCCAAACTGTTCGCCCAAGCCTACGCGTCAAAAAACTGAATCGCTGGGCGACTCTTCTGCCACAGTCAACTTTAGTTGCGCGACCTGCATAAACTATTCTGCGTTGCCGCGCGACGCGGAGCAGCCGAAACACCACGTGCGGACGTGTCCAGTGTCGACATGAACGAAACCCGAGCGCGGGTAATAACCTACCCCTCCACGACCCAGCGCCAGCGCGGCATTGCGGAGCGTAAGCGTATCGACTCCCGGAATGCGAATATCAATGGCGCCCGCCTGCATGTGTTGGCTGTTCTTCGCCACCCCGGCAGAACGGGCGCGAAGAAATTCATTGCTCCAAGCGGTCCGGTACCCGCAGATGATCTCGATCTCCGCGCTCGGATGCCCGACCGCTGCGGCAACATCGGAAAGAATGTCGAAGACCCGTGGATCGTAGTGCTTGACGTCTCCGGTGCGATGGTCGCGCAGGAAATGATCTAGCTCTTCTTCAGCTTCCAGAAGGTAGACATCCCCGCGACGGTACACAATGTCAATATGCTCGCCCGTATGCGTGTGATAAAGGCGCAGACGATGTTCCTGTAAAGAAGTGGTCTCGGCGGCGACGGAGGAATTGCTTGCGGAGCTAAACGCCAGAATCAAAAGAGCGCAACAGAAGCTAAATGCGACAACTGCCTTCAACAAGCAAAACCTCCAACCCGCATTCCGTCAAACGAAAAGAAAATTGCCTGCGGACAACAATGTTACTTGAAGAAGGGGTAAAGGCAAAATTAGGGGCGGTGAAATTTGGCTTGCGGGCTGGCCCCGAAATGGGCTTTCTTCGCGCGGGCTTGACCTGAAAACGCCGAAATCAGTAGAAACGATTCACACACCCATCTTCTGTCCCTGGGGAGAGTCGTCAGGACCAGGACACGCGTCAACGGCCATCACGTCATGTTCAGGATTGCCGAATAGGGACGTGATATTTGGCGTCCGTATTTGGCCTCGACGTCAGATTTGTGACGTTGAGCCAAGACTCGGTGCTTCTCTGATTCCTACAAACCCTTTGAATTCATAACGATGGATCAGCATCCCATCTTATGGCAGTCGCGTTGCTTGTTCCAGAGCTGGATCGGACGCAGCGCTGCTGCATCGCCTGAACAGTTTTGGCCCAAAAGGGACGTACTTCGGATGAGGACACTTACCGGCACACAATCGAACCAGACTCTGCGGCGGTAGCAGGCTCATGAGAATCGAAATTCGGAAGACCTTCAAGATCCTTGCACCGGGAAACTCGCTGCGGAAGCGAGTGGCATATAGTCTGGCCATTGCGCGATTGATTCTGGTTCCGGTGATCTCCCTGGCGGTCTATTACCTGTTCGAGATGGGATGGATCGTGGACCGCATCGTCAACTTGGACGCGCCGGCGGCGACGCTTGCGCAGCAGGCCTCGATTGAGATGCTGGAGGCCCGGCGCGCGGAAAGAAATTACCTCTTGCTACATGATCCGAGCTATCTCGAGCCTCAGCGAGCAGAAAGAAACTACCTCTTGCTGCAAGATCCGAGCTATCTCGAGGCAAACCGCGATTCACTCGAGAGAACCAAGGAGATTTTGGGCCAGATCCAGGAGCTAGAGCCGCAAGAGGCGGGAGAGACACAAAAAGCGCTGGGTTCGCTCGAGGTGTACGAACAAAGATTCGATGCCGCAGTTACCGCAATGGAGAAGCCAAGGCCGGGAAACGGAGATCGCATTCGGAGCGTGGTGCGCGCCTATGAGAAGGACCTGGATGATCTACTGCGAGCGGCAAAGCGGAAGAGGCGGGCGCAATTAGTTGAGGAGCTGCGGAGCCGCGTGGGGTCCTTTGATGCGCAGATCTCGAAGACCATTCAGGAGGGGAACCCTGCATTGGCACAGGTCACGGCAGATATGCAGAGTTCGATTGAGGAAGTGCTGGCCCTGCTCTCCGCGATTGAAGCAGAAAACTGGAAGCGCGTGGAAAGCGATCACCAGGAGGCGCGGCGGATGATTCATCAGGCGAAATGGACCTTGAGTCTTGTCTCCGCCATTACGCTGCTGTTCAGTGTATGGGTAAGTTTTATCCTGCCGAGCCAAGTCGTGAAACCGTTGATTAAATTGCGAGAGGCGGTGGATCAGGCGGCACGAGGGAATAGTGCGATCAAGTTCGAGATTGAAGGTCGTGGAGAAGTGGCAGACCTGACGCGGAGCGTGGACAATCTAATTGTGCAATTGCGGCACAGTACGTGAACAGATTTTTGCGTTGGAACTTGGACGATCAGCGCTCGCCTCCGTTGGGGATTTGCTAGCCGTGACTCTCCGCTTCCGTTACGCCATCCTTAACAATAATCAGATGGTAACGGAAACACAGACCCACTGTATTGCGTCAATTTTGACCCCGGTCGCAGGAGTCCGGATGGAGTTGGTGTATGTTAGCATTCTGGTTTAACTTGGCCTGAATTAGATGGATAAGCCAATGCGACCACCTGAGCTTCGCGGCTCTGCCAAAGTGAAACGCAGCATCCCCCCGCGGGAGCAGGAGGCGTTGCGCCAGGCCAATGCTTACAACCGCAGTCTGTTGGAAGCCAGCCTCGACCCACTGGTAGCCATCGGCCCGGATGGTGAGATCACCGACGTGAACGCGGCAACGGAAGCGGTGACCGGATGTGCCCGAGCCATACTGATCGGGACAGATTTTTCCAACTACTTCGTGGACACGGAGAAGGCACGGGCCGGTTACCAGCAAGTTTTCCGCGAAGGTTTCGTACGTGATTATCCGCTCGAACTGCGACATCGCGATGGCCATATTACGTCCGTGCTCTACAACGCCTGCGTCTATCGGGATGAAAATGGCCACGTGGCCGGCATCTTTGCGGCGGCTCGCGACATCACCAAGCGCAAGCACGCAGAGGAAGCATTGCGACAGAGCGAGCAGCGCTTCAACTCCATGCTCGAAGCCGTGCGGGATTACGCAATCATCTTCTTGGAACTGGATGGCCGCGTCGCCAGTTGGAACAAAGGCGCCGAACGAATCAAGGGCTATCGAGCCGAGGAAATTGTTGGCCAGCACTTCTCCAAGTTCTACAGGCCTGCCGACATAGCTAAGGGCAAACCCGATCACGAACTACGAGTAGCCACCTCCGAAGGGCGGTTTGAGGACGAAGACTGGCGCGTCCGCAAAGACGGCTCTCGGTTTTGGGCTAATGTGGTCGTCACCGCCTTGCGGGACGCCAGCGGAAAAGTCAACGGGTTTGTGAAAATCACGCGCGACCTCACTGCGCGTAAACAGGCGGAAGATGAAATCAAGCGCTATGCCGAGGATCTCAAGCGCAGCAACCAGGAACTCGAACAGTTTGCTTATGTCGCCTCGCACGATCTGCAAGAACCGCTGCGGACCGTGAGCAGTTTCTCGCAACTACTGGCCCGCCGTTACCACGGAAAACTGGACGCGGATGCGGACGAATTCGTCACCTTTATTGTCGATGGCGCGACGCGGATGCAAACCCTGATCAACGACCTGCTCGCCTTCTCGCGCGTTGGCACGCGCGATAATCCATTCGCACCGGTCGCCTGTGAGCAAGTTCTTCAGATCGCGAAGCAGAATCTCGATGTAGCCATAGCCGAGAGCGGGGCAATGATCACGCACGATCCACTCCCTACACTTACCGCCGACCAGACGCAGTTGACGCAGCTTTTCCAGAATCTGTTCAGCAATGCCATCAAATTTCGGCGGCCGGAGGAAGCGCCCCGCATTCACGTTTCCGCTGAATGGCGGAACGGCGCTTGGCAGTTGAGCGTACGCGATAATGGCATTGGCATAAGCCGGCAATATTTTGACCGCATTTTCATTATTTTCCAGCGCCTGCATGGCCGTGAGGAATACTCCGGCACGGGCATTGGCTTGGCAATCTGCAAGAAGATTGTGGAGCGCCACGGTGGCCGCATGTGGGTGGAGTCTGAACCTGGAACAGGTTCCACCTTCTATTTCACCATTCCGGATGAAAGAAGAAATTATGATGAACCCAGTCCGCCCTATTGACATCTTGTTGGTAGAAGACAGCCCCTCTGACGTGCGTCTGACACGCGAGGCGCTCAAAGATGCAAAAGTCCTCAACCTGCTGCATGTCGTGCAGGACGGCGTGGCGGCGATGGATTTCCTGCACAAAGAAGGTCCGTATGCCGGCAGCCCGAGCCCGGATTTGATCCTGTTGGATCTGAACCTTCCCAGGAAAGACGGACGGGAAGTGCTTGCCGAGATCAAGCAAGATGAGAACCTGAAGCGCATCCCAGTCGTGGTCCTTACCACCTCCAGAGCCGAAGAGGACGTGGTACGCTCCTACAATTTGCACGCGAATGCCTATGTCACCAAGCCGGTGGACTTGGGGCAGTTTCTCGAAGTCATCCGCATAATTGAAGCGTTCTGGTTGGCGGTGGTGACGCTGCCGCCCGGCGAGGAGCAGAAGTAGACAGCCCATGAAAACGCTCCTGATCGAAGATAATCCGATGGATGTGCGTCTGATCCGCGAGATGCTGAAAGACTTGCCGGCCGGAACTTTACAGCTTAACCAGGTGGGCTCACTGGATTCGGCATTGGAAAGACTGCGACAGGAGACTTTTGATGTGGTGTTGCTGGATCTGGGCCTGCCGGACGCTCAGGGAATGGAAGCGCTCACCCTGATTCAAAAAGCGAGCCGTGGCGTGCCGATTGTGGTTCTCACCGGTCTCGACGATGAACGCTTTGCTTTGGAAGCGGTGCGTGCCGGCGCGCAAGATTACCTGGTCAAAGGGCGGCGGTTCGAAAGCGAATTGCTCGTTCGCACGATCCGTTACGCCGTACTGCGCAAACGGGCCGAGGAAGAAGTGCGCCGGATGAACGCAGAGT
>Ga0335069_10014814_pt1 | contig 10909 bp, 7 predicted proteins | sample Lox_Sample_11_FD_206714 | JGI IMG/M metagenome (GOLD analysis project Ga0335069, IMG submission 206714) | Soil microbial communities from Loxahatchee National Wildlife Refuge, Florida, United States - Lox_Sample_1.1 | ecosystem: Environmental > Terrestrial > Soil > Wetlands | place: USA: Florida... | reverse complement strand
ATGATGGTCATGTTCGAAAGGTCGAACCCACGTATTTGATAAATGCGATCGGTCACCTTGAAGAGGCCGTTGTTCATGTTGAGCTGCGCCATCCGCCACAGACTTGGGTTGACGGACGGCGGCGCTTCCTGTTTGAGGAATTCATACCTGCCCAAATCCCAAACAATGTTTCCTTTCGCGCCGGAAACTTTCACCGCCGGCAGGGTAGCGATAAAGCCTTTGTGGGCATTTTCGAAATCTGTTTTGTTGCTAAACGGGAGTTCTTGCAGCACCTGCAGATTGTGCTGCTTTGTGACCTCGGTCGCCTCCTTCGGAGTCGCCTGGGGAGTTTCTTGACCGAGAGCGGCGGTTCCACCCAGTATTGTTCCGAATAACACAAGCAAAAAGGTTAGCTTCGATACCTTCATACGTACCTTCCGAGTTGGATTCTTCCAACCTGACATCACTGTGATCATGAGCACTATAGGCATCCGCTGAAAATGCCGTCTACTGCCCTTTGGGGTAGGGCCAAACGGTACTCCAGCAAGAAGTCCGCCTCAGCCACTTCTGTAACTGCGTCAACATAAATCAGGTGAATCAGGCGAAACGAGCCGGAAGTCCGGATCTGGGAAGTGTGAGATTCGCCGGACTCCCGGGGAACACATCCTTCAATAACTCCGCTGGGTTTCTTGATTTTCGCGAACCAGATTCTCAGTTCTTCCGTTACAGGCTGAAGGCTCAGTGGGGCGAAATAACTTCGGCTTGGGAGGTGCTCACTTCCTGCCAAAAGTCCTGACGAGCGTAAACCGCACCTGGAAGGGCTCAGTGGGGTGGAAAACGTCTCCGAACGCGGGATCGCCGGTTGGCGTTATACGGGAGATATAAGCGTAGTCGATGTCGTGATCGTAGCGGTTGAGTAAATTCAGCAATTGAGCTGAAATACGCCATTTCTCGTTGAAGTGATAACCGACCTCCGCATTGACCAGTAACGTTAAACTGGATTGATAAATTGCGTCGGACGTCAGATTGCGCGGGCCAAAGGCGCGCAGGCGCACACTTCCCCAAAAACCTTTGTAGTTCGGTACGGTGACTCCTGCGGAGAGCACCGCCCCAACTGCTTCAGGAACCCATTTGCCACCGGGACCTTGCACTGGATATTGTCCCCCACCCGGGTTGGTGTACGCCGCGTCATCTGGGTCGACTTCCGTAAAACGGGCCCAAGAATCGGCAAAGTCCAAATCAAAAACCAGGTTCTGCCTTGGAGTGTAGTAGTTCGCCCATTCGATCCCATAGCGATTGCTCGGCGATGCCGACGGAACCGTAGCGCCGGTGTCGCCATCCTGCTGCAGTTCGGAATTACTGTGGAGATACCAAAACGACAGGGTGCTTTGCAGATGTGGTATTGCCAGGGTGCGCACGCCCACTTCCGCTCCTTTGGTTTGAACCAGCGGAGTAACTGGGGTGGTCGGGGTTGGGAAAGGGAAATCCGGCGAAATCGGTTCAACTCTCTGGGTCGCGCCGCGTACGTCGTTGCTATGAAAACTGAATCCACCCTGCACATAGAATTCCGTGTTAGCCCACGGGCCGAGAATCAAACTCGCTTTCGGGCTGGGCAAGAACTGGCTGACCGATCCGGAGTTCAGCTCGCCAAAGTTGATTACCGGCGCTCCCGGCAATTCGGTGGCGACGTATGAGGGTGTCAAGTTGGTGTTGGAATAGATGGCTTCGTCTCCGCGGAAAGCCAGGACCGACCGGACTTTTTCCGCCCACTGCGTTTTATTTTCCAGATAAAAACTCACCATTGTGTCGGAAAATCTGCTCACATCGGTGGCCGCAGGCAGGACCGCGACCAGATTCGGATTGGTCTCGCACTCGGGAATAGGATCGGCATTGCAGGCATTGATGTCATTCTTGTCCGTACGCACACGATTCTGTGTCCGGTAGAGCCCGTTGTTGACCCATTCGTTGCGGAGTTGCACTCCGACTGTGTTTTCCATCTTGTGCCCAAGCCATTGGTTGAAAATTGTGTGGGCTGCCGCAAACCCGGCCACCCAGCGATTGTCTTGCTGCTCGAACTGATCGCCTTTTACGGGGTCATCTAGGTAGTACGTAAAATCGGAAAATAAATTCAGATAATAATAAAAGCCATAGCCCATTATCGTGGTCGCGGAATTTGCGCTCTGACGATGCCATTCCGCCTGCACGCTGTAGCGCTGAGAATTTCCGCCGTCCGATGGGTTTAGTGCGCCGAAGAAGCCAACTAGAGGTATGGTGGTTTCGGGAATTTGATCGCTGGAGTTCCATTTTCCGTCGTAACCGCGGCCAGTTATGCTGAAACCATTGGTGGCGTCGCCCCGGCTGTAGGTGAGAAGGCCGTTGAATTTGGCATAGGCATCCGGATGTGTCCATGGGCCGTTATCGTAATACGCCTCTCCGCCATATAGCAGAGTACCCGAGCCGAGCTTTTGCGACGCACCGCAAACGGCCCGCCCAAAGTCATACATCCCGAGTTCCACTGAGCAGAAATTCTGGGGAAATTCCTTATAAAATTGGATGTTGGCCGATCCAGCCGAGCTATAGTTGCCGACCTCCGCATAGTAGGGACCTTTCTCGTAATTCAGACGCTGCACAAACTCCGGGGTGACGGTGTTCATGTCGGAGTATCCCTCGCCGTGCGCGTGCGACGGCAGGTTCAAAGGCATACCGTCGAGGAAAACGGCAAAATCTGTGCCGTGATCGAGATTGAAGCCGCGAAGGAAATACTGATTGGCCTTACCGCCGCCGGCATGTTGTGTGATGATCAGACCCGGAACCGTCTCCAGAACCTCTCCTGAACGAAGAATCGGACGATCATCGAGTTGCTTGGCGCCAACAGTTCCCTGGGTTGCGGAATCTGCAATCCCGATAAGGCTATCCTCGCGGCCCTGCACGTTTACGGTAGTGCTCACGATGCTCACTGCCAAGGAGATGTGCAGTGGAGCCACCTCCGCGTTCCCTATGGTTATGGGGATTTGTTTCGTCTCAAATCCGGTACTCGATACGAAAAGCTGATAGTTTCCCGCCGGAAGTCCCGAAATACTGAAAGAGCCGTTCGCGTCTGATTGTGTCGTTCGTTGTACAGCGCCGTCCGCGTTCCGAATCTCGACGGTGGCCCCGGCAATCACCGCGCCAGACGGGTCAGTGATCGTTCCCATTAGCCGAGACGTATCAGCCGTTTCCTTCGTGGCGGCCGAAGGACTCTGCGGTTCGAGCGCATGCCCGTTGATGGAGGACTCCAGGGCAGAAATGAATGACACCACAGCCAAGCGACTCTCGCCAGAAATGTGGGCGGCCGGTTCTTCCGCCGAAGCGAATGCCGGGAATACGGCGACAATAAAACAGAGTACGTAACGAACAAAAAGGCGGGGGCACTGAAGCGCGAATCGAAGAAAGCCCATCATTTGTCTTTGGGGAGCGAAAGCAATGTGTTACTTAGCGTTCCAATGTAGCACGCTTTTAAAAATAGTGCTACGACTTTAGAGGTTCAGTGAAGGCCCAGTTTTGCCTTCCTCATGTACGAAATCAAATTGTGCGTTATATTTCGAATGGCGAGGATCAATGACTATGGCGAAGCTGACGCGATTTGGAATGTCGCTGGAGGAAGACCTGCTCTCGCAGTTCGACCGTCTCATCACGAGTCGAGGGTACAAGAACCGTTCGGAAGCTATCCGTGACCTGATTCGAGAGAGTCTCGTGTCGGAGGCAGTGGACAAGAACAAGACGGTCGTGGCAACGCTGTCGATGATCTACGACCACCACAGTCCAAATCTTTCAGACAAGCTCAACGAGATTCAGCACCACTCCCATGGCAACGTCCTGGCCGCTACTCACGTCCACTTGGACGCTGATAACTGCCTGGAAGTCGTTATCATGAAAGGAAAGAGCGGGGAGATCAAACATCTTGCGGACCACATGATTGCCATGCGAGGCGTTAAGCATGGAAAATTGGTTCTAACCAGTACAGGCAAAGGTCTTCGCTAATTAGCCCGAGCGAACTGCACTCGGCCGTCCCGAAATTGAATTCATCGTGCATCAGGCCCTGGCCGAGCATTGTTGCTGTGCCCCGGAGGGGCAAGTAGGCGAAACACCGAACTGCTTGCCGAGCCTGCCTCTCACACACGAAAATATTAGGAGCGAAAACCGATTTCTTCGGTCAACGTTCGTGGACTGACGTAGTGGGTGCCTTTCAGACTGGCGGAGTGCGCAGCGGGTTTGTGCGCCTGAAGCCGAGATGATTCGTCGACTTGCAGGCGACGGGACAGAATAAAGAAGCACTCTTGGTTTTGCACAGAAGAGTGCCCGCGATTACAATTTATGCTCTATCGTGAGGAACATATCCTCATGTCAGATCAACCGACCCGCCTGAGCGCTGGAACTGTGCGAGCGACACCGAATTTCTAGTACGGCTTGCTGCGATCAGTTTTGCATGGTCTTGGATAGGTCGTATCGCATCTTCTCCCCATGCGCGCGCCAACATGAGAATTCCATCAAGATGATCCATCTCGTGCTGGACAAGTTCGGAGAGATCCATCGGAAGTCGTTTGCAGGTTCGTTCACGCCATTGTTCGTCCCAGTAGCGAATCGAAATGCTCTGATGCCTCCGAACGCGAACGATCCGGTCCGGTATGCTCAGGCAGTCGTCCCATACTTCGAAGAGATCGTCGCTGCTCCATGTGATTTCTGGGTTCAACACCGCCAACTGTCCTGCTCCAAGATTCATGGCGATGAGTCGCTTCCCAATGCCAACCTGCGGTGCCGCAATGGCTCGACCATACCCGTGGTTTCGGCGAAATTCACCGAGAGTCGCGTGCATTTGAGCAATTTCCCGAGTGAGCCCTGCGTCTCCTTGAGAAACGTTCCTGGCTACCTGTTCGAGGCGAGGATCGCCAATCGTTACGATAGGGAGTGTTTCGTATCTCACGGATTGATCCTGATGAAAGGAAAAAGAGGGCATAATCCGTCGAATTTCCCTTTTAAACTCCCCATTTACTCACCCTGCGAACTCTCTTCAGTGCCAACATCCGCACATCTTCCTAACCAGCAACAGTCGGGTAGCCGGCCGGACGATTAAGACATTCGGGCCCGTTGGTCCGGTTACTGGTTTGACCGAGTGGCCGTGCCCACGTCCTCGGCGAGGAGTCGATCGAAGACCTCCGTGTGCTTTTCAAAAAATTCCTTCTCGCCCTGACCACAGAAGTAGTAGGTCTTACCGTTGTGGACTGTCTTGATTGACCGATCTCCTTCACCCAGGCAAACCGGACAAAGTGGATGCTCTTCCGTGAAAGCGGGCATTTTGGCGTAGACCGCGTTTGAATTGGGATTCTCCCAGCCTTTCCCCTGATACTCCATTGCGTCGGCAAGATCCAGAGTCGCGTCCTTCCCGACGTAGCGCTCGACAACTCGAAGAGCGAGATCGATCCCGGAAGAAATTCCGCCTGCCAAGGCGATGTTGTCCTCCTCTACAAACCGTGCGCCACGCTTTAGGTGCACGTCCGGATACATGGCCGCAAAGCGGAAGAAACCACCGTGGTGAGCGGTCGCGGATTTCCCAGAGAGAAGTCCTGTTTTGGCCAAAACAAACGCGCCGTTGCAGACCGACATGGTCACATCTGTAAATTTGGACGCTGTGCGAATCCAGTCGAACATTTCATGAGGTTCCCCGCTAAAGTCCATCGCTGGAATAACGATGACCTTGGGAGCAGGCGCGGTCTGGTAGGTGTAGTCCGGAACCACCTTCATCCCGCCGCCGACGGTGACTGGATCCTTTTTGGCAGCCACCATGTATGGGGCAAAGAGCTGCTTGCCATCCTTTGTTGTAGCGCCAGCAAAGACTTCGAGTGGACCACAGAAGTCGAGAACTTCCGCGTCCTTGCCGAGCACGAACGCTGCCGGCAGCATGCCCCCCGGAGGAACTGGCAGCGGGCTTGGCCGATTGACAATGGAGTCCGGCAGTGCGGATCCGGATGGCGCCAGATTTGAGGCAGTTGCAGGTTTGGATTGCTTGGAGCAGCCGCCAAGTGCTGCGATGGAAGGAATGCCGGTTGCCAAGGCTGCAATGGTAGCTCGCTGGATCAGTTCCCTTCGATTCATTTTTTAAGTGTCCTTTCAAGAGAGTGGACTATCGTCCTTGAATCGGCTCCGGTATTCGGAAGGAGGTACATGCAGTACGCGCTGGAACGAGCGACGGAGCCCCTGAACAGAGCCAAGCCCGCAGTCGCTGGCAATTTTTTCCAGTTTGTCGTGAGACTCTTCGAGTCTGCGCCGGGCCGCTTCTACGCGGGACCGCTCCACGAATCTGGCTGGGGTCAGTCCCGTATCATTCAGAAATACCCGGGCAAAGTTACGAGGACTCATCCCGGCCTTGGCGGCAAGGTGGGCAACTCGCAAATCCCGACTGAGGTTATCGATCACCCACGTCCGAATGTCCTCGATCTGTTTTCGATCTGAAGCTTGAAGGGCGAGCGCGGCACTGAATTGGGATTGGCCGCCAGCCCGCCGTAAATAGAGGACGAGTTCGCGTGCGACTCCCAGGGCGGCAGCGGGTCCTAAATCTTCTTCGACCAAGGCTAGTGCCAGGTCCATCCCGGCGGTCACACCTGCCGTTGTATAGGTGTTCCCGTCTCGGATGTAGATAGAATCGGCGTCCACGCTGATGTCGCTGTACCTCTTCGCCAATTCCGGAGCCCATTTCCAGTGGGTCGCGGCGCGCTTGCCCGTTAAGAGGCCAGCCGATGCCAGAAGGAATGCGCCAGTACAGATGGAACCCAGCCTGCGCACGCGACGTGAGGTTCGTCGCAGCCAAAGAAGGAGTTCTTTTTCTTGCGAGGCTGTTTCTACTCCGGTGCCACCGGCGACGAGCAGGGTATCGATTGGCCCTTGCAGGGAGCGGAAGAAATCCGTGGCGGTGATGGTCAGCCCACAGTTCGTGGTCACGGACTTGCGAAAAGTTGTGCTGGCAAGTCGAACCGTGTAAGGCCGCTTTCGCCCAGGATGATCGCGCACATAGTTTTCCGCAGCCCTCACGAAGACTTGATAAGGACCAGCGACATCGAGGATCTGCGTCTGAGGGGCAGCAAGGAAAACAATCGTTTTCGGTGCTGATCGGCCATCACTCATGCGTCGGGACGTTTTCACAATTAGACGCTATCCTCCAAAGATATTGGCAGCAATGACAAAGACAGGTCATTTTCTGCCATGCCTAAAAACACCGCCGTTCCCTATCCGAGTTGTATCGCTCGGATCTCGAATCGTCCAGGCAGAGCCTGTGTTCAGCCCTAACGTGACACGATTCAAGCGAGGATGTCGCAATGCGAATAGTGAGGCCTCACGATTCCCCGCACTGGGAGTCCTCGCAAAGAGTCAGAGCTGGTCTGGTGGTCTCTCCCAGAAGTTGGCTGCAGGACCGATTAGCACGGGGAAAGCGATTTATCTGCTCTTTCAGGGCGCCTTAGTGCCGGGCTCTATCTAAGAAAGTGGTCTGTTGTCCAGCAACCGTCGTCGTCCACGCCGTAAATACGCGACCGTTGACTCCTGCCATGACCGTGGGGCGGACAACCGTCGTGGACACGCCCGGAACCTCAAGTGGTGACGAAAGACGTCCTTCTTTATCGATTTCAACGAGAAATGCCGAGGTCGTCGACCATCCGGCTTGCTTCTCGGGATCGCGTCCCTGGAAGATGAGCTCGACGCGTCCATCGTCAGCAGTTGAAAGAGCTGGATAGTTAGCATCGAGTACCTTCTGCGACGCAAGGACCGCAGGTGCCCAGGTTTTCCCCGCGTCATCCGACCAAGTCAGGCGAACGCCTGCTGTGGAAGGTGACGCTTCCGTGAGCCAAGCCCCGTAGATGCGCTTTCCACTGCGCGCGAGCGCGATGCCCGAGTCGGGGCATCCCTCTAGTTTCCAATTATCTTCGGCGATACGAACCGGCGTGCTGAACGTGTTGCCTGCATCCTGAGTCACGGCGACGGTCATATCGCGAATGCTTCCTGGATAGATGTGCCTGAAGAAGACCAGGACCTCATTATTCGGGCCGAACGAGACGTTGGGACGGCAGCACTCGCAGACATGGTCGGCGACCTTGATGTTCTTTCCAAAAGTAGCTCCCTTGTCTGTGGATCGCGCGAAATAGATTGCATACACATCTTGTGTGGCAGTGCTCTCCCGGGTGTCCAGCCATACCGCATAAACATCACCATTTGGCGCGACTCCGATAGACACATAGCCGCTAAATGCCTTCGTAGGTTTGTCAGAAATGCGCACTGGCTTCTCGAAATTTCCACCCCAACTCAACGAACGGGCTAGCCGGATGTCGCCACCTTGATTCCAAGCCGCGTACATCACATCCGGACGCACCACAAGGGCGGGACTGTTCTCGCCGTGTGAGTTCACTCCTCCAGGCTCGCTGATCCAAACGGGCTTATCGAAGGAATCTCCGCCGTCCGTGGAATTCAATAGGGCGAGCCGCGAGGAGTCGCCTTCTCCCAGGATCGCCAGCACGTAGACCCCATTCGAGGAGACGGGGTCGACGCCAAGCTTCGGATGGCGTATCGGTGCAATTCCACTTACGGCCGTTAGAGAACGAGGCTGCGGCTCGAAACGCAGCTGCGGCGTGACACTGGAAGGCGGCTCCGATTTCCCGCACCCAGGGATCAAGGACGCGAGTGCCATCAACAGGGTAATACTGATGTGACGATCTCGACGGTCGGCTTTGCGATTCATGGCTTTCCTGCCTGCCGGAAGTTTTCGGCCACAGCATCCCATGAAATGACTTTGTAGAACGCATTCACATAATCGGCTCTTCGGTTTTGGTACTTCAGGTAATAAGCATGCTCCCAAACGTCAATTCCCAAGAGCGCGGCTCTCCCGCTCATCCACGGGCTGTCCTGATTCGGAGTCGTCTCAATACTTAGCTCACGTTTTTCGTTCAAGCTTAGCCAGGCCCATCCGCTCCCAAAGACACTCAATGCCGCTTTCGTAAATTGATCCTGAAAGGCAGCAAAGCTGCCAAATCTAGCATCGATAGCTCCTGCAAGTTCATTTTTGGGTTGATCAGGAGCGTTCTTCTGCAGGATGCGCCAAAAAAACGAATGATTCGCGTGTCCTCCGCCGTTGTTGCGAACCGTCGTGCGAAGATCTGGTGGCACGCGATCCAACTGGCGGATCAAATCTTGCACTGATAGTTTCGCGAGTTTTGAATTACCCGCCACGGCAGTGTTGAGGTTCTTAACGTAGGCCGCGTGGTGCTTGTCATGATGCAAGTGCATTGTTTCGGCATCGATGTAGGGCTCCAGAGCGTCATATTCATAGGGCAGAGGTGGAAGCGAAAACGGTCCTGGAATTGTTCCTGATGGTTGCGCTTGTTGAGTTGCAACGTCGAGATTCGGCAGAGCTAAGCATCCTGCGGCGGCGAGGCTTATTCCTTTCAACAGGTTTCGACGATGCATAGTTTTTCCTCCTTTGAGTTTCAGGTACTAACAACCAGCAGGCAAGCTGCCACTGAGATCGGGATTTCACGTCAAATCTCCGGTCGAGGGTCTCTCGCCAATCGGTTGTGCCTCTTGAATGCCGATAGACGAGTTTTGGGTCTGCTTCTGCACTGGTGCGATTACAACTAGCGCCACCAGGTAACTGCATCCTCCGACGACAAGAACGACTTTGAAGCCCCACGCCATCCCCAGAATCAGAGCGATCACCGTCCCTATGACCGTAAAAAAGCCATTGACTCCCCATCCCCATGGCACCAGGGCTGGAGCTTCCAGAGAAACCAATCGCAGCCCGGTAGGAAAGGGCATTCCCAGCAGCACACCCAAAGGAATCAAAATCGCGACGGCGAGAAGGATGCGAAACGGCAGCGTCCAACCCAGAGCTACCGAGAAAACCAAAGGCGTAGCGAAGCCGGTCAACACAAGTGCGATTACGAGGAGAGGAACAATGCGCACTATGGTCCGGCGAGGTCCGGCTTCGAAGCTCCCCGCCAGAAACGAGCCAACACCAGTACACACCAGCAGGCTGGCGAGAACAACGGCATAGGTGTAAACAGGCTGGCCCAAAAAGAGAGTAAATTGACTGAGTAGCGCCATTTCTATCGCAATGAAACCGAAACCAAGGGCAGCGAAATAAACCAGGAAACGCCAATCACTCGGAGTGCGCGAACCTGTCCGCGAGAAACGGCGCAATGGCAGCAGGATCAGAACCGCAGCGATCAGCACGCTCTGCAGGAGCAACGCGAGAAGCGAGATTTCCGCGATAGGACGGTCACCCAAAGCCAGCCCGCCGAAGAGTTTTTCGGTAAATAACTCACGAACCATTCCTGCACTGATGCTCGACCAGCGCGTCTGATGATTGAAGAACGGACGGTCGTCCGTGGCGGGCAAAAGCTGTTGTGCCCCTGACCGGTAAACGGCTGGCAGATCAGTGGTGGTTAGCAACGTTCGGTAAAGACTCTTTTCGGTTGTTTGAAACGGAGAGTAGAGCAATTCTGCGGCGGGCACAGAGGTTTCGTTCCACTGGTGCGCGACTCCCAGCAGAGCCTCAATCTGGCGTATTTCGTCCGGCGTAAATGCCGATTTTTTGATGAGGAGCCCGGCTCTAAAAGACGGTCTGTTGGGTCCGAAGCGCTTCCTTTCCGCGTCATCCGGTGGAATACGAAAGGCATAGAAGTGGGAGGGAAAATCCTGCGCGCCACGATTTGCCAGAGCTTCCCGGGCCGTCGCGAAGAGTCGTGCGATCTGGGGTTCCGGACGCGTAAAGTAAATCACGCCATCGGGAGAAAGATGGTCCAGGTAATCTTCAAACGCCTCGCGAGTTAAAACGTAGTTTTCTGAGAGTGCGAGCGCTCCCGATGCAAGCGCAGCATTGCTGATGGTATGGACGGAGATGATCGCATCGAAC
>Ga0335069_10014813_pt1 | contig 10910 bp, 6 predicted proteins | sample Lox_Sample_11_FD_206714 | JGI IMG/M metagenome (GOLD analysis project Ga0335069, IMG submission 206714) | Soil microbial communities from Loxahatchee National Wildlife Refuge, Florida, United States - Lox_Sample_1.1 | ecosystem: Environmental > Terrestrial > Soil > Wetlands | place: USA: Florida... | reverse complement strand
CGGCGACGGTCAGGCGGAGAACATCCTTCCGCTCCATCGTCTTCCAGAGCTTCATTGGGCTGATTTTCGGTGGCATGATTCCGTCCTTCCGTAAAGAGGCCTACAGCGCGTACGGAAACAAGAAGATGGGTAGTGCGGTGAATATAGCAGAACGTGAAGTGAATCGCAAACGTCGCGCCGTGTGCGCCCCCGTGAAACTCACCCCTTCGGCGCATTCTCGCCTGTAGCCGTATCGGGCTTCTTTTTGGCGGCACGGTTGCGCTCGTTGGCGTCGAGGATTTTCTTCCGCAGGCGGACCGATTTCGGGGTCACCTCTACGTATTCGTCGTCACCGATCCACTCGATCGCCTGCTCAAGGGTCAGAAGATGCGGCGGCTCAAGCCGGACCGCTTCATCGGAGCCCGAGGCCCGCATGTTCGTCAGTTGTTTCGACTTGCAGACGTTGACAGTCATATCGTGTTCCCGGGCGTTCTCGCCGACGATCATGCCGGGGTAGACCCTTGTTCCCGGTTCGAGGAAGAACGTCGACCGCTCCTGGAGCTTCCACATGCCGTAGGCAACAGCCTCGCCCCCCTCCATCGCGACGAGCGCTCCTTTTGTCCGGTGGTCGAGCTCGCCTTTAAACGGCTCATACCCGTGGAAATTGTGGTGGAGAATTCCGGTTCCCTTCGTCTGCGTCATGAACTCGTTCCGGAATCCGATGAGCCCCCGCGACGGGACGAAGAATTCGAGTCGGGTATTGCCGTTCGACGCGATCATGTTTTTCATCTCTCCCTTCCGCCGCCCGAGGTTTTCGATCACGGTGCCGACGAATTCGTCCGGGACGTCGATGATGACGTGCTCCATCGGTTCGCAGAGGACGTCGGCGATCGTTTTGTAGATCACTTCGGGGCGCGAAACCTGGAGTTCGAACCCTTCCCGCCGCATGTTCTCGATAAGGACGGAAAGGTGGAGCTCGCCGCGGCCGCTCACCCGGAAGATGTCCGGAGAATCGGTTAATTCGACGCGAAGGCTGACGTTCGACCTCAGTTCCCGTGCGAGCCGCTCTCCGAGATTCCGCGTTGTGACGTACTTCCCTTCCTGGCCGGCGAAGGGTGAGTTGTTGACGACGAAGTTCATCGATATCGTCGGCTCCTCGATCGCGACGAAGGGGAGCGGCGTCGGATCCGCCGCATCGGCGATCGTCTCGCCGATATCGACGTCTTCCATCCCGGCAATGGCGATGATGTCGCCGACGCTCGCCTCCTGAGCTTCCACCCGCTTCAGTCCCTCGAAAGTGTAGATCTTTGTCACACGGGCATCTTCGATGCCTCCATCCCTGTGGATCACCTTCATCGGCGAGCCGAAGCTGATCTTCCCGCGGGAGATTTTTCCGATCCCCAGGCGTCCGAGATAATCGCTGTAGTCGATCGTCGTCACGAGCATCCGGAATGGCTCGGCGGCGTTTCCGTCGGGAGCGGGGACTTTCTTGATGATCGCATCGAAGAGGGGTTCGAGGTTGTCGCTCTCTTCGTCAAGCTCCCGCTTCGCGATTCCCCTCTTCGAGATGGCGTAGATGGTCGGGAAGTCCAGCTGGGCGTCCGTGGCGCCGAGCGAAAGGAAAAGCTCGAAGACCTCATCGAGCACCTCATGCGGCCTCGCATCTTTCCGGTCGATCTTGTTGATGACAACGATCGGCTGGAGGTGGAGGTCGAGGGACTTTTTGAGAACGAATTTCGTCCCGGGCAGGGGCCCTTCCGCCGCATCGACGAGGAGAAGAACGCCGTCGACCATCTTGAGCGTCCGCTCGACTTCGCCGCTGAAGTCCGAGTGGCCGGGCGTATCAACGATGTTGATTTTGATTTTCGACTTGGACTTTTTCGGCTGGTAGAAGACCGCGGTATTCTTGGCGAGGATCGTGATACCACGCTCGCGCTCGAGGTCGTTCGAATCCATGACCCTGGTCTCAACGACCTGGTTGTCCCGGAAGGTCCCCGTCTGGCGGAGCAGTTGGTCGACAAGAGTGGTCTTCCCGTGGTCGACGTGCGCGATAATCGCGATGTTCCTTATTTCCTCTCTGCCGTACATGGACTGTTATGACCTCGCGGTGAAAAAATGAGGGGCGACGTGGTTGTCGCCCCTCCGGGAACTCGTGGGCTCGATCTTCTTTATCAATATACGAAGTCTTGGGGATGAATCCAAGGAGACATAAGCCGTGGTTTCGGACGGTTCCCGGCCTTTTAGTTCTCCGGCGCACCGGCAAGGATCCACTGCCTGATAGCATCGATCTGGTGGGGCGAGAGCCTGTCGTTTCCTTTCGGCATGATCTCTCCCTGGTCGGAGTCCGGAGCGACGAGTTTGATGAGAAGGAAGCTTGAATCGGGGCTCCCCGGTTTGACGCGGGGAAATGATGGAGTGTTGTGTTTGTCGGCCGTCCCGGGAATAGAAATGAGTTGCGCGTACGATTGTCCCGGCATAAGACCGAGACCTCCTTTCATCCCGCTCCCGTGACACGAGGAGGCGTCGCAGCTTTCGTTGAAGATCTTCTTTTGAATGACGGAGAATTTCGGCTCGAGGACCGGATCATCCGAGCCGCCCCCTTTCCTGCACGAGGTCAGCACGACGCTCGCGAGGCAACAACAGATTGCGACGCAGATAGACGCGGGAAAATTCAATGAAATGTTCTTCATCGCCGGCCGGAAATATTCAAATAGTAGAAATTCCGCCTTTGAGTTTCAAGCCGGTAACGTCCGGTGCGTGCGTTCGCACGAAACGATGCCCGCCGGGGCGGGTAGTGTTACAGCCTGGATGCTCAACGAATCGAGTCTTCGACCCGCTAAAAATCCGCGGCCTCGACGAGTGCTGGAGCAGCTTCATCCCGAACGTTTGTGTCGGGAATCCATCTGTGGGGATTACGAAGAATCCAAAGTGCAACATTCCCTTGGGGCCGGAGGGTTGCTTCAGATTCCGACTTTGAGTATTTTCAACGATGTCTCTGAGTTGACTGTTTCCTCGCGACAGCCGGTCCATGCCGCCTTTTGCTCCGACAGTCTCCCCTGGCCCTCCGGAATCGGGAACTCACAACGACAATGCTCGTCGCGTCCTCCACATAAGCAGCAAGGAAAGAGTGTTCCATGAAGAAGTATAAATTGTATATCGTCATCGCGATCATTGTTGTGATTCTCGGCGCAGTCGTCGCCGTCAAGGTCATCCTCACGAACGCCGCGATCGATACCCGGCGGCAAAACATCCCCCTTGTAAAGGTCGCCAAGCCGACGATCGGCACGATCTCCGACAAGCTCGATTTCAACGGTGACGTCATGGCGATCCAGCAGGCCGACATCTTCTCTAAGGTCACCGGCAACATCGAGCGGATCTACGTCGACATGGGGGCCGCCGTCAGACGCAACCAGCTCCTCGCGGTCATCGATTCCACCGAGCTCTATCAGCAGGTTCAGCAGACGGCGGCGACGTATTACAACGCCAGAGTCTTGTATACGCGGAACAAGCAGCTTTACGAGCAGAAGCTCGTCGCGAAGCAGGACCTCGACAACGCCGAAGCGCAGATGAAGGTGGCGCAGGCCAACTTCGAAACTGCGAAGACCCGTCTCAGCTACGCCCGCATCACCGCTCCGTTCGCCGGGACCATCACGAAGCGTTTCCTCGATGAGGGCGCCCTCGTGGCGACGAGCAACGCGACGCTCTTCACCCTGATGGACCTCGACAGCGTGAAGGTCATTGTCAACATCCTCGAGAAGGATGTGCCGCAAATTTCGGTCGGCAAGACCGCGAGGATTATCGTCGATGCGTTCCCGGGGAAGGAGTACACCGGCGTCATCACGCGGCTGAGCGAGGCGATCGATCTCTCGACGCGGACAATGGCGGTCGAGGTCGGCGTGCCGAACAAGGACCACAGCCTGAAGCCCGGGATGTATGCGACCGTGACGCTCACCCTCGCGGAACACCAGAACGCCGTCACCGTCCCGACCGAAGCCGTTCTCAACGACAACAACGGCATCTTTGTCTACACGTTTCAGAACGGCACCGTGAAAAGAACCGCCGTCACGATCGGGATCGAGCGGAAATCGCGGATGGAGGTCCTCTCGGGCCTCGCCGGAAACGAGGATGTCATCGTCATCGGACAGCAGCTCGTTCGCGACGGCGGCCCGGCAACGCTTCAGCACAATTAACAGGGGGCGACCCCGCCCGGCGCATCCGATCTCAATGAGAAAGCAACTTCCTTTATGTGGCTGACCCGACTCGCGCTTCGTTATCCGATTTCGACTTTCCTTCTTGCCCTGACCATCGTGGTCCTCGGGTTTGTTTCCGTCGAACAGCTTCCGATCGACCTCCTGCCGAACATCACGATCCCCGTTGTCACCGTCATCACCTACTACTCCGGGGCGGGACCGCTCGACATGGAGCAGGCCGTTACGGCGATCATCGAGAGGGGGGTGAGTTCCGTCAACGACGTGGATTACGTGCAGTCGTCGACGCGCGAGGGGATCTCGCAGGTCCGCATCAATTTCACCTGGGACGCCAACACGGACGTGGGACTTGTCGATGTTATTCAACGGGTGAACCGTATCCTCACCCTTCTGCCGACCGGCGTCAGCCAGCCGATCGCACTCCGGTTCGACATCACAAACCTTCCGGTCTGCAACCTTGTCGTCTTCGGCGACATGGACGAGCGCGACCTCTACGACCTGGCCTACAACACCATCGAGCCGCAGATCGAACACGTCAGCGGCGTTGCCTCCGCGCAGGTGCTCGGAGGGCGCATCCGGGAAATCCACGTCACCCTCGACCGGAACCGGCTCCAGGCGCTCCAGATCCCGGTCCAGAACGTCCTCAACGCGGTGGCGAACGCGAACCTCATCATCCCCTCCGGAGACCTGAAATCCGGACAGCTCGATTATTCCCTGAAGACGGAGAGCCAGTTCAATGTCGTGAAACCGATGGAGGATATCGTCGTCAAGAACGTCGGCGGCGTTGCAATCAGGATCCGGGATATCGGCTCGGTTGAGGACAGCTACCAGGAGCAGACGGAGATCATCCGCATCAACGGGAAGCCTGGCGTCACGCTAAGGGTCCAGAAACTTGCGAGCGCGAACACGGTCGCGGTCGTCGACAACGTTCTCAAGACGTTGCCGAAGCTCACCGGGATTCCGCCGACGGCACAGATCTCTCTCTCGTTCGACCAGTCGCTCTACATACGGAACACGATTGCCGGGCTCGAGCAGGAGGCGATGCTCGGGGGGCTCCTCGCGATGCTCGTCATCATGATTTTCCTGAGGAACATCCGCGGCACGCTCATCATCATCGTCGCGATCCCGCTTTCGATCCTCATCACCTTCATCATGTTCCGGTTCGGGAACATCACGCTCAACATCATGACGTTCGGCGGGCTTGCCCTCGCCGTCGGACGCCTCGTCGACGACTCGATCGTCGAGCTCGAAGCGATTTCGCGCCACTACAACGAGCGGAAGCCGGGCCAGACGAAGATCCAGGCAACGCTCGCCGCGGCGAGCGAGGTGGCCTCGCCGATTTTCGTCTCGACGCTCACGACCGTCATCGTCTTCCTTCCGATCGTCTTCCTCAGCGGCGTCGCGAAGCTGATGTTCATCCCGCTGACCATCACCATTGCCGTCGCTCTCTTCGGGTCATTCTTCGTTTCGCGGACCGTCACGCCCCTTATGTGTCTCAATTATCTTCCGCCCGAAAAGCTTCTCGACCGGTCGTCGAGAAAGTTCTCGGACAGGGTGAGGGTGCGGGCGCACGACACGATCGAGCTCCTCGACGTCTGGTACGAGAAGCGGCTTCGCTGGTCCCTCAGCCATCGCCGTCCGATCATCATCGGAATCCTTACCATCTCGTTCCTTTCTGTGTTTCTTGTGAAATTCATCGGGACGGAATTCTTCCCGGATCAGGATGAAGGACAGTTTTCTCTTACGGTGAAGCTGCCGGTCGGAACCCGTGTGGAAGAAACGAGCGCGGTCGTCCGTCAGCTCGAGCAGATCCTCCAGTCGAACATCCCGGAGATCCAGGCGATGATCGCCGACATCGGCGTGCCGGCGGCGCGGAGCGGCAACACGATCGGGAGAAACTCCGGGAGTCACGCCGCGAACATCCAGATCGCCCTCGTCCCTCCCGAGAAGCGGAAGCGCTCGGTCTTCGAGATCATCAAGGCGGTCCGGCCGAAGCTTAATTCGATCCCCGGGACGACGGTCTTCATCACCCCTGGCGGATTCCTCCGGTTCCTCCTCAACTTCGGCTCATCGGCTCCGATCGACGTCGAGATTCGCGGATACGACCTCGATGCCGGGGCCGACCTTGCGGCCAGGATCGCCGCCATCGTCCGCGCCACGCCCGGGGCGACCGACGTTCAGGTGTCGCGCGAGGAGAACCTTCCCGAGCTGCGGGTGAGGATCGACCGCGACAAAGCCGGGGCGCTCGGCATCAACGTGGCGCAGATCTCGAACACCATCACGACCTGCATCAACGGCTCCGTCGCCTCGCTCTACACCGACCCGGTGACGGGTAATGTCTACAACATTCTCGTACGACTCAGCGAAGACTTCAGGTCGAACATCGACGACCTCAAGAACATCGTCGTCTCGACCGCCAACGGCGACCAGGTCCTCCTCGGCAACATCGCCACGATCGAGAAGGCGGCCTCGCCGGTGCAGATCGACCGCAAGTATCAGCAGCGCCTCATCGAGGTGACCGCGAACGTTACCGGGCGCGACCTCGGGAGCGTGGCGGCCGACATCGACGCTGGCGTGTCGAAGCTCACGATCCCTCCGGGCTTCGAGGTGAAGCAAACCGGAAACGTCGAGCAGCAGAAGAAGACCTTCAGCGACCTCGGTCTCGCCTTCGCCCTCGCGATCCTTCTCGTCTACGTCGTCATGGCTTCGCAATTCCAGTCGCTCATCGACCCGTTCATCATCATGTTCACCGTGCCGCTCGGGATCGTCGGCGTTTTCTGGATGCTCTTCCTCACGAACACGACTCTCTCCGTGACTTCCTTCCAGGGGGTCATCGTCATGGTCGGCATCGTCGTCAGCAACGGCATCCTTCTTGTCGACTACACAAACCATCTTCGGATGAGGGGGGTGCCGCTCCACGATGCCGTTATTCAGGGTGGAAGGACCCGTCTCAAGCCGATTCTCATGACGTCGCTTGCTACCGTGCTCGGCCTCATCCCGATGGCTCTTGGGATCGGCGGCGAATCAACGCAGGCTCCTCTTGCCATTGCGGTGATCGGCGGTCTTACCGTTTCAACGACGCTGACGCTTTTCTTTGTCCCCACGCTTTATACCGTCTTCGAGGAGCGGTTCAAGCGCGAACTCAAGAGAGACGAGGAGGTCGCCCAGCAGTGAGACCTTTCCGAATGAACCGGTGGCTTGCTTCATTTCTCGTCCTCTCCGTTCCTCTCCGGGCCCAGATCGCGGGGCCGTTCCCCCACGTGCTCTCGCAGGATGATGCCGTGAGGCTCGCTTTGCGATACCATCCGTCGCTCCGTGCGGCTGAAGCGTCGACGCGGGCCGCTTCGGCAGGAGTAACTGTTGCGGAGTCAAACTATTTCCCCATGCTCAGCGGGTCGGCGGCGGGGACGCGGACTGGAGGCGCATCGCCGATCAATCCTTCCTTCCCCGTCCGCATCCTCACGTATAACAATTACAACACCGGCGTGAGCCTCCAGCAAACCCTCTGGGATTTCGGAAGAACCACCGGCCGCGTCTCCGCGAGCAAGGATCTTATGGATGCATCGCAGACGGACTTCGCCTCGACCGAGGACAGCGTCATCGCGAATGTCCGTCTTGCCTATATCAGCTACGTTCAGGCGATCCGGCTCGTGGAGGTCGACTCAGAAGCGGTCGAGCAGGCAGAGGCGCACCTTGCCCAGGCGAAGGCATTCTACACAGTTGGTACGCGCCCGCAGTACGATGTGACGACCGCCGAGGTCAACCTTGCGAACGCGAACGTCGCCCTCATCAGCGGCCGCAACCAGATGCGGATCGCGAAACTCCTTCTTGAGACTTCGATCGGGATGGTGGCGACGACGGTGTACGCGGTCCACGACACCCTTGAAGTGCCGCTCGTTCGCATGACGCTCGATTCGGCAAAAGCGATCGCGCGCGAAGTGCGGCCGGAGCTCCGGTCGGCACGGGCGCGGTATGCCGCCACCGAGGCCTTTGTCAAGGCAGCCGAGAGTCAACATCTTCCAATTATCTCTTTCGGCGGCGGTTGGACCTGGAGTAGTTTCAACTTTCCCCTCCAGAGCAAATGGAACGCCGGTTTCAGTCTCACGATGCCCATCTTCCAGGGCTTCGCCGTTTCTGCGCAGGTTGAGCAGGCTGAGGCGACCGTCGACGAGGCGCGCGCGGGAATCGACGTCCTGACCGAGGTCGTCATGCTTCAGGTGGAACAGAATTATCTCTCGCTCCGGGAGGCGGAGGAGCGCATCGGCGCGTCGCGGAAACTCGTCGTGCAGGCCAAGGAGAACCTTCGGCTTGCAGAAGGGCGATATAACTCCGGGGTCGGTTCTCCTATTGAAATCACCGACGCGCAGGTGACCCTCTCAAATGCCGAGATCACGGATATCCAGGCGCTCGCGGATTACAACTCATTCCTCATTCGGCTGAGACTGGCGATGGGAGAGATTTCGAAATAGCGCCGGGGGCATGATGCACAATTCCGGCACTCTGAAGTCGGGATGGTTCGCGCCCAGTCAGTTCACGGGGGCTGAGTGAATAGAGCACGCCGTCGTGCGTTTTTCACTGCAACGTATGCCGTGGCGGTGGCTTCCCGGATGCCCGACAGAAACATTCGGGCATGACGAACTGTTTGGAGTGAGGATCGTCTCCGGATGATCTGACAGACCTCCAACCGCGAACTCAGAACTCCGAACACCCGAATCAAGTCCACGGTTGCGTTGCTGGTCAAGTTTGGTTACTTTTCCTCCGCTGTCTGCCGCCCACGACTTCATCAACCATTCGACCGAGCATTATGACCCGACGCCTCTTTCTTCTCGTCGCGATTCTCGCTCTCTCCTCGTCTCTTCTTGCACAGTCCGTTGATTCGCTCAGGGTATGGCATTATTCATCCCAGCACGCCCGCGAGTCGCTCGACTGGGTCAGGGAGGGAGTGATCTACGAGATCTATCCCCGGGCATTTTCGCCGGCGGGGAATTTCGCGGGGATCGAGGAGCGACTTCCTGAGCTGAAGAAGCTCGGCGTCACGATCCTCTGGATCATGCCGATTCATCCTGTCGGAGAGCTTCATCGTAAGGGGACGCTCGGAAGCCCGTACTCGGTCCGCGATTACTACGGCATCAATCCCGAATTCGGGACCCTTGCCGATTTCAAGCGGCTTGTGGCGCGAGCCCACGAGCTCGGGTTCCACCTTCTCATCGACCTTGTCGCCAACCATACTTCGTGGGACAGCAAGCTCATCACCGAACATCCGGAGTGGTTCACCAAAGATTCCGCGGGGAATATTATTCCACCCAATCCCGACTGGACCGACGTCGCGAGCCTCGATTACTCTCATCAGGGTCTTCGCCGGTACATGATCGAGATGATGAAATATTGGGTGCGCGATATCGGGATCGACGGCTACCGGTGCGACGTTGCCGAGCGTGTGCCGTTGGATTTCTGGGAAGCGGCACGGACGGCCCTCGACAGCATCAAGCCGGTGATGATGCTTGCGGAAGGCGCCCGCCCCGACCATCATCTGAAGGCGTTCGACCTCTCCTACAGCTGGGATCTCTATTCGCTCCTCGGCCCGCTCATCAACGGAAAACGAAAGCCGGCTGACATGGATACGCTCCTCAAACGCGAGGCCCTCGCATTTCCGGCCGGCGCACTTCGCATGAGATTCAGTTCGAACCACGATGAGAACGCGTGGGATGCTCCCGACGTTGTCAAGCTCGGCAACGACGGCGCAAAGCTTGCGGCGGCCTTCGTCAATACGCTTCCCGGCGTTCCTCTTCTCTACAACGGCCAGGAGGCGGCAAACGCAAAACCACTCAGGCTCTTCGAGAAGGATACGATCGATTGGAGTCGAGGAGACGACTTCAGAAAACTCTACACGACGCTCTTCGCGTTGAGACGCAGTCACCCCGCATTGACCGGCTCGATGGTGAGGATCAGGACGACAAGTGACGACCGGGTTTTCGCCTACGCCCGCATTTCCGGCCCGGACCGCGTTCTTGTCGCGCTCAATTTCAGCAAGGAGCCGTTCAGCGGATCTTTGAAAATCCCTTCGGCGCAGATTGTCGCACCCGGCCACGTGTCGGTGCGGGACCTCATCACCGGAGCATCGGAGACGGTGGAGGTTTTTCCGTCGGGGTTTTTCCCGGTCTCTCTTCCTCCGCAGGGGTTCAAGATTCTTTCCGTCGGCTCTGCTCCCCATTAATTTCGCGGTGATCCAATGGCTCCATCGCACGAACGCCTTGTTTCCCTCGATGCATTCCGGGGGGCGACCATTGCGGGGATGATTCTCGTGAACAATCCCGGGACCTGGAGCGCGATCTATCCTCAGCTCGAGCATGCCGGGTGGAACGGCTGGACCTTCACCGACTGGATCTTCCCGTTCTTTCTCTGGATTGTCGGGGTTGCAATGACGATGTCGCTCGGGGGCCGGCTGGAGCGGGGAGTTTCGCGAAAAGTAATCCTCCTTCAGGCACTCAAGCGCTCCGCGATTATTTTCGCGATCGGCCTGTTTCTCGCGGGCTTTCCCTCGTTGGACCTTTCCACCATCCGTATTCCCGGCGTTCTTCAACGCATCGCGGTCTGCTACCTCGCCGCCTCTCTCATCATGATGACGACAAAGGGCAGCCGGGGAAGAGTCGTCTGGCTCGTCGCTCTCCTGGCCTCGTACTGGGTCATCATGAAGCTTGTGCCGGCACCCGGGATCGGAACCGG
>Ga0335069_10014811_pt1 | contig 10911 bp, 9 predicted proteins | sample Lox_Sample_11_FD_206714 | JGI IMG/M metagenome (GOLD analysis project Ga0335069, IMG submission 206714) | Soil microbial communities from Loxahatchee National Wildlife Refuge, Florida, United States - Lox_Sample_1.1 | ecosystem: Environmental > Terrestrial > Soil > Wetlands | place: USA: Florida... | reverse complement strand
TCAAGGCCGGAGCACCGCTCGGCATCAAGCCCTATGGCCTGGAGGCGCTGGCCTCGCTGCGCGTCGAGAAGGGCCACGTCGCCGGGCTCGAGCTCGACCACCGCACCACCCTCGACGACCTCGCCCTCGGCAAGATGGCGAGCAAGGAAAAGTCCTATGTCGGCCGCGAGCTGCGCCACCGTCCCGAGCTGCAGTCGCCGGAACGCTGGAGCCTCGTCGGCCTCGAATGTCTGGAGGCGGACAAGCGCCTGCGCGGCGGCGCCATCCTGTTTGCCGACGGCGACGCCATCAAGGGCCATGGCCGCGGCTACATCACCTCGGTCACCTGGTCGACCGAGCTCGGCAAATACATCGCCCTCGGCCTCTATCAGGGCGGCCTCAAGCACGCCGGCGCCGAGATCGTCTGCGCCTACCCGCTGAAGGACGAGCAGGTGCGCGCCCGCATCGTGGCACCGCAGTTCGTCGACCCCAAGAACGAGCGCCTCCATGCTTGAGCGGCAATCGTCATTGGCGAGCGCTCTGGCGAAAGGCGGCCGCGACGGCACCGATGGCAAGCGCCGCTGCGGTCTCGGCGAGATCCGCGGCTGGTCGCTCCTGCAGGTCGCCGGCTTCCCCGCCACCATCGCCGAGATCGAGCGCGTGCTGCCGGCGCTCGTCGGTGCCGCTTTGCCGCGCACCGTCAGCGAGACGGTCGCCACGTCCGTCGGCCGCATCTTCCGCACAGGCCCCGAGCAGTTCTGGATCGTCGGTCCTGCGGCCGGGGCCGACGCCGTCGAGGCGCGGCTCCGCCAGGCGATCCCGCCCGCCGTCGGTGCCGTCACGCCGTCCTCCCACAGCCGCGCACGCATCGTCATCGACGGCGAGCGTGCCCGCGACGTCCTGCGCAAGGGCATTCCCCTCGATTTCGACTCCGATGTCTTCCGCATCGACCAGGCGGCCATGAGCGGCCTGCACCACACGCCCATCCTCATCCACCGCAGCGGTGCCGACCGTTACGAGCTCTGGGCCATGCGCAGCTTCGCCCTCAGCGTCTGGGAATGGCTGGCCGACGCCGCCCTCGAATTCGGCTACGATGTCGCCGCCGATGCCGGAGACACCAGCCACCGCTGAACGCGCCCGATCGTCTCGCCCCGGCTCCTCGGACTACCAACTTCCGATACGCACCCTCGTGTCCGCGTTCGAGAGTTCATAGGATTTTGTACCTATGAGCGCGAAGAAGCGCGGTCCCGAGATCCCCAGTCTCATCGGCGCGCGCTTCCTCTCCGCGACTCCTCTGCGTCTCCGTGTCTCTGTACTGGATCCTCCCTTCCACGACAGCGCGCATCGACCGTTAGCAAATATCCTAAATGGGGTCACAGATCGCGACCATGAATTTGCCACAGCGTGGCAACCACGAATTCTTGGTTAATTCTTCGAATGAAACCGGAACCTGCGGCAAATTTACTCTGATTCCCGGCATCGTCTTCTGGAATCGCGTGCCGACTGCGATTACACTCCTAGGCAACGAAGGTCGCCTCGCGCCGCGCTCAGGCGCCGGCCGCGGGTGGCGACGACCCAACGACGATTGGAGACGAGTCATGGCCACCGCCTATATCGAGGAGCCGCGCGCGACGCGTTATCGTCAGCGCCTGGCCGCTCTGCTGCGGCGTCCGTCCTGCCGCTGGATCTCCTTCACGATCGGCACCGCGCCGGTGCATCGTGACTTCTTCACGGACACGGCGGCCTCGATCGAGGGTCTGCCGACGGGCGGCATGCGCGAATGGAACGGCGTCAATCACCGCCAGGTCCAGTACGGCGTACGCCTGCAGGTGCTCGACGGCGCCGACCGCGCCTCTTACGTCGCCGAGCGCGACCTGCTGGCGGTGCCGCCGGAAGCCGAGTTCGACAGCCTCGACGGCCAGGCCCGCCTGCTCAGCGCCTGCGTCCATGTCGGCCTCGCCATGAAGGGCCGCAACCTGCAGTGGCTCGACAGCGAATGCGCCGCCCGCATCGCCGGCGATCTCTTCCGCCTGTTCGAGACCATCGCCGACGGCGACTCCGACGTCGAGGTCGCCGCGAAGCTCGAGCGGCTGGCGCCGCCGGATCCGCAGGACCAGGCCTTCTACGCCGTCGCCGCCGAGATCATGCAGCACCGGCGCGCCACCTGGCTCGCCAACATGCGTGTGCACCACGCGCTGGAGCCCGGCAGCTTCATGAAGATCATCCGGGTCGATTTGCGCGACCGCCTGCACGAGACCCTGCTGCAGGGGCGCGGCCGCAAGCAGCGCGTCGTCCCGCCGAAGCCGAATCCCGCTGCCGCCATCCGCGCCAAGAGCTTCCTGGCACTGCAGGAACTGGGACCGGTAGCACCGCTATTGCGGGCCTGAGCGCGATACCACGGCCGCCGCGGCCCGGTCGCCGCCGCGGACAACGCGGCTACTTGGCGATGATCTTGCCCTTCGCCGTGTCCTCGTGGAACTCGCCGATGCACGGATACTCGCCGGCGTCGAGCGCGGGGACGCTCACCGTGGCGCTCCCATTGGAGATCATCAGCTCCTCGATCGCCGGCCATGCGCACTCGAATTCCTCCGGTGCCTTGTCGCCGTTGATGATGTGCAGCGTGAAGGGCTGGCCCGCGGGCACGCGGGTATAGAGCGGATCGAACTTGTGATCCTTGATCGTGATGGTGAAGCTGAGGTCTTCGGCTTGCCCACTGCGCAGGCAGGCGCCGGCCGCCACGACCACAGCCACGCCAAACACCCACAGTGCCATTCCGTGTCGCATGGGTTCCCCGCCTGACTGTCAGCTGAGAATGACTCTAATGTGACAAGTTGATAATGCGTCTCAACTGCAGTTGTCAACCGGTGCACGCTTCCCTCGGGGCGCGCTACTATCGCCCCCTGTAAATGCCGGCCCCGTCGCCCGGTCCGGATAGCCCGAGGAGCCATCATGTCGGTATCGCCATCGCCCATCGCCGCCAAGCGGCAAGCGAAGTTCTCCAGCGAGGAGTGGGACGCCCGGGTCGAGCTCGCGGCCTGCTATCGCATCTTCGACATGCTCGGCTGGACCGAGATGATCTTCAACCACATCACCCTGCGCCTGCCCGGCCCGGAGCGGCAGTTCCTGATCAATCCCTACGGCCTCTGGTATCGCGAGGTGACGGCCTCGAACCTCGTCAAGATCGACCTCGACGGCAACCGCCTCGACGACGGCGAATGGCCGGTCAACCGCGCCGGCTTCGTCATCCATTCGGCGATCCACGCGGCGCGCGACGACGCCCATTGCATCATGCACACGCACACGACGGCGGGCATGGCGGTCGCCTGCCAGCGCGACGGCCTGCTGTCGGACAATTTCTACTCGGCCCTCGTCCACGGCCACGTCGCCTATCACGACTTCGAAGGCGTCACCACGCGCGACGACGAGAAGCCGCGCCTGGTGAACTCGCTCGGTAAGAAGAGCTATCTGATCCTGCGCAACCACGGCCTGCTCACCTGCGGCCGTACCGTGCCGGAAGCCTTCCTGCGGATGTGGACGATCGAGCGCGCCTGCCAGATCCAGCACACCGCCCAATCCGCCGGCCGCCCGCTGATCGAGCTTCCCGCCGACGTGCTCGAGCGCACCTCGAACATGCCGCGCCAGCTCGAGGCCGGCGATGCCACCGACACCAGGCTGTTCAACGCGCTCGTACGCCGCCTCGATCAAATCGACCCGAGCTATCGGAACTGACGATGCCCGACGACCGCGTCACGCCGTCTGGCCCGCGCCACGTCGATCCCGCCTATCGGCATCGCCCCAAGCTGGTGGCGCCGCAGGCGCCCCTCGATCTGAGCGCGGCGCGGCTCAAATGGTACGACCTCGCCTATACCGAGGCGCCGGTGCCCGACGCGATCCGGCAGATGGCGCGCGACTACCTGACGGCGGAATCGAAGGCCAGCCATCTGGAACTCGACGGCGACGTCGGCTTCGTGATCCTGCATCGCTGCGAGAACGATTTCTACTTCCTGATCGTCAGCACCTGGCGCGGCTCGAACGAACTGTGGGAATCCGTCTACTACAAGGAGAGCGCCGCGACGCCCGGCTTCTCCCTCTTCCCCCGCGAAGCCCGCCACAAGGGCACCTACTGCGTCTGGGAGTTCGGCGCCGTCTGGCACGAGCAGCAGGCCTGGCGGCGTCTCCTGACCTCGACTCGCGACGAGGCCGCGATGCAACGCTATCTCGCCGACCATTTCTCCGGGCGGGTCGGATAGCACCATCTCCGACAACCTCGATACCCCATTGAAGCGCAAGACCCTGACCGGCCTCGCCATTGTGGGTGGCGTTATCGTCCTGGCAGCCGTATCGCTGCTCCGGTTTGACATTCACGTGACTGCAGGCAGGTGCACGGCAGACGATGAAATCCCGGCACCCGAGCGCGGTGCCATCGAGAAGGCCGCCCTTCAAATGGTTCAAACAATTCTGGCGGGCCATTTCGATGCCGCATACGCGGAGCTGACACCGGATGCTCAGCAAGCTGTTCCGCTCGACAAGTTCGTTGCCGTTTCGAAGCAGGAGACCAAGTCGGTCGGGACCGACAGCAATCTCCGCGTTGCTCGGACCTACCTCTTGACCGGAACCGTGGGCACCGATTCTCGCATCGTCTGCGGCACGCTCGCGCAGCCGCAAGATTGGGTTTCCGTGGCCGCCAAAGCGAACGTCAAGCAGGCCCATGTCGTGGTCGAGGCGCAAACCAAAAACAATCGCTGGTCATTCATCCTCTGGCTGATTTCAATGCCGGAATGGCGCGTCCAGTATGGCTGGCTCGCTGTGTCGGATGTCGCCGGAAAATCGTCGCAAGATCTCTGGGACCTGGCCCGCGCGGAGCAGAAGCAGAAGCACGATTTCAACGCCGCGATCCTCTTCATATCCGCGAACCAGCTCGCCGACCGCGGCCCCAACTTCCAGCTAGGAATCCAGCCCGGAATTCAGGACGATCTGAAGAAGCAAACCGTTCCTGCGATCATCGCAGGCCAGGCACCATTCACCTGGAAACTGGGCGCCGAGACATTCAAGGTCTTGCATGTCGGGCCCGTCGGCGTTGACGGCAAGCTCTATCTCAGCATAGCGCAGGAGCTGCCTGTCTGGTCTGGCGACTCGGAGGCCGACGCGACCAACCGGAAGTTGATCCACGAATTCGCCGACGCCGTTCCCGAGTTCTCCGCCGTCTTTGCCGGATTCGTTGTCGAAGCCTACGACGAGAACCGGGATCGCGGATATCGCACCGTCGACGCCGCGACCGGGCAGCAGAAGTAATCGGTGTACTTGTAGGGGCGGGTCTTAGACCCGCCCACTCAACGCCGCGGACACAGGAAACCTCCGACCTTGCGTCGGCGTGAGGGCGGGTCTTAGACTCGCCCCTACGAGCGCGCAGCCCAGTGCTTCACGCGCCTCGCCGCCTTCCTTCTGTATCTCTGCGCCTCTGCGGTTCAAGGCCCCAAGTCCGCTGCCCCGCTCAATTCCCCTTCACGATCATGGGGTGCACCGTGAAGATCTCGCGGGAAGTGGGGTCGACCGTGACGCGCACCCAGTGCACGTTGGGGCTGCCGAAGGTCTCCAGGCGGGTGAAGTTCTCGATCAGGTTGTCCTGCTTGATGAGCGGCTTGTCGAGCTTGAAGAAGTGCGTGTCGCCGTGCACGAACAGCACCTGGCCCGGAAACGCCTTGGTCTCCTCGACGACCTTGGCGAGGAAGTTCGTGTAGCCGTCGTCGTCGGGCGACTGGCGCTCGTCGACGTCCTCGGTCTCCGGCAGGTCGAACCAGACATCGGCCTGCAGCACCAGCACGATGCCCGCTGACTTCTGCGACTTCGCCAGTTCGAACGCCTCGTGCATCCAGGCGACGTTGGCGGCATCGCGCTCGGCATATTCGGCGTTGTCGGCGGCGCACTTCTCGGCCGTGCGCGCGCTCTTGTTCGTGCAGATCTTGTCGCTGTTCACCTTGTTGTTGTTCGACCCCGGAATGTTGAGTCCGACGAAGACGATGTTGCCGTGGACGAAGCGCGTGTTCTCCGCGAACTTCTCGCCGGGCTTGCCCTGGTGGTCGAGCGGCATCTTGCTCTGCCCGAAGCTCTGCGTGTCCGTGAACATCGCCTTGCGCAGGTGGTCGAGCCGCTCGAGGTTGTCGTAGCCGCCGTTGTTCGTGCGGTGGCAATCGGTCCACTCGTTATCGCCCGGCACATAGACGGCCGGCGCCTTGAACGAGTTGAACATGTCGATGGCGGCCGTATAGACGTCGTCGGTGCACTTAGAGCTGCCGTCCTTGATGTCGCCGTCATACATCGAGAACGCGATGTCGGACGCGTTCATGTCGGCGATCAGCGGCGCGATCTTCGGCTGGTCGTTTGCCTTCGCATAGGGCATGTCGCCCCAGAGGCCGAACGCGAAGGGCTGGGCGTCGTCGGCCGATGCGGCCAAACTGCTCGCGGCCAGCAGCGCGCCGGCCAGCATCGGAAGGCGGATCCATGTGGCAAGACGTTTGGTCGGGCGGGGCATGTCCTTCATGGCTTGTCCTTGCTCTGCGATGGAGGGGAAGCGATCGGGAATCGGCGGCCGCGCGGCCACGCCTCTCTCTAGGCGGCTTCCATGACGGAATTGTTGCCGATGCTGTGTCAGATCCGCGACTCCAGCGCCGGGGCCAGGAAGGCTTAACCGTTCTCGGTTAGAAGGGATAGGGCGGATCACCATCATGCGGCGATGACCGAGCCACCCATCACCCCGTTCGAGGACAAGGCGGTCGGCGATCTGACCCGCGCCATCTATCTCGGCGAGATCGAGAAGGCGCTGAGGTTGATTCGCCCGGGCCTGCGGCTCGAACACGTCGCCCGCGACGTCGAGCATACGCCGCTCATCGCCGCCATCGAGAACGGCAACATGCCGGTGTTCGAGGCCCTGCTGGCGGCCGGCGCCGGCGTCGCGGCGCCGATCGCCTTCGGCGAGACGCCCTTGCACGCGGCGGCGCGTCGTGCCGACGAAGCCATGGTGCGGGCGCTGCTGGCGCGCGGCGCTCCGGTGAACGCCGCCATCGTGCATCCGAACCATCAGTTCCACGGCCGCACGCCGCTGATGCATGCCGCGATCCGCGGCAGCCTGCCGGTGGCAAAGCTGCTTCTCGAAGCCGGCGCCGACCCTTTCGCCAAGGACGTCGGCGGTTCGACCGCCCTGAGCTTCGCGGAGCTAGGTGGCAAGCGCGTCGCCAACCATCTGCGCAAGGTGATGAACGCGTCGCCGCAATCCCTGGACATCGGCTTGCTCGACGCGGCGCGCAGCGGCATCACGGAACGTGTCCGCATCCTGCTCGACCGCGATGGCACGACCGACGTCCGCGACGAACATGGCCGCACCGCCCTCCACTACGCCGTCATGGGGGGCCACACCGAGGTCGTCCGCCTTCTGCTCGAGCGCGGGGCGCCGCCCGATGCTCGCGACAAGCGCGGCTTCACGCCGCTGTCGCTCCTTCAGGACGGCCCGGAAATCGTCCAGCTGCTTCTGCAGCACGGCGCCGATCCCAATGCCGATCTCGGCGGCTGGACGACGCTGCTCTATCTCGCGATGTTCCAGTCGCCGGAGGTGCTGGCGCCGCTGATCGACGCCGGCGGCGATCTGCATGCGAGGGCGCCCGACGGGCGCGGCATTCTCGATCACGTCCAGTCGACCAGCCCGCGTCTGCGCAAGTTCCTCAAGGAGCGCCTGGGCGTTGTCCCCAATGCCTTCGACGCGCTCCAGGACCATATGAAGGAGTTGCCGAAGCTGGCCAAGGCGCCCGCCTTCCAGATTGCCGCCGAGCGAGTCGGCCGGCTGTTCAACCGCCGTCCCGCGCCATGGAAGCGGCGCAAGGGCGCGGTCTATTTCCACGACGTCTCACTGGCAAAATATCTGGCGCCGCATTTCGGCGAGCCGCCGGCGATCGGCCAGGCGTCCGTCGATCAGGCCTCGCGCCTGTTCACGCGCCTGCAGGACGAACTGCTCGCCGAGGGCTTTGTCCTCGTCTACACGAATGCGATCCCGGAGGAGGGCCGCCTGCCGCTGGTCCTGCTGCCGACGCCGGAGAAATACACGGCGCTCCTCGCCTGCGGCACCAACGGCGACAACAAGGGCCTCAACACCGAGGCGGTGATTTCCTGGCTGCGGTCCATGGAGACCGAGAACCCGTTCCGTCTCGCTGGCTGCGGCTTCGACTTCCTGGCCGGCCGTTTCGTTGGACCGATCAGGGACGCCGAAGCTTTGGCCGCACGCATGATCGAATTCTGCCCTGATATCGCCGATCAGGCGCACGCCTCGATCCGCCTGCAGCCGCGTGCCGCACAGGCGGGCATGATCGCGCGCGACATGACGGCGACCGGCTCGTTCTTCTTCTGGTGGGACTGACCCGCCGCCCCGCTCGTCGGGGACGTTTGAGCGAACCAACGGCAAATGCTAGATCGACGCCGCCAGAGCGGAAATCGATCGAGGGGGAGTCTGCCGATGCGCCTGAAGGACAGAGTTGCCGTCATCACCGGGGCGGCGCAGGGAATCGGCCTTGCCTGCGCCGAGCGCTTCCAGGCGGAAGGCGCGAAACTCATGCTGTCGGACATCAACGAGTCCGGCGGGCGGACCGCGGCAAAGCGCCTTGAAGCACCCTTTATCCGTGCTGACGCCGGCCTCAAGTCCGACGTGGAGGCCTTGATCGGGCGCGCGGTGGAGATCCACGGCCGCGTCGACATCATGCTCGCCAACGCCGGCGTCACCCACGCCGCCGAATTCCTCGAACTGGAGGAGGCGGATTTCGATCGCGTCATCCGCACCAACCTGAAATCCGTCTTCCTCGCCGGGCAGGCGGCGGCGCGCCAGATGGTGCGCCAGGGCGGGAGCGGCGTCATCATCAGCATGTCCTCGGTCAACGCCATCCTCACCATCCCAAATCAGGTCGCCTATGCGGCCTCGAAGGGCGGCATCAACCAGCTCACCAAGATCATGGCCATTGCCTTGGCGCCCCATGGCATCCGTGCCGTCGCCATCGGGCCCGGCACGATCCTCACGGACATGGCACGAAATTCCGTCCTCAAGGACGACGCCGCGACACGGCGCATCCTCTCGCGCACGCCGATCGGCCGGTTCGGCGAGGCCTCGGAGGTGGCATCCATAGCGGCCTTCCTCGCCAGCGATGATGCCTCTTACATCACGGGGCAGACCATCTATCCCGATGGCGGACGCCTTGGTCTGAACTATACGGTCCCGGTGCCGGAGGACCGAGTGAGTTGATGCCTACGGCTACTTCGTTCCCGCAAGACCTGATGGTCGCCGCATGCCCTTGATGTCCGGCAAGCGTGCCTTCCTCGAGCTGCTGCGGCGAGAGGGCGTGGAGGTGATCTTCGGCAATCCCGGCACCACCGAATTGCCGTTGATGGACGCGCTCGCGGTCGAGGCCACGCCGCGCTACGTGCTGGCCCTGCAGGAAGGCGCGGTCATGGCCATGGCGGGCGGTTATGCCCAGGCCTCGGGTCGGCTCGCGGCCGTCAACATCCATGTCGCGCCGGGCCTCGGTAACGCCATGGGCATGCTCTACGACGCCCAGAAGGCGGGCGCTCCGATCCTGGTCACCGCAGGCCAGCATGACCAGAGCTTCGCCGTCACCGAGCCCATTCTCTGGGCCGAACTGCCGGAGATCGCGCGTCCCTTCGTGAAATGGGCGACGGAGGTTCGCCGCCTCGCCGATCTGCCGCGCTTGCTCCATCGCGCCGCCAAGACGGCGCTGGCCCCGCCCACCGGCCCGGTCTTCCTCTCGATCCCCGGGGACATATTGAACGCCGAGGCGGAGATCGATCTGGGACGCCCGACTAGAATCGCATCACGCCTGCGCGGCGACGCGGCGGCGGTCGCGGCGGCGGCGAAAATGCTGGCGGCCGCCGAGCGCCCGGTGATCCTGGCCGGCGACGCTGTGGCGCGAAGCGACGCGCTGGCCGAGCTCGTCGCGCTCGCCGAGACCATCGGCGCGCCTGTGTATCTGGAGGGCATGGACAATTCCACACCCTTTCCCAGCACTCATCCGCTGTTCCGCGGCCCGATCACCCGCCTCGCGCCGCAAGCGCGTAAGACGCTCGACCGGCACGACCTGCTGCTCTCGATCGGCGCCGATCTCCTGACGATGTCGCTGCCATCGGAGATCGAGCCGATTCCGCCGGCGCTTCCGATCATCCATCTCGACAGCGATCCCTGGCAGCTCGGCAAGACCTATCCTGCCGAGGTCGCGATCCTGGCCGACCCGAAGGCGGCGCTGCCGGAACTGACCGCGGCCGTCGCCAACGCCATGTCCGAATTGGCGAGCAGCGCCGCAGCGTACCGCCGTAAGGCGGTCGAGGCTGCCATTGCCGAGGAGCGCGCCGCGCTGAAGATGCGCGCGCTGGCGGAAGCTAACAAGGATCCTATGCAGCCGCTGGCGCTCTGGCAGGCGATCGGCGAGATGCTGCCGAGGAATATCGTCGTCGTCGACGAGACGCTGTCATCCGGCTTCGGGCTTCGTCAGTTCGTCGCCGGCGACGACGCCAGGAGTTTCTTCGGCATGCGCGGCGGCGGCATCGGCTGGGGCCTCCCGGCGGCGGTCGGCGTCAAGCTGGCGCTGCCGGACCGTGCCGTTCTCGCTCTCATCGGCGACGGTAGCGCGATGTTCAATTGCCAGGCCCTGTGGACCGCCGCCCATGAGCGGCTTGCCATCGTCTTCCTGATCCTGAACAACGGCGGCTATCGCATCCTGAAGCAGCGTGTGAATGCCTTGCGCGGCCATGCCGCCCAGACCGGCCGCTATGTCGCCATGAACCTCGACGATCCGCCGATCGACTTCGCCGCCCTCGCGCGCTCCATGGGCGTACGGGCCGAGCGTGCCGCGACCCTGGACGAAGTCCGCCAGGCCCTCGCCACGGCGC
>Ga0335069_10014810_pt1 | contig 10911 bp, 9 predicted proteins | sample Lox_Sample_11_FD_206714 | JGI IMG/M metagenome (GOLD analysis project Ga0335069, IMG submission 206714) | Soil microbial communities from Loxahatchee National Wildlife Refuge, Florida, United States - Lox_Sample_1.1 | ecosystem: Environmental > Terrestrial > Soil > Wetlands | place: USA: Florida... | reverse complement strand
GTCGGGAAAGTCGCGAGCGTTGGAGCTGTTGGACCAAAGCCAGTACTCCGGACCTGCGCCCGTGTCGCTCAGGGCTTACGTCGGCCAGGTCCTCGCGCAGAGTATCCGTGAAATGCCGATTACCCCTGAGGATCTCCGCCGCACCTTCGAGGATCTGGTGCTCGATGTCCAACTCCTGAATCAACTGGGCACCGCGGCCGTTTCCGGACGCGCCGTCTTCCTCTACGGGCCCACGGGGACGGGTAAAACCATCATAGCCCAGACGCTTGCGCGCCTCTTCGACGACCAGGCTGTCTGGCTCCCCTACGCCGTGGAAATGGACGGTCAGGTCATCACGGTGTACGACTCCGTTCTGCACCAGAAAGTGGAACGGCCCCTATCTCCCAACCAGGACAACCGCTGGGTGCTCTGTCGTCGGCCGCGCGTCGTGGTTGGCGGCGAGCTGAGCAGCGACATGCTCGATTTTCAGTTCAACCGCAGCACCAGGTACTACACCGCCCCCGTGCAAATGAAGGCAAACAACGGCCTGCTCATCGTGGATGACTTCGGCCGCCAGCGCATTCGCCCCGAACAGCTGCTCAACCGCTGGGTGGTGCCGCTGGACAGGGGCACCGACTTCCTCACGCTGGCAGGGGGCAGGAAGATCGAAATTCCGTTCGACATCCTCGTGGTCTTCGCTACCAACCTGGAGCCCTCCACCCTGGCAGACGAGGCGTTCCTGCGCCGCATTCAGACTAAAATCAAAATCGACTTTGTGACTCCGGATCAATTCCGCGAGATCTTCCGCCGCGTGTGCGTGCAATCGAACCTGACGTGCGACGCCCCTGTAACGGATGAGCTGCTCCGCGTGATCCAGCAGGAGTACGGAGAGCCCCTGCGTGCCTGCTATCCGCGCGACATTGTCCAGCACGTCCTGTGGGAAGCACGTTATTTCCAGAGGGAACCGCGTCTCGACCTCGAGTCCCTCACGCGGGCTTGCCGCAGCTACTTTCTGGCAAGGCCCTCCGGGGACCTCCCTGCCCGGGAGAAGTAGAGCATTCTTTTTTCGATGACGAACTCGGCTGCGGTGCCTAGCGGCTCCGCCCCTCTCCTTCCGGCAGCACAGGAAAGCGGATCACACTGCCCGCGAGGATCAGGTTGGGATCAACGATGACCGGATTGTGCTTCTTGACAAGGCTGATCAGCGAATCCTCGCGTGCGGAGTTCGGGCTCGTGTGGTAGACCTCTCTGATCAGGCCGTACAGGGTCTCGCCCTGCCGCACCACCCTCGTGGTGTAGGGCGCTGCCGAGGGAGCGCGTTTCTGCTCTGCGACGCTCGCGGGGGTTGTCGCGCTTTCAGGCGCTTGCCCGGCTTTCGGTTCTGCTACGACCGGCGGAGCGCCCTCCGGGGATTCAGGCTTCGCTGCCTGCCCCACGTGCGCGTCGCCCGCCACCCGTACCGCACCGGGCCTGTACCATAGCAGGTAGGAGGCCGCCAGGAGCGCTAGAAACAGGGCCGCGCCAACGAAGGCAGCGGTTTTCCACTTTCGCACCGGGGATCGCCGCCGCGGCTTCTTCCCCGCAAAATCAGCGACAACCTCCCTGGCGATGCTTGCGGTGACGGGATTCTTCTGATACCCGTACCCGGTTATCAGGGCGTTGTCGCACAGGACGTTGAGCCGTCGGGGAATGCCGTTGGCTTCTTTGATAATGACGTCGAGAGCTCCCTTGCTGAAGATCGTGGGCTTGTCGAGCCCCGCCACCGAGAGCCGATGCTCGATGTACCCGTAACTTTCCTGGGCACTCAGGGGAACGATCCGTGCTTGTATGGCGATGCGCTGCTTGAGCTGGCGCAGCTCATCCTTCTCGAGCAACCCCTCCAGCTCGGACTGACCCACCAGCACAACCTGGATCAACTTGTCGGTCGCCGTCTCCAGGTTGGAGAGCATCCGCAGGTTCTCCAGGGTTTCGAGCGGCATGCTCTGTGCCTCGTCGATGACGATGACGACCGTCTTCCCCTGCCTGTACAGCTCGATAAGGGCGAGCTGCAAATCGTTCACCATCTCGATGAGGTCCGTCGTGGCCGGCTGCAACCCGAGTTCCCGGTAGATGGTCCTGACAAGATCTTCGAACGATACGTTGGCGTGGAACAGGTAGATGATTTCCATGCCTGCGAGCGCGGCTTTTTCGAGATAGGCGCGGACGACGATGGTCTTTCCAACGCCCACGTCACCGATGATGGCCACGAAGCCTTTTCTCTTGTTAATGCCGTAGGTGATTGCGGCAAGCGCCTGCTTATGCGTGTCGCTCGGATAGAGGAACAGAGGGTCGGGGGTCATGTGAAAAGGCTCTTTGGTGAGATTATAGAAATTCTCGTACATATTCTTTTTCCATTATGGCAGGGTTGGCGACCCGTGTCAAACCCGAACGGGAATCTCGGGTAGGCTCTATTGACATGGCCCAGGCTCTATTGACATGACCATTGAGAAGCCTGTATTGTAAGTAGCAGGGCTCTGTGAGCGTGGAGAGAACGAAGCGTGGCAGTCAGGTACAACTTCATTGAGGTGCGATACCGGAACAGCATCAAGGGGCGCGTCGACGACCTCACGCTCGATGAGCTCATACAGTCAAAGGAGATAACCCACTTCTACCGTCCCTTTGAAGACAGGTGGGTTGACATCTCCGTCGATCCCGTGAGAAAGAACAACGTGCCCAACGCGACAGGGCGGTTTCGGAGAGCGTCCGACTGGGAGGGGCAGCAACCCGAAGATGAAGAGGAGCAACAAGAAAAACCCCGCGGGCTCCTCTCGCGCCTGTTCAAGCGCCGCAGGGAGGACCTCGGCGCACCACAAAAGCAGCTGGATGCCCGCGACTGGTTTGAAAAGGGGTTCCTGTTGTTGCACACCACTGACGATGGCGAAGGCGCCGTCCGGGCCTTTGCCGCATCCATCCGGCTCAATCCAACGTACGATCGGGCGTACCTGAACCGCGGGATGGCTTACGAAAGGCTTGGCAACCTGCAGCAGGCCATAGGGGACTACAGCAGGGCGATTTTTGTGAATCCCGATGACCCGAAGGTGTACTATCTGCGGGGACTCGCATTGAAACGCATGGGCATGCGTGAGGAGGCGGTGGCGGACATGAAAAAAGCTGCCGGCCTGGGTTACCGGCCTGCCGACGATTTTCTCAAACCCAAACGCATCCCGCAATAAAGCATGCACCGCCGGCGGCCTGCCGAAATAATCGGTTGCCCAAACGTTGTCTCACGGATGCGAATCCATGCTTTACCAAAAAATGGTTGACGAAAAATGCTGCGATGGTAGAATTAAAGCGTCAACTGTTTTTATTTGCCGGCCTTTATCGCTAAACACTGAACACCGGGCACTGTTCGTATGGCGCCCGTAATTCGTAACTCGCAACTCGTAACCGTCGACTGTAAACCGTCGACCGTGAACGGTACTTATGTACACTGACTTTTACGGCTTCAACGAACATCCCTTCAATATCACGCCCGACCCGCGCTTTCTCTACCTCACCGAGGCGCACTCCGAGGCGCTTGCCTCGCTCCTCTACGCCATCAGGGAGAGAAAGGGCTTCGTGGCGCTCACCGGGGAAGTGGGCACGGGGAAGACCACGCTCCTCCACCGCCTCATCGATAGCCTGGACGTTGAGGTGAAGGTCGCCTACGTGTTTCACACGCGCCTCACGTTCAAGCAACTGCTCAGGCGCATCTGCGAAGAGCTGACCATTCCAGCGGACGGAGACGACGCCGTCGGGATCATCAACCGGCTCAACCGCTATCTGATCGATCGCGCGGTCTCGGGCCAGACCGTGGCGCTGATCATCGACGAAGCCCAGGAGCTGTCCGAGGAGGTGCTGGAAGACATACGGCTGCTCTCCAATCTGGAGACGCGCAGCGCCAAGCTTCTGCAGATCGTGCTCTGCGGCCAGCCCGAACTGGAGGCGAAACTGAACCTGAACCGTCTCAGGCAGCTCCGGCAACGGATAGGTATACTCCCCCGCATACGGCCGCTCACCGAGCACGAGTGCTGGGAGTACGTGGGCCACCGGCTCAGGGTGGCGGGCGGCAACGCAGCGGAACTCTTCACGGCCGAGGCGATGTCCCTGCTCTGCGAGCACTCCGGGAGGATCCCCCGCGTCATCAACCTGATCTGCGACGACGCCCTGCTCATCGGCTATGCCTCCGGCAGGAAGACAATCGGCGACGCCATCATGCGGGAGGCGATCGGCGACGTCAAGGGCGTGCCCTGTCAGGCTACGCAGCCAACCGCGGAGCCGGCCCCCGCGCTCGCAGCTTCCCGGGTCGCACCGCCTGCACGGAATCACAAAAAACTGGACACGTTGCGCAGGCTCCTGTCGGCAGTCGCCGCACGGCGCAACGCAGCGCGCTGCGACACGCGGGGCTTTACCGCTACTTGCGGCTAGAGTGCCCTGCCGTCACGCGTTGAACCACACCCGCCCCGGTCACAGCATTCGACAACATACCATTTGACAAACTGCCTCCGAATAGTATAAAGATCTATATATCTAATTGTCTGATGTTTCACACGGTCGCGCGAAGGGAACAGCGATGCGGCGCCTGACCGTCGGCGCCGCATCTGACAACCAATAAGGAGATGAACCATGAAGATTGATATCTTTACGCACGTGATGCTTCCGCGGTACAAGAAGGAGCTCTACAAGTATGCCGACAAGTTTCCGACTGAAAAGGCCGTGCAGGACAAGCGGCCTGTCCTGTGGGACAAAGAAATGCGCCTGGCTAAGCTCGAGCCCTATCCCGACCTCGTCCAGGTCCTGTCCGCAACCATGCCTCCCGTGGAAGAAGTGGTGGACGCAAAGGAGGCGGCTGAGCTTGCGAGAATATGCAATGACGAGATAGCGGAGATGGTGGCAGAAAACCCCGGGCGGTACATAGCCGCCATCGCGAATGTTCCCCTCAATAATCCGGAGATTGCGTGCAAAGAAGCGGAGCGGGCTATCAAGCAGCTTGGCTTCAAGGGCATCCAGATCCACACCAGGGTGAACGGCCAGCCGCCGAGTGCCGACGCAATGATGCCCCTCTACAAGCTCATGGTCGATTTCGATTTGCCGATCTGGCTCCACCCCATGCGCAGCTCCAGCCAGCCCGACTGGGCGACGGAAAAGGTTTCCTACAACCAGCTCTTCTCGATTTACGGGTGGCCCTACGATACAACGGCTGCGATGGTCAGACTTGTATTCGCGGGCATCTTCGAAAAATTCCCCACCATCAAGCTTATCACCCACCACCTCGGCGGCATGGTGCCCTATTTCTCTGACCGGGCGATCGCTCACTGGAACAACGGCCTGCAGCGCCTCGGCGCTGATCATTTCCCGGGGCTCACGAAGCATCCTGTGGAGTATCTGAAGATGTTCTACGCTGATACGGCACTTGACGGCAACAGCAACTATTCGCTCGAATGCGGGCTCAAGTTCTTCGGAGAAGACCATGTCCTCTTCGGCACAGACTTGCCCTATGACGTCGAAAACGGCGGCGTCTCGATTCGCGAGACTGTAAACGGCATCGAGAAGATGGGACTGCCTGACGCTACCAAGAAGAAGATCTACGAAGATAACGCGCGCAGGTTGCTCCACCTGTAGGAGTGACGGAGGTTGGAACGGACGAGGCCAAATCGCTTCCATGTCAAACCGGGGAGGACGCTATGGTGACCGATTACGAAGCTCTGATTGAGCCGGTAAAGAGCAAGAGAACCTTTGAAGAGGTGTCCGAGAAGCTTAAGGAGCTTATTTTCAGCGGAACCCTCAAGCCGGGACAGCAGCTTCCCTCTGAGCCAGCGCTGGCCCAGCTCTTTCACGTGGGCCGTCAGTCCGTGCGGGAGGCGCTCCGGGTCCTCGAGCTCTCCGGCTTCATCACGGTGAGACCCGGGGTAAAGGGCGGCGCGGTGATCCAGAGCACGATGCTGAGCAAACTGTCAAACCTGTTTTCGGAAACAATAAGGCTCCACAAGGTCTCGCCTGAGGATTGCATGGTGGCACGCAGGGCGATCGAGACGTCTCTCCTCAGTCTCGTCTTCGAGAACGCGACGAAGGAGGACATCGGGGCGCTCAGGAGCAACATCATGGCGGCCAGAAAAAAACTGCACGCCGACAGATCAGCCTACGAGGAGAACATCGAGTTTCACCGGCTCCTGGCAAAAGCATCAAAGAACCACACCTTCACGATCGTCATGGAATCCATTCTCTCGGTGTTCAGCGAGCTCAAGAGCAGGCACGCGGAGGTGCAGCTGAAAGAGTCAAGAGCCATTACCGACCTGCACGAGGCGATCACTGACGCCCTGGCGACGAAGCAGCGCTCAACCGCCGCCGAGCTCTTGAGGAAGGACCTTCTGGCCGCAGAGGGGATCATGAGGACGCCGGAAGCGCAGGCACCGAAAGTCAGCACCACCAGGCGGGCAAAGGCTGTCTTCGGCCCGCGGGCGAAACGCAGTAGTACGTGATACAAGGAGAACGTATGGCTACACCAAATGTGACAAAGTTTTGCGATGAAATGAAATTCAATCGTTTCCACTGGGGTCTTCTTGTTCTTGGCGTATTGACGCTTGTCTTTGATGGCTATGATTCGCAGATCCTTGCCTATGTGATGCCGAACGTCATCAAGGAGTGGCACTTGAGCCCTGTGGCCGCGGGCTCGATCGTCTCCTACGGTCTCATAGGCCTTATGATCGGTACGGCGGGGCTGGGCATGCTGGCCGACCGCATCGGCAGGAAGGCCCCGCTCATTATCGGTCTCCTTATGTTCTCCATATTCAACGGCGGCCTTTACTGGGTGCACGACTTCAAGACCTTCTGCATCCTCCGCTTCCTGGCAGGCATCGGCATGGGCGGCGCCCTCACGCTCAACATCACGCTGGCCTCCGAGTTCGCACCCGCCAAGGTCAGGGCGAGGATGGTCTCCACCATGTTCACGGGGTTCATGATCGGCCCGGCGCTCGCCGGCGTCATCTCCATACTCTTCATTCCGTTGTACGGGTGGCGCGTGGTGCTCTTTTTCGCGCTGCTTCCTTTAATCTTCATCCCGTTCCTCTACTACTTCCTGCCCGAGTCGGTCAGATTTCTCGCACAGAAGGGGCGGCACGATCGTGCTATCAAGGTCCTGCGCAGGATGGAGAAGGCTGCCCACGTTAAGCCCGCATCATGGACCGAAGAGAGCTTCGCCCTACCTGCCGTAGAAAAAAAGGCCAGTGTCAGGCAGCTCTTCAGTTCCAAACTCGCCGTCATGACTATCCTCATCTGGTTGGTCTATTTCTTCAACCTGCTTGCTGTCTATGGCCTGATCACGTGGCTGCCGACACTCCTCATGAAGGCGGGCATCTCGCTGGTAAAGAGCTACGGCTACACGGTGATGGATCACTTCGGGGGCTTTGTCGGCGCAATTTTCCTCGGCATGATTCTCGACCTCTTCGGCAGAAAATGGGGGCTTGTCTCTGCGTACGTGCTCGCAGCAGTCGTCTCTTATGTTTTCGGGCTCGCCACCGGAAGTCCTGTGGCGCTCTACATTCTGAGCTTTGCAACCGGCTTTTTTGTCATCGGCGGTCAGTCGGCCCAGCACGCGGTCACAGGTGAAGTTTACCCCACGTTCGTTCGTTCAACCGGTGTGGGATGGGCCCTGACGATGGGAAGGTTCGGGGCGGTATGCGGGCCCCTGCTTGGTGGTCTTCTCCAATCTGCGGGCTTCTCCTTCAGCCAGTACTTTGCCTTCCTCGCGATTCCCCCGCTCCTGTGCGCGATCCTTGTGCTCTTCTACAGGGTAAACGTGAAGGGTGAAACTCTGGAGGCGGTCGAAGAGAAGCTGACGGCAACGGGGAAGTAGACGGATCCGTACTGCAATGCTTCGCACCATGCCAGGTGACAACAGCATATTGGCATAACCTGAAGGGATCCATATGAATGCCCAAGAACTGTACGAAGCAAGGACAAAGCGCGTTCGGGACGTTATTGCCCTTGCATTGCCCGACCGGATACCGGTAACAGCCAGCATCGAGTTCTTCTCGGCGCGCTATTGCGGCTACACCCAGGAACAGTTGATGTACGAACCCGACATCCTGTGGGACGCGTACCTCAGGACCACGCTCGACTTCGCTCCGGACATTGTCCGGAATCCCTTCCCTGCGCTGTTGCTCGGGCGTCTGCTCGATGTGCTCGATTACAGGCAGATGCAATGGCCCGGCCGGCAACTGGCGGCGCACCTGCCCTTCCAGTTCGTCGAGGGTGAGTACATGTCGGCCCGGGAGTACGACCATTTCCTTTCCGACCCCACGGACTTCATGATCCGCGCGTACTGGCCCAGAATCGCCGGCTCTCTCAAAGGGTTCGGGAAGCTCGCTCCCTCTGAAGACTTCCTCGAGTACATGGACCTGGGTGCCTTCGCCATGTTGGCCGATGCGGAAGTACAGAGCGCATTGGAGGCTCTCGTGAAGGCCGCCCGTGAGGCGGAGCGGATCGGGGTCTACTCGCGCCTTTTCGCAAAAAAGCTCAAGGAGGAGGGTTTTCCCTCTCTCGGCGGAGGGAAGAGCTATGCACCTTTCGATATACTCGCCGACTACCTGCGGGGGACGAAAGGGGTAATGCTCGATATGTACAGACGACCCGAATCGCTCCTGAAGGCGTGTGAGAAGATACTGCCCCTCGCAATCCGGAAGGGCGTGAGCTCGGCGAGAAAGACTGGTACGAAGTACGTCTTCATGCCGCTCCACAAAGGACTCGACGGCTTCATGTCCCCTGAGCAGTTCAAGAGGTTCTACTGGCCTACGTTGCGCGATTCGATAGTGGGCCTGATCGCTGAGGGATTCACCCCTTACGTCTTCTGGGAGGGCGACTGTACCTCGCGTCTCCCGCACATAAAGGATATCCCTCCGGGCAAGGCCGTCTACCGCTTCGAGGCAACGGACATGATGAAGGCGAAGGACATCCTTGGGGAGCGCATATGCATCTGGGGCAACGTGCCCGTCTCTATCCTTGCCACAGGCACCCCTGCCGATGTGCGAGCGTACTGCAAGAAGCTGATCGACCACGCGGGAAAAGACGGAGGCCTCATCGTGGACGCATCAGCGGGCGTCAACGACGCAAAAGTGGAGAACCTGAGGGCTATGTTCGACTTCACCAAGGAATACGGGGCTTGCGGGCGGTAAGGCTACAATTCTGCTTTCTGAATCGGTACAATCCGTGATCGTGCGCTATTTGAGGAGTGTCACGTCTCCGCGACGGAGATGATACTTCCCTTTCACGATCTTCAGTTTCCCGCGGTCGACGTACTCTTTGACCACCTGAGACTGAACCGTGAGATTTCCGGCCACGAGATCGATATTGAGATCGATGGCCGCATCGACCTGTTCTGAGCGGCTCTTGCCTTTCGCGAGATCCTTTGCTTTTTGGGCCGCCGGCAGGATGGGTTCAATAACCGCCCCTATATTTCCCTCGGGTTTGCCGGTTGCATCATAGGCCGCAGCCACTGCTCCGCACCCTTCGTGGCCGAGCACCATGATGAGAGCGGAGCCGAGGTGCTCGACCGCATACTCGATGCTGCCGAGCACAACGGGATCGACTATATTGCCTGCCACGCGCACCACGAAGAGTTGTCCCAGCGTTTCGTCAAACACGATCTCGGGCGGCACCCTGGAGTCCGAACAGGACAGGATCACGGCGTAGGGCGTCTGTCCCCCTGCGAGTTCCTTTCTCGTCTCCTTGATGGTCAGGGCACGGTGGGTGATATGAGCTTTCACGAACCGCTTGTTGCCCTCCAGCAGCCTTTGCAGTGCGGCATCAGGCGTGAGGGCTGATGATCCGCCACCCGCGGCAATCACTGTCACACAAGCCAAAAGAACTACGCCTGCTGCGAAACTCGTTACGTTCCAGATTTGCACGATGGGCCTCCTTTGACACAGCCTCAACTTGGAGAAGAATCTAAGCAGCGTTCGGATCACGTGCCATCACATTCCAGGTTACCACACAGCGCTCTGGCCCTTCAGCAATTCTTGTATCTTCTCGCCTATCCCGGGAAGCGTCTGCACGATCGTCTCCCAGAGCTGCTTCCGGTCAAGGCCAACGTGGCGGCCGGCGTTCCCGTCCCACTTCCCGGTAATCGCGCGCCAGTCAATCGGTGCGAGCTCCCGCCGTATCCTGTTGGGCAGCAAAGCACACCCTTCCTTCATCATCAGGACTCTCATGACGGCAGACTCGACCTTCCTGGAGTCTTCAGCAAAGTTCTCATACGTAAGCGCGCCAAAATCCTTGACGAGCTTTTCGGCGAGCCTCCCCACATCATGAAGATAAGATCCGTTTGCGTAAAGATAAGATCCGTTTGTGCTCATAATTCATTCCTCATAGCATACTTCGCGTCCAACTCCTCACACACTATTTCCTGTCCGCCGCGATGCCGGTTGCCTCTTACAGAACGACTCTGTGGCAGCAGATAGCACTTGTCAAGGGTTCTGGTCCAAACTTTCTGCATGCTTTCCAATCTTGCCGATCCGGAGGCGTGACGAAGGCTGCAGGCCTGGCTGATGAGAGCCCTTGTACGGCACTTGACATGACATGTTTGAGTGAATAGATAACTGAAGCGGAATTGCGTGAGGAGGTACACCATGCGCGGCGTGAGGCGCATACTCGTTGTAAACGGACAGACAGACCGGTGCAGGACAGCGTTCCGCCACGCCATCTCCCTGGCTCAGACCTACGATGCGGAATTGAGCGTCCTTCACCACATCCCCGACATGTTCGGGCTGCATGGAGGCCCTTCTGATCCGCCCCTGTGCCTGAACCGCGTCGACGGCCCAGAGGCAGAACAGATCACGGGATGGCCGTCGCAGTCAGCGACAGGGAACCTGTGCAAGGCGATCCACATGGACAAGAGCGATCTTGTGATCGTGGCATACC
>Ga0335069_10014809_pt1 | contig 10911 bp, 7 predicted proteins | sample Lox_Sample_11_FD_206714 | JGI IMG/M metagenome (GOLD analysis project Ga0335069, IMG submission 206714) | Soil microbial communities from Loxahatchee National Wildlife Refuge, Florida, United States - Lox_Sample_1.1 | ecosystem: Environmental > Terrestrial > Soil > Wetlands | place: USA: Florida... | reverse complement strand
GCCGATCGTTCTCGATGACGTGCAGGGAGGTGTCGGCGCCCTTGATCGGATAGTAGAGCTGCGCCGAGGGATTCTCTTCCCAGGTGCGATCGAAGCTGATGGGCAGCCTGCCCTCGGGATTGTGCTTGCCGAAGATGATCTCGGCGATTGCAGTGCCACCTTCCTGTCCCGGATACCACGCGTGCAGAAAGGCGGGGACTTTGTCGAGCCAGCGGTGCGTGTCGGTTGCGCCGCCGCCGATGAGTGTGACGACGGTGTGTGGGTTGGCGGACGCCACCGTCTCAACCAGCGAATCCTGGCCCCAGGGCAGGCCAAAAGTGCGATCGAATCCTTCGCTCTCGGTTGACGGATTGAATCCGACTGCGACAACAACGACATCAGCCGCGGAGGCAAAACGCTTCACATCGTCCGGGATCAGGTCAGCTTCGTTAACGATGCCCAGGCCAAAGCGATTGCCTGCGAAGCCCGGCAGATAGTCAGCGACGATGGTGATGGTCTGGCCTGTGTTGAGGTCGATGGATGCGGATTCGGCGTGCTGACCCTCAACCTGCACCTGCTCGATGATCTGCTTTCCGTCCGCGCTCACCTCGTACTTGTCGCTGCCGGAAGCGGCTGCGAGAACCATGTATTTTCCGGCCCCGGACGCCTTGTAGGAGGCAGTGTAGCGGATGCTGCGTGGCGTTTTATCTCCAGGTCCCCACCACTCGGGTTTGTAGTTGTTGAGAGTTTCCGAGGTTGCGGTTTCAGGCGTGCCGCTGAAGTCCCTGCTGGGATAGGTCTCCTGTTTGATTGGGCCATCCCAGCGCGTGCGCCCGAAGACATCCTGCATTTCCGGAAGTCCACGCGCGTAGAGAAGGTGGGCATTGGGACCGGCCTGTTTGGCAATGCCGGTGACGATGCTGACGGGTTCGAAGGCCTGGGCCTCAGATGAGCCGCCGCCGCCGGTCACCGCGGGCCATGCGTCGGGGCCGATGACGGCGATGGTCTTGATCTTCGCCGCATCCAGCGGCAATGTTTGTCTCTCGTTCTTGAGAAGGGTGATGCTTTCGAGCGCGCCTTTCAGAGCTACTGCTCGAGCCTCGGTCGAATAGGTTGAACTTGAGGGATCGAATTGGGGGCGGTTGAGGAAGCCGTAGCGATAGGCGACGCGGAGGAGGCGCAGCACCTTGTCGTCGATGGTGGATTCCTTGACTTCGCCACTTTTCTCCGCAGCAAGAAGGGTCTTCGCGTTCATGAAGCGGGGTGAAGGCATCTCGAGGTCCAGGCCGTTATTTGCGGCCGCAACGCCGTCATAGGTTGCATCCCAGTCGGACATGAGAACGCCTTTGAATCCCCATTCGCCTTTGAGCACCTTGAGATTCAGATATTCGTTCTGGGTGGCGTGGCTGCCGTTGATCAGGTTGTAGGAGTCCATGACGGCATCGACGTGGCCCTGCGTAACAGCCGCCTCGAAAGAAGGCAAGTAGATCTCACGGATCGTCCGTTCGTCTGCCTGAACGTCGACGTTGTGGCGGTTGTACTCCTGGTTGTTGAGCGCATAGTGCTTGACGGTCGCGATGACGCCCTGCGACTGAACGCCCTCGATGTAAGGAACGACGATTGCGCCGTTCAGAAAGGGATCTTCGGAGAGGTATTCAAAATTGCGTCCATTCACGGGAGAGCGAGCGATGTTGACGCCGGGACCAAGGAGGAAATGGACGCTGCGGGCCCGCGCGTCTTTACCGAGGCTCTGACCAAGTTCACGTGCGAAATCACGGTCCCAGGTGGCTGCCAGAGCGACGCCGCCGGCGTAGGCGGTTGTGGGGCCCCAGGTGCGCACGCCGACAGAAGCATCGGACATCTTGAAGCGGGGCAGGTCGATCGACGGGATCGCATTGGTGAACATGCTGTCAACACCGCCGATGAGCTGGATCTTCTGCTCGAGGGTGAGCTTGCCGAGCAGTGCCTTTGCCTTGGCCTCGATTGCAGGTGAATCCGGGACCGGGGCTTGTGCGGTCAAGCGGGATGGAGCGAATGTGCAGCAGACCGCCACGATCAGGAGCATGCCGGCGAGACGCAGGTGTGCAGAAAAACGAAACGCGTTCGATTGGATTTTCATGGCGTGCAACAGGCTAACGTATCGGCCTTACCGATGTACACGACAGCGGGCTTTTGGCGGGACGAGAGCTGCCTCGCCGCTTACGGGATAACGTCTGATTCCTTAGTAGGTTGTGATCACAATCACAGGATGGGGTGAATGTGGTCACTGATCCGGGGTGCTCGCGGGCGCAGACTCTGCTTCAACAGGCCATTTGGTGCATGGAACGCGTTGCGGTTGCCTGATGCAGTGCGCGGAGAGGCGTCGATGAGTTTTGTAAACGGCTTGAAGACGATTGTCGTGGCCACGGACCTGGACGGTCGATCGAACGCGGCTCTAGAGTATGCGCGCAAACTGGCGTCGGGTTATGGCGCGCGCATCATTCTCGCGCACGGCCTCGATCCCATGGATTACGCCGCTGTCGTGGGTGTTCCGGGTCGGGTGCTCACGACCATGACGGAACAAGCTCGCGCAGTGCTTGACCAGATGACCGCCGAACTAATGCGCGGAGGTATTCACAGCCACTCGGAGATTCGCCAGGGCGCCGTGGCGGAGATGCTGGTGGATGTGGCGCGGCAGTATGAGGCCGGCCTCATCGTGATCGGAACGGAAGGCAAGCAAGGAGCGGGGCCTGTCGTGGTCGGCGCTATTGCCGAGCAACTGGTGCGGATGGCGCCGTGTCCTGTGCTGGCCGTAGCTGCGGACTACAACGCCGGACCATTCCGGCCTGTTCCGGGCGGCCCGGTGATGCTGGCCATGGAGAAGAACGAGGCGACAGAGGCGGCAGTGTCCACGGCCTCCTCTCTTGCGGAGACATTTCATCGGACTCTCGTGATTCTGCATGCGAGGAGCGCCGCCGAGGCTGTTGCATTTCTGAACCCGGGCGCGACAACGCCCGAGCAGTTCGGCATACACGTCAGCGGGCGATTTCCTATCCGTTGCGTAGTAAAGGACGGCAAGCCTTCTGATGTGATGGCCGAAGCGATCGGGCAGTACCACCCGAGTGTGCTCGTGGTGGGCGTGAAGCGCGCCAGCGACACACCTGGCCGGCATGGCACCGCCTTTACACTTCTGGCACGTTCGCGCGTGCCGGTGCTTTGCGTGCCTCCGGAGGCCGCACCGGCTACAACTGCGTTGGACACGTGTGTGCCCGCGTCGGCCATCTGAAGCAGTCAGGAAGCGGTCGTCAATGCGAGAAACATAATCGTAACGAAGGCGGGGCGAGGCCGAATTTCGATGTTCGTCTCGTCTCTTCATCACTGGAGGCAACCTGATCAGGGAATGGGCTACCGGATATGGCATCTGGTGCATCGCAGGTCCGCAGGGCGAGCAGCCTGAGCAAAGGGAGGGCTGGCCGGGAAAGCATAGCCGTAAAACGCGGGGCGCGCATAGGATCAGCGGGCTCGAGGAGAGTCGAAAGCATGGAACCAGAGGCAAGCACCATGGAATGGAATGGAGCCGCGGCACACCCGCTGGCGGAACTGCTCGCGTGCCCGCCTGCGGTTGCGGAGTTGTTGAACGCCTCAGCCGAATCCGTTGAGTTTGACGTGGGGGACATTATCTTCAGGCAATCGGCTCAGTGCAGGGGGCTCTGGGTTGTAATTGCGGGCACGCTTCAGCGCAAGGCGGATCGCGTCGAGTCAAGACTGACTCTGGGCCTGGTGCGCGCCGGCGAACTGGTGGAACTGGCAGCCGCGCTGGGCGAAGAGCGCCACACGTACACCCTGACGGCGCAGAGCAGGGGGTCGATGCTTTTGCTGCCAATAGAGGCGCTCCGGAGGGCATTCCAGGTCTACCCTCCGCTGCGGATGCAGCTTTTGGAAGAGCTTGCGCGCGAGGTATCGCGAGCCTATGCGAGCTGCTGCATGACCCGGCTGGCGGGCATCCGGCGGCGTTCAGCAGAAGCATGATGTTCACCGGGCGGTTGAGAGGAGCCCCACTCGAAGAGGGACGGCTGTAACTCTGAGGAAAAATATAGGGTTTCGCTTATGTCTTGGGGAAGTGCGCTATACTGAGTTCGAGCCCGCGGAACCAGTATGGCCGGAATACACTCCCATCACCCTCCGGAAGATTGTCTAAATTGCGAGCATCGCCATCTGCGCATGTTCTGCAATCTCACCACTGAAGCCCTTCAGGATTTTGACAAGATTGGGATCATGATGAGCCACGCGCGTGGCGCGAAGCTGTTCACGGAGGGCGACGCGGCGCGAAACGTCTTCATCATCTGCTTCGGCCAGGTGAAGATCTCTTCCACGTCGCGCGACGGCAAAACCATGATCCTGAAGATTGCCGGTCCCGGAGATGTAATGGGCCTCAGCGCCGTGCTTGCCAATGTTCCGCACGAAGTGACCGCCGAAGCGATCGAGCCCTGCCAGGTGAAAACGATTCGCAAGCAGGAGTTCATCGACTTTCTCGGGCGGCATGGCATCGCCAGCATGCACGCCGCGCAGTCGCTCTCGGGCGAGTATCTGACGGTTTTCCACGACGCCAAGCGCCTCGCGCTCTCGGGCTCGGCGGCAGGGAGATTGGCGCGACTGCTGCTCGACTGGGGCCGCCAGGCCTCGAACGGCAAAGCGGAGATTCGCTTCACGATGGCCCTGACGCACGAAGAGATCGCCAACATGGCAGGAACTTCGCGCGAGACGGTTACGCGGCTGCTGAATCAGTTCCGGCGGGATCAGTGGATCGTCATCAAGGGCGCAAGCCTGACGATTGCCAAGCCCGAGCAGCTTGAGCGGCTGACTGCCTAGACTTCACTCAGATTCAACGAAGAGTGCGTTTACGCGCGCTCGCTTCTTGCTCGCCTGCAATGCGCCCTGCAGAGTTGCCAGTTCATTCTCGGTCCAATATCCATCGACGCTGGTGAAATCTCGGTGAGCACATAATCGCCCGACCTGTCACGGGCCTCGAAGAGTTCAGAACGGCGATCCGGGCCTGGCAGGGGCGTCGTTCAGTGAGTCGGCGTGCGGCAGCATCTGAGCGCAACAACTATCCGTAGTACTGGAAACTCTTCCAGAACTGCGGCCAGGAGGAGCGGATATCGCGACAGACGTAGACCAGGTCGCGGTCGCGGAAAATGTCGTTGGCGACGCCATAGGGGTTAGAGAGTTGAGCTGCAACCTGACAGGAGGCGAAGATCCGGTTGAGCTCGTCCGGCTTGAAGCCCACAGCGATGACGGTTTGCGGAGGAGGGTCGCCGTAGCCGCGGAGCCAGTTGGAATTCATGCCGCTGATAGCCCGGGGCAGGCCGTAGGCACGGCCGTAGAGGTTGACGGCTCCGGCTTCGCCTTCGTCCGCGGCCATGACTCCGAGAGCGGCGCGATCGGAGGCGGGCATGGAATCGCGCACGTGAGCGACGGTGGCGGCGAGTTCCGGCCAGCCAATCTCCATGTTGAGCTGATGGGATGTCGCGTCCTGCACGCGCCACCACAGCGAATTGACAGGAACAAAGGGGAGCATGAGGGCGGCAAGGACCAGGCCGCTGATTCCGAGCGTGATCCATGCTGCGCGCAGGATCCGGGTCTGCCTTTGCGCCGGGAGCGACCGGAGCCAGGTTTCGGTCCATGCCGCACCAGCGGCGAACAGCATCGGGTAGGCCGGGGCAAGGTAGTAGTCGCGTCCGCGCGCGGCCATCAGGAGCACCAGCGTAAGCACGTACATCCAGCCGAGCATCCGCCATCGTCTGCCTTCGGGCCGCGCAAAGAGAAACCAAAGCCCGGCGAGCCAGAGCGGTACCGCGCCAGGGTTGGTGGTCTGCCACAACTGGCTCAGGAGAAAGTTGTCTGTGCGGCCGAGGCCAATGTCGCGGGCGTGGATGCTGCGCATCCAGGCAAGGCTGACGAAATGATGCTGGTACTGCCACCAGAGATTGGGCGCGACGATGAGCAGAGCCAGTGCCACGCCGCACCAGAACCAGGCGCTGCGAAAATAGCGGCGGTTCGGGGTCAGCAACATCGCGCCCAAAAGGGCGATGGCGAAGAATGCCATGGTGTACTTGGTCATGAGTCCAAGGCCGATGGCGGCCCCGATGCCGAGCCACCAGCGCGCGTCGTCGCTCTGAAGCAGCCGCGAGACGCACCAGGCTACCGCGACCCACCACAACAGATCGAACGACATGTAGGACATGAACGAGCCGGTAAAGAATACGGGTCCTCCAATGCTCGCCGCAAATGCCGAGACAAGCATGGCTTGGCGACCGCCGCCCATGGCGCGTGCTATAAGCCCGGTGAGTACGGCCACAAACCCGCTGGCGATGGCGGCGAAGAAGCGGAATCCGATGAGCGAAGTTCCGAAGAACGCCAGCTCAATGCGGGCCAGGAAAGCGGACACTGGCGGGTAAACAACATATCCCCACCCGAGGTCGCGCGCATTGGAGTAGGTGAGTAACTCATCGCGGTGAAAACCGTAGCGCGCACCCGCGATGAGATGCACCGCGGTGAAAGCGAAGCCGAGAAGCCACAGCGCGGAGGCGTCGCTCGAGGGAATCAGGCGCAAGCGACGCGAATCGTGCATAAGGGCCTCGGACGTGAAGATGAATTCGCGGCCATCATAGCGCGAAACGGCGCGTTTTACGCTCACTTCGAATCGAAAGAGGATCTGCAGGAAGCGGCCGTTTCCTACGGGCAAGGGCTTTCGGCGTTCCGAGTTAGGAGTTATGGTGCGACAAACAGGGGCAGGAGAGCCTGGGCTGAGCGATATCTGGGCCCCAGGCACCGGGACAATCCGGGTAACGGGTGCACCATGGCTGCACTGGCGCAGGAGGTGGCTCGCTCGACGCCCGAACTCAAAGCAGCATTCGAGCGGGGGCTGGAGGAGATCCTCTCAGCGAAGGGCGGAGACCGGAAGGAAGCTATCTTTCAGGCGGCCGCTGCTCGGCGGAATCGTACTGGCTCGCGCCGTGCGAGATCCCGCGCTCTCGGACGAGATTCTTGAGAGCGTTCGGCAGAAGATCCGTTGACGTCCAAGCCGAATGGATGGGCGCAACCGGAACTCTCTGCCCCCCTCTCAATCGTCGGATGTTCGTGTGCGACCGGAGATGCTGATCAGAAGCGGCTTGCGAGCTGTTCGAAGTCTTCAGACGGAGCAGCATGGAGGGGATCGCGAAGCGTGAGCACAGGGCAGCGCGCGTGCGCGAGGACGCGATAGATGGTACGGTCGCGCGTGAGGTTCTGGAGCGCGGGGCGATGCGTGGCTCCGAGGACGATCAGGCTCGCGTGCAAATCGACAGAGGCAGCGAGAATCTCGATCGAGGGATTGCCATGCACGACGTGGGGATCGACGCGCGTGCCGCACTCGGGCGCCATTGCTCCTATCTCCGCAGCGAGGATGCGAAGCTCGTGCATTGCCGTCGAGTCGAGGCCGGTCGGCAGGCCGTCCCGCACCATTTCATCGACCGGAGGCAGGACATGCAACAGGGCAAGCGGGCGGTTTTGGCTGATGGCAATCTGTAAAGCAAGTGCCGCACTCGGGCTTGAGGTCTCTCTGAGAGTGGTGGCGTGCAACACGACCTCTTTCCCGTCGTTGCTTCCCACCTCGAGATGAGCCTCGGGCCCCACAGTAATGACCGGGAGGTTGACCGAGCGCAGCACTTGCTCTGCCACGGAGCCGAGGAGCAGCTTGCTGACTTTGCTCCGGCTCCGGGTCCCTAGAAAAATGCGATCAACGTTGAACTGGCGAATGGAGTCGACGATCTGCTGCACCGGATTCCCTTCGCGCACAAGCGCGTCGCAGATCACACCCTCATGATGTGCCAACCCCCGCCAGGGCTCGAGGGTCTTCACGGCAAAGTCGATTGCCGCGGAGGGGTCGTAATAAGGCATTCCAATTGCGTCAACGGCCATGCGGCCAGGACGTGAAGCAGGATGAGGCGTGCAGACGATTCGCGCGCATCCCGGATGGCGTGCGGCATGAGCCGGTCAAGGTCGCTCAGGTCGGTCGCAACAAGGATGGAGGACGGACAAGCCCATCGACTTAGAGGCATGCGCGGCATCGCTTGCACTCCTCACGCGAAGAAGGGTGCCACCACCGAAACGCACTTGATGTGCTATGGAGCACCGAAGGAAGTGAGGTAAATCACAATTCATGCTCGCCTTCTCTGGCATCCGGGAGTCTACAATCCAGAAGGCTTGACATGCCCCGCGTGCGAGTGAAAACGTCGCGATCATGGAGGTCCCCATGAGACTCCATAGGCGTCTGCCTGCCCGGATATTTTCTTTTCGCCGGCCGAGTGCTCGCGAAGCAGGTCTCTTTGTGGGACTTGTCGTGATGGTGCTGATTCCGCTGATCGGCTGGGGCCTCCTGCAGCAAAACAACCCGCCGAACACCCCAAGAAATATTCCGGAGTTCATCAATCGGCCGCCTGATTTCAGCGACCAGGCACGAATGCGCCAGCAAGGGCTGAGCGAGCAGAGATTCTCAGCGATCAACGCCATCCGAAAGCAACAGGTGACGGACGACAGCGCGAAGCTGCTCAAGATGGCTACCGACTTGAAGGAAGATGTGGAGAAGAGCGAGAAGGGCAAACTCTCGCCGGAGACCATTCACAAGGCGGAAGTGATCGAGAAGCTGGCCCGCAGCATCAAGGAGAAGATGTCTACATCGGTGATACCGAACTGACAAGCGCTGCAAAGACAGATGCCGGTAGCTCTGCTGGGCCGCCGCCACCTTCGTTTGACCGTCCTTACTCCCTCCTCCCCACTCCCTGCCTCACGACAGGTGGGTGAAGGGGTGCTCTTCGAGTCTGCGTGCCAACTGAGGCGGTTCGAGACCCGCGGTGTTACTCGACATGACTTCGTTGAATGCTTTGCGAAACGCGGTCATTTCTGTGGGAGTGCCGACAGTGATGCGCAGGCTGCTGGGCCAGGCGGGCCAGATGCGGCCAACGAACATTTCCTTGCTGGCGAGGGCAGCCTGGACTTCCTTGCCTGGACGGCGCACGTCGAGCATAAAACAGTTGCTCTCTGAAGGAGTTACAGCATATCCCTGGCTCTTGAGCCAGGCCAGGATGTCTGTGCGGGTGTCGGCGATGATCTTTTTGCGCGAGGGCACAAGATCCGGATCGAGCAGGCTGGCTTTGGCTGCGGCAATCGCCGTGATGGGGAGTGAGTTCATGCCGCCGAAGGAAGAGATCTTTTCGAGCAGGTCAGGTCGCCCAATTGCGAAGCCCATGCGAATTCCGGCCATTCCGTAGAGCTTTGAGAATGTTCGCAGGACGATGACGTTTTTGCCCTCCTTCACAAAGTCGAGCGATCGCGGTGCGTCGCACAGGTGGATGTAGGCTTCATCGATAAGGATGACAGTGTCCTTGGGCGCGCTGCCGACCAAAAGCTCGATATCGCTGCGCGGAGTGCAGGTGCCGGTGGGATTGTTGGGATTGCAGAGATAAACCACGCCGGGGTTTGAGGCCGCGGCAAGCATCGCTTTTACGTCGTGCGAGGCGGCGCCTTTGGGATCGGCGAGCGGCACCTTGATGATTGGGGCGCCGGATACCTTGGCAGCCCACATGGGAGCTTCATAACCGGGGTCGGCAATGACAAGCGGCCTGTCTTTGCTGGTGAAGGCGAGCACAGTGAAGTGGAGAGGTTGAGAAGATCCAGCGAAGGGGTTCACCGAATCCGGTTTCAGTCCTTCCTGCTTTGCGAAGATCTCGGTCAATTCTTCCTCGGTCGAGAAGAGGTAGCGGCCGCCACGAGGAATGATGTTGATCATGGCCTGACGCGCTGCGTCCGAGGGGCCCATGGGATTCTCGTTGGCGTCGATGTGAATGCCGATGTTGGGATCGGCGAACTTGGGTCGCTCGGCAAGTGCGAAGTGCGCCTCAGTGAGGATGGGCATGCTGGCCAGCGCGGAGGCACCGGCAGCAACGCGGAAGAAACTGCGGCGAGAGATGCCGGTGGACACTACAGAATCGATAGGCGGATACATCGGCACGACTCCTCCAGGTGGGATTTTGATCGGATAGACGCAAGATCAGGCCGCAGCAAAACAGCAGGAAGCCGGGATGGATCGAATGAGGGGAAGGGGAATTGGGTTCCCATAACCCAAGTTATCGTCGACGAGTTCGGATTTCAAGCAGGAAATTGGCGATCGCGGATTGGTTTTTGGGGGAGATTGACCGGGTTCTCTGCTAGGCTCGATTCCAGCGTTGGGGACGCACCCGGTCCGCGGAAAGGGCTTGAAGCCCACCCATTTCACAGACGTACGGCAAACCTTCTTTCGGCCCGACTTTGCGGACACAGGGCGCAGGAATGAAAGGAGGGCGTATGCCTGCCGAATCGTCCGCGAATCCGCTTCCCCTTCCAGCCCGCCCTAACCTGCGGCACCTCAAAGACCAGGCCAGGGAATTGTTGCGTACCGGAGGCGCTTCGTCGCTCAGTGAAGCGCAACTGAAGATCGCGCGAAAGTATGGATTCGCGAGCTGGCCGAAACTCAAGGCTCACGTCGAATCACTCGGCGAGGCGGAGAAAGTTGCCGATCTCAAGCGGGCTATCGACACGAATGATCTGAATCGCGTGAAGCAGCTCATGACTCGCAACCCGGCGCTGCATCATGCGCCGCTCGGCTATGGAAGGCGCGGACCGCTGACGTGGGTTGCGGAGTGCCGTGTGCCGTGGGAGCCGCCCGGGCCGGCGCGCCTTGCAATTGCGCAGTGGATGATCGACCACGGATCAGATGTTCACCAGGGCAACGACGGGCCGCTGGGGCGGGCAGCGTTGATTGGCTACCGCGTTCCGATGATGGAACTACTCGTTCGAAATGGGGCAGATGTGAACGCTGTCTGGGCGGGATCGATGCCCGTCATCTGCTCTCCTTGCGAGACAGTGGAGCCAGCGGCC
>Ga0335069_10014808_pt1 | contig 10912 bp, 10 predicted proteins | sample Lox_Sample_11_FD_206714 | JGI IMG/M metagenome (GOLD analysis project Ga0335069, IMG submission 206714) | Soil microbial communities from Loxahatchee National Wildlife Refuge, Florida, United States - Lox_Sample_1.1 | ecosystem: Environmental > Terrestrial > Soil > Wetlands | place: USA... | reverse complement strand
CCTGAACAGTTCGCACAGCCTGTAGTTCCAGCCCAAACCACGATATGAGCAGCCGTTACGGAACCGCAGCCGTTGTATCCGAAACCTGCCGTAGTTCCGACGCAGATGATGGGATACCACCCCGGCGTCCAATTTGTTCCCGATTGGATATAAAGCCAATTTCCCGCATCTCCCGCTACCGGGGTATAGGTAGACGTTACAGTGCAATCGGGAGTATTTCCTGTGGCCGAAGTGCAAGAAAGGTCATTGGTCGTGAACGTCGCACCCGGATCGAATCCACCAGCATTATTCACCGAACCAGAAGCATTCGACTCAAAGACTGCCGTCGTCGATGCTATAGGTGCAGCGGCAAAGACAAAGCATGAAATCAGGAGAACTACCGCAAGGATGATTACTGAGCGCATATCTGTACCGTCACTCTCTGCACCGAAGAACTTGCTGTGATCGTTCCGCCGAAGGTATCTAGGTTTGCTACCGACGTAGAAGTCCATCCCGAAAGAGTTGAATCAGTATTGGCCTGAGTGCTGTTTAGTATCTGATAGGAGGTTCCTGAAATTTTATTAGCAGCAGCAGGTATCTGCGGCTGTCCTCCCGATGCAGCTTTTTTCCAAATGTCTAAAGAAAAGGAACCCGACTGATCCGCAGTCGCAGTGACATTGGTAATGGTCCACGCGCCTTGTCTGTTTTGCGGGAACGATCCCAACGCGCCCGTCTGAATAGCCGAACCGTTGCCGTCAACCGCGAACTCGATGCAATGGTTATTTGTAGTCAACGGCACTACATAGATCGTTTGAGTCGCGGTCGAACTCGTGGCTGAAACCATGTAGCCAACGCCCTGCACTCCGACAGGACAAATTGCAGAACCAGCATCGGTATATTTGCCAGCCGCAGACCCGCTCGGATAAACGCAATCGCCGTAGGTATTTCCTGAACTGGAATCCATCGTGACCGTGGCTGGACCGGAGGTGATCTGATACCCATATCCCGAGGTCACATTGGTTCCCAGAGTTGTAACGAACGTCAGATGATCTGCGGTTTCAGCGGATGCTGGAGGGCAAAACACACCTTGATCGGACGTGCCGCAAACTTGCATCTGCTTCACGCCAGCATTGACGACCGTTTTTGACCCTAGCCCGATGGTGATGCCTGTTGAGGAAACGGCTGTACCGGGACCATTGAAACAGTTTCCGCCGCAGTAGAACTGACCCGCGATTGATGCATTACCAGACAGTGTAGCACTAACAGCTGTCAAGTTACCAGCACCATCTGTATAAGCCCCTGTGTCACTACTGATGGCCTTGCTGCCACTTGTAGTATATAGAGCTAGTGCATTGTTGTTGCTGCTAGTATTACTCCCAACCGGGGTAGCAGATACCCATGTACCTAGACTACAGCTATATAACGCCCCTGTTGAATCATCAGTATATAGCGCCCCTTGTAAGCACGATCCAGTAGGAGCACCAGTGCCGTGCTGAGTCTTGCCCTGAGCAAGCCACACAGCAGTACTGCCATAAGTCTGCTGACAAGCATAGAGCGTCCCAGTGGTGTAGTCGTTCATTATCGTTGTATAGTCGCACTGACCAGACGGCGGTCCTACTGAAGGCTTAATGGTCTGAGCCTCAACGGTCATCGTAGCCAAAAGTGCAACAAGAAACAGTAGTGTCTTTCTCATATCAGCCTCACAGGTAAGTGACAACAACACCGGGGTTACTGGCATTACCTTTAACGGTGATCCCATTAGAGCACGGGACTTGAAAATCATAGACGGCACCCACAGCAGGACTAGCAGGCAGTGCTCCGATCTGCGTGCCAGAGCCAGCTGTTGCATTGTCGTAAATGGCCATCGGGTTGGTGCCAGTAACCAAAACGATTACGCGACACAAACGGCCACTAGCAGCCTTGATAACAGTGTCTGTTGCTGTCGTAGCAGCAACACCAGCATAGGCATTGCCACCTGTTGCTGTTAAGCTCTCTCCCTGCGATCCTTGAACTGACATTATGCTCTCCTGTTACGTCTGTGGCCCTTACGTTTGCTGCGTTTGTAGCCACCGCTCTTAGTTAAGCGACCAGCACGCTTCATTGAGAGTGCTTCGGCCACAGCCTGCTTCTCGGGGATGCCCTCTCCGCGCAGCACCTCAATCTTCTTGCCTACACGATCATCGCTCATGGCTTTACTCCTACTGGTTGAGGTGCTGGCTTGGTCATACGTTGGTACAGAGGTGACTTACTGAGCAAGTCGCTAGTGCGGTTTGTCCCACCTCCCGGCCACACTTCATCGGTCTCAGCTGCTAAGGCCCAAGCACGCCCAACTTGGGCGATGTACTTGGCCATGTTAGGAGTCATGTTATAGACACCCCTGCCGATTCCCTGAGCAGTACTGTTTTGAACTTCACGCATATAGCCGCTGATGCCGTAGAGATAGAGCTGAGCCAGTCTGCGGTTGGTCAGGATGCGGTTCATCACCTTGTCAGGGATGCCACGAATCTGGTAAGCCATAGGGATGGTGCGACTGTCCTGTAACTGTTGCATCCGATGCAAGCCGTCTGCGATCTGTTTGGTCTGAGCTAGTATCTGGCGTCCCTCAGCATCACCGTTGAACAGAATGGCTAAAGTCGGCTCACCTAGGTCTTTGAGGTGATCGTAGAGCTTGAATGGTCCTCCTTGACCTAGCTTAGACTGGAGCAAGGCTGAGCGGAAGTTTTTGAGTGCCTGCTCACCTTTGGCTACAGCTTGATTAGCTGCCAGTGAAGGGTTGCGACGGGCATTTTCACGAGCATAGCCAACCAGAGCTTGGTGAATCTCACGGGCTACGGTTACGTCATTTCCGTTCAACTGCTCGGCAATCTTCTCAGGGTGCTTCTCAAGCATGGCCTTGATGACTGAATCCTGTAGTAGTTCAGCACCCTCTTTATAGGTATTGCGGAAGGTCTGCCATGAGTTCATAGCAGCTGGATCACTAGCCAGTGAACGATCCATAGCCTCGGTCAGATACTTGACAGTGTGACTAAAGGCAGACTTTGGCTCATTGCCAATCAACTCAGCGGGTTCCTTACCAGCTTGAATCCAGCGCTTGCGAAGCTCAAAGGCTTCCATGAATGGCACTTGATCCTTCATGCGACGGATGTCTTGATAGAGTGCCATAACCTTTGGACTAGGCTCAGCCGTCAGCAGCTTGGTTGGTAGTCCACCAATGCGCGGCTTGCCACTCATAGAAAGCTTCTTAGCCTCTTGCTCAAGACGGAAGGCTTCCTGTTTTAGGGCTGCGGTGTCTACCATCTTGCCGCCTGTCTGGACACGAAGGTCACCCTTCATATCATCCACAATCTGCTTGAAAGCAGGAGCACCGATCCGTTTGATGGTCTCTTTTACATCACTACCAAGATCGTCTAGCGGTGCTGGGCCTCCTGCTATGTCCACTAGATCACGTGTAGCATGAGCCTCAATCTCATCCTTGAGCAACTTGCGAGGGCCACGGAAGTCATAATGGGTTTCAGCCCAGTCAGCTGCGGTGCGCTCTGGGTCAGTTAAGAACTCTTCGGGTAGGCGTCCACCGGGGAGTCTGCCAACCTTACCTGTGAGAAGGCGCTTAGCAGGCCAGCCAAGAATCTTACCGACAAGCTCTGGCAAGAATCCCATCAGCAAGCCGCTCTCAGCACTCTCAGCAGGCTTTTGCTTGTCACCCATAGCTAAGCGTGCGCCCATGTTACCCAGCATCCCAGCACCAGACGATAGAATTGCACGTCCTAGCATACCAACCTCAGGCCCAAGAAATGAAGCTGGTAGCATTGCCGTGGCGGTTGTAGCTGCCGTCTCAGGTTGCGATAGGGGATCAACACCTGTGTTGGCTACACCTACAGGCATTAAGGAGCGTCCCATGAACGTACCACCCCGCATCACACGAGGATCAGTTTGGGACACTGGCTTAGGTACAGGAGGCACACCACCCGGCACAGCACCCGGCTGAAGCTCAAACCAGCCTTTGGCTTTGGCAGCAGCAACAAGCTGTGGAGTGTTCTGCACCGTCAGCTGTTTACCACTTTTGCTATAGAGCGTTACTGTAGGTTCTGCCATGGCTACTGTGCCTCAGGGATGTCCGATTCTTTGGTGACCATTTTCTGTTGTTGCTCAACAGTTTCGCTACTGAGCAATGGGCCGCGTCCCGCGTTAACCTGATTGATATAAGCTTGCACCTCACGCATTACTAAATTGATCTTCTGTAGGCCGCGACCTGAACTGTTAGTTGTGCGTGGGTCAGGCAGCTCGCGTACCATACGCTGAATGAGAGCCTCAGTGGGACGCATCTTTCCGGTGATGTTACGCAGACCACCAATGGCTGTAGCAGCACGTTGCATCTGTGAGAAGTATGCGAACTCATCATCATTGAGTAAGCCTGATGTGACCATCGCCTCAAGGTCACTGACCATCTGAGGAGTAACCTGTGACCAGAAACTCTTGCTGCTGCTAATACCCATTTCGTTTGATAGAGCTGCTAGCTTCAAACGGCTAGCTGTGCTATCAAGGACACCAAGTGTTGAGATGAGTCCCGGCTGCATGTCTCCGTTCTCATCAGGACCACCGAGAAATGACGCCTTCATTACAGCTACAGCACCTAGAGCTTCTTGCTGGGTGCTATTACCCTTGGTCTCCGCGAAGGTTTGGCGTTCTTTCTGCATCCCCTCCTGATGCGCCCAAGTTCCTGTAACAGGGTCAGGAAGCTTGATACCGTTCTGACGAGCCTGCTCAGCAATGAGGGTGCGGTCAGCTACGGAGAAGCGCTGGCCCCAGCTCTGGGTGCGCTCTTTGGCGATGGTCTTGGCCTCTTCCAGCGCTTGTTCAGCGGTCAGGGCTGGTTTGGGCTGTGGACGTGCAGCGAGACCCGGCACAACAACATCTTGGACAGTAGATATAGTTTTACCTGTGAGAGGGTTGACGTTGGACTGCTGTACTCCAGTGCTGCTATCATCATTACTGGTAAGCACTTTGCTCAGCAGCTGCTTGTTGGTCATCATCATACCAACCAAGGTGTCAGCTGAGTCACGCAGTTCCTCGGGCACCTGATCCCAGCTACCGTAGCCAAGCATGACTGCGGCAGATTCTTCAGCATGACGCAGCTTAGGGTTATCGTTGAGGCGAGCTTGAAGGGTAGCCCAGCGATACTGGTTCATGTTGAAATCGCGTTGAGCAGCTAGACCAAGCTGAGCAGAGCGATCTTCAGCAGTTCGTTGGGCGAGGGCGAGACGCGATTTTGCAAGACGCTCTTGGAGTGACTCGCGCTCGGCTTCCGAGATGTTTGTGGCTGCTGTGCCTAATCCTACAAATGCGCCCATAAGTCACCTACTGTGTAGTCAATCCCCAAGGAGCATTCTGACCATTTACGCCAGCTGAGCCAAGGTCTAAGTTAGCTGGGTCGAATGGATACTGTGAGTTAATCTGATCTGGTGTTGGCGGTCCATAGACTAGACCTGTGTTGGGGGTCTCGTCTTTGGGCTGGAACATCTTCCAGAAAGCTGAGGTATCAGCCTGTGGAGGAAGTGCACCGTGAGCTGTTGCTGTTGTCTGATTGGTCAAGCCCAATGTTTGGAGGATGTAATTATAAGCATCCTCCTGAGACTTCTGCTGCCAAGGTGCGATGGCCTCTGAGGTGATAGCTGTAGCTTGTGCAGGTGACGAACCCAGACCACGCTCACCGAGAATGGCCTGCACGTTGTTGCCAACATTCTCAAGTAGTCCTGTGCTAAGAGGAACCTGAATCTGCTTAGCCAGTGCAGTCAACATCGCTGGGTTCTTAGCAATCTCCATTAAGAGCTGCTGCTGCTTAGCGGCATTGGCACTTATGGTATTACCACGCATACCTGTGATCAGATTGCCAATGGTGCCCATGACCCCTGTTCCGAGCTTGGCGATGTCACCAATGCCGGGTTTAGTGATAGCTGAGATTGCGCTGCTGATGGCATCCATTAGGCTGAACCTCCTTGAAGCTGATTGTTGTTGCCGCCACCGCTACTAGGTAGGAAATCGGCAAATGCTGGTACTGCCGCTGATGGGAAGAAGTCACTCTTCCCTGTTGTCGCTGCTGGGGTCGGTGTAGCAGCACCTCCACCACCTAAACCTAACCAATCAGCTAGCGCCTTGGTGAACACATTAGGCTCACCGGGAGCACCTGTCTGTGTACCTGCAACACTTGCAAGATACTCAGGTGAAGTAGCACCACCTGTCTGCTCTTGCAGATTGGGGAGCTGATTAGCAATCGTCGCAGCTTGAGCCTTCTTAGCTGCGGCAGAAGCTGCATCGTTCTGAGCTAGCTGCGCTTGCTTTGCTGTGTTATCTACAGCATTAGGATTGGGAGCATTCTCCTGCTGGTAAATGGTATCACCAACCGTGAAGGCTGCTGATGCCAGTGACGCAATCGCTGCTATTGCTGCCCACGGCATACGTGCTCCAATCTCCCGGTAACTAGGTAACCTGTTAAGGGCTTCGGGATTCCCTTGTAACGCAACGCGAGCTTAACCAGCTTGAGTTCCGCTGGTTGGGTTACACTTAGTATTGTCGTCCAACCCGTCATACCCAACGCGAGACACTCAGCTGCGGCATGACGAAAGAGCTTGCGGAGGGCCATCTTGGGAGCCTGTGGATTAGACCAGACACGAAGCAGGATCACCAAGCCATGAGCTGCGGCAGTTACAAGGCAAGCACAGACCTTACCATCAGCATCCTCAACAACCCACACCCAATGAGGATTAAGGTCATCTGTCAGGTCAGACCAGACCTCAACAGGCAAACGGTCACTCTTCTGATAGTGGCGTACATAGAGTTGTTCTGCGGTTGCGATCATGCCATCACCGTTGGGGATGTTGGACCTTCCTCAATATCCCAGTTGATTTCGTGAATCTCACCAGCTCCAGTTGCGTGGATCACTGCATAGACTGTTTTACCCTCAGACTCAAAAGGTAGGTAAGCCTCAAACTCGTTATTATTACCAAGGAAGTAATTTGGCTGCATTCCCGTGACTTTGGTAGTATCCATCACAATATCAATGGTCATCTGACCAGTGTTGAGAAGCTTGCCGCGCACATAGATACCACGCATGGTGATCTTGTCACTAGTGTTCTTACCATAAACACTAGGTGTCTGGAGCGAACTGGATACAGGAACAGTATCGCCTGCTGTAACAACATCCCGCCATAACTCATTTGTAGAACTCTGTGTTGGGGAATTGTTACCTAAGTAACGAACTGCACCATCCCATGTACCTCCCATAACCACATTAAGAGCTATCCCAGACCCCTGCTGACGGATTTGACGGATCATGCTAATGGCAAACGGGAGATCAACGATGATCCATGCACGGAGAACTAGGTCATAGAGGAACATGCGATTGAGAGCACGAACGTTGCTGTTACCTACATTACCAACCATAATGTACATAGGTGGGAATGAGGTTTGTGCTCCATAACAGTAGGCGATGCTACCCGGTGTTAGTGGTGTGATGTCACCCTCTTCATCATCACCAAAGATGAAGGGGCGGATTTGCTCACCGAATAGGCGATCACGCACACCATCAAAGATTGCAGGGCCGTTGTGAGTCAACCGAGCGATACCATAACCGGGCAGGAATTGAATGGTATCACTAGCTACGCAGCCCATGTCAGTCTGTGCTTGGATAACAGCAAAGTCACTTGCACCGAATACTCCAGTGATCTGATAGGTAGCGTAGTCCTTGAATACGACTAGTGAACCTGTTGGTGTAATTCCGGTCTCTGCAATGGTGAAGGTAGCCAACCCTGTGATCTCAGTGCCGTCATCCTTACCAATAAATGCGACATTGATAGGGTTCCAACTGTTAGGGTTATTCAAGTCGCTCATGCGAAGGACAGTTGGACCATCTGATTTGTCCGCTGTAGTGTAGGCTTGAGTATTACCTACCCAAAGCGCACCTGCATAGACAATAGCGTACTTAGCACCACGTGGAGGTAGCGCAGAGTTAGAAGTAAGCCCTGTGTTTTGCCAGATGATATTGCTATCCTGCACGGTACTAGTAACGGTGTCTGTGAATTGTGGTGGTTGTGGGCCTTGTCCGGTTGTGCCTCCTTGGATGGCCGTGAAGTTATAGAACGTAGCTGGACCTTGATTGGTCCATGTCACGTTATTATCGGTGGTTGTGCTGGACATAGCAACAGCCCACTGAGGTTCACCTGCTCCAGTTTGTGCGTTACCAGTGACAGCAGTTACCTGTTGGATATTGTTGTTACTGTCTACAATAATGTTATTAGAGGCTTGAGTCTGATTAGCCTGCCAGTAACCTGCGAGCGCACCACTATAGAAAGCTACCTGAATGATTGCCTGAGCAGCGAAGGCTTGGTTCGGTGACCATTGCGGGTAGACAGGGATGAAGCTGTTAGTGATTGGTGATGGAACCTCTAAGCCACGGTTGATCCACGTGACATGATTATCGGTCGTAGTGTCTCCAATATTAGTAGCGAAGGTAGGAACAACCGCACCAGTCTTAGCGTCTCCTGTGACAGCAATAACCTGTTGAATATTAAGTGTGACACCGTCAACGATGAAATCACCTAAGCTCATCACGGTGTTAGCTGTCCAAGCACCAGCACTGATTACACCGTTCCACGTAAATGGGCTATTGCCCTGACTCCCGTAGATTATAATCTGGTTATTGAATTGGAGCATCTTGGGACGACAGCTTAAAACACCTACGGGCCAAGCGTTGCCACCTTGTGCAAGTTGGCCAATAGCTCCAGTGGGGAACGTGTAGCTGACAGCCGTAATGTCACAGACCTTGAAAGTGGGACCAGCAGGGTCAACAATGATGCCGATATAGTAAGGTGTCACCCCCCAGACTTGTAATAGGAAGATGTCCTCAATCACCTCACCTGAATTGCTGGGAAGTAAAGCACCTCCATTGAGAGAATAGGTAGAGCTACCACTGAACGCACGTAGGGCACCTCGTTTTGTCAGCACAAGGTTGGAGCTGCGCGGGAAGGTGCCCACGGGTTGATTGTTATAAGGGGTCGAGGCATCCAACCCCTTAACGAATTTGCGCTGCGGAAGCATCTAGTGCCTGTGACTTTTCCTGTGATGACGGCTAGCTGGTCGCAATACCTTCTCGTAGAAGCGTGATTGCTGACCAGTGCGGCCTTTGCTGTGCTCGTGCTCTCTTGCATACTCAGGAACACTCTCACCAGCTGCTTCTGCCTTGCGCGTGAGAGCACCGGGCCGCTTGATTGCACGTTGGATTAGGTGACGGTTTTTGCGCCTGTGTGACACTACAACCTCCTACTTGCGCCTCATGCTCCGTTTATAAACGTTCTTGCCTGAGCGTTTGCTGGGCAGCATAACCTTTGCGCCCTTTGCACGTTGTGAACGTACTGTTGCTTTCTTCATTGTGATCCTCCTAGGGTAGCAGCCAGCCGCCGCCAAGCCCTGCGTTGTAGATTTCGTTGGGATAGTTCTCACCAGTCTGCTTAGGCCCAAGCATAGCTGTGTTACTGGACTTGAGTGTACGGCAGATGGCTGAGAACTGATCCATAAGGTCTTTGGCCTCTTTGAAGTACTTCTGGGCCTCGCGTGCGCGTGATTCCATATAGCGCTGAATGGCTACATCCCAGCTTATGGGAACATCGAGGGTGTTGAGAGACTGACCGACAACAGGGATCGTAGGATAACGGTAACCTGCAAAGCGGCCATTTAGTTCTTGCACAGTTGAGCCAGAGGCCCATGCCTGAGCTTGGGTGCCACCGAGACCACGCAGGACACCACCTAAGTTGGGGCCGCTGCCGATTAACTGGTAGGCGATGATCTCGGGGGTTTGACCGGAGCTGGGATTGCTGATAAGCGCGAGGCCATACTCTAGTTCGTAACCTCCGAAGCTAGCTCCGGGGATTGAAGTATCAGTTGCTGCAACAGAGGCATTGGTTGTCGTGATGCCTGCGGTGCGATCAGGAACCGGGTAGTATTCGATCACACGAATTGGCGACACGACATCGGTGACCACAATGCCTGAGCCAGAAGTGGTGACCTTGTTGCGATAGTAGATGCCTGCTTTGTTGCCGAAGTCGTAGGGCCAGCCGTCAACCCAAGCATGGGAGAACCGCTTCCAGTCTCCAATGAGCTGGTACATAGCGATGTTATCGGTGGTTGGAACACCAGTAACATCATACATAACACCAATCTGCTCTGTAGCTAACTTGAGGCCATCACGCAGCCAGCCATAAATTGTGTAGACACTAAAGCCTGTACCGTCGGTGTCAAGCATGTAAGCGCGGTTATTGGCATTAGGTGCCTTCACTGTTACAGGCAAACTCGTGATACTGAAGGGGAATGTTTGTGTACTGGGGATGTCGATATAGTACCAAACACCTACGCTCGGTGTAGGGGTAAAGTAGACACGTAGTTTTGTAGCACCGATTGGAAATGACCCACTGATCTGTGGAAGGTGCGAACCATCAACAGCTACTGTTGTGGCATTTATCCCTGCTGTGTTGGACTCCCCCCAAGGTGTAAGGACGGCGAACTGGAATGAATACGTTCCACTAGGAAGATTGGGATTACTAGCTGCTAATTGCGATGGTGTGAAAGCAGTAAGCGATGGAGCAGCTAGTACCTGAGGAGGATCAGATAGGATGCCGCGCACTGCCATGATCACATCGCCAACCAACAGCGCCATAACGCTCCCCTCTAAGAAATAAGGCAGGCTGCCGATTGCTCGCGGTCAGCCTGCCCCATCAGCAGCCCCTCCCCTTTAGGCAGCTACAAGATCACTAGTTTCCTGCAATCTCCACATCGTGGGTGCAGTTATTAGTGACAACATTCACGGTCACCGTGAAGCTGTTCAGCTGAAGGTTAGTGCAGAAATCAATCGTCTCGTCAAGACCGATACCAGCTGACGTGTTGGCCT
>Ga0335069_10014807_pt1 | contig 10912 bp, 7 predicted proteins | sample Lox_Sample_11_FD_206714 | JGI IMG/M metagenome (GOLD analysis project Ga0335069, IMG submission 206714) | Soil microbial communities from Loxahatchee National Wildlife Refuge, Florida, United States - Lox_Sample_1.1 | ecosystem: Environmental > Terrestrial > Soil > Wetlands | place: USA: Florida... | reverse complement strand
GCATCAAGGATCCCTCGCATCCGAAGACGGCGTTGACCGGCAACTCAGGGCGGTTCCGCGATTCCTCTGGGAACTATATTCCGTACGTCGATCCGAGCCAGGTCGCGATCAACTATCTGGCGCCGGGGACGAACGGCATTCCGGTTTCGACAGGGCACGATCCGTCGGACATTTACGAGACGGCCTTCAACGTGGGGCAGCGCAATATTTTCCGGCAGGATGCGCAGAAGCGGCTGGACCTCTCGATCCGCAAGGGCTTCAAGATCACGGAGAAGGTGAGGGTGCAGTATGAGCTGAACGCCTTCAACGTGACCAACACGACGAGCCCCGATATTCCGCAAGACCAAGCGCAGATTCGGCAGAACAATGGATGTTCGACGACGGCGATCGCTTCGTTTGGCGGGGACAACAACTGCGGATCATTCCGTAGCTTTCTTGGTTATGGCCAGATTGTGACGTCACCGAATGGAACGGATCAGCAGGACGCCAGGGCCAATCTGGACCAGATTCCATTCGCCAACGGAACGGGGAAGTCGGCTCGGCTCCCTCTGAACCTGAATGATGGACAATCCTACTGTAACGCGAACGTCTTCACGGCAAACACGACCCAGTGCCCGAACAACGCGGCGAACTTCGGTTCGGTGACGGGGACGATCGGCGGTTCGAGGGCGTTCACGATGAGCGTGCACGTTGTGTTCTAGACTGAACGGGTAAGAGTTGCCACCGGGGGCCTGCGGGCTCCCGGTGTTTTTCTATCTGCACGGATTGAAGTGTAGAAGCGTGTGCGAAGACGCTTTGGATTGGTGAAGGGAGTTTTTTCACGATGGCGTTGCTGATCAAGGGCGGCGAGATTGTCACGGCTGACTCACGGATAAAGGCAGATGTTTACGTCGAGAACGAGACGATTGCGCGTATCGGAGCGAATCTCGAGGTTCCGGCGGGGACCGAGGTGATCGACGCGACGGGAAAGTTTGTGTTTCCCGGGTTTATCGATCCGCACGTGCATATCTATCTGCCGTTCATGGCTGCGTTTGCGAAGGATACGCACGCGACGGCGAGTAAGGCTGCGCTGATTGGCGGGACCACAACGTTTATCGAGATGGTGTGCCCATCGCGCGGCGAGGATACGCTGGAGGGGTACGAGTTGTGGAAGGCAAAGGCTGCAGGCAACAGCGCCTGCGATTATGCATTTCACATGGGGGTGACGCGGTTCGACGATGGGACCGCGGATCAATTGCGCGCGATCGTGAAGGATGGCACGGCATCGTTCAAGATCTTTCTGTCGTACAAGAACTTTTTTGGCGTAACCGATGAGGAGATGTACAAGACGCTGAAGCTAGGCGCAGAGCTGGGAGTGATTACAACAGCGCATTGCGAGAATGCGGAACTGGTGAGCGAGCTGCAGCAGGCATTGCTTGCCGAGGGCAAGACGGGGCCTGAATGGCATGAGCCGAGCCGGCCGGAGAGTGTGGAGGCGGAGGGCACGACGCGCTTTGCGACGTTTCTGGAAGCGACGGGTGCGAGAGGGTATGTGGTGCATCTGTCGTGCGTACCGGCGCTGCGGGCCGCAGTGGATGCGAAGCTGCGGGGTGTGCCGATTTCGATTGAGTCGGTGCTGCCTCATTTTCTGCTGGACTGCAGCTATGCAGAGCGCGAGGGCGTGGAGGGGATGAAGCATGTGATGTCGCCGCCGCTGCGGGACAAGCGGAACCAAGCGGCGCTGTGGAGTGCGCTGGGGACGGGGCTGATCGATACGGTGGGGACGGATCATTGTCCTTTCGATCTGGAGCAGAAGCGGCTGGGGGTGGGGAACTTTACGCGGATTCCGAATGGCATTCCGGGGATCGAGGAGCGCGTGAACCTGATGTACACGCATGGCGTGTGTCATGGGCGGCTCGGGCTGAATCGATTTGTGGATGCACTGAGCACGCGCCCGGCGAAGATCTTCGGGCTGTATCCGAAGAAGGGGACGATCGCGGTGGGATCGGACGCGGATCTGGTGGTCTACGATCCTTCGTATCGCGGGACGCTCTCGGCGAAGACGCAGCACGCGAAGAACGACTACAACGGGTTTGAGGGATTTGCGATTGAGGGGCGGCCGTCGGTGGTTACGGTGCGCGGGACGGTTCAGGCGCGCGATGGCGCATTTGTAGGGAAGGAAGGGATCGGCGCTCTGCTGCGGCGGGAACCGGTGAGGAGGGCGTAGGCGCATGCCGGTTCATCCTGACAACGTGATTGCGAACCTGGAAGAGCTGCGCGCGCTGACGGCCGATGAGAATGGCGCACAGCGTGTGGCCTTCACGCCGATGTGGGAGAAGGCGCGGGCGTGGTTTGTGTCGAAGCTGGATGCGTTGCCGGTGGAGCGACACAGAGATGCGGCCGGCAACGCCTGGTATACGCTGCGCGGGAAGAAGCCGCAGGCGCTGGTGCTGGGCAGTCATCTGGATTCTGTACCGAACGGAGGGTGGCTCGACGGATGCCTGGGCGTGATGGCCGGGCTTGAGGTGCTGCGCGCTTTTGCCGAGGATTACGACGGCGTGCCGCCACTCACGATTCGCGTGGTGGATTGGGCCGATGAAGAAGGCGCGCGGTTTGGGCGGAGCCTGTTTGGTTCTTCGGCGTTTGCAGGAACGCATTCGATCGAAGCGGACCGTGGGCGGACCGATCGAGATGGAGTGAAGCTTGAGGATGCGTTGCGCGCGCATGGGATCGAGGTCGAGAAGATCGGAGATGCGGCGTGCGAGCGGGCCGGCATTGCGGCGTATCTGGAACTGCATATCGAGCAGGGACCGGTGCTGGAGCGGCTGGGACTGCCGCTGGGGGCGGTGACCGGAACGAAAGGCGTCGAGCGGCACGCGATCACGTTTCATGGGCAGGAGGCGCATTCCGGTTCGACGCCGATGGGGGACAGGCGCGATGCGCTGGCGGCGGCGGCGAAGCTGGCGCTGGAGATTCGGAAGATTGCAGGCAAGCACGAGGATGCGGTGTGCACGATGGGCAGCGTGAAGACGTATCCAGGCATTGTGACGGCTGTTGTGGGGCGTTGCGAAGCGACGCTGGATCAGCGCGATCTGGATGCGGAGGTGCTGGCGAGCATGTATCGCGAGGCGCAGGAGGCGAGCCGGCGCTTTGCGGAGGAAGAACGATGCACGGTGGATTGGTCGCGGATCTGGAGCATCGAGCCGATTCCGTTTCATCCGGAGCTGCTTGCGCTGTGCGAGGAATCGGTTCGCGAGGTGGCGGGCGCGACGCGGCGCATGCCCTCAGGGCCGCTGCACGATGCGGCTGAGGTGGCGCGGTTGGGGATTCCCACGGTGATGATGTTTGTGCGGTCGTTGAAGGGGATCAGTCACAACAAGATCGAAGACTCGAGCCGGGAGGATCTGCGACTGGCGGTGAAGGCGTTTGGCAAGCTGGCGGCGAAGACGCTGCGTTGGATTGAGGGAACCTGAGGAAGGGACGAGGAGGTCGGATCAATGGGAGCAATGGGAGCAACGGAACAAATGACTTTAATTCCCCACTGGATTGATGGCGCGGAGACAGGCTCCGGGCCAGAGCGGGTCGGGCCGGTCTGGAATCCGGCGACGGGTGAGCAGATCGCGGAGGTTGCGTTTGCGAGTGCAGCCGATGTGGACCGCGCTGTTGCCGCGGCGAAGGCTGCTCTGCCTGCGTGGCGCGCGACCCCTCTGTCGCGACGGGCCGAGGTGTTCTTTCGGCTGCGCAGTCTGCTGGAGAGTCATACAGAGGAACTCGCCCGGATCATCACCACGGAAAACGGAAAGACACTGGCCGACTCGCGTGGTGAAGTGGCGCGTGGACTCGAGAACGTGGAATTTGCCTGCGGCATCCCGACGCTTCTGAAGGGCGGGTACTCCGAGCAGGTGAGCGGCGGCGTGGATGTGTATCAGATACGGCAGCCACTGGGCGTGGTTGCGGGGATCTGCCCATTTAACTTCCCGGCGATGGTGCCGCTGTGGATGTTTCCGAGCGCGATTGCCTGCGGCAACACTTTTGTGCTGAAGCCGTCGGAGAAGGTTCCCTCGGCGGGGCTGTTTCTGGCACGGTTGATGAAAGAGGCAGGACTGCCAGCGGGCGTGCTGAACGTTGTGCAAGGCGACAAAGTTGTCGTCGATGCGTTGCTTCAGCATCGGGATGTGCGCGCGATCAGCTTTGTGGGTTCGACGCCGGTGGCGCGCGCGATCTATGAGACGGGAACTAAGGCGGGAAAGCGCGTGCAGGCGCTGGGCGGCGCGAAGAACCACATGCTAGTGCTGCCGGACGCGGATGTGGATGCAGCGGCGGACGCAGCAGTGTCGGCGGGTTATGGCGCGGCCGGCCAGCGGTGCATGGCGATCTCGGTTGTGGTGGCGGTGGGCGCAGTGGCCGATCCGCTGATCGATGCGATCCGGAAGCGCATTCCGACGATCAAGATCGGCTCGGGGATGGAAGCCGGGTCGGCGATGGGGCCACTGGTGACACGGCAGCAGAGAGATCGCGTTGCGGGCATCCTGGACCAGGCGGGGCGCGAGGGAGCGAAGGTGGTGGTGGATGGACGCCAGGATCCGGTGGCGAAGGAAGCTGGATTTTTCCTGGGCGCATCGCTGGTGGACGATGCGACGCCGGGAATGCGCTGCTACGACGAGGAGATCTTCGGGCCGGTGCTGAGCGTGGTGCGCGTGCCGACGTACGCCGAGGCGATCGAGATGATCAACAAGAATCCGTACGGGAACGGCACGGCCATTTTCACGCAGAATGGCGGCGCGGCGCGGCAGTTCCAATTCGATGTGGAGGTGGGCATGGTAGGGGTGAACGTGCCCGTACCCGTGCCGGTGGCGTATTACAGCTTCGGCGGATGGAAGTCGTCGCTGTTCGGCGATCTGCACATTTACGGGCCGGACAGCGTGCAGTTCTACACGCGCAGCAAGGTGGTGACGAGCCGCTGGCCCTCGCCGGGAACGAGCAAGATCGACCTGGGGTTCCCGCGGGTGCGCTAGAGCGGCGAAGTTGTCGATGACTGGAGAGCAGCTCAGGAGCTTCTCGCCCGCAACGGTATCGCTCTCTCGTCTTCGACTATTCTCAGGGGCGTGTTGCCTCCGATCTGTGACGAAGAGGATTGTTAATGCATAGATGCGAAGCCTGCGTTGGTCGACTTAGTCAGAGTTCAAGCCGGGGCACTACTTAGTCCTCCTCTTCTGTAGACGGCTTCGCAGAGCTCAGTAAATAGAGATATGTTCCCACCGATGCCTGCCATATCGCGAAGGCATAAGTCGGCGCAGGGGGATTAGCTGCAGGTCCACGATTGAAGTCGGTGGCATGGTATGCCTGCACCCAGGACGCGAATGGCAGCGCGGAGATGAGGCCAACAAGGCCCCCGACAGCAAATCGCTTCAACGAAAAGGGTGGATATCCGATCGACACGCACAGCACCAATCCAAGTGCGCCGACCAATCCTCCTACACATCCCGGCAATAGTTCGTCCCCACCGGCCATTCCCACGAAATTGGCAGTGAAGTAGGCAATCAGCCAAACGACTGGCATTGGCAGAGCACACAACGCTTGCACATTGGGCAGAAACAGAATCGCGCACAACAAAGCGAACGGCACGGGAAAGAGGTAAACCAGGCTGCCGGGACCATCTGGAAAGTGCGGGAGGCAAAACAAGGCGGACCATCCGCCACACGCTGCAAAGAGAATCGCAACCGCAGCACACTTGAGTCCTTTCAAGAGCAGATCATTCTCGCTGGTTCGCGTCGTCATCTCTTGCCTCACTGTTGGCATTTTGTGGATGCCTGGAGAATAGCCGATCAGGCGATGTGGACGATCTGCGCGACCGGTACTGGCCCACCGCGCCGTTTGGTACATCGATTGGCTGGCCGGTGATCACGGTTTTTCAGTAGGCATAGTAGTTGTAGCTTGGCGGCTGAGCATCAGCAGAAGCATCAAGTACGAAGCAGTGGCGACCGGCAGAGTGAGTCCACGCATCGGCCTCGACGCGGGGTGGCTGATTCTCGTCGTCGCGGGAACTCGCTGCGGCGAAGACAGCGCAGAGCTGATATTGGCTGCCCTGAGCGGGAACATACTCGTAGAGCTGGTTCGTGACGGGGTCGATGTGGGTTCCCGGAATCGTGGCGAGGCTGGAGGGAAGTTGGGATCCATGGGCCATCCAGTAGTTCCGGATGGAATTTGAGAGCATGAAGAGCCGCTGCACACGTTGGCTGTCTGCAACGATCTTGCGCTGTTGACTGGGCGCACCCAGTTGCAGGAAGCCGAGGACGATCATGATCGCTACGACCACGGCGCTTGCTACTGCCATTAATCGGTCACGGCTGATTCGGCTTGCTGTTGCTTCAATTCTGCGCAAGCCGCCGAAGTAATACCAGAAGACGCCGCTGGAGAGCGCGAGGACAACGAAGCTCTTGGCCAGAAAGCGCGAGGTGAGCTCGCCACGAAGAAGAAAGGCGAGCGCGGTGATGAGATCGCCCATAAACACCGACGCAGCGATGACGAGGGCCATGTAGGTGAGCCATTTCCGTATGCCCGATTCCAGCTTGTCGGGGTCGGCTGCCGCCTCGCGGAGAACCACGCGCGAGACGAGCAGATACAGCGGGAAGGCGACGATCACGGCAGCCAGTGACATGGTCACCGTATAGGTGTTGAAGGTTTCGCCGTAGCCTCGGAAGAGCGGGTCAGAGAGCCAGCGGTCAATCAGCGAGAAGGCCAGGCATCCGAGGGACAGCGTCCAGACGGAGAGCGTGGAGAAGATAAGCAGGTAAAAAAACGCATCGCGGGCGGAGGCGCCGCTGCTGGGGCGGGGCGGTACCTCAATCCCCGTTTGGCGTTGGTAGTGATCGGCGAGAGCGGAATAGGCTTGCTTTTCGGTCCAGCCTCGGGCGGCCAGCAGGCCGACAAACGACGTGACAGGAATGCCTGCGTCAAGCGACTTCTGGATAAACTCCTCAATTCGGTTGTCTCGGCTCATAGTGTTCTCCCTGGTCGTAGACCTGCGACATGATTCGAAATGTGTCTGTTTGAGTTCACCGCTCGAGATCATCCGCTGTCATGGGATTACTCTCGCGCTGCAAAGGTATGGCTCGCGTGCACAGGGCGGGGCACATTCCGTTCGCAGCGAGACCGAATTCGCCCAAGCCCTCGAGGATGGTTGAGCCCAGAGTGCCAATCTGGACGATTGAAGCAAACCAGCTGTCTTGTGATTGGCGAGTTGATGGAAACGTCGGATAAGCGGCCATCGTCTTGAACCTCCTCCGGGAACCGGATAGGCATGACATTAGCCCGGACCGGAAACGCCCGAATGGGCTCGCCGCACACTTTCCGAAGTGTCACAAGAATGGCTGAGTAGCTCTGCTGGTGGAGGGGCCGAAGCCTTGCGCGCAAGGAGGTAGAGAGATCGGCACCCTGCCCCGAATTGGTGATTGAGTTAAGTTTCGTTTTGACAGATAGTTGGAGCGGCGCGGTGTCCCTTCGAAAGGCCGCTGGGAAGGGCTCGAACTGTGGGTGCTTCTCGATTGAATCCAGGGACTCGGAGGCAGTCCGTTGAGGCTTTGGTTTTCCCCTGCGAGTGAAGTTCCGATCTATCGCCAGCTGTTCACGCAGATCGTTTTGGCGATTCTCAGCGGAGATCTGAAGCCCGGTGATCGGCTGCCGAGTACGCGTGAACTGGCGCGTCGGTTCAGCATTCATCCGAATACGGTCAGTGCGGGATACCGGCAGCTGACGGAAGAGGGATGGGCCGAGTATCGGCATGGCAGCGGCGTCTATGTGAAGACAGATGCTGCTTCGCCGTCCACACCGGAACAGATTCTCGACAAGCACATTGCGGCGTTTTTTCGGGCCGTCCGCGAACTCAAATTATCGTCGGAGGCGATCCGGGCGCGCGTGGCTGAATGGATTGCCGCACCGCCGCCCGATCACTTTCTTCTCATTGATCCTGATCCAGATGCTCGGGAGATTCTCCTCAGCGAAATTCGCCAGGTGACCAGCTGGCCCGGGATGGCCGTTCCTTTCGAGGAAGCCGCCGACCCGCAGGTCCTGGCCGGTGCGCTGCCTCTATGCCGGCCGAGCAAGACGAAAGCCGTACGCGCGTTGCTTCCGGTAGGCGTTGAGTTGATTACTTTGCAAATTCGCTCGGCCAATCAATGGCTGGCCCCGGAGTTGCCGTCGCTGAAAGGCCAGCTGATTGGAGTGGTGTCGGACTGGGTGGATTTTCGAGAAATTGCGAAGACGATGCTGGCCGCGGCGGGAGTCGATCCGGACCTGCTCGTGGTGCGTAACCCGAGGCGGCCGCGATGGCAGCGGGGTCTCGATCAGACAGGGGGGATCATCTGCGACGTGCTCACTGTGGCAAACCGTAAGTTGCCAAAAGGACCGCGCATCTTCGTCTTTTCGGTCATATCCGACGCAGGGCAGGCGGAGCTGCGTCAGTTGTCGGAAGTATCGGTAGTGTTGTGACACTCTGAAAACTGTATGGAGGCATGCCTCCGGAGGGCCCGTTATGGCTAATCTCATGCCATCCCGTTCCCCCGGGAGGAGATGAAGACCATGGGTTCTCTCTCAACCAATCCGGACGTCATCGACCAAACGGTAGCGACCCCTAACAGAGCTGAACCGAGCCGTCGAGGCTTCTGGGCGCTGATCGCAACGCAGTTTCAAGGCGCCTTCAGCGACAACATTCTGCGCAATCTGCTGCTCTCGATGATCGTGGGCATGCAGATGAAGGCGGCAGACCGCGAGACGTTTATCTCGGTCGTCACCTTTCTCTTCTCGGTTCCTTTCCTGATTCTGAGCATGCCCGGCGGCTGGCTTGCAGACCGGTTCAGCAAGCGGCAGATCACGATCTGGACCAAGGGGATGGAGTTCGGATCGATGCTGCTGGCGACAGCGGGGTTGATGTCGCACACGCTTTGGCTTTCTCTTGTGGCGCTGACGTTGGTCGCCAGCCAGGCTGCGCTGTTCGGCCCATCGAAGTACGGCCTGTTGCCGGAGCTGCTGCCGGAGAAGAGCCTCTCGTGGGGCAACGGAGTGATTGAGCTCGGCACGTTCCTGGCGATTATTGTGGGCACGGTGGCAGGCGCCGGCATGGCGGAGAGATTCCATGGGCACGAGCAGTATGCGGGCTTTGTGCTGCTGAGCCTTTCAGTGATCGGATTCGCTACGAGTCTCGGGATCGATAAGGTCGCGCCGGCCGCGCCGACCAAGACATTCCGGTTGAACATTGTCGGCGATCTGTGGAAACAGATCGGGATCATGCGCCAGAACCGAGCGCTTCTTCTGGCTGTGCTCGGCAATACCTATTTCTGGTTCCTCGGCTCTCTGCTGTTCTCGACCATCGTCGTGTACGGTCCCGACGTTCTGCACGTGGGACAAACGAAGACCGGCTACCTGAACGCAATGCTGGCGGTTGGAATCGGCCTGGGCAGCATGGCTGCCGGATGGGTGAGCGACAACAAGATCGAATATGGATTGATTCCGCTGGGCTCGATCGGGATGACCTGCACCGGATTTGCGCTGGGCATCACGCCGCACGGGATGGTGGCGTCGGCTCTGCTCCTCGGGATGCTCGGTTTCTGGGCTGGGTTCTTTGCCGTGCCGGTCAACGCGCTGATTCAGAACGAGCCGAAAGAAGAGAACAAGGGCGGAATCATTGCGGCCGCAAACCTGCTCTCCTTCGTTGGGATCGCGATTTCATCCGGCGCGTATCTGGTCTTCACGAAGTATGTGCATCTGGACCCGCGCGGTGTGATCGTTGCGGCGTCGTCGATCACCGCGATCAGTACTGCCTACGTGTTGTATCTGCTTCCCGAATGGTTTGGCCGCCTGGTACTCTTCTTCGCGACGCGCACGGTTTATCGCGTGCATGTGATCGGGCGCGACAACTTCCCGGCAAAGGGTGGCGCACTGCTGGTGTGCAATCACATGTCCTTTGTCGACGCGGCGCTTCTGGTTGCAGCGACAGATCGTCCGATCCGCTTCATCATGCACCAGGACATCTACGACCACCCGGTGGTGAAGCCGTTCGCAAAGATGGTGCGGGCGATTCCCATTTCGAGCGAACAGCACCCGAGAGAGCTGCTGCACTCTTTACATGCTGCGAGCGATGCTCTCCGCAATGGCGAAATTGTCTGCATCTTTGCGGAAGGACAGATCACCCGCACAGGACAGCTTCTTCCATTCCGTCGCGGACTGGAGAGGATCATGAAGGGCGTTGAGGCACCGATTATTCCGGTGAACCTCGACGGTGTGTGGGGAAGCATTTTCAGCTTCGAGCGCGGACGCTTTCTGTGGAAGGTTCCGCGGCGAATTCCATACAGCGTGACTGTCAGCTTCGGCGCCGCAATGGCTCCTGATTCAACGGCGCCTTCGATCCGTGCGGCAGTGCAGGAACTGCATACCGATGCTTTCGCCCGGCGCAAAGGATCGATGAAGACCTTGGATCGCGCGTTTGTGCGGGCAGCACGTCAGAGACCTTGGCAGTTCTTTATGGCGGACGGCAAAACGCCGAGAGTCACGTTTGGATCTGCCTTGACCAAGACGGTGTACATTGCACGGAGGCTGCGTCGTGAGATTGGAGAGCAGCCCATGGTCGGTCTTCTTCTGCCGCCGTCCGTCGGCGGGGCGTTGACGAACTATGCGCTGATGCTGATGGGGCGTGTACCGGTGAACCTGAACTACACCTCATCGAGCGAAGTGTTGGCAAGTTGCGCGGGACAGTGTGCAACGGATGTGGTCATCACATCGAAAGCCTTCGTCGAGAAGTTTCCGAACATGCAGATTCCTGGACGGACGATTCTGCTCGAGGACGTGCTCGGCGCGCCGCGACTAGCTGAAAGGCTGATCGCTCTTGCGATGGCGTGGTTGTTGCCTGTGGATCTTCTAAAGCGCGCGCTTGGCGCATCCC
>Ga0335069_10014806_pt1 | contig 10912 bp, 14 predicted proteins | sample Lox_Sample_11_FD_206714 | JGI IMG/M metagenome (GOLD analysis project Ga0335069, IMG submission 206714) | Soil microbial communities from Loxahatchee National Wildlife Refuge, Florida, United States - Lox_Sample_1.1 | ecosystem: Environmental > Terrestrial > Soil > Wetlands | place: USA... | reverse complement strand
GCTGCCGTCAAGTCAGTCACCAACGTTGACGCCGACCTGCGCTGGCCCAACGACCTGCTCGCGGGCGAGCGGAAGTTCTGCGGCATCCTCACCGAGATGAACGCTGAAGTTACGCGCGTGCGCTACGCGGTCGTCGGCATCGGCCTCAACGTCAACCAGCAGGAGTTCCCGCCTGACCTGCAGCCGATTGCGACCTCTCTCCGCCTGGTTACAGGACGCAATTGCTCGCGCGTCGAGCTCACTGCCGCTTTGCTACAATCGCTCGACCGGGAGTACTGCATTCTGCAGGCGCACAACATCGAGGAGGCCCGGCGCAGTATTCTCGAGCGCTTCGAGCGCGCCTCGTCATACGCCAACGGAAAGCGCGTGCACGTGGACGAAGACGGCGGATACGAAGGCACCACCGCCGGCCTCGACGACCGCGGATTTTTGCTGGTCGAAACGGAGCACGGCCTGCGCACGGTACTTTCCGGCGGCGTACGCCCGCTAACCACTAACCACTAACCACTTTATGCTTCTCGTTCTCGATGTCGGCAACACCAACACGGTTCTTGGCGTGTTCCACGAGGGCAAGCTCCTCGCCCACTGGCGCGTCACCACCAATCGCACGCAAACGGTGGACGAATACGGGGTGCTCTTCCGCAATCTATTCGCCATGGCTGGAATCGATCTCGGCCCACTCACCGGGATCGTGGTGTCCTCGGTTGTGCCGCCGCTCGATTCCGTCTTGCGGGAAGTCTGCGAGAAGTACTTTCACTCCAAGCCGCTGTTCATCGAGCCCGGCGTCAAGACCGGCATGCCCGTGCTCTACGACAACCCGAGCGAGGTCGGCGCCGACCGCATCGTCAACGGCGTTGCGGCCTTTGAGAAGTACGGCGGGCCTTGCATCGCCGTAGACTTCGGTACCGCTACCACCTTCGACTGCATCTCCGCCAAGGGCGAATACATAGGCGGAGTCATCTGCCCTGGCATCGGCATCTCCGCCGAAGCGCTCTTCTCGCGCACAGCCCGCCTGCCGCGTATTGATATCCGAAAGCCCGCGAAGATCATTGGCACCAACACCGTCGCCAGCATGCAGTCCGGACTGTTTTACGGATACCTCGCACTGGTAGATGGAATTCTCGATCGCTTGCTGGAAGAGTTCGGACCCGTGAAGGACATTGTCGCGACAGGTGGTCTGGCTCCGCTGATCGGCGAACACTCGCGCCACATCAAGCATGTGGATGACCTGCTCACGCTCGAGGGACTGAGGATTATCTGGGAGAGGAATCAGCCGAAGACGACGGCACGGCGCACGGGATCGAAATAGTCTAGTTGAACTGATCCGGTATGCCTCGATGTGATGTGGAAAGAGTTCCTGGTATGGCGGCTCGGTAACTCCGTTAACGGGAACCTCGATTCCTTCCACCCCGAACTGGGGACTGCAATCGATAATCTGAACGCCGCCGGCACATTTCAGTTTTCTTCCTTGCTCATCTTCGATCGATAGCTGGGGTATGTGTTCCCAACATAGAACGTGGTCTATGCGGTAAAAGTCATTCTCTGGAGTTAACTGTACAAGATCAGCTTTTCTAAGCCTGCGGCCAGGTGAACTCCACGCCCCGATCGCGGTTGGCGCGCTCGGTATTCTTCAGATCGACGTCGCCCCGCTTGATCTCGTGGGTGACTCTGCGGCTCAGGTCGTAGAGCGTGTCGCCAATGATGGCGTAGTTGCCATTCGAGATCTCTTCCTGGTGTCCATCTTTGAACACGATTACGACCGCGGACCGCGGACCCGGCTCCGGTGACACCGTAGCAGCTACCGGCCTCACTTCCGCGGCGGGCGGTTGCGCCGCAGGTTGAAGGGCGCGTGGAACTGGAGTCGCCGGCAGGTCCGCCGCAACTGGTTCCGCACGAGCCGGCTGCACCGCCGCAGGTTCGGGTTCGGGAGCTTCTTCTTCCATCTCCATCACGATCGGGAACACGCCCGGCACATAAACGAAGTCGCCGCGATAGCCGCCCGAATAATCAAGCTTCTTTCCCTTGGTTGGCGGCACAAGCGGCCGGCCCAGAACATCAACCGCGTTGAAGTACTGGCACTCAGCACTCTTGCATGGCTGTCCGTAACCGTTCGGTCCCAGGGATGTAACGCTGGCGGGAACTCCCGGGGCCTGCCCACGCCCGGGTCCATACGAAGTGACAGACGCCGGCACGCCATTCGCCTGCGCCAGGCAAATGCCGCTCAACAGAACTGGCGTGAGTACGAGGATGCGACCCATTCCGGCCACTCCGCAAACGTTGTTTGGGGCCTGCTTACGCCTGGGGCTTATACGCAGCCGGCAGACTGAACTCGACCCCGCGCTGCTCGTTTAACTGCACCGTTTGCTGCAGGTCGAGATCGGCCAGCTTGTACTTCTTGGCGAGCGTGCCGCTAAGGTCGTAGAGCTGGTCGCCGACGATCGCATAGTTGCCGTTCCCGATCTCCTGCTGGTGGCCGTCCTTGAACACGATCACCACCGGGATCTTCTCTTCCGACACCGGGCTCAGGTTCAAGTGCCTCGGCGCACTTGCCTGCTGATCAACCGGCTGTTCTCGTGAGTCAAGATAGTGGTCGCCGTAGCGATCGGCTGTGCTCGGCGCTAGTTGCACCACCGGGCGATGCTCGAAAACCGTCGCCGCCGGTGGATCGGGATCTTCTGCTACCAGCGGTTGATCGGTTTCAACCGGGACCGGAACGGCATACGGAATGTAAGCGTAGCCGCCTCCGCGATACGGGGTCCCGTGGTGGTTGCCGGTGTGATGCCCGTTATGTCCGGGCTTGGCGAGCGTGCCGGGAGTCGCGCCAATCGGATAGAAGGGGTAGAAACCGGCTCCGCATCCCGGCTGATTGCAGCCGCTGGTGTAGCCGTTCGGTCCCAGCGAGGTCACGCTGGCGGGGACGCCTGGAGCCTGACCGCGGCCGGGAGCATACGATGTGACGGAAGCGGGTACTCCACGCACCTGGGCGAACAGCGCGCCGGAGAGCAGGACTGCTGCGAGGATCGTCGCCCTTTTCACAGGATCATCATACTCCCGATTTAGTCCGGGAGCCCTCCATTATCTACTCTATTAGACCCGCATTTCCCGAATCCGTTGCTGCAAAAGCGATGGTGTTTTCGCGGCTCGTACTTTCGTCACCTGCACGGGGTGACCTTCAACCTTGGCGCTTAGTCGTAACCGGGCTAGTATCGGCCTGCGTGGAACTTCGTTCGCTGCTTCTGAGCCAGGACAAGGAGATGATCGAGGTGGTGCAGCGGGCGCTGCTCGACCTCGGCATCGGCGTCGAAGTCTATTCCACTGCCGACTGGGCCGGCGAGGACCTGAACGACTCCAAGTTCGACGCCATCATCCTTGATTGCGAGGTGGAAGGCGCATCTGCCCTGTTGCGCGCGGTGCGCGCCACGCCCAGCAACAGCCGGGCCTTAACGTTTGCGATCGTAAATGGCGACGATGGCCTCCATACGGCCTTCGAAGCCGGAGCCAACCTCGCCCTGCAGAAGCCGATCTCGCTCGACCGCGCCCGCAGTTCGTTGCGCGCCGCCTACGGCCTCATCATGCAGGAGCGCCGCCGCTACTTTCGACACCCACTCGACATCGTGGTGCGCGTCATCCCCAACGAACGGCTGCAGTTCCTGGCCAGCGCGCTCAACATCAGCGAAGGCGGCATGGCCATCAAGTGCAACGACGATTTGCAGCTTCACGCGGTCGTGAAACTTCTTTTTCTGCTGCCCGGCCAGAAGTCTGAAACCGAGCTCCGCGCCATCGTAGTGTGGAAAGACACGCGTGGCCACGCCGGTGTCCGCTTCGAACAGATGTCTGCCGCGACCCGCCAGCAGCTCAATGAGTGGCTGGAAGCGCAGACGGCGTTCCTGTAGATCAGCTGGCGATCACGCGATCGAAAAGGCTCACCTCTCGCCGTCGTAACCCTGCGACTCTGGAAATTTAGACGATCCGGACCTTGTCCTAACGCACGTTGACGATGCGCCCCATCGCCGCTTCCAGCACGCGGCAGTGTTCGGCGGCATCTTGCGGAGTACGGCGTTGGCGAAGGCGTCGAAACGCTTTTTCCGGATCGAACCAGGTTGGGTTGCGGCCTGCCTCTTTTGGTTTCTCGAGCCAGAGGACTTCGCAAAGATAGGCGCTGATGACGACTTCGATCTTCGATTGAAGCGCGTTTACCCGCTTGCGGCGGGAGTAGCGGGTGAAGGGCTTCTCCTGCATGCGGCCGTGGACTCCGGCTTCTTCGAAGGCCTCGAGCGCCGCGGATTGCGCGTGCGTAAGGCCGGTCTCGGCGTTGCCCTTGGGGAAGGTCCAGCGGCCGGCATCGGTTTCGACCAGCAGGAATTCGATTTGCTTGCCACGAACGCGGTAGCAGACGGCCGCCACTTGCTCGGAGCCACGCAGCCGCCGCAGGTGATCGAGTTGCACAAAATTGGAAGGTGATTGGCTCGGCGATCGCTTGCGCAGCAGTTCCGGGGAAAACTGGCTCGCACCCATGACCCCTAGATTGCGGGAGGCGCGGCGCGCGTGCCAAGAGCAAAGTTGGTTCTGGGGAAGAATTACTGTGCGAAAGTTGGGGATCATGGACGATGGTCGATGTCGATGTGAGAAGCACCAGACTTCTGTTAGTCAACATCGTCCATCGAACATCGTCCATCTTCCATTCGCTACGATGCTTTCGCTTTCGCGGTCTGCTGGTCGGCGGCGCGGCGGCGGCGTCCGCTCAGCAGGTAGAGGTCGGCACGCGGGTTGAACAGCGGATCGGCCGACGCTTCGATGCCGTCCACGCGCGGGATGGGGTCGAAGATGATGCGGCGGGCTTCCGCATCGTGTTCGGGCACGATTTCGTTCAGCACGATCTCGCCCAGTTTGAGGTGACTGCGGCCTTCGGGCCAACGCACGCTGGCATCGTCGGTGACGTCGCCGGTTTCGGCAAGCTGCACTACCAGTTGGAACTTAATTGGTCCTTTCGTGATGCGCTGCTTCAGTTCATCGAACAGGAAATCCGGGCTCTTCGCCGCGGCGGTGGCGGCATCGAGATACGAGCTGCCGGCGTCGGGCAGGATGCGATAGCGTCCGTAGCGGCTCTGGCCTTGCGCGTTGGTGAACTTGAACGCTGAGACGGCAAAGAACGTTTCGTTCGCGAAGCTTACGGGGATCGGCTTGGGCGTCTGCACGAACTTCAGTGCGTTGGGGTGCGAACCGAGGAATTGTTCGATCGCGTTGGGATGCGGCTTCGACGGATCGCTGGCAGCTAGAGCTCGCAGGAACTCGCCGAATTCTTCCGGCGTGCGCGTGGGAAAGTTGTCCACTGAGTGCGAGACGATGTCGGTGTGCTGGTGGTCGCCCAGGTGGAAGCGAACGGCAAAGCCGCGCGGGCTGGCGAACTCATGGTTGTCGGGAATGGTCGGGATGCCGGCGAAATCGGAGACGCGAGCCGTGACCGGCGTGGCGCCCTTGGCGTGCGGAGCCTTGGTCAGCGCGGAGGCGTCGGGCGAAGCCTGGAAGGTGCCGGTCAGCATGATGCCTTTTGCGTGAGCAGGGCGGAATCCGGGATGTTCGCCGCCATTTTCGGCGTCGAACGCGGCTAATAGATCGTTGGCGAGCTTAAGCGCTTTTGGGTCGGTGGGAAGAGGCATGGCAAATCCTTTCTATGGGAAGGCTGCGGATGGATAGGCGCGCGGAAAACCGCGCCGGGCGGACAATTTTGACCTACTGTTTGATCAACCCGAAGAGATTAGGACGCAAGAAATTTCGCGTAAGAGAAGAAAAGCGCCCGACCGTGAATCCGGCTCGGGCGCTTGCGATCCCAACTTACCAATTACGAATTCCGCAATTACAAATTGGTTTACGCCAGTTCCATCTGGTGCAGCGACTGGTCGAGGATCTGGCGTAGCTTTTGCACCTTCAGATAGGTTTCGTCGGTCGCGTACTCGGTGAACGAGGGCCGCTTCCATTCGTGGACCATCTTGTTCAGCTCGTTGGTGGGCTCGATCAGCGACAGCCCGATTTCGGTGCAATCGACGAAGAACTCGGCGCGTGATTCCATTTCGTCGAGGGCCTGCTGGATCCACCACAGGTCGGCTTCCCATAACGTCGTAAAGGTCTGGCGCAGCAGGTAGTTGAAGCGCGCAAAAGCGACCAAGCCCATGCTTTCGAGGCCGTTTTTCGACACTCTTGCCTTTAGCTGGCGGCCACGGTCGAAGATGCCGTGATCTGCGAGTTCGTGCAGATGCTCATAAGCGGAAAGTTCGGAGATCAGGTTTTCCAACTCCGGAAGCCACAGCGGCAGTTCCCCCGCGGGACCCAGGACCGGCTCCAGCACATCGGCGACGTCGGCCAGCGATACGCGGTCGGTCTCAGCGAACCACTTCGGCGAGCATTTCACCAGGTATTCGGCAACGGCGACGTAGAGTTTGTCGCCCCATTGCGGCTTGCCATGGTAGCGGCGGATCACGGAGCCCAGCGTGAGGTCGTCGCTGAAAGCATCGTTCGACTGGATGAAATTGCGCAGGGTCGCCGGCGAGACAGCGGCGTCAACCTGAAGCATCCATTTTTCGACATCGCCATTTTGCCCTTCGGGGGCGGGCGCCATGTTCTGGCCCTTGGCGAGGGCCATGTAAAACCGCATCAGCGGGGATGGGGCCGTGTTAGCTTGCGGCATTGAACTACACCTCGATCGGGGAATTGCCAGAGTCAATAGGAGCACTCCACAGTCCACACCGTAAGTGACTGAAAACCCGAGGAAATCTCATCCTGAAGGGTCTCAAACTGACACATTCTGGCGACCGGGTTTGCAAATTCTGAAACAATTCTTTACAGAGCCGGCCGCGCCGAATCTTCCCTGGCTGGGTTTCATCTAACAAATTAACCAACTGGTTAGTTATAAACAAAGGGGGAGGACGGCCAAAATGAAAGGCAAGTACAACATGGTTGCGGTCGTCGTCGCTCTGGCTACTCTGCTCGCGGTCGGCCCAGCGGCCGTGGCGAGCACTGCTCCAGCCGGCCGCTACGATGCCCAGATCCAGGCCCAGGTAGTTCAGAGGTTGCAGCAAAAAGCGGAATTCAAGAACGTCCAGTCGACGGTCGAGGACGCCATTGTGACGCTCACCGGTTCGGTGGACACGTACAAGCAGAAGCTCGACGCCGAAAAAATGGCGCGCAAGAGCGACAAGCAGGTGAAGGGAGTTCGCGACCTGCTCGAAGTTTCCAGCTCGGTTTCCGATGCGGAACTGCAGAAGAAACTGGCGACGGAACTGGCTTACGGACGGGTTGGGTACAACGACAACCCCTTTAACGTCATTACGCTGGACGTGAAGAACGGCGTAGTAACGCTGGGCGGCGAAGTGGCCGACTATCCGTCGTTGAGCGACGCTTTGGGTACAGTCCAGAACGCCAAGGGCGTGAAGGACGTGGTCAATAACATCAAGGTCGCACCGGCTTCGAGCTTCGACGATAACCTGCGTTGGCGCCTGTTCCGCGCGATCTATGGCGATAGCGTGCTGTCGAAGTATGGGATGGACCCGGCCAAGCCTATCCGCATCCTGGTGGATGGGGGACACGTGGCGCTGTACGGCAAGGTGGACAGCCAGACCGACGCCAACATTGCGGGCATTCGTGCCAGTGGCGTGTTCGGCGGCTTCTCGGTGGAGAACCACCTGACGACCAAGGCGACCGACGTGGTGCAGTAAAGCTCGGGTCGGAGGTGACTGGGCTGCGGCATTCCTCCAGATGACGCGGTCCAGCCGACAGAGGCGAGGGGTACGGTGAATCAGCCGTGCCCCTTTTGCTGACAGCTCTCAGCTCACAGCCGTCAGATTGGGTGGAACGATTCCACTCCAGCCACAAGGCGGCTTGCATGGGGCGACGGCAGGTCGTTAGCTGTTGGTCGTCGGTCGTTCGCAGACCTGTTGTGACGCAAAGCATTCTGTATCCCAACATCCAAGTTCACCGCAGCTCGCCACTCCAGCCGCAAGACGGGGGACGCCCCGCCTGGCGATCGATGCGCCAACCTGTGCAGCTCACAAACTCTAGTGACCGCCGTCACTGCCCATGGTTCATCTTGAGCCGCACAATTCTCCACACCTAATGGGGAATTGGGGAGTTTTCGGGTGACCGCCATGTGCGCTGTGCAATCGGAAATCCAGGATCTTTTGAACTTGTCGCGTCGCAAAGCGGTGCGCCCGTCGGCGGTCCTGTTCATGCAAGGGGACTCGGCAAGCGGCGTGTACGTCGTCTGTTCGGGGACCGTGCGTTTGTTCATTCGCAACCCGATCACCGGCGAGGTGACGTTCGACCGGATCGCGGAACCCGGCAGCCTGCTTGGCTTACCCGCGGTCTTTGGGGACAAGCCCTACAGCATGTCGGCCGAGGTGGTGGAAGAGGGCGAAATCGGCTTCATCTCGCGGGAACGCTTCCTGGAAGCCATGCAGAAAGACGGACGGCTGTGCATGCGCTGCCTGCAACTGCTGAGCGAAGAGGTGAGGATCGCGCGCGGAGCCATCAGCGGCGACTAGGAATTGCACAGCGTCCTTCAGCAGAGCCATAATCAACTTGATTAATGATATGATCAACTTGTACAATCGCCGTTATGCATGTCCATGAGGAGATTCTCGCTGCCGCGAACGAAATCGTCGCACAACCGGGAAGCAACGGCGTTTTCCGCATGAGTGACGTTCTTCGTCGACTTCCCCATCTGAACGAACGGACCGTTCGTACGCACGTGGGCAGCCGCTGCTGCGTAAATGCCCCGAAGAACCATCCTCACAAATGGAATTACTTTCGCCGAATCGGCCGCGGAGAGTACGAAATCTTGCCCGAATACCGGCTGCGCAAAAAAAAGGCCGTGCAGTTCGCAACGGCGTCACCGAAGCAGGTCAGCGTCGCCAAACCCGGCACTCCCCTCCGTGGCACGATTCACGTCATCGTTACATGCGATAACGAGGTTTATACCGCTGAATGTGTCGAGATCGCCGTTGTCACCCAGGGGAACACACTGGACGATCTGCTGCGGAACCTGCACGAAGCAATCGAACTGCACCTTGCAGGAGAGGACCTCGCCACCCTCGGCTTGTCCCCACAGCCTCGCCTGCAAATCCTATATGAAGCTCCCGTCGCTGTATGACCCACCTCAGGCGGATGTCATCGCGAGAGGTTCTCAAAGCTCTCGCCCATTTCGGATTTCAGGTGATGAGTACGCGAGGAAGCCATGCAAAGCTGCGCCGAACTGTTGGTAATGAAACCCAGACCCTGACGGTGCCCACCCACAAGAATCTGGCACCCGGCACATTGCATGCGATCTTCCGGCAGGCTTGCCATTACATTCCAGAATCGGAACTGCTGCCGTGGTTCTTCACTGAAACACGCTAGATCTAACGTCCGTGCCCCAGCCGTTCCGCCAGCCTTTCCGGTAACGACGCCGCCCGGATTCGCTCCTGCGCCTTGGCGACGTCGTAGATCGCGCGAAAAAACTCAATCTTGCGATTATCGGAATCGTAGACCGCTGCCGCAGCGCGCCAGTCGCCATCGCGGGGCTGGCCTACCGAGCCGGGGTTGATCAGGTACTTACCCGGACGTTCAAGTGCCATTTCCCAGTTCTCGTTCTTGTCGGCTTGCCTGTATTGGGGGCGGTAGGTGATTTCCTGGTGGGTGGTGATGAGGAACCCGCCCTGCATGTGGGTGTGTCCGAAGAAGGTGATCGGCACCTGCAGGCCATCGGCCGTCTCGGCGGCATGATCTGAGACGAGCAGGTATTCGTCTTCGTCGCGCGGCGAGCCGTGCGCAACCTGCGCATCGGTCAGCGGAGCCAGCGGCAACGGTCCCTGCGGCAGGGCTCTCAGCCACTCCATGTTGTCGTCGGTAAGTTCGTGGTGCGTCCAGACGACGGCGGCGGCAGCTACGAAGTTGAAACTGCGCACGTCGGCGATCCCAGCGCAAGCCTTATCGTGGTTGCCGCGCACCACGATGTCTCCGAGCTGGCGCGAGCGGTTGATGACCTCGTTCGGACAAGCGCCGTACCCGACGATGTCGCCCAGGTTAGCGACCACGTCGTAAGCCGGCGCGGCCGCCAGCACGGCTTCGAGCGCGTCGAGATTGCTATGGATGTCGCTGAGGATAAGGAAGCGCACAGTGGTTTGAGGACAAAGAAGTCATCATACCCTGTTGCCGCCGATCACGAAAGTTGAACGCATCCGTCGCTGCGATTCGTGGCCCAACCCAGCCTGCTGGTACACTATTTATTTGCGCCCGGTGAAACTGCCGGACTAGTACGCGCTGTCTTTCGATGAACGACATCCGACGCGGCTTAATCATCGTCAATACCGGGCCGGGCAAGGGTAAGACCACCGCCGCCATGGGTACCGCGCTTCGGGCGGTCGGCAACGGGCTCAAGGTCCTGATGTTGCAGTTTCTGAAGGGTTCGTGGCACTACGGCGAACTCGACGCGGTAAAAGCGTTCGGCGGCAACTTCGTGATGAAGCAGATGGGCCGCGGCTTCGTGAAGGTGGGCGGCGCCGAAAGCGACCCCGAGGACATTCGCATGGTCGAGGAAGCCTGGGGCGAAGCCGAGCAGGCGATCCTGGGCGGCGAATGGGACCTGGTGGTGCTCGACGAGATCAATTACGCCATCGGCTACGGAATGCTCGATCCGGCAAGGGTGGTTGACGTGCTGAAGCGCAAGCCCGACATGGTGCACGTGATCTTGACCGGGCGCAATGCGCATCCGACAATCGTGGAGCTGGCCGATACGGTCACCGAGATGCGCGAAGTCAAGCATGCGTACCAGAAGGGCATCATGGCGCAGCGGGGAATTGAGTACTAGTTGTCAGTAATCAGTTGTCAGTTTTCAGTCAAAACTGACCAGTACCTACTGACAACTGTACCTACTGACAACTGA
>Ga0335069_10014805_pt1 | contig 10912 bp, 7 predicted proteins | sample Lox_Sample_11_FD_206714 | JGI IMG/M metagenome (GOLD analysis project Ga0335069, IMG submission 206714) | Soil microbial communities from Loxahatchee National Wildlife Refuge, Florida, United States - Lox_Sample_1.1 | ecosystem: Environmental > Terrestrial > Soil > Wetlands | place: USA: Florida... | reverse complement strand
TGTTAGGCGACATGAAAAACTGACCCCCTGGCGACATTGAGAACTGACCCCCTCTGAGTCGGAGGAGGTCCAAGTGATGGAGGTGTTGCCGCAAGCTCCCGTGACCGAGGACGGTCGAGGGAGTCAGACGATGTTGGCACCGCAGGAGGTGCAGAGGATGCTGGCGCTGTCGTCGCTGGGTTGGGGGAGCAAGCGCATCAGCAGGGAGCTGGGCTGCAGCCGCAACACGGTGCGCGAGTACCTGCGGCGAGGCGGCTGGCGGCCGATGGATGTGGACGGTCGAGCTAGCGTGCTGCAGCCGCACGGTGAGTGGCTGGCCGAGCGATTGCGACGTCACCGCGGCAACGCCGACGTCGTCCGGCAGGACCTGCAGCGCGAGCTTGGCGTCGAGGTGAGCCTGCGCACGGTGCAGCGGGCGGTGGCGCCGTTGCGACGCGAGCTACGCGCTGAGGCACTGGCCACGATCCGCTACGAGACTGCGCCAGGCCAGCAACTGCAGATCGACTTCGGCAGTACCGGGGTCGTCGTCGGCGAGGAGGCGCAGCGCGTGCACCTGTTCGTTGCGACGCTGGGGTACAGCCGTCGCTGCTACGTCACCGTGTTCCTGCACGAGCGGCAATCCGCGTGGCTGCAAGGGCTCGAAGGTGCGTTCCGGCACTTCGGTGGTCTGCCGCAGGAACTGCTGATCGACAACGCCAAGGCGCTTGTGGAAGACCACGACGTGAAGACGCGGGAGGTGAAGTTCAATGACCGCTTCCACGCCTTCTGTCGCTACTGGGGCGTGGTGCCCAGGGCGTGCGCGCCGTACCGAGCCCGCACGAAGGGCAAGGATGAGCGGGGCGTGGGCTACGTCAAGCGCAACGCCATTGCCGGTCATCGCTTCGAGAGCCTGGAGGCGCTGCACGCGCACCTGCAGTGGTGGGTGCGTGATGTTGCCGACAGCCGGGTTCATGGGACGACGGGCGAGCCGCCGATCGTGCGCTTCGAGCGCGATGAGCGGGCGCGACTGCGGGTGCTGCCTGGCAAGGGGCCGTTCCTGCAGGTGCGCGAGCTGACGCGGCGGGTTCACAACGACGCCTGCATCGAGCTGGACACCAACCGCTACAGCGTGCCGTGGCGGCTCATCGGCGAGGTCGTGACCGTGATCGTCGCCGAGCGCTGCGTGCGAGTGCTCTACGCCGGAGACGAGGTGGCCTGCCACGCGCAAAGCCCATTGCGGCGCACATCGGTGATCGAACGCGCGCACCTGATCGGCATCGTCGGCGCGCACCTGGCGGGAGTGAACTTGCTGCCAAGGACGCCGCCGACGCCTGCGCCGCTGCCGGCTGAGTTGCTGCGGCCGCTGCAGGAGTACGAACGGGTGCTCGGAGGGTCCTGGTGATGAGCGCAGCGAAGAAGACCAAGCCGGTCGAAGTGCTCAAGGACCTCGAGCCGATGCTCACGCGACTGAAGCTCACCGCGATCCGAGACCAACTCGACACGCTGCTCGACCAGGCGGGGCGCGCAGAGCTCAACCTGCGCGAGGCGCTGGCGATGCTGTGCGCCGCCGAGGTTGCGCGCAAGGACGAGCGACGCATCCAGATGGGGATGTCGATCGCCAAGTTCCCCTACGTGCGCACGCTCGAGGGCTTCGAGTACGACGCGCAGCCCTCAGTGGATCCCAAGCAGATCCGCGAGTTGGCGACCTCGCGTTGGGTCGCCAACGGCGACAGCGTGCTGCTACTGGGACCGCCGGGCGTGGGCAAGACCCACTTGGCGGTTGCGCTCGGCCGCGAGGCCATCGTGCGTGGCTACTCGACGCTGTTCGTGCCCGCCACCTCGCTCGTCACGCAACTGGCCCGAGCGCACGTCGAAGGGCGCCTCGAGGAGAAGCTCTTGCACTTCACCAAGCCCAAGCTGCTCATCGTCGACGAACTGGGCTACCTGCCGTTCGAGGCCAACGCGGCGCACCTGTTCTTCCAGCTCGTGAGCCGGCGCTACGAGCGCGGCTCGATGCTCGTGACCAGCAACCGCTCCGTGGCCGAATGGGGAGGCGTCTTCGGAGACGCGGTCGTCGCCACGGCGATCCTCGACCGGCTGCTGCACCACAGCCACGTCATCACCATCCGCGGCGACAGCTATCGCCTGCGGACCAAGCGACGCGCTGGCCTGGTTAACCAGGCCAGCGCTACCGCGGAAGCCACAGCCAATTGATCAACCGGGGGGTCACTTCTGGATGTCGTCAGGGGGTCAGTTCTGGATGTCGCTTGACATCGGCGTGGCGCGCGCCCGAATTTGGCGAAAAACGGTCGCATCGATGGCTCTCCCATCGACAAATACTGAGTGTAGAGAGTGATTGCAGGAAAGGCGCTGTGGCGCCGAGGTACTACAAACTCGCTTCGCTTCGCATGGACGCCGCCAACACCGTTCGTCGATCCCGCGACCTGCTCACGGTCGATTTGCAGGGCCTGAAGATCCCGCTCGTCGCGCATTGCGCCGCGCGCGGGGTCTCGCCGTCGGAGTTCGTGCGGCGATTGCTTCGCGAGGCGATGGCGCTGGAGCCGTCTGACGTTGCGACTGCGGCTAGGGCCGTGCGCCCGACGTCGTCGGACCGCGTCCGCCTGACCATTCGGCTCCGCCGCCAGGACGCCGACGCGCTCGCGGATCGGGCGCGTCGAGCAGGGCTTTCGCAGTCCTCGTATCTGGCTGGGCTGGTTGTGGGCATTCCGGTCCTCGCGGATGGCAGCAGCTGTCTCGTCCACGCCAAGGCGCTCGCGGCGTCGAACGCCGAGCTCGTGCTGCTCACGACGAGCCTTAATCATCTCGTGCTCTTGCTCAGCCGAGGATCGGTTGGTCCTGCCTTGGAATATCGGCGAACGATCGAGACGCTCGTCCCCGACGTCCGTCGCCACCTGGCTCTGGCTGCCGGGGTCGTCTCAGATCTGCAGCCGCGCCACCGTGCCGTCAGGAGCCAGCCATGAACGCTCCGACTGTCGACGGCGTTCTCATCCAATGGGGTGAACGGCTCTTTTATCCCGGCAACCGCATCGTCAAGAGCCCTCGACAGCCGAGGCTCTCAGGGCGTGTTGGTAATCACCGCGCACAGTGGGTGCGCCAGCGGATTGAGGCGATCGTGCGGAGAGCTCCGCAGGTGATGGTCAAGGTCACCGGGGGTGGCCGCGGCATGAGGGCGATCGCGGCGCACTTTCGCTACATCAGCAAGAACGGTCGGCTCGAACTGATCGACGACCGCGATAACAAGCGGGAAGGCAAGGAGAGCTTGCGCGAACTGGCAGAAGAGTGGCGCTTCGGCGGCAGCTACATCCCCGAGGCGTCAGAGAGACGAGAGGCGTTCAACATCATGCTGTCGATGCCGCGCGGGACGGATCCGAACGCGGTTCTCGAAGCCGCCCGGGAGTTTGCCCGCGATGAGCTCGCCGATCACGCATACGTCATGGTCCTCCACGACCACCAGGCGAATCCGCACGTGCATCTGAGCGTGCGCGCCGAGTCGCGGCATGGCGCACGTCTCAATCCTCGCAAGGCCGACCTGCACCGATGGCGGGAGACCTTCGCCGAGAGGCTGCGTGACCGCGGGATCGATGCGGAAGCGACACGGCAGTTCGCTCGAGGCGTCGCTAGGGGCCACGAAGCGCTGTGGCGGCTGAGGGCGCGAGACGAGGGAAGAGTACGGAATCCAAAGTGGTCCCTGAAGCCAAGAAGCAGCGAGGGCCGCAAGCGGACCTCTGAGGCGTGGGAGAACATAGCGTTCGCGCTATCGCAGTCTCCAGAGCCAACTGACCAGAGGCTTGCGGCAACCATCGTCGACTACATGGGCGACGTGAAGAATGCTAGGGAGCGAAAGCAGTCGGATCGGGTCTTTTCCGACCGCCAGCCAGATCCTCTCGTTCGGGACGCGCTCCGCGACAGACCGAGTCCCTCTGGTCCGGAGCCGATACGGTGAGCCCGACGTCAAGCACGTCGCCGCACTTCCTTGCCGCGCTGAACCATCGATTGTCGCGTTGTGTGGCAAAGCCCCCAAGTTAGCGAAATAGAGCTCACTTTGGTCAAGCGGTCGCAGCAAGGCCGACTAGTTTGGCGATTCCGCTTTGTAGGTGGAAGGAGCACCTTTAGCTAACTCAAATAGAGGCAATTAGGACAATTACGGTGTCGTGCAGATCGCGACAACGCGGCAGCGGCGATTGATCGTGTTGCATGATTCACGCGAGGTCAGCTACTAACGCGCACTCGTGCCCCTCAAAAGGCCGAGTGAGACAAGAACGGACGCGACTTAGCGTCCCAACGCAGATAGCTTGGGGGGTAGATGAGTGCAGCAGAGACGCTGCAGCGCCTTTTGCGCGCTGCGGGGCGGGGCGGTCGCGTGCGCACCTGTCGTGCGTCCTCTGAGTTCGTCGCGGGGCTCGTCCTCGCGTTCTTGCTGTTAGCGGCGCTGCCCGCCTCAGCGCAGCTCTTTCCGCCATCCCTGAACTTCAACCTGCAGTCAAAGCATTCGTTGGATTGGTGTCAGGAGAGCGGTGCCGGCAGTGTGCCGCCTCTGACTGTGTACAAGAGTGCCGGAACAAACGCCCAGCCGGGTGTCCTCGATTTACCTTCTACGTTGGTAGCCGCAGCTAACCGGTACGTTGCAGGCGAGAATACCCTCTCCAATTGCCACATGTTTTGGTCGAATGGGCCCACCCCTCTTACCTCGATACCTCTGAATGATGCGGGTGGGACGTGGGATTACTTCTCCGTCTACGGAACGATCGATGGAGATCACACCTCCGATTGCACCAACAACCACGGCGTTCCGACAACCGGTGCATTTAGTGTCGCCACATGCGGTTGCTCCGACAATCACAATAGTAACAATGTTGGGCTCGGTACCGATGGGCAATGCTACTGTGTAAGCCCGTACAAGTGGTCCGAAAAGGATAACGCGTGCATATCCGAACAGGACATCGATCGCACGAAAAAGAGTCCTGGGAATGCCTGCTTCGGAAATCCGATCTACCCCGTCACCGGGGTCAAGCGCGAGTATGTCGACACGGGCCTTCGGATCGGGCCGACCAGCCTCCGATTGACATACGACAGCAGCCGCGCCGCTCCCGTCAACCCGCCCGACGAAATCGGTCCACCTCCTTTCGAACCCCCGGCCTTCGGAAAGCTCTGGCTGAGCAACCTCCACAAGGCAGTTGAAATCGGTCCGAACAAGCGCGGTGCCAGAGTGGCGAGAAGCGATGGGCGGGTCGTTAGTTTCCTGGGCAATGGCTCCGGTATGTTTACGGCTGACGCGGATATCAACGATCGGCTGGTAAGCATCACAGGCGGCTACCGATACTTCGATGCAGCGGAAGGGACGGAAGAGGATTTTGACGCCAACGGCGTCCTAAAGAGCGTCGCATACGCATCCGGGCAGTCGCTGACCTTTAGCTACAGCGACTCGTCGACGCCGACGACGACCGCTCCCGCGCCTGGTTTTCTTATCCAGGTCCAGGACACGTTTGGGCGAACGCTCGGCTTTCGTTACGGGTCCACAGGATTGCTGACGCAGATCATCGATGTCAACGGAAACGCGACGAACGCATCATATGACCCGTCGGGAAGCAATCTGGTCCAGCTCACTTGGCCCGATACTCGAAGCCGTACCTTCCTCTACGAGCTTTCGACGTTCCCTTGGGCGCTGACGGGCGTCGTCGACGAGCGAGGGCTTCGATACTCGACGTTCGGCTACGACGCCCAAGGACGGGCCGTGTCGACCGAGCATGCGGGTGGTGTCGATCGTTATTCAGTAACGTTCGGAACGCCGCCGCAGCTGTTGGTCACGGAGACGTGGGACCAGCCGACGAACATCACATATCGGTACTTCACTTGGACGCAGGACCCTGCGCCCGCCGTGACGTTGCCGACGGGGAGCAGCACCAGTCTGCAAACTACGTCAACAGGCGCGAGCCTGCCGGTCGTGACCTCACGAAGCCAAGCAGCAGGCAGCGGATGCGGCGCGAGCACGAGTGCTGCGACCTACGATGCCAACGGCAACGTGACGAGTGCCGACGACTTCAATGGCAACCGGACTTGCTATGCGTATGACTCGAGCCGCAACCTGGAGACGACCCGCGTCGAGGGGCTGAGCAGCACCCAGGCGTGCTCGAGCGTCATCGCGTTCGGCTCATCCCTGCCGAGTGGCGCCCGGCGGATAACGACTCAGTGGCACCCCGATTGGCGTCTGCCGATTCGGCAGACCGAGCCGAACAAGATCACGAACTGGATCTACAACGGTCAACCCGACCCGTTCAACGGCAACGCGACCGCCAGCTGTGCACCAAGCACTGCACTTCTTCCCGACGGCAAGCCGCTTGTCGTCCTGTGCAAACGGGTGGAACAGGCCACGACGAACGCCGACGGCAACCAGAGCGACCCGCCGGACAGCTCCGACCCCTACGCCAGCAGCGTCGTGCTTCATCTGCGAATGGACGGGACCAACAACGGCGTCACGTTCACGGACTCCTCCGCGAAGGCCCACGCGCCGAGCAACGTGGTCGCGACCGTCGTCACCGATACGGCGAACGCCCAGATCGGAAGCGCCTCAAGCAACTTCACCGGCGGCTATCTGTGGTACGCCGATTCGACCGACTGGAACATGGGCAGCGGCGACTTCACGATCGAGATGTGGGTGAAGTTCAACACCGCATCGGTCAACCAACGCGCGTTCTTCTTCGGCAAGAGCAGCAGCAACGGGTCCGATACGGTGGTTTCGCTCGGCAAGGGCACCGACAACAAGCTAGTGCTGTACTGGAACACGAGCGCCGGCGTCTTCAGCAGCATCGTCGATTCGACGCCGGTGGTCGCCAATACTTGGTATCAGATCTCGGTGGTTCGGTCTGGTGGGACGATGACGTTCTGGAAGAACGGCGTCGTGGTCTCGACCGGGACGGTATCGGGCGCGCTCCTGAGCAATACCTGGCACCTCGGCGTGGGGGTGTTGGGCGACTACACCTACGCGTACGGTGGGGCCTACGGCACCCGCATGATGGGCTGGCTCGACGACGTGCGCATCACCAAGGGCATTGCTCGCTACAGCAGCCTTTCGCCGCCGCCGGTGACGCCTGACTACGTCGATTCGAGTGTGCCCCTTCGCCAGGAAACCTATACCTACAACCTGAACGGCCAGGTCCTCACGCGCAAGGGACCGCGCACCGATGTCAACGAGACGACGACGTACGCCTACTACGGATCGACGACCGCCAACTACACATCGGGCGACCTCAGTCAGGTGACGAACGCGGCTGGACAGGTCACACAGTATGCCCAGTACAACCAGTCTGGCCAGCTGCTCCACTCGGTCGATGCGAACGGCATCGTCACGGACAACACGTACGACGCAAGGCAGCGCCTGACGAGCACGACCACTGGCGGGCTTCAGACCGCCTATGCGTACGACTACGCAGGCCAACTCACGCAAGTCACGCTGCCGGACACGACGACGATCGTCTTCACGTACGACGACGCGCACCGCCTGACAATGGTCACCGACCAGGCAGGTAACAGCGTCACCTATACCCTGGACAACTCGGGCAATCGCACGCAGGAGCAGATCAAGGACCCTGGAGGGGTCCTGCGCAGGACGGTGAGCCGGGTGTTCGATGCGCTGGGTCGCGTGCAGCAGGTCACCGGAGCGGCGCAGTGAAGGCGCGGGCCGCGTCGCTCGCATGGCGGCTTGCCTGTGCAGCGCTTCTTCTGTCGTTTGCTGCTGGGCAGGCACAGGCGCAGACGTCGACGACGACGGTGCTGACGTCGAGCGTGAACCCTGCTGCGGCGGGCCAGACGACGTCGCTGGTGGCGACGGTGAGCGGTTCGTCGCCTGGCGGGACGGTGACGTTCAAGGACGGGAGCGCGACGATCGGCTCTGCGACGCTGGCGTCCGGGCAGGCGACGCTGACGGTTGGATTTACCACGCCCGGGGCGCACGGCCTGACGGCGGTCTACGGGGGTGATGCGGGCAACGCGGCGAGCACCTCGAGCGTGCTGACGCAAAGCGTGAGTGCGGTCTCTCCGGGCAACGTGACGTGGCTCTACGGCTATGACGCGCAGGGCAACCGCACGGTGGTGACCGACCCCAACGGCAACGTCACCTCCAGCGCCTACGACACGCTGCAGCGCAGGGTGCGCACCGGCCAGCCTGCGCCGACGCAATCGGCCAACCCGCCCACGATCGCGATCGCCTACGACGGGCAGAGCAACGTGACGGGGGTGACCGATCCGCGCGGCCTGGTGACGAGCTACGGGGTCGACGGCATGGCCAATGTGAAGAGCCAGGCGAGCCCCGACTCGGGCACGACGAGCGCCACGTACGACGCGGCCGGCAACGTGCTGACGCGCACGGACGCGCGCGGCAAGACGACGACGTACACGTACGACGTGCTCAACCGCGTCAAGACGGTGAGCTACCCGACCGGCACGGGCACGGTCTTCGAGTACGACGGTGGCGCAAGCCCCTATGCCGGCAGCGCCGGCAACCTGACGAAGATGACGGACGAGTCGGGGGTGACGACGTTCAGCTACGACGCGCTGGGCCGCATCATCGGCCGCTCGGCAGTCGTCGGGACCAAGACCCTGGCCAACGCGTATGCGTGGGGCACTTCGGGGACGGCCACCGGCAAGCTCGTCTCGATCACCTACCCGAGCGGTGCGCGGGTGAACTACAGCTACGACGCGGCCGGCCGGGTGCAGGCGCTGACCGTGAACCCGCCCAATGCCAACGGCGTGGGCACGAACACGGGGGCGTACCTGAACCTGCTGGCGAGCATCACCTACAACGCGGACAACAAGATCGCGGGGTGGACCTGGGCGAACAACGCTCCGTACCAGCGCACCTACGACGCCTACGGACGCCTGAGCACCTTCGCGGTGGGCTACCCGCTGGGCTCGGGCAACGCCGCGGGGCTGACCCGGACGCTTGGCTACGACAGCGCAGGGCGCATCACCGGCTACACGCACAGCAACGTCTCCGGTGCGCAGGCGGCCTACGACCAGGGCTTCGCGTACGACGGGGTGGATCGCCTCGTGCAGCAGAGCACGAGCTCGCTGACCTACGGCTACGGCTACGACGCGACGGGCAACCGCACGAGCCTGGGGCAGGGCGGCAACACGTACGTGAACACGGTGGACGCGGCGAGCAACCGGCTGACGGTGGTGCAGACGCCCGGCAGCGGCGGCACGCCGGTCAACAACACCCAGACCTACACCGCTTCCGGGGCGCTCACGGGTGACGGCACGGCCGCCTACGCCTACAGCGACCGCGGGCGCATGAGCAGCTCGACGGCGGCGGGGAGCACGACCACCTACACCTACAACGGCCTGGAGCAGCGGGCGAGCAAGAGCGGCACGCTGGTGCCCACGGGGGCTGCGTACTACGCGTACGACGAGGACGGAAAGCTCATCGGCGAGTACGACGCGAACCTCTATCCGGTGGCCGAGACGGTGTACGTGGGGACGACGCCGGTGGCGGTGCTCAAGGAGACGGGGAGCGCGTCGAGCTCGACGATTGCGCTGAGCGTGGGCAACGCCTACGCGGACCAGACGGACACGGTGCGGGTGATCACGAGGAACAGCGACGAGGCGGTCATCTGGAGGTGGGATGCGAGCGAAGCCTTCGGCAACTCGCTGCCGCAAGAGGATCCCTCGGGGCTCGGTGCCTACAAGTACAACCAGCGCATGCCCGGCCAGGTGTTCGACGCCGAGGACCAGAACTTCTACAACATCAATCGGGACTACCAGGCACGCACAGGGAGATATGCGCAGAGCGATCCGATCGGGCTCGCGGGGGGAATCAATACATATTCGTATGCGGGAGGGAGTCCCCTGAGCTACACAGACTCGACTGGCTTGCAGGCAGTCCAGCTCATCCGCTTTCTGGGCCCCCTCATCGCCGGCGGCCTGGTCATTGAAATGTCGCGTCCTCGTGACATGACCCCGATCGAAGAGCGTCAGTTCGATCGGCATTGCACCGGACCGGGTGATCCTTGCATCGAGCTCAAGGCGGCGGCGCAAGAAGCGATTGCCGATGCACGATCGAAGATGAACAACATGCTGCAGGATCCAAAGAATCTTTTTGAGTTGGCGTTCGATACACCTAACCCTGCAGCTACAGGAACAGCGACAACCTGGGTGGGGCATCGCCCTGGTCTTATCGGAATGATCGAGCGCGTCAATGCCATGATTTCGCTAGGACAGAAGATGGGCTGCAACATGAGTGCGGAAATCGTCGCGTCGGCCTCTTTGTACGTTCCTAACATGCCGGCGCGCTTCCTCAAGCGTCCCTAAGTCTTTCGCAGTGAGCAACAAATGAAGATTCACCTGACCCTGGAACTCTTCGCCAGCCCGACGCTCCCCTACTGCGAAGTCTCGGGCGAGATTGACCTAGTGACTGTTCCGACCATCGGGAGTGGAATTTCGTTCTTGTTCCCGAACAACCGGGTTCTGCCGATCAATGTCGCAAGGTTCCCGGGCATTCTTAGAGTCACGGACGTGTGGTTTACTCCTCAAGGCCTGGGAAATCCGGTAACCGTCAAATTGGAAGACCTCGTGCTTGACTCCAAGGCAGATGCGTCGGCAGTCATGCAATTCATGGAACGGGGTTTTGGTCTCGCGGGAAACGTGGTCTAGCGCCTGGATGTGCGGCTAGCGCTCCGTCATCACCAAAGTCGCCTCGGTAGCTCTTCGCCGGCTGTTTGCACCGAACGACGTTGATGAGTTCCCCCACCTGGTGGCGGCATGCCTGTGCAGTGCTGCTTCTTTGGCTAGCTGCTGGTGAAGCGATTGCGCAGGTCTCGACGACGACGGTGCTGACGTCGAGCGTGAACCCTGCTGCGGCGGGCCAGACGACGTCGCTGGTGGCGACGGTGAGCGGTTCGTCGCCTGGCGGGACGGTGAC
>Ga0335069_10014804_pt1 | contig 10913 bp, 11 predicted proteins | sample Lox_Sample_11_FD_206714 | JGI IMG/M metagenome (GOLD analysis project Ga0335069, IMG submission 206714) | Soil microbial communities from Loxahatchee National Wildlife Refuge, Florida, United States - Lox_Sample_1.1 | ecosystem: Environmental > Terrestrial > Soil > Wetlands | place: USA... | reverse complement strand
TTACCAGAAACGTTGAACACGAGTTTGGACTCAACGCCATTCAGCCAGTTTCGGCCGGGGTTTATGAGGAGGCAAGAACAAGATGAGCACGCACCTTGAATCTCTGTACCAGAATCTTCTCAACGGCAAGCTGCCTCATAACCTAAGTTGGAGCGAAGCAGTGGAACTCATCGAGCACCTGGGTGAGGTCCAACCGCACGGAAACGATGAATTCTTGTTTCGCGTCGGCAGCGAGCGCGCCTTCTTCAAGCGGCCGACCACCTATGACCTCGGACTTGAGGAGGTTTCCCGACTCCGTAAGCTCTTGAAGGAAGCTGGACCAGGTTTGCAGACACAAGGTTCACAGTCAGAAGAACCGTCCCAGCCAAGTAGGATGATTGTTGTCATCGACCATCACTCTGCCCATGTCTACCAGGATCTCGGTGGAAGTCGCCCAGCTGACGAACAGAAGGTTCGCCCCTACGATCCCTTCTATTTCCATCATCATCTGATCCATCGAAAGGAAGCGCACTACCGTGGCGAGCGCGTGCCCGAAGAAAATTCGTTTTATGAAGAGATCGCGAAAGACGTTATTCCGGCGAGTGAAATCGTCATCATTGGTCACGCCACTGGAAAAAGCAGCGCCGCCGACTTCCTGAAAGAATACTTGAGGAAGCATCATCCGGAGACTTCGGAGCGCGTCATCGCTACCGAAACTGCAGATCTCTCGCCGGTGTCTGAGTCGGAGATTGAGTCTCTCGCAAAGCGCCGCATGATTCGAGCGGTCTAACGAGTTGTCTTCGTTGCGGATGTCCAGGCCCAGTTCAACCGGCCCGCCGAGGTCTCAGTTCCGATCGAGTGACCCCCATGAAATTAGCCACCAAGCCGGCGATCTCGTCGGCAGCGGTATCCAGCGCGAAATGGCCCCCGTCTACGACGTGAACCTCGGCATTGGGGATATCCTTGCGATACCGCTCCGGCTCGCCGGAATCGAAAGACAGCTCGTATTTTCCCCAGATCACGAGTAGCCGTGGTTGGATCTTGCGCATCCACTCTTGCCATTTCGAATAGGAGTCCACATTGGTTCGGTAGTCGTAGAAAAGATCGCTTTGAATCTCAGCTTGCCCCGAGCGGTTAAGAAAGTAAAACTCATCAGTCCAGAGGTCCGGATCATGACGCTCCACGTTTGGGTCGTTTCCCACATGACGCGCTCGTGCAGCCTCGAGAGACAAGAGATTTGTGCGCAGAGCGCCCTCGTTGGCCGCTCGATCAGCCCAGAAAGCCCGGCGAGTTTTCCAATTTGCACCCAAGCCCTCGTTGTGGGCGACCGCGTCCTGGATGATGAGACCCTCGACCCGGTCCGGATGTGCCAATGCCATTCGAAAGCCGACCGGTCCGCCGTAGTCCTGCATATAGAGCGTGTAGTGCGAAAGTCCTAGCGTCTCGGTAAAGTGATTCATAATTCCGGCAATGTGGTCGAAGGTGTATGCGAATTTCTTTGGATCCGGCCAGTCACTGTGTCCGAAACCGGGGTAGTCAGGCGCGATGAGGTGATAGTGGTTCGATAACCTTGCGAACAGCGGCTCAAACATCCGCGACGACGATGGAAGCCCGTGCAGCAATAGAAGCACCGGCGCATTCTTGAGACCACCCTCTCTGTAGAAGATCGAGACGCCATCAACTTGTATAGTGCGATAAAAAGTGGGGTAGTTCACTACGCAGTCCTTTCCGTCAAGGAAGCACTCCGTTCATTGACTCGGCTCGCGAGTCGGGCCGAGGCCGCAATCGTTATCGAGCGCCAATCCCGGACCTCAGATCGAGGCGGGCTATCCATGAGATCAGACTCTTCGAGCCAGTCCTCTGCCGCGAATCTCGCCTGCGCTGGACCATACGACTGCGTTACAGCGGCAATAAAAGAAGCAAACTCGCGCTCTGCCAAATGGGTTTGCTGCTCGTAAATCAAGTCCGAAAACGTGTCGCGCTCATTCATTCGCATACAGATGCTACTCTTCACGGCTGGGGAAAGAATTGCCTTTCACTTGATCTCGCGAGAACGATTTGACCGATGCAAGGTTCCTTCAATCAACCGCAGTGTGATTAGGCCAGAAGCACGGCAACGAATCTATTGGACAAACGTATCGATCAACACCAAAGGTGGGTTGCACATTTGGGGCGGAGCATGATGCATCCTTATCAAACCCTATTTCAGTTGGGGCGCGCGCCTTAGCATCCGGTGGGGCTACGCCATGAAGAATACGGCTGCCATTCCTTCACTGGTTCCAAGCTCGACAAACGCCTTCTCTGTTTGAGTCAAACAAGAAACGCATTCGCCGGATGCTTGCGTTCGTCATACTCGGAGAGCAACCACTCTTTACTATTCGGTGGGCGTTGCCCGCTTTTCCCACTGCAGATTTACGTCAAACAAACGGTATCGGTATTCAACCACAAACCAACAAAACTCCGGTAGCGTCGGTTTTATCTGATTTGCTGCCCTCTTCTTCTCCGGCATAAAGATGGTGGTGTTTTTGGCGCTGCGCACCTTGCCATCTTGCTGATTGTGATCGCCGTCAAGCGCTACACATTCACGTCCGTGGGGTGTGCGTACGCGGCGGCCTCCAGCGTGATCATATTGGCGTACTTTTGGAGAAGTCACCTGGAGAGACCCTTCAGCTAAGGCTAGCGACCCCGGGTATAATCTCTCATCGCTTGATCTTGAGCGGTATGTTCGCCACGGCCGTGATTCCGCTGTGTGCTCAACCACCGCTCTCCTGTGACAAACGCCGACATATCATCCGTGGTTTCATCGGAGGCATCATCGTCGTGGACTGGATGCAGTTTCCTCTCAGCATTTTCAGCCAGGATGGCGCACACATCCTCAGTGACCCGTTTCCGCGTTTTACCGCTTCATCCATTGCTCTTGCGGTCTGTTTTGCCTTGGCTGGTTGCCGGACTTCATCGACTGCTGCCTCGCCGACGATCACTTTCAACATGGTTCCTGCTACAGGCCAGGCGGCGCAAGGTCAAGAGGTTCCCGATCAAACTGGCACAATTGAAGGTTACGCGACCGGAGTTCGCCCCGGGGAACGCATCGTGGTGTACAGCAAAACCGACGGACGATGGGGTCTGCAGCAAACATCTGGTCAGCCGTTCACAAATATTGAGAACAACGGTCATTGGCGAACGTCAACGATTTTAGGAATCGAATATGCTGCTCTCTTGGTGGATGCCACTTACAATCCACCTGAACTGACCGAGTCCTTACCGAGCATAGCTCCCCCCGTCGCAGCGGTCGCGACTGTGCCTGGCCAGGGCCTGGCGCCGATTTTTCCAACCCCAAAGAAGTTGAACTTCAGTGGCTACGAGTGGACGACGAGCACCGGACCCATCTTCCGCGCGGGCTCAAGAAACTTTTTCGATCCTGCCAACGCCTGGGTCGACAAGAAGGGCGCACTTCATCTTCGCATCTCAGGGAACCCGGAAAAATGGAGCGCCGGGGAGGTGAAGCTTAATGCAAGCCTGGGATATGGAACGTACCGGTTCCAGGTGGAGGACACCACCCATCTCGAACCATCTGCTGTTCTGACCCTCGTAACATGGGATGGCGTTGGAACCGAAAGAGACCGCCGCGAACTCGACATTGAACTGTCTCGCTGGGGGTTCGTCGATAACACGAATGTTCACTATGTCGTCCAGCCTTATTACATTCCGGCGAACTTCGTTCGATCTCAGGTACCCGCCGGCGTTTTCACGCACTCGTTTCGCTGGGAGCCAGGGCAAGTCACGTTTTCTACAATGACCGGATCGGGCAGTGGGGCCAGGGACAAAGTCATCAACCAGCACGTCTTCACCTCGGGAGTTCCCTCCCCCGCAGGCCAAACGGTGCGTCTCTCCCTCTATGTTTTCGTTAGGGGACGGGTTCCACTGAAAAATGAAAATGAAGTTGTAATCGACAAGTTCGAGTACCTTCCTTGATCCACTCACAATCGACAATTCGATGGCTCATGTTTGTAATTGCCTTCGCATGCATCTCGGCAAATGCCCGGGCACTCGATCCCGACCGCTTGCCGTCTCAATACGTCCGCCAGCAATGGATTGTGGGAAGCACATTCCCCGGAGGCGCAATCAATGCCATCGCTCAGACAGCTGATGGATATCTCTGGATCGGAACGGATAAGGGCCTGGTGCGTTTTGACGGATTCACATTCAGCCTTGTTTCATTGAGGCCAGTGGGCTCGTCTTTCAATACTCCAATATTGCAATTGCTGACGGATCCTGACGGCCAACTGTGGATACGTCCGGAAGGGGCCGACGTTGTACGTTTAAAGAACGGCCAGTTTGAAAGCATCCGATATGGAAACCGCATGCAGACCTCGCAGATCACCGCCATGTCCAAAGACAACAACGGAAGAATTGTTGTCTCTGACATCGCCAAGGGGACTTTTCGTTTCCAGGGCGGCGAGGTCGAGCAACTGGCACAACCCGCTGTATTGTCCGGTTTGGCCTCTCCACCGATCATCTCCATGGCCCAAGGTGGGGACGGCAGGCTTTGGCTGGGTACCCTCGGAGTAGGCCTCTTCTCGTTCGCCGACGGACAAGCGACGCCGCTGGACGCGGGCTTGCCGGACAGAAAAATCAACTGCCTGCTGGTTATTAATAAGGATGAACTGTGGGTTGGTACCGACACTGGCGTGTTTCGCTGGAATGGCAATGAATTTCATCGGATCAACTTACCGCCTAATCTAGGCAGCGTTCAGGTCTTGAGCCTGCTGCGTGATCAGGATTCGAATATATGGGCGGGCACAACCCGCGGATTGCTGCGCGTCAATACCAACGGGACATCCTTTTCAGCAGAGGACGCGATTCGCGGCCACGGTGGCATTAACGCCTTGTTTGAGGATCGCGAAGGCAATCTTTGGGTCGGAGGTTCTCAGGGACTCGGCCGCGTTCGCGACAGTACTTTTCTTACCTATTCTCCTGCCATCGATTCTCGATTCGAGCGCGATGGACCTGTTGATGCTGATACGCAGGGTCGTCTCTGGTTCGCCCCAGCGCAAGGTGGGCTCTACGCGCTCAAGAATGGAAATATTCAATCTATTCCAACTGGAATCCCCACGAATGACGAAGTCTATTCCATTGACGCTGACGCGAATGACGTGTGGGTCGGCCGTCAGCACGGCGGGCTGACGCAACTGCTGCTTCACGGCCGCGCAGTGACCAGCCAGACCTATACCCAGGCCGATGGACTCGCTCAAAATAGCGTTTATGCGGTCTATCGAAGTCACGATGGCTCTGTATGGGCGGGAACGTTAAGCGGTGGTGTCAGCAAATTCAAAGACCAGCGATTCACGAATTACACGATCGCGAACGGCCTAGCTTCCAATACCATATTTTCAATTTTGGAAACTCGTCAGGGAAGAATGTGGTTTGGCACATCCGGCGGCCTGAGTTCGTTGTCCAACGGTCAGTGGAAGTCTTACACAACGCGAGATGGTTTGCCCTCTGAACGTGTGAACTGCCTCTTCGAGGATTCGTCCGGCACGTTCTGGATTGGAACGTCTGCTGGTTTGGCAGTTTCAGTCGGTGATCGTTTCGAAGTCCCGGTCACCTGGCCTCAAGGATTGCGCGACCCAGTATTGGGCCTCGCCCAAGACAAGAAAGGCTGGCTCTGGATCGCAACCTCAAATCATGTGTTGCAGGTGCGTCGTGACAAACTCGCTGCGGCCACTCTCGGAGCATCCGATGTCCGAGAGTACGGGGCTGCAGACGGTCTGCTCAGCTCCGAGGCAATCAACCGGAGCAGGTCGGTAGTCGCAGATTCTGAGGGAAAAATCTGGTTTTCCCTTGGCCGCGGGATTTCAGTAGTTGATCCGTCCCACGTCCCCGATAGTTCGCCGCCCGCCATAGCTCATGTCGCGGGTGTGCTCGCAGATGATGTTCCCATCAATGTCAGCAGCCTGGTGCAGGTTCCACCCTCGCCCAGAAGAATCGTGTTTGCTTATACAGCGCTGAGTTTGGCTTCGCCGGAGAATATTCGGTTTCGGTATCTCCTGGACGGCTTCGACCAGAATTGGAGCGCGCCTGTCGCGACACGAGAGGCGGTCTATACCAATCTAGGGCCGGGCTCTTACCGTTTTCGTGTGATAGCCAGCAACAGCAGCGGACTATGGAACGGCATGGAAAGCGCCATCGCGGTTAATGTTCTGCCGGCAGTCTGGCAGACCTGGTGGTTCCGTTCCGCGCTCGTGGTGCTCACGGTATGTGGGGCGTTATTGTTGTACCGGTTAAGGTTGCTTCAACTCAAACATCAATTCAATGTCCGCTTTGAAGAGCGAGTTGCGGAACGAACACGCATCGCCCGCGAGTTGCACGACACTCTACTTCAAAGTTTTCAGGGGATCGCATTTCAGCTTCAGGCCGCGCGTAAATTGCTGCTGCGAAAAGCTGACAATGCGACGGCCGTCCTAGATGAAGCAATTCTTGGAACTGAGGAAGCGATTCAGGAAGGACGTTCCGCGATTCGCGACCTGCGTCCGGAACCAGCTGCGCAGCGCAGTCTTTCGGAACTGCTGGATGCTGCCGGCCGTGAACTGGCAACGGCTCACGAATTGAATGGGCAAGCTCCAACCTATCGCGTCCTGGTTGAAGGAAGACCGAAGGACCTATCGCCAATGCTCCAAGACGAGGTTTATCGCATCTCTCGCGAAGTGATCCGAAATTCTTTCGCACATGCCGCTGCCAGCAACATCGAAGTGGAGATCCGTTACGATCAGGATCAGCTTCGTGTGCGCGTGCGTGACGATGGCAAGGGGATCGACCCCAAAGTACTGAAGGCCGGCGGACAACCCGGACACTTTGGCATACCCGGCATGCGCGAGCGAGCACAGCGAATCGGTGCACACCTTGTTTTTTGGAGCGAGGCGGGTGCGGGCGCGGAGGTGGAACTTACAGTTCCCGCCTCATTGGCATATCAAACCCGGCGCAGCAGTCATCGATTCCGGTTATTCCAGTGGATGGGTAGAGATGAATAACGTTCCTAAGATGATTCGAATTCTTGCGGTGGATGACCACACTCTTCTCCGCAAAGGTCTGGCGGCCGTAGTAAATGCGGAACCTGATATGAAGTTGGTGGCGGAAGCCGCCAACGGAGAAGACGGCATCGAACAGTTTCGAATCCACCGCCCGGACGTGGTCCTGATGGATCTTCAGATGCCCGGCTTGAACGGAATCGAAACGACGAGCCGCATTATGAGCGAATTTCCCGATAGTCGCATCATCGTGCTGACGACCTATCATGGCGATGTTCAAGTAATGCGCGCTCTTCGAGCCGGCGCGCGGGCCTACCTATTGAAAGGACACGATCGAGAACTTATTGAGACGATTCATGCCGTCCATCAAGGACGAAAGATAATCCCTCCAGAAATTGCCAGCGAGCTCGCTGAACATGCCACGGATGAAGCCGTGAGCGAACGCGAAATTGATGTCCTGCGACTGATTGCAGCTGGGAATTCCAACAAGCAGATCGCAGATCACCTGTTTGTCGCAGAGGCGACCATTAAGAGCCGAGTCACCAACATTCTGTCTAAACTCGGCGCTAGCGATCGAGCACATGCCGTCACCATCGCAGTTAAGCGTGGAATCATCGACTTCTGATCACCCAAAAGTATGATTTGTGTTTGGCCTTTCAGTGCTTCCCTCTCCCTTGCAAGTGCCTTAACCTCTTGAATGGAGGCGTCTTGCAGCGACTGTTTTCGACGTTCGCAAATAGCTGGCCTGGATTCGGCCTTCTGGTGCAACGGATCTTCACAGGAATCGCCTTGCTCTATAGTGGGATAGCTCAACTGGAAATTCACAGCACCGGCGTCATGGTGCCTGAAATAATCGGAGCTATTTTGGGGCTTTTCATCTTGGCGGGCTTGGGAACTCCCTTGGCGGGATCACTGGTCGTAGGCGTCGAGTTTTGGACGATTGTCGCGGGCGGAACCAATATCTGGATATCCCTCAGTCTCGCGGTCTTGGGTGGCACTTTGGCGATGATTGGACCGGGCGCATGGTCCGTAGATGCTCGGCTCTTCGGAAGAAAGCTCATTGGAAGTTGATCGTTCTAACCATTCCCACACGAACTGACTAGTGTGCTACCTGCGACCTACGTCGCTTACATAGCACCCGCAGTTGAGATCGCGAGTTTCAGTTCGCTACCAGCAATAAGAGTCCACTGGTTCTTTCTATACTAGGGGGCCATGTCATGTATTTCTGCTTATTCCACCTTTTCGGCAGACGACACCGCAGGTGTGAAAAACAATCACATCCTTTCATCCACCAAAAGTCTACCCCCTCGACCGACCTTCGCTGAGAACACAATCCAACGATCTGCCGTTGCGGCTGAGTTCAAATTGTTTAAAACTGCAACAGGTCGCCACTTACCGGGAACGAAAAAGAAAAGGAAGAGGTGGAATATGGGTTCGGCTGCAACAGTAAGAATTCACGAGGGAACCGCAAACATAGCCTCCACATTTGGTCAGACACTTTCCTTAGAACCGCACTTTAAAGCCATACCGATCGTCTTCTTTATAACTAGCGGCATCTCTGAACAAGAATCTTTGAAATCGCTGATCGCGGGCCAAGGTTGGCAGGTTGAGACGTTCGATACAGTACGAGAATTTCTGGCCCGGCCGCGACCGATTGTTCCGAGCTGCTTGATCCTTGCTCGGTCGCAACGCGATCGAAACGGTCTCGAAGAGCAAAAGCGAATCGCCCGGGAGCGCGCCGAAGTGCCGATCATAGTCATTTGTCAACATGGAGACATTCCTACATCGGTGGAAGCCATGAAGGCCGGTGCGGTTGATTTCCTCGTCAGCCCATTCGCCGATGAGATCTTGCTAACCGGAATCCGTGAAACGTTCGATCGCAGCCGCCTAGCACTGCAGCGCGAGATGGCGCTTAGTCACGTTCGGAACTGCTATCAGTTGCTGAGCGCTCGAGAACGCCAGGTAATGGCGCTGGTGGCTTCTGGCTTATTGAATAAGCAGGTCGGCGCAGAACTGGGCATCAGCGAAATCACGGTAAAAGCGCACCGCGGGCAGGTCATGCGGAAAATGAAGGCCAATTCCCTTGCCGACTTGGTGAGAATGGCTGGGAGCATCCGGTCCGCTCGTCAGACGATTCATTTGGTCTGATTGCAACTCAGCCCGGCGGAGTTTGCAATCAATTCTTGAGTACATACAACGTCGAGTCAGCGCAATCATTGGCGCAACTTATGCGAAGCTGTCGATCGACACCTCCGCCCAACAGATTGGACTCCATGCTTTCGGCTTAACGGTCACTCGTTTGCGCCAGGAAGCGGATTACATGCCAGGGAACAAATTGGCAATCGCGATGAATAACTCACAAGGTGGACGCTACGCGGTGATCGAGCTCCGATGGAAGGAAACCTTTCCTGAACTCGTGATTGCGTACTGTGACGGGGAGTCACTACGCAAACTAATTGCTGCACCGAACATGATTGGGATTGTCTTGAGTTCTGGCCAAGCGGGCGTCGCGGGCGTACAAGATGGCTCGTCGAATGGTACCGATTCCAAGAAACTTCCGGAATGGCAGACATCCGAGCGCGAAGCAGGCGACCGCGAACTTCAATCCCAGCCCTACCTCCTGCAACTCAGGGTCGGGCCTAGTGAGATCCGTCGCATAGTACTTGAGAGTATGCAGCGAGCCGTCGCGGCTGGCATTCTGATGTTCTACTCGACCAACATCCTGGGAGCTGCCATTCGGGCCCTTGTGGGCGCCTAATCCTTACCTTGACGTTGTGTCTGTTGTCCTGTCTCAATCGCGGGACACACACTGCGCCGGCGAGACGGCGCGATCGAAGCCCGAATCTTGCAGCGGAACGAAAGCAGAGAGATCCAACGGCGGCACGGCCCGTTGAATACTGAAGGTCTCGAAAACCAAAATCCTCGCCCATTCCCGGCAAACGGCGCGCGATCAGAACGGGTTTCCGGTCTCTTGAGCTTTACTTCTTGGGCCGCGACTCCGGGGGCACAAGACCTGCGAGGCGGTAGTACACAACGAGTTGGCCGTAGTGTTCACCGCTATGTTCGATGATGCCGTATGCGATGTCGAGAACGCGCGCTTTCTGGTCACCGTATACGACAGTCTGCACCAGGCCTTTTTCGCCTTTCGACTGGATAGCGGCTGCGCCGTCGGCGACCGATTTCTTCACGAATGCAACGATGTCGGCCTTCGTTTTGTACTGGTCGCGCTTCGGGTCTTCTGCTGCGGGAGGCTTCTGCCCCGTCGCAGGATTGGTGAAGTAATACATTGAACCCGCAGCGTGCAGCAACTGCTCGGCGAAGCTGCGCTGCGCGGGTGTCGGCTTGAAGTCATATTTGTCCTCGGGAAAATCTTCAGCCATCGCCGTCAGCTTGCGGCCAATGTCATTCCAGGAATCGAGCACGACTTTCAATTCCGGATCGGCAGGTTTGACGGCTGCATCTTTCTTCATCCCGTCCTGGGCATGCGCGGGAAATGCGAATGCCAGCAGGACGATAGCGAGAAACGATATTGTTTTCATTTCTTTCTCCACGATTGAGTTTCGCGAATCAAAGCTTCGCGGTGTTGCCCGAGCTGAATTGAGTATCACTTCAGGAACTCACCGATTACGGCCGCCAGCGAGGGGCTTGCAATGATGTTGTAGTGAGTCGTGCCGGGTAGAATGGCCAACTGCGCTGTTGACCTCATCGATCCGTCCAGTCCGGCGTCGCGTTGTGCGCCACCGAGAGCCTTGTAGAATTCGACGATATGCTCGGCGCGAAAGGCATCTGCATCGGCAAAGACCAACAGTGTCGGTTCCTTGATGCCCTTGACCTGCGCTGACCAGTCATATGGCGTGCTTGCCAGTTCGCCCATCTTTCTAAAGGAAGTTTCCCAGTCGGTCTTCGGGT
>Ga0335069_10014803_pt1 | contig 10913 bp, 5 predicted proteins | sample Lox_Sample_11_FD_206714 | JGI IMG/M metagenome (GOLD analysis project Ga0335069, IMG submission 206714) | Soil microbial communities from Loxahatchee National Wildlife Refuge, Florida, United States - Lox_Sample_1.1 | ecosystem: Environmental > Terrestrial > Soil > Wetlands | place: USA: Florida... | reverse complement strand
GCACAAAAGGCCGCGTGCCAACCGCTCACCCAGAAGACGCATGTCCTCCATTTCGCGAGGCGACGGCGTGCCGGGGTGGGTCTGAAGTTCCTCGAGAAGGGTCAGCTCGTCGCCGGTCGATCCGCGCGGCAGCAGGGTCAGGAGCTGATCGGCCGGCATCTGTTGCGTGACGTCCATCGCCGACATCTTGATGCGGGACAGCGGCGGTTGTGCGCATTCCGGACACGTTCCGCCGGGATGCGCCTGGACGGCGGCAGCGGGTTTCCGCACGGTCGAAAACGTGCGGGAGAAGAAGCCGTCGAGCTTGAGTCGGATGATGCCCGCTTGATCCGGGCCATGCAGGATCGCACGCTCGGCGGTGATGGCGCGGAACCTGTTGTTCGGCAGCTGCTCGTAGATGAACAGGCTACGGGTGGCGTCGGTCGAGCTTTCGCTCGCGCGCGCCGGTGCGTAGGCGACGCGGTTATTGAAGGTGTAGAACTGGCCGGTGTTGATGCCGTTGCGCAACGCGCGGAATTCGGCGTCGAAGAGGATCCGGCGCTGGGCATAGCGTGTGGCCGGATCGACGACGCCCGAAACGAACACGGACGTCAGCCCCCCGGCGACGGCGATGAGCAACACCACCGCCAGGAGCCGGTAGGGGCCGCTGCCGGCCGCGAACAGCACCAGAAGTTCGCGGTTCTCCCGCATTCGCAGCGTCGTCCAGTACACGGCGAGCAGAATGCCGATGGCGAGCGCCAGGTCGAACACCTGGGGCGTGTTGCAGAGGAATAGCAGCGTCGTGTCGTAGAGGTCGGCGTGATGCTGGAACACCGCCCGGAAAACGATCGGAAAGCGCTCCGCCAGGAATACCGCTTCCACCAGCACCATGACCATCACGACCTGGAGCGCCACGCCGCTGAGATAGCTGCGGGCGTGAAGCTGCAGCAACGGCCCGAAGGCGGCGCGCAGCCTTCCGGCGGGAGTCCGGTGCGGCACGGTAGCGGTCGGCGACTGCGTCGTCACATCCGGAACTCCTCGCCGAGATAGGTCCGCCTCACCTGGGTGTCCGCCATCAGCACGTCGGCGGTGCCGTGCGCCAGCACCCGTCCGCTTTCGATGACGTAGGAACGGTCGACGAGCCCGAGCAGGGCGCGGGCATTGTGATCGGTGATCAGCACGCCTATTCCGCGGCTCCGCAAGAGACGGATGTGGTCCGCCATTTCCTCGATCGCCTGGGGATCGACGCGCGCGAATGGCTCATCCAGCAGCGCGAAGGCCGGATTGCAGGCCAGCGTGATCGCCATTTCGCACCGCCGCCGCTGGCCGCTGGAGAGGACCGCGACCTGCCGGCGCTTCAGGTCGCCGAGGTGGAACTGCTCGATCAGCTCGGCGGCCTGTTCTTTTCGTCTGCGGGCGGAGGGTTCGCGGGCCTCCAGGACCATCGCGATGTTCTGTTCGACGGAAAGCGACCGCGGCACGAACGGGTCCTGGGGCAGGTAGGCGACGCCCAGCCGGGCGCGCTCATAGAACGGCAGTTCCGTGATGGCATGGCCGTCGAGCGCGATGCATCCCGCATCGGGCGTGATGAGGCCCGTCAGCATCCGGAAGGTCGTGGTCTTGCCCGCTCCGTTCGGGCCGAGGAGTCCGACGAGCTCCCCGCGTTCGAGATGGAGCGTCACATCCTCGATGATGCGGCGCCCTGCGAGGGATTTGACCAGATGCTCGACGGATAGCATGCCCCTCCGGACGGTGGGTGTAAGACAATTCGGACGCGCCGCGGCGGAAGCGTTCCTTCCGAAGCAGGGATGATACAGGCTGCTTCCAATCGGTGTACAGCGCGTCAATGACGGGCGGGCAGGCGACGCCCTTGGCAGCGGTCCCGCACTGCCGGGGGCGAAATGTCTCACGCTGCGGGGGCGGGGCTCCGCTACCATTCCCGGGTCCCTCGCTCTCGGATCGCCGGATATGGCTTCGTCCTCGCGCCCCAAAGTCGTGCACGTTGTCGTCGCCGGGGCGATCGGCGGCGCCGAGCACCTTCTGGTCGATCTTGCAGGCAGGCCCGAACTCAGCGGCGCCGATCATTGTCTCGCCTTGATGACCCCCAATCCTCGGCTGCGCGCCTTGTTCCGCGACGCCGGGCTTCGCGTCCGCGACCGTGGACCCGTCCACGAAAATCCTCTGGCGTATCTGTGGCGCAGCTACGGCCCCGCGGACCTCGCCTGGCTCGGCCGGGTGATCGAAGAAGAACGCGCGGACATGATCCACGCGCACACGTTCGGCTCGCACGTCCTGGCGGTCCGTGCTGGGCTGCAGCGCAAGCTGCCCGTTCTCAGGACCGAGCATGGCGTCCGCCACTACCGTGATCCGTCCTGCGCGCTGTTCCGGCACTGGGCGCTGCGTCACACGGATCGCGTGGTCGCGGTCAGCGGCTTCGTCGCCCGCACCGTCGCCGCCGTTGCTCCGCGTGCGCGGGAAAAAATCGAGGTGATCCTCAACGGCATCGACCTGTCGCGTTTCACGCCGATGCCGCCGCCCGCGCAGGGCCCGTTCACCATCGCCGCAGTTTGCCGGGTCGTACCTTTCAAGCGGTTGCATGTGGCGGTAGAGGCCTTGGCGCAGACGGAGGGAATACGGCTCGACATAGCAGGTGAGGGCTGCCAGCGCGGCCGCCTCGAACGTCTTGTGCACAGCTTGCGGCTTGAGGGGCGGGTTCGCTTCCTGGGCCACATGAGCGATCCGCGCCCGGTCGTTGCGGCCGCGCACGCGGTCGTCAATTGCACGCGCGAGGAACCGCTCGGGTTGTCGGTGATCGAGGGGGCGGCGATGCAGCGGCCTGCGATCGCATTTGCCGCTGGCGGCATTCCCGAGATCGTGGAGGACGGTCGATCCGGTTGGCTGGCCCGGGAGGATTCGTCTGACTGCCTCGCTGCAGCAATGCGAGAGGCCGCTGCCAGCCCGGAGCGCGCCGCGGCGTTCGGCGTCCGGGCGAGGACGGTCGTGGAGTCGAAATTCGGCATCGAAGACATGTGCCGGCGCTATGCCGTGGTCTATGGTGAGCTGGTCCAGGGAAGGGCGGCCCGGCCATGCTCCACGATGTAGACAGTGCGGTGCCGAAGCGGGCATTCGGGCCGGATCGGCACCTTCGCGTGCTGTTCATCAACGACACTTCCCGCAACGGCGGGCCCGGACGGACGATCCTCTACATCCTGAAATACCTCGATCCGGCGCGGGTTCATCGCACGCTGATGCTGCCGCGCGACGGAATCGTCGCGGAGCGGATCGCCAAGGCCGGCGCCGCGGACATCCTGTTTTTCGAACCCGGGCTGATCGAAAACCCGTTGGAGCCGCTCGGCCGCCAGATGGTGCGTGGCGATTTCCATGCTGCGCTGCCTCTCAAGGCGGCCCGGCTCGCCGCCAATCTGTTCCGGGCGGGCGCCGGCTTCGCGCGGCTGTTGCGGCGCGTCCGGCGCGAGCGTTACGACGCGATTTTGTGCAACGGCACATCGGCCGGCTTCTTCGGAGGCGGGCTTGCGGTCCTCACCGGCGTGCCGGCAATCTGGCACGTTCTTTATCCCTGCGTGCCGCCTGTCGTCCGTCCGCTGCATCGCTTTCTGGCGGCGAACCGGAATGTGCGGCTGATCGTGTGCGTGTCGCAGCCGACGGCTCCGCAATTCGACCATTGCCGCCGAAAGGTGCGCATGATCCAGACCGCCCTCGACATCGACGAGTTCGATCCCGGCCGCGTCACGCCCACGCTGCGCCGTGATTTCGCCATCGGCGCGGACACCGTCGTCTTCGGCAGCCACGGCCGCATCCTGCCCCACAAGGGATATGTGGAGCTGATCCGTGCGGCGCGCATCGTCATCGACCGGTTGGGCGCCGAGGACAGGGCGCGGTGCCGCTTCATCGTGCTCGGCGACACGCCGCAGGACATGAAGCGCGATCATCTGGAGGAATGCCGCGCGCTGGTGCGCGAGCTCGGCCTCGATGATTACATGCAGTTCGTCGGCTTCCGGCCGGACGTGAAGTCAGCCGTCGCCGATTTCGACGTTGCGGTCGTGCCCAGCGTCTATGAGGATCCGTTGCCACGCGCAGTGATGGAATCGATGGCCATGTCCAAGCCGGTCGCGGCCTTTGCCATGGGCGGCATCGCCGAAATGATCGAAGACGGCGTCGAAGGCCGCCTGGCGTGCGGCAGGCCGCCTGATCTCGATGGGCTGGCGAAGGCCTGCCTTGACTATTTCCACGATCCCGCGCTGCGGCTGCATCACGGCCAAGCCGCCCGGCGGCGCATCGAGCGCGATTTCGACGCTCGAAAGCACGCGCTCAAACTCCAGGAGGAGCTCTTCCGCGTGGTCGGCGAGGCGCGTGCCGCTGGATCAGCGTGCCACAATGTCGCAGACTAGGCAAAGGGCGAACGGCCCCGTCCCGAAGGCGCCGAAAAAGGTGCATGGATGCGGGCGAATTTGCCTGCCATGATGGAATGGCTAGAATCGCAAATGGGGCTAATCCCTTTTGGGGCAACAAGAAATGGTCAACGAAAAGGACATCGTCGAGATCGTCTCCAAGCAGGCCAAGGTCGAGGCCGACGCGGTGAAATCCGAAACGCGGCTCGCGGACCTCGATCTTCAGTCAATCGACATCGTCGAGCTGGTGTTCGCCATCGAGGAGAAGTTCGACATCGAGGTGCCTTACGCACCAAGTGACCAGAACGCCGCCGGCATCTCGTTCAAGACCGTCGGAGATATCATCAACGCGGTCAACGACCTTGTTGCCAAGCAGCATCCCGAAAAGGCCGGCTGAACCCCGGTTCTGTTTCTTTTCCTCAAAGCAAAGGCATAACGAGAATGAACCGTGTGGTGATAACCGGGCTGGGTGTTGTTTCTCCGCTCGGCAACTCCGTCACGGAAATGGCGGCCACGCTCAAATCGGGCCGCAGCGCGATCGGTCCGCTCACCAACATCTCCACGGAAGGCCTGCTGATCAAGATCGGTGCGGAGGTGCGCGGCTTCGATCCGGCGGCACACTTCACGGACAAGCAGCTTCCGATTCTGGACCGTTGCTCGCAATTGGCGTTGGTCGCGGCGCGCCAGGCGGTGGCGCAGAGCGGGCTTGGCTTCCGCAACGGGCTCGGCGCTCGCACTGCGACGATCCTCGGCAGCGGCGTCGGCGGCATGAACACGCTGGACGAGAGCTTCCATCGCATCTACGCAGAAGGGTCCAAGCGGGCACATCCGTTCACCGTTCCCAAGCTCATGATTTCCGCCCCGATGAGCCACATCACGATAGAGCACGGGCTGACCGGCCCGTCCTTCACCGTGGCGAGCGCATGCGCATCGGCCACTCACGCTGTGGGTGTGGCCTTCCAGATGGTCAGGTCCGGCGCCGTGGACGTGGCGGTCACTGGCGGCACGGAGGCCGTATTCACCTTCGGCGCGATCAAGGGATGGGAAGCGCTGCGGGTGATGGCGTCCGAAACCTGCCGGCCCTTCTCCAAGAGCCGCTCCGGAATGGTGCTCGGCGAGGGTGCGGCCATTTTCGTGCTTGAGAACCGGGAACGCGCCCTGGCGCGCGGCGCGGCCATTGTCGCCGAAGTTGCGGGCTGCGGGATGAGTTCGGACGCCGCCGACATCGTGCTGCCGTCCGTCGATGGCGCAATCAGCGCCATGACCGCCTGTCTGGCGGATGCCGGGCTGGCGCCGGAAGATGTCGATTACATCAACGCGCACGGCACCGGCACCGCGGCCAATGACGTGACCGAAACGAAGGCCATCCACGCCGCTTTTGGTTTGCACGCGAAGAAAGTGGCCGTCTCCTCCACCAAGTCGATGCATGGTCACGCGCTGGGTGCGGCGGGCGCCATCGAACTCGCCGCGACGGTCATCGCGATGCGCGAGGGGTTCGTTCCGCCCACGGCGAATTACGCCGAACCCGATCCGGAATGCGATCTCGACTATGTGCCGAACGAGGCTCGTCCGGCCGAAATTCGGGCAGCAATCTCGAATTCCTTCGCCTTCGGCGGACACAACGCGGTGATCGCGGTTCGCCGCTGACGCATCGCGCCATGCGCGTGACGAACGTGTTTCTCCTGTTGCATGCCGCTCTTGCCCGCAAGTGTTCGGCCGCCTCGATCATGCCTCCAACTTCCCGATCGCCGGCCGTCCGAGCGCACCGTGCCGTTATTCGCTCCGTTGCAGCGGCCTTGGGACATTCGAGTTTGCCGCGGAGGAAGACCGTCCCGATCGTCTCGCGGCACTCATCGACCACGTCGGCCTCGCGCGACGGCGGCACTTCTTTCGCGGAGCTTCCGGCGCGGTTTGCCAAGCTTCCAATCCAGCCCGTCCCTGCACTGCGATGGCCTTGAAATACAGGGAAAATAATCCGCGCGGTCGCCGCAGGTTCCGCGCATGCGATGCGGCTCTAACCTTGCCGCGACAATTTTATTCCAAAGTGCGTCACTTCTGCGGCATAACCTAATTGCACGGGGGGGCCTGGAGGCTTATCTGAGGTCGGCATTTCTCCCGCTCAGGACAGGGCAAATGGAGTTGCAGGGCTTATACGATCCGCGCCACGAACACGACGCTTGCGGCGTCGGATTCATCGCGAACATCAAAGGCTTGAAGTCGCACGAGATCATCGAGCAGGGCATCCAGATTCTGCTCAATCTCGATCATCGCGGTGCGGTCGGAGCGGACCCCCTCGTGGGCGACGGCGCCGGCGTTATGATCCAGGTCCCTGACGGCTTGTTTCGCGATTGGGCCGCAAATGCGGGCGTCACCTTGCCCGAACCCGGCCGTTATGCGGTCGCCATGTGCTTCCTGCCGCGCGATGAGGCCGCGCGCGGGATCGCCGTGGGACAGTTCGAGCGCTTCCTCAAGATCGAAGGTCAGGTGCTGCTGGGCTGGCGCGACGTGCCTACCGATCCGTCCGGCCTCGGCGAAACGGTTCTCGCAACCATGCCCGTGATCCGCCAGGCGGTGATCGGATACGGCCCCAACGTGCGCGACGAACAGCAGTTCATGCGCAAGCTGCTCGCGGCGCGCAAGCAGATCCAGAATCCGCTGGAAGCGCTCGCCCGCAAGCACAAGAACCCTGCCGTCCAGCACCTCTACATCGCCAGCCTGTCCACGCGCACGCTCATATATAAGGGCATGCTCCTCGCGCCGGATGTCGGCCGCTTCTATCTCGATCTCCAGAATCCGCTTGTCGCCAGTGCATTTGCGCTGGTGCATCAGCGCTTCTCGACCAACACCTTCCCGTCCTGGAAACTGGCGCACCCGTTCCGCTTTATCGCCCACAACGGCGAGATCAACACCCTGCGCGGCAACGTCAACTGGATGAACGCGCGCCGCCGCACGATGGAATCCGATCTTCTCGGCGCCGATCTCGACAAGATGTGGCCGCTCATTCCGCACGGCCAGTCCGACTCGGCCAGCCTCGACAACGCGCTCGAACTTCTGATCGCGGGCGGCTACCCCATTGCGCACGCGATGATGATGCTGATCCCGGAGGCGTGGGCCGGCAACAAGCAGATGGATGCCAAGCGCCGCGCTTTCTACGAATACCACGCCGCGCTGCTTGAGCCGTGGGACGGCCCGGCCGCGATCGCCTTCACCGACGGACGCCAGATCGGCGCCACGCTCGACCGCAACGGACTGAGGCCGGCGCGTTTCATAGAAACCGTGGACGATCAGCTCATCATGGCGTCGGAAGTGGGCGTGCTGCCGATCCCCGAGGAGAAGATCAAGCGCAAGTGGCGCTTGCAGCCCGGCAAGATGCTGCTCATCGACCTGGAGCAAGGCCGCATCATCGCCGACGAGGAGATCAAGAACGGGCTCGCCTCGGCCCAACCTTACGAAGAGTGGCTCAAGGCCGCGCAGTACATTCTCGAAGAATTGCCGGACGTGCCCGACGAGAACGGCAGGCCGCACGAGTCCCTGCTCGACCGCCAGCAGGCGTTCGGCTACTCGCAGGAGGACTTGAAGTTCTTTCTTGAGCCGATGGCCGTGGGCGGCGAGGACCCCGTCGGATCGATGGGCTGCGACACGCCTTTGGCCGTGCTGTCGAAGAAGCCGAAGCTGCTTTACAACTACTTCAAGCAGAACTTCGCGCAGGTGACTAACCCGCCGATCGATCCCATCCGCGAGCAGCTCGTCATGAGCCTCGTGTCGATGATCGGCCCGCGGCCGAATCTGCTGGGACACGCCGCTGGCGCGCACAAGCGCCTCGAGGTGCATCAGCCGGTTCTGTCGAACGGCGACCTTCAGAAGATCCGCGCCATCGAAGAACTGGCCGACGCCGCGTTCCGCACCGCGACCATCGACTGCACTTGGCCGGCCGCGGAAGGCGCGCGCGGCCTTGAGCTCGCTTTGCAGCGCATCTGCATGGATGCGACCGATGCAGTGCTCGCCGATTTCAACATCCTCATCCTCTCCGATCGCGCGGTTTCGGCCGAACGCATCCCGATCCCCGCCGCACTGGCGACGGCCGCGGTGCATCATCACCTCATCCGCCAAGGCCTCAGGATGCAGACCGGTCTCGTCGTGGAGACGGGCGAGGCGCGCGAAGTGCATCACTTCTGCGTGCTGGCCGGCTACGGTGCCGAGGCCGTCAATCCCTACATGGCCTTCGAAACGCTGGAGCAGATCCGCAAGGATGCGGGCATTCAGCTTTCCGCCAAGGAAGTGCGGAAGAACTACATCAAGGCCGTCGACAAGGGCATCCTGAAGGTGATGTCCAAGATGGGCATCTCCACCTATCAGTCGTACTGCGGGGCGCAGATTTTCGACGCCGTCGGCCTGTCCTCGGCCTTCGTCGAGAAGTACTTCACCGGCACCACCTCGCGCATCGAGGGCATCGGTCTGCTCGATATCGCCGAGGAATGCGTCGCGCGGCATCAATGCGCTTACGGCGACAACCCCATCTATCGCGACATGCTGGACGTCGGCGGCAACTACGCCTACCGCCTGCGCGGCGAGGAGCACGCCTGGACGCCTCATTCCATCGCCAAGCTGCAGCATGCCGTCCGCGGCAAGAACTGGGACGATTACCGCTCGTTTGCGGCGTCGATCAACGAACAGACCGAGCGGCTTCTGGCCATCCGCGGGTTGATGAAGTTCAAGCCGATGGAACGCCCCGTCTCGCTCGAAGAGGTCGAGCCTGCGGCCGAGATCGTCAAGCGTTTCGCTACCGGCGCGATGAGCTTCGGTTCGATTTCGCGCGAGGCGCACACCACGCTCGCCATCGCCATGAACCGCATCGGTGCGAAGTCCAACACCGGCGAGGGCGGTGAGGAGTCCGAACGTTTCAAGCCGCTGGCGAACGGTGATTCGGTGCGCTCCGCCATCAAGCAGGTGGCCTCCGGCCGCTTCGGTGTGACGGCGGAGTATCTCGTCAACGCCGACGACCTCCAGATCAAGATGGCTCAAGGCGCCAAGCCGGGCGAGGGCGGACAACTGCCTGGCCGCAAGGTGGACAAGGCGATTGCGCGCGTGCGCCATTCGACGCCGGGCGTCGGCTTGATTTCGCCGCCGCCGCACCACGATATCTACTCGATCGAGGACCTGGCCCAACTCATCCGCGACCTCAAGAGCGTGAACCAACAGGCGCGCATTTCGGTCAAGCTGGTGTCGGAAGTGGGCGTGGGCACGGTCGCGGCGGGCGTCGCCAAGTGCAAGGCCGACCATGTCACCATTTCCGGTTGCGACGGCGGTACCGGTGCTTCGCCGCTCACGTCGACCACGCATGCGGGCAGTCCGTGGGAAATAGGGCTTGCCGAAACCCAGCAGACGCTGGTGCTGAACGGCTTGCGCGGCCGTATCGCGGTGCAGGTCGACGGCGGCATTCGCACCGGCCGCGATGTGGCCATCGCCGCCATGCTGGGGGCAGACGAGTGCGGCTTCGCCACCGCCCCGTTGATCGCCGCCGGCTGCCTGATGATGCGCAAATGCCACCTCAACACCTGCCCGGTGGGCATCGCCACGCAGAATCCCGTCCTGCGCAAGCGCTTCGCCGGTACGCCCGAGCATGTCATCAACTACTTTTTCTTCGTGGCCGAGGAACTGCGCGGAATCATGGCCGCGCTCGGCTTCCGCACTGTGCGCGAGATGATCGGCCGTTCCGATTGCCTCGACATCACCGATGCGGTTCGCCACTGGAAGACGCAAGGCATCGATCTCTCCCGCGTGCTCTACCAGGCCAAGCCCAAGCCGGGTGTGGCGATCCACAACTGCGAACCGCAGACGCACGACCTCACCAATGCGCTCGACCATGATCTCATCGCAAACACGAAGGCCGCTATCGAATCGAAGAAGCCCGTCCGCCTGGAGCGGACCATCCGCAACGTCGATCGCACCGTGGGCGCCATGCTGTCGGGCGAGATTGCCGGGAAATACGGCCATGCGGGCCTTCCGGAAGACACCATTTCGGTGCGCTACACCGGAACCGCGGGCCAGAGCTTCGGCGCGTTCCTCGCGCGCGGCGTCACGCTCGAGCTGATCGGCGACGCCAACGATTATCTCGGCAAGGGTCTGTCGGGCGGGCGCGTCGTCGTGCGTCAGCCTGCGGGAACCGGCCGCGAGCCGACCGAGAATATCATCGTCGGCAACACGGTGCTCTACGGCGCCATCGCGGGCGAGGCCTACATCGAAGGCGTCGCGGGCGAGCGCTTTGCGGTGCGCAATTCGGGCGCGGTGGCGGTGGTGGAAGGCACCGGCGACCATGGCTGCGAATACATGACCGGCGGTGTGGTGGCGGTGCTGGGGCGCACCGGGCGCAACTTCGCTGCCGGCATGTCGGGCGGCATCGCCTACGTCTACGATCCCGACGGCGAGTTCGAAAAGCTCTGCAACCGCGACATGGTCGATGTCGAGAAGATCGGTCCGGCTGCGGCGGAGAGCCAGGACGAGACGATGCCTCGCCAGAAGTCGGTC
>Ga0335069_10014799_pt1 | contig 10914 bp, 6 predicted proteins | sample Lox_Sample_11_FD_206714 | JGI IMG/M metagenome (GOLD analysis project Ga0335069, IMG submission 206714) | Soil microbial communities from Loxahatchee National Wildlife Refuge, Florida, United States - Lox_Sample_1.1 | ecosystem: Environmental > Terrestrial > Soil > Wetlands | place: USA: Florida... | reverse complement strand
GAGACAAAGGTGAGAATTGACCCGAGGACATTCCAACTGCGTTGTCCCATGTTACACGATTGGGCGTAAATTGCAAGTAGAGTTACGTGTGGCTGCTGTTACGTATTACTGACATATATCAGTGCGGGGCGGAAAGGGGGCAGCCAGCTCAATAGACGCAAAATAGCACCAGGTCGTTGCTCCTTACCATTACTTTTTTAGCACATTACCATTACGCATCGTCAGGTCGAGCTAGTATTTTCTTAGGTCAAAATTGGTACTTGCTCTACATCTTCCGCCCTTCTCGCATGAGTCATTTTTGGTTCGCTCTCACCGGTAGTTTTTTGAACCTATCGTGCACGTAACTCTTCGCGACATACTCCACTATGCAGGGAGTGTGGCAATGGAACGACAAATCCGAGTCTTGGTGGCGATCCGGCCGCGACTGATGCGGGAACTGATTCTCAACACGTTTTCAGAGCAACCCGATATCGAGATTGTCGGGGAACTCGGCGACGATGGCGACGTGCAATCGGCGGTTGACGAAACGCAACCCGATTTTCTGGTCTTGTCGCAAGACGACACAAAGCACCGCCCCTCTATTTGCGATGCCGTGCTTTATAGACATCCGGAGCTCCGCATCATCGCCGTTGCTCCCGACAAAAACTATTCGGTTCACTACTGGGCGTCACTTGATATTCACTCGGTCGACGTCGAGGCCTCGGAGGAGGGAATTCTCGAGGTACTGCGCAAGTGAACGCAGGGCAGGGAGTTCTAACCATGGCTTTCACTTTTCAGAATTCTCGGATGAGCATTTATCGCCATTTCGCATTCTTGTCTGTATTGCTGTTGGCACTGACTGTTTTGACTACAGCGCAACAGGCTCCTCGCCGCTCCGACCCACAGGATGGCAACCCCAGCCAGCGGGTCGCTGTCCAGTCCGATCTGGCTCGCGAAAATATGGATCGCGTCGCGGCTTCGTCCGCTGACATCAAAGCCGTGCTGATTACGCAGTCGGGGCTCATGGTCGAGTTGAAGCGCTGGATCGCCAAGGAAGCAAGCGACAACGGCCAACTTGTTGACGATGCTGAGCTAACCGACGCTGCCGTGTATGACCGCTTGACCGCGGACGTGCGGTTCCGCTCCGTCGCCACTCGGCTGTTGCAACGATACGGTTACTTGCTCCCAGACGTTAATCCCGACTCTTCCATGGGGAAGCAGGAGGAGGTCCTGCTGAAGGAGCGCGCTCGCCACATTGTGCAGATCGAGGCGCAAGAAGACGCGGAAGCGATTAAACCTCCGAAACAAACTATAAGCGAAGCAAAGACCGTTCCTTGTGACTGGAATGCAGACGGTGATTGTGTCCAGGTGCCTCCGGCAACTCAAGGGAGAGGTGCTTCTGTTCCGTCTGAGGCTACGCCGCAGCGCGAGTTCATTCCCGGCAATCCCAATGACAATCGGCCACCGGCGACACCATCGCAGCGCATGCTTCAGGCCGAAGCCAATTCGTTCGGTTCTTCGGCAGGCGAATCAACCGATCGTGGAAGCAACTTCCAGAGTGTTTCGAGTCCGATGCGGTCGCCGGGCGACTTAAGTGTCCCTGGCAACACACCGATATCGCCTTCCGCGCCTTATCTCGCAGGGCGCGCTGGAGGTGCTGCATCTCAGGCCGCGGCTGGGAATGACGGTTCTCTCGACGAATCTAATATCAACGAGAATTCCCGCGCCGATTCTGCCACATCCTCGAAAGCAGTTGTTTACCGCCAGCCGCGACTCGCTGCCCGGGACCGGGATTCATCCGCCATGGTGCATCAACCCAACCCCTACGCGGATATCCCTTCGTTATATGACCTGTACGTGCAGGCGCCTTCGCGTGATGTTCCCCCGCAACGCTTCGGCACGCAGGTGTTTCGCGATGGGTTGCGGGATCCGCGAAGCATTCCGATGGATCTACCCGTCGGACCCGATTACGTGGTTGGTCCCGGCGATAGCCTCACAATCGACCTTTGGGGCGGAGTGTCAACTAAGTTGGTCCGCGTTGTAGACCGCCAGGGCCGGGTCACGCTTCCTGAGGCCGGTCCATTGTTGGTCAGCGGCCATTCCCTCGGCGAAGTTCAACAAGCGGTCCAGCGAGCGGTCGGCACACAATTTCGTGACACCAATGCGGACGTTTCCGTGTCGCGGCTCCGGACCATTCGTGTCTACGTCGTTGGTGAGGTCGAAGAACCTGGCGCGTACGACATCAGTTCACTGTCCACCGCCCTCAACGCGCTCGTCGCCGCCGGTGGCGTGACAGCAAAAGGCTCCTTGCGTTCGTTGAAGCATATGCGCGGGCGCCAACAGCTCGAAGAGATCGACGCGTACGACCTGCTACTTCACGGCGTTTCGCCCGACGCGCAAAAACTCGAAAACGGAGATTCTCTCGTTATCCCGCCCGTCAATGCGCAGGTGACCGTTACGGGAATGGTACGTCGTCCGGCGGTCTATGAGCTGAATGGCGAAAAATCCGTTGCCGATGTGCTTGAACTCGCCGGGGGTGTTCTGCCTGCGGCGGCACTGCGTCACGTCGAAGTCCAGCGCCTTGAGGCACACGAGAAGCGCACCATGCTGAGTCTCGATTTGTCACCCGAAGACAAATCGAGTCAGGAGATTGCCTCCTTCCGTGTCCAGGATGGCGACATCATCCATATTTTCCCGATCGCCCCTTACAACCAGAGCACGATTTACTTGCAAGGGCACGTTTTGCGCCCCGGGCGCTATTCCTATCGCGACGGAATGAAGTTCACCGATCTTGTCGCGAGCTACGGCGACATACTTCCAGAGCCAGCTGCGCACTATGCCGAGATCGTGCGCCTCAATCCGCCTGATTTTCATCCGGTGATCGTGAGTTTTGACCTCTCCGCCGCGATGAAAGATCCCGCATCGGCTCCTCCGCTTCAACCATTGGACACTGTGCGTGTTTTCAGCCGGTTCGATTTCGAGCCAGCTCCGACCGTGTCCGTCAGCGGAGAAGTCCGCGCACCGGGCACTTATCGAACCTCGGGCCAGGCGACTCTGCGCGACGCGGTGTTTCTTGCCGGAGGTCTGACGCCCGACGCGGCGCTGAACACGGCGCAGGTTTTCCGCTTTAACCCGGATGGGAGTTCGGAAATCTTCAGCGTCAAGCTGGGCGATGCGTTAAACGGCACTCCCGCCGACAACATCCTGTTACAGCCCCGGGATCGACTCCTGATCCATAAAAACACATCGCGGGTTCAATCGGCGTTTGTCGAAATTACCGGCGAAGTTGCGAAGCCGGGCCGCTACCCCTACACCGAAAACATGCACGCCGAAGATTTGATTCGCGTTGGGGGCGGATTGAAGCGTAGCGCGGATATGACGAAGGCCGACCTGACCAGTTATTCTGCGGCGGGTGCCCCCGGCACTCACGTGGACATTTCCCTTGCTTCCCTAACGAACGGCAATCCCACCGAGGACATTCCTCTGAGGCCAGGAGACGTCCTGTCGATCCGCGAGAAGACCGGGTGGAAGGACATCGGAGCTTCGGTCAAGGTGAGCGGCGAAGTGATGCACGCGGGCACCTTCGGTATTGAACCCGGAGAGCGTTTGAGTTCCGTTCTCGAGCGCGCCGGTGGCTACACTCCTCGAGCCTACCCCTACGGCGCGATCCTCATGCGCCGCGAAGTTCGCGAAGCGGAAGATCGTTCTCGCGAAGACCTCGTGAAGCGCGTAAAAGCGCAGGAGAACATCATTCGTGCTTTGCCCGATGGCGATGAACAGCAGAAGAACTCAAAGATGACGGCCCTCGCGCAGATCAAAACCACCTTGCAGCAGCTTCAAGAGAATCCACCGGTCGGGCGAGTGGTGATTCACATCAAGGACTCGATTGACAAGTGGAAGAACACTGCTGCAGACGTATCAATGACTGATGGTGACGTACTCCTGATTCCGAAAAGACCCGGTTACGTCATGGTCAACGGCCAGGTCTTCCATCCAACTGCCGTGAGCTACCGTTCGGGCAAGAGCGCCAACTGGTATCTCTCGCAGGCGGGCGGGATGACCCCAGTAGCGGACAAGAAAGGGGCGTACGTTCTTCGCGCCGACGGCAGCATCGTTTCCAACCAGCACAACCCGATTCTGTGGTCCGGAAGTCCTCTGGACACGGCTCTCCGACCAGGCGACGCGGTTGTCGTTCCAGAAAAGGCACTGAAGGTCGGTGGGACGAATTGGGCGGTCATTATGCAGGCGGCCTCAGTAGCGGCGTCTGCGGCGGTTGCTGTCGCGTATTTCCACCCGTGACATGGAGATGCCCAACGCGATGCGTTCTGCTGATCTTGTTGTGGTTTTGTGCAGTAAGCAACGTGGCGGGGCAGGAATCACAGTTTAGCTTGCCGACGCCCAAGGAACCGGAGAGTAGCTCGAAGACGACGGAGATGAAAACGGCTCCAAACTCGACTTGGTCGGTACAGGACCGCAAAGAGAGCCAAATCAAAAGGCTCGCGAGTGAGTTTGTGTCCGACCAGAAAGACATTTGGACCTCCCCATCGAATCTCCGTCTCTCGGACACGATTTGGCTTGTCCCTGTCAGCGGAATTACTGCTGGGCTTTTTGTGACCGACGCATCTTACAGTCACACTTTGACTCGCAATCCGTCGACAATCTCGCGGAACAACAATCTTTCGAACGCGGGAGTCGCCGCCTTGATCGGTGGTGCCGGATCGATGTGGCTCCTTAGCTACAAAACCCACAACGAGCATTGGCGCGAAACCGGTCTCTTGGCTGGTCAGGCTGCCATCAACAGCCTGGTCACTATCGAAGCCATGAAGTATTCCTTTGGCCGGCAACGTCCCAACCAGGGAAATGGTGAAGGCAACTTCTTTAGTAGCGGCACCTCTTTTCCGAGCGAGCACGCGGCCGCAGCCTTCGCGGTAGCCGGCGTCATAGCTCACGAGTACCCCGGCCCCCTAACGAAGATCCTGGCGTACGGCGCTGCCACCGCCGTCATGTATGGGCGCGTTCACAGCTTGAATCACTTCAGGTCCGACGTTTTCGTCGGCTCCTTAATAGGAAATCTCGCCGCGGCGCAAGTCTACAAGAAGCGCCACAACCCCGAACTAGGTGGAGACACTTGGGAAACCATGAGCGACATTAGTCGCGAAGCCGCTCATGGTTCTTCACGCTCCAACCTTGGCTCCCCTTACGTTCCATTGGACAGTTGGGTCTATCCGATTTTCAATCGGCTCATTGCCCTTGGGTACATCCGCACGGCGATTCAAGGCACGCAGCCTTGGACTCGTTTGGAGTGCGTGCGGCTACTGAATGAAGCCGAGGATCGTCAGACAACTTCCTCGAAAGACGATCCCCAGGTCAGTGCTTTCGTGAATGCACTCTCAGGTGAATTTGCGCGTGATATGGAGCTTGGTGCTGGACTCCGCAATGAATATGTGACTCTCGATTCGATTTATGCCCGCGCAAGCGGTATCTCAGGCCAGCCCCTGACAGATGGCTACTTCTTTGGCCAAACCATCAGTAACGACTACGGTCGGCCTTATCAGCAAGGCTTCAATTCGATTCTGGGCTTTAGCGGCTGGGCTACGGAAGGCCCGCTTGTTGCGTATGTGCAAGCTGAGTACCAACACGCCCCATCGGCTCCTCCCCTTCCCGAGTCTGCTCGGGAATACATGCCGACTGTTGTCAATTTGCCTGGCATTCCGCCGCCCACGCCGTTCGCTGAAGTCAACAAGATGCAATTCATCGATGCCTACTTCGGTTTAAACATAGAAAATTGGCAGTTCACTTACGGCAAACAGAGCCTGTGGTGGGGATTCAATGAAGGTGGTCCGCTGCTGTTTAGCGACAATGCCTCACCGGCGAATATGTTCCGGATTAATCGAGTCACTCCATTCACGCTTCCGTGGGTCTTCAACCTTCTGGGTCCGATGAAACTAGAATTCATTATTGGGCAACTCTCTCAGCATGATTTTGTGTACCAAACGAATACCGGATTTGTCGGTCAGTGGGGGCAGGGAGTGGCCCGCCAACCCTTCATTCAAGGTCAGAAGTTTAGCTTCAAACCAACCGAAGATTTTGAGTTTAGCGTCTATTTCAACGTGATGTTCTCGGGCGGACCAACTCCACTCACGCCCTATTACTTCTTTCATAGTTATTCCTTAGGGAACACCTATTACCAGGGAGCACTCAATGACCCCGGCGACCGCCGCTCCGGAGTGAATTGGAGTTATCGCATACCTGGCTGGCGCTCGTTGAGTTTTTACGGCGACGCTTTCACGGAAGATGAGTTTTCTCCGCTCGCATATCCTCGCAAGTCGGCCTATCAAGCCGGCTTGTACTTCGCACGGATTCCAGGGATATCGCGGATGGACCTGCGGCTAGAGGGGGGATCCACGGTCCCCCCGGGCTTTCCGGATTGCAACGGCTGCTTTTACATCAACGCTCGTTATCCCGATGGGTATACGAATTCGGGGAACCTGATGGGCAGCACGCTAGGCCGCGGCTCGCAGGGGGAACGAGCCTACACGACATACTGGTTCAATCCTCGCAATAAGCTCCAGTTTTACTTCAACCATCAAAAGCTTCATTCCATGAATTCCAGCCGCGTCCAAACCTCAGTGTCGGAGGGATGTTGCAATACGAAAAATGGAGCATTCCGGTCCTAAATCCGACGGTTCAGTCGAATTGGACCACAAGCGTAGGGCTTACCTACTGGCCGAAAAAGTGGGTTTCTACACCGGGTTGGTAGGAAAAAAGGGGCGTTTTGGGTACTGCAGAGAGCGGTAATTGCCGGGTGTTTGGAGAGGTAAATTGGCGCAGATGGGACAAAAGACGCAGTTGGAAGATGCCGCGACAACGACAGCGGACACGCCAATCCTGCGTGAAGAACCCGAATCCTCACTCCGCGACAGTCTCATCGGTTGGCTTCGGCTGCTCTGGGATGAGCGCCGAATCGTCTTCAGGGCAGGAGCCGCCGGCCTGCTGGCCTTTGCGATCCCCAAGCGGTTCGAATCCACTGCCCAACTCATGCCCCCTGATAGCCAATCCAGCTCCACCATGGCGGTGATGGCGGCGCTCTCCGCGAAGTCTGGCGGCCTTGGCACAATCGCCAGTGATCTGCTGGGCGTCAAGAGTTCGGGCGCGTTGTTTATTGGCATCTTGCGCAGTCGCACTGTCCAGGACCGCCTCATCGAACGGTTCGGCCTGAGGAAGGTCTACTCTGTCCGGCTTGACCAAACCGCTCGCCGCGAACTGGCCGAGAACACGGCAATCTACGAGGATCGCAAGAGCGGCATCCTGACCATCACTGTTAGCGACCGAGATCCCAAACGCGCCGCCGCGATGGCGCAGGCCTATATCGACGAGCTTGATCGCTTGGTCGCGAAGCTTTCGACGTCTTCCGCTCGCCGCGAGCGAGAATTCCTCGAAGAACGCTTGAAGACTGTTCAATCCGATCTCGAAACTGCCGAACAGAACTTCAGTCAGTTTGCCAGCAAGAATAGTGCTATCGACATCAAAGAGCAGGGCAGGGCCATGGTTGACGCTGCCGCCACTCTTGAAGGACAACTTATCGCCGCAAAATCCAGGCTGGAGGGGCTGAAGCAAATCTATATGGATGAAAACGCCCGGGTCCGCTCTGCGCAGGCCGAGGTCTCCGAGTTGCAGCGGCAACTCAACCGCCTCGGTGGCAAGAATGAAGGCAGTTCGTTATCAACCGAGTCCCAGGGTGATCCGCTCTATCCCTCCATTCGCAAATTGCCCTTGCTTGGCGTTAGGTTCGCTGATCTCTATCGCCAGACCAAAGTTCAGGAAGCCGTCTTCGAAACGCTCCGGCAGCAATATGAATTCGCAAAAGTTCAAGAAGTAAAGGAAACGCCCAGCGTAAAAGTTCTGGATGAGCCTCGCGTGCCCGAAAGGAAGTCGTTTCCCCCGCGGCTCCTAATCATGATGCTCTGCACGATGCTGGCGCTGATGGGCGCCGCGATCTTTCTCGTCGGCCGCGCGAACTGGGCTCAGGTCGACCAGGCTAACCCAGCCAAAGTTCTCGCCCTTGAAGTTTTTCAAACGGTGAATGCGAAGATGCCGTGGGCACCGCCGAATGGCTCACGAGTGCAGGCGGCCGCACATCGCGTTTGGATAAGGTTTGCTGATCGCAATGGTTCGGCCGCTGACACCGAAGATCAGCTGAAGTAGCTGTAACTTGTTGTAGTTGCATTCGTTATTCCTATTCAGTCCATGTGGCTGACGGGGCGAAGCTGTAGGCGGAGCTTAAGATGGGCCTCTCGGACAATTTGAGAACCTCAACGATGCAGCCCTCCGGTCTGGCGGCAGAGCTGCCATCGAGCTTTGTTGAGCCTCATTGGTACGCCGTTTATACCCGTGCGAACCACGAGAAACGTGTTGCTGCGGAAATTGAGGCGCGTGGTGCAGAACATTTTCTTCCGGTTTATCAGTCGGTTCGCCGCTGGAAAGACCGCCGTGTCACTCTCGATTTGCCGCTTTTTCCTGGATACGTTTTTGTGCGCCTCCCGTTGTGCGACAAGTTGCTCATCTTGCAGGTTCCGAGCGTTGTCCATTTCGTCAGCTTCAACGGCCTGCCAGCAGCCCTTCCCGATGACGAGATGAGGGCATTGCGCTCAGGGCTGAGCCATGGCCTGCGCGCCGAGCCCCATCCATTTCTAACTGTCGGGCGTCGGGTACGTATCACGGGCGGCCCCTTCGCCGGCCTCGAAGGCATCCTAAAACGCAGAAAAACTGGCTCGCGCGTCGTCGTTTCGATGAACCTCATCCAGCGTTCCATCGCCGTCGATGTCGACATCGCCGACATTGCACCAAGGGCCTAACGCAACCTAGTCACTATTTCCGTGAACGACATACCCAAGCGTCATAACAGCCATCTCACCAGCGGCCGTCTACTGGCGAAGAACACGGTATGGAATCTCATTGGGTTTGCCACTCCGCTGCTGGTCGCCGTGTTTTGCATACCCGTGCTCATTCGAGATTTGGGCAAGGGCAGCTTTGGCGTGCTGACATTGGCCTGGGCGCTGATCGGCTATGCCAGCTTGTTCGATCTCGGACTGGGGCGCGCTCTGACGCAACTTGTAGCGCGAAAATTAGGCGCGGGAGAAGAGCGCGAGATTCCATCCTTGGTCTGGACCTCCCTGCTTCTCATGTTGCTGTTCGGATTTCTCGGCACTGCGGTTATTTATGCCATCTCACCTTGGCTGGTTCATCGTGGGCTGAATGTCCCGGTTGAACTGCAGACAGAGACACAGACATCCTTTCGCTGGCTGGGGCTTTCTATTCCGTTTGTCATCACTACTACCGGCCTGCGCGGGCTGCTGGAAGCTCATCAGCGTTTCGGGTTGATCAATGCTCTGCGTGTTCCGATGGGAATGTTGACGTTCGTGGGACCGCTTTTCGTTCTGCCGTTCTCGAAGAGTTTGGTTCCCATTGTTGGAGTACTCGTCGCGGCTCGCGTCGTGGCTTGGGGAGGACATTTATTTCTCTGTTTTCGCGTAGCACCAGAACTACGACACTCTGTCGTATGGCAGCGTACTTCTGTAGCTCCCCTTCTGCGATTTGGGGGCTGGATGACTGTAAGCAATGTTATCGGGCCACTGATGGTCATGGTTGACCGCTTCGCAATCGGTGCATTTAGTTCCATGACAGCTGTCGCTTATTACGTCACACCCTTTGAAGTGGTCACGAAGCTTTGGGTCGTCTCGACCGCTATCACTGGAGTCATGTTCCCCGCGTTTAGTTTGTCATCTGGTTTCAGTACCGAACGCACTTCTCTTCTCTACAAGCGCGCAATGAAATTTACCTTGGCGGTCTTGGCTCCGGGCGCCGGAGTCCTCTTCGTAGGTGCGAAATGGGGCCTTACGATTTGGCTGGGTTCGAGCTTTGCAGCGAACAGCTATGAGGCCGCGCGGATTCTGACTGTAGGTGCCTTTATTCTGGGGATGGAAGCTCTGCCATTCGCATTAATACAAGGTTATGGAAGACCAGATCTTCCTGCAAAGATCAATCTGTTCGAATTTCCAGTTTACGCGATATGCCTGTATTGGGCTGTTGGTCATTTCGGTGCACTAGGAGCTGCGATAGTTTGGACCATCCGAGCTGCTTTAGACGCCTCAGTGCTAATGTGGCTCGCCCACCGACTTCAACGAGTGTCACGCACTGGAGAATTAGGCATTCTTGCCAGCGAGAAAGCAGGGTCTGAGACCGTCTGTGTCTGAGCTGGCTCAAAGTCAACAAATGTTCCACAAACTCGCAGCTGAGTCGTCCCCCACCGACTCATATCCAGACTCAGAGCGAACAGGCGAGAGCTCTTGCCAACGCTTCCTTTTGTCCCCAAAGGCAATTTGCGCATTGATTGTGACTTACAACCCCGACGATTCATTCGTGGCTCGTTTTCAGCATCTTGCGACCCAGGTCGGAAACGTGATTGTTGTAGACAATCACTCGGCTGACGCAGCGGTCTGCATGCTTACAGAAGCGATAGCGACGCTGAATCTAACGTTGATCGCGAATTCGGAAAATCTGGGGATCGCATCGGCGCTGAATATCGGTTTGGAGCGCGCGACTGCCGCCGGCTTCGAATGGGTCCTGCTCCTTGATCAAGACACCCTACCCGCCCTGGACATGGTTGAAATTCTGAGGGAAGCATATGATCAGTTTCCCGACAAACACAGGTTGGCGGTTATAGGTTCAAACTTCAAGAATCCCCGGACGGGTCAGACGCGCTATAGCCCCGAGGTCACCGATGGATGTTGTTGGAGAGAGATGGAAGCTGTCATCACTTCCGGAAGCCTTGTGTCGATTTGTGCCTTTCAGGAAATTGGGGCCTATCGATCTGAGTATTTTATAGATTGCGTAGATTTCGAATATTGCTTGAGGGCTCGATCGAAAGGCTTCAAA
>Ga0335069_10014798_pt1 | contig 10915 bp, 7 predicted proteins | sample Lox_Sample_11_FD_206714 | JGI IMG/M metagenome (GOLD analysis project Ga0335069, IMG submission 206714) | Soil microbial communities from Loxahatchee National Wildlife Refuge, Florida, United States - Lox_Sample_1.1 | ecosystem: Environmental > Terrestrial > Soil > Wetlands | place: USA: Florida... | reverse complement strand
ACGAGCTGCAGATTCCGCTGATGGTGACGGAAAACAATTCGAATTATGGAACGGCGTTCTGCATTTCCATCGAGGCGCGCAGGAATGTCTCAACCGGTATTTCTGCCGCCGACCGGGCGACAACCATACTGACGGCTATCGGTCAGACCACCAGGCCCCAGGACCTGGCGCGTCCCGGCCACGTGTTTCCTCTCCGAGCCCGCAGAGGAGGAGTGCTGATGCGAGCCGGGCAGACCGAAGCCTCTGTGGACCTGGCACGGATTGCTGGGCTCTATCCGGCCGGAGTGATCTGTGAAGTCATGAATGACGATGGAACTATGGCACGGGTGCCGGAGCTGCAGGAGTTTGCACAGCGGCATCAGTTGAAAATGATCACTGTGGCCGACCTGATCAAACACCGCCTGCGCACCGAGTCGTTCGTGCAACAGGTAGCGGAGGCTGAACTGCCTACCCAATTCGGGACCTTCCGAATGATAGTCTTCAGCTGCGAAATTGACGGCGACACCCACGTAGCCTTGGTTTACGGGAAGATCGATCCGGAGAAACCCGTTCTGGTTCGAGTCCACTCACACTGCCTGACGGGCGACGTCTTTGGCTCGTCGCAGTGCCATTGCCGGGCTCAATTGGAGAAGTCCCTTGAGATGATTGCCCAGGAAGGGACCGGAGTCGTGCTTTACATGCACCAGCCGGGCCGCGGCTTCGAGTTGCAGAAGGGTGAGAACCGCATCACCTATCATGGCATGGCGCACGTCGATGAAGAGGCCTATAGCATGAAGCGGGCCAAGCGCGATTATGGCACTGGCGCTCAGATCTTGTCTAAACTCAATCTCAAACGAATCCGCATACTCACCAACCATCCCCGAAAGCTTATTGGCCTGGTCGGATATGGCCTCACCGTGGTGGAGCAAGTACCCATCCGAATCTCCTGATGCCCTGGAAATCCGGTTGACATTCCGGACCGATGCCGTCAGAATGTGGTGTTTCCAATCTATCGATCTGCACACACCTCTTACTTAATTAGAGGAGAAACAGGCCAGAGAAAGCCATGGTGAACCTGCCTCGGTTGAATAGTCGCTACGAGATTCGAGATGTTCTTGGGCAAGGGGGAATGGGGATTGTCTACAAAGCTTACGACTCGGTGATTCGGAGAGAGGTGGCTCTTAAGACTCTTCGGGACGCCCCTGATCCTGCGGCTCTTGAGACTTTTCAGAAGGAATGTGGAGTGTTGGCCTCCATGGCCCACCCCAATACAGTCGAGATTTTCGACTTGGGGGAGTTTGAAGAAAACGGGGCTCACAAACCCTATTTCGTCATGCCGCTGCTCCCCGGTAAGACCCTGGAGGACTTGATTCGAATGGCCAGCCAGCGGTTGACCGTGGATCGGGTGGTGGAGATTATCTCCCAGACATGCCGGGGACTGCAGGCCGCTCATGAGCGCGGGCTGATCCACCGAGACCTTAAGCCCAGCAACATTTTTGTTCTAGACGATGATTCGGTGAAGATCATCGACTTCGGGGTCGCGCACATTTGCGACAGCCGCACGACGATGGGTTTGAAGGGAACCCTGGCCTACATGTCGCCTGAGCAAATCGAGATGAAACCACTCTCGCCCTTGTCCGACCTCTTCTCCTTGGCAGTCGTGGCATACGAAACATTGACACTCCGCCGTCCATTTCAAGGCAAGACCCAAAGTGAAATGGTGGAGGCCATCCTGCATCAAATCCCGCCACCGGTGTCGGAATTCAACCCTGCAGTCAGTTCTTTACTCAGCCGGGTCATCCACAAGGCTTTGGCCAAGCAACCATTTCACCGGTTCGCCTCCGCCAGAGAATTTGCGGAGACCGTACAAAAGGCGCTTCGCAATGAAAGGCTCGAGGTATTTGATCCCAGCCGGATTCAGCCCCGCGTTCAACGTGCCGCCCGAGCATATGAGCAGGAGGATTACCAGTTTGCAGCCGAGATCCTGTCGGAACTGCAGGCAGAGGGACACCTCGATCCTGCCATCACGACGCTTCATCGTCAAATCAATCAAAGAGTCCGACAGAAAACCATTCAACAACTCCTGCAGAGTGCCCGCACTCGCATTGAGGAGCAAGAGTATCCCCTCGCCCTGCAGAAACTTCACGAGGTCCTCCAACTTGAGCCCAATCACTCTGAGGCGATAAATCTGAGAGATCAGTTAGAAACGCGACGTACCGAGGAAAAACTGGAGGACTGGTTGCGGTTGGCCCGCCGGCATCTTAGCAGTTGTGCTTTCGGGCATGCCCGCGAAGCGCTGCGTAATGTTCTGCAACTAAGGCCCAACGAATCTCGGGCCCTGCAGATGCTGGCAGAGCTTACACGCAAGGAACAGGAATTCTCAAAAGTCCGACAACAAAAGCAAGAGCTTTACCAGTCTGCAGTTAGGATCTGGGAGAACGGCGATGTCAGTGCGGCCTTAGGGAAGCTGGAAAGCTTGCTGGAATTGGATCGCCGGAATCCTGATCCCCCTTCTTCGGAAAGTGGAACACTTCACCAGAATTTCTACAACCAGGTCCGGTCCGAGCACGACGCCATCAAGAATGCATATGCTGAGGCCCGCCAACATCTGACTGAGCGAAATTTCGCAGCCGCCTTGGCAGGTTGTGAGGAGTATCTCAAAAAGTATCCTTCCCATGCTCTTTTTCAGGCGCTGAAGTTCGATGTGGAGGAACAGCAAAGGCAAGACCAATCCAGTCAGATCCTGGAGATTCACCGCAGAGTCGAAGTTGAACCGGATCTGGAGCGTCGGGTCAATATCCTGAAAGAAGCCGTAGAGCATTATCCAGCGGGGGGCTTTGAATCGGCGCTTCGGCTGATGAAGGACAAACGCGATTTGGTGAATTCCATTGTCTCCAGGGCACGATCTTTGGAGGAACAGAGTTTGTTCAATGAGGCCCTCAGCCAATGGGAGATTCTCAAGACTATCTACGGCCCCTATCCGGGCTTAAACTTCGAGATTGAGAGAATCACTAAGCGCCGGGATCAACAGGCTACCCTGGCTGCCAAGGGAAGATGGGTGGAGCAAATTGATGCTTTCCTGGAATTGGCTGATTACAAACGAGCGGAGGATGCCCTACAGGAGGCGAGAGAAGAATTTCCATCAGACTTGGAACTGAGTGAATTGGAGAAGATTGTCCACCAGGGGATGGAGCGGGCTGCGGAGGCCCAGGGCTTGTTGGCCCAAGGACAGCAACTGGTTGCTGCCCATCGAATGGAGGAAGGATTGGAACTGCTCCGTCGGGCGAATCAACTGGACCGTCAGAATCCAGTCATCAAAGCAGTCCTGGTCAACGTCTTGCTCGATCAGGCCCGCAGGCTGGTGGATTCCAATTGGCGTGCCGCTGAGCCACTGCTGGAGCAAGCTCTGGAAATCGACCCGGGAAATAGTGTCGCAGTGGGCCTTCGGACACTCTTGGAGGACAACAAACGCAACGAACGCGTCGACCACTGGATTTCCCAGGCCCGGCAAGCGCAGGCCACCGGCGACTTGTCAGCCGCTCTTGAACGGGTAGAACAAGGACTTGCTGAGTTCCCTAAGGAATTCAGGTTGACTCAGTTACGAATGACCCTTTCCAAGAGCCTGGACCAGGTCCCCCGTCTGAGCACCAAGGTCGAGGATTCCGAGACCCTTGTCGCCTCTCGTTACCCCGAATCCGGCCTCCAGCCGGCACCGACAAGCCCGGTTGTCGTTTCTGCCTCAGAACTGCCAACAATATCCAACCAGTCGGCGAGGGAAACTGCTCCACTAACTGTTCCCGAACCTGCAGGCGTCGACGATTCTGAGTTTCGCGAGCACGGGTCCGCAACACCGTCTTCAGGCTTGGCTGAAGGGTTACCGATCAAAGTTAGAAGAACATTGAATCGTTGGATATGGCTTGGTGTCGCTTCGCTGTTGGTTGTTCTGCTGGGTGGAGTTTGGGTCCATCAGCGTCGCCCTCCTTCCACGACATCACAACCCGCTCTGCCGAATCCTGCGCCGCCACACCCCATTCGCCTGGGCATATTGACGACCCCACCCGGAGCGAGGATTTTCATCAATGATCAGGTACGCGGTACTGCCGACCTTGTCCTGGAGTTGTTACCCGGTTCGTATCAGATTCGCGCAGAGTTAGAGGGTTATGTTCCGACCACCATTCCGCTGGAGCTTAAGCCCGATTCGGCATTGTCCCCGATGGAAATTGTCCTTAAGCCGGCGCCTGGAGCCGGCACATCCGAGAATCAACCACCCTTAGAATCGGCTGCAAAGCGGCCTCAAGGTTCCTCTGTCTCTCTGGCGAAAAGAAGGAAGGCTCTGGAGACTCAGGCCCCTGTTTCCAGCCTGGCTGTTGAATCGGCGCCACTCCCGGGCACTTTGCGAGGCTACCTCCAACTGAAGCGCTCTCCTGCCGGCAGCCAGGTGGTGTTGGAAGGGGGGGCAGAACCGCAACCCCGCGTGCTTAATGAAGACCACATGGAGTTGAGAGAAGGGGCTTACACTCTCACCGTCACAGCCCCGGGATTCAGCAAGCTTATCGTCCCCCTCCACATCGAGCCGAGCAAGACCGAAGTGGTGGAACTCAACCTTCAGCCAATTAAGGAGCCCGAGCTTGGCTGGAAAGAGGCTTGGGATGATGCAGCTGGGTGGTCCACAGAGGGAGATTGGCAGGTCCATAAGGGCGGCAACTTTGTGTTGTCAACATTGCACCCCATCACCGGAGCGTACGAATTCACGCTCTGGCGGAAAAGCAAGAATATTCAGTGGGTCCTGAACTACACTGATGAACATAACTACGACCTGTTTGAAATCGATAAGAAATTCTTTTTGCGGACGCGAATTCGAGATGGCAGGAAAAGTCAGGCGGTGAAGGTTTCTCACAAACTGGAGAAACAGTCTTCCTATTCCTTCCAATTAGAGGTCACGCAGCAAGCGATTGTCACCAGGGTGTTGGACGGGGGGGTGTGGGTCGCCATAGATGAGTGGAAAGATGCCGGGCCTGTGACGGGAAAGTTTGGGTTTTACATCCAAGGCAGGGATCAGGTAGGATTGTCTCACTTCAAGTTCAAACCTCGGTAATACTCCTGAGTTGCGTTCGAGTTTAGAAATGATCCCACAGGTTCCAACGAATATGGAAAAAGAACTAATCATCAACTTTCCTGACGGGAAGACTAAGACGATCCCGCTCACGAAAGCACGATGGTCAGTGGGCCGGTCCAGTGAAAATGACCTCAGTTATCCCGAGGATTCCGGCCTGTCGCGCCAGCATTTCGTTCTGGAAAAGGAAGAGGAAGACTGGGTCCTCTCGGATTTGGGTAGCAAGAACGGAACCTTCCTGAATGGGGCTCGGGTTCACACTCGACAAAGGCTCAAACCCGGGGACCGTGTGACCGCGAGTCACCTCGTCCTGGCCTATTGCAGTTCCAAAGAGGCCATCAATCAATGCTCAATCGTCTTCGAGAAGAGCCCGGAGGAACTTCTGACCCGGCGAGGATTGAGTACCACCTCGCTGGATCAGATCATTTCCACCCATGCAACCTCTGTCCGCCCTGCCATTGGACCATCCCGGGAACAGTGGAGAACTCCTCTGGACGCCTTCCGGCGTGCGGGCAGGGAACTCTCATTGGGTCGGCCGCTGCAGGAATTGTTCCAGGTAATCCTCGACCTTTCCATAGAGGCAGTGGAAGCAGAGAGGGGAGTTCTGCTTACTCTGGAGGGGGGGCGCTTGGTGGTGCAGGCTTCTCGGGGCGACGGGTTCCGAATCAGTACCACGGTTCGAGACCGAGTCATCAACGACAAGACATCTCTGTTATTGAAAGATGTTCAGGGAGACGAGGCCCTCCGCGCGATGCAGAGCATCGTTGCTCAGAAAGTCAGAAGCCTGATGGCCGTGCCGCTACAAACTGACGACCAGGTAATTGGATTGATTTACGTCGATTCATCGCACTTGGCGCACGAATTCACTAATGACGACTTGGATCTGTTGACAGTAATGGCGAATGTGGCTGGTATCCGGATTGAGCGTCAACGAATGACTGAGATTGAACTGTCCCGGCGCCGATTAGCGGCAGAACTGGAGCAGGCTGCCGAGATTCAGCGAGAGTTCCTGCCTGCCCGTGCACCCGTGGTGCAAGGACTGGATTTGGCCGGATACAATGCCCCTTGCCGCACAGTAGGCGGAGACTATTACGATTTCCTGACCTACCCTGATGGGAAAGTGGTCGTGCTGGTTGGAGACGTGTGCGGCAAGGGAATGCCAGCCGCTCTCCTCATGATGAGCCTGCAGGCACGAGTCCAGGTACTTGCTCAGCAACCCGATAGTCCTGCGTCATTAGTCGAGCGGCTCAACAGAATTCTCACATCCACTTCATCGAATGAGCGGTTCGTTAGTTTTTTCTTCTCCCTTATTGACCCGTGCACAGGGGAAGTGGTTTATTCCAATGCCGGCCATAACCCGCCAGTTCTACTTCGCTCTGATGGGAGCACCCAACGCCTTGAAGGAGGCGGTCCGGTCTTAGGGATCCTGCCTGAAGCCGGCTATGAGGAACAGCGCATTCTCATGCAATCTGGAGATGTTGCGCTTCTATATAGCGACGGCGTTACCGAAGCCAATGACCTCCAAGGGGAGGAGTTTGGAGAATCCCGTTTGGTGGAGTTGCTGAGATGCGCCCGGGAGCAACCGGCAGACAAGATTCTTAATACGATCACTCAAGCCGTTCATGACTGGATGGCTGGGGCGCCAGCGGCCGATGATATTACCTTAGTCGTGGTGCGAAGAGTTTGAACAGCCTCCCCGCTTCCCATGAGGCTGCTTACAGAATGCCTGGCTTGCCAGGAATTGCTCATCGGACAGTCTGCGGCGTACCGACATTAAAACCTGAACGTGAATGGGGCAAGGGCTCTTCACTCATTTGAACTCAAAAAGGAGTGTCTGTGATTCGTACCATTAAGGATTTCGAGGGGATATGGACCGAGGAAAGCGACAGGACCTGCAAAATCTTCCGTCAGTTGAACGACCTGTCTCTCTCTCGGTCCGGTGAGCCAGAGGGACGAACCTTGGGGAGGATGGCCTGGCACATCACCTTGTCTATTCCTGAAATGATGTCTCAAACCGGCCTGAGCTTTTCAGTAGGCATCGCAGAAAGTCCGGTTCCGACGTCGACCGATGTGATCCGAGGGACTTATGCATTACTATCCAACGAACTGCTTGTCGAGCTCAGAACCCATTGGACTGACCAGACGCTCGAGATTTGCGATGAGATGTATGGGCAACATTGGAAGCGCGGATATACCCTGACAGCCCTGATATTTCATCAGATTCACCACCGTGGCCAAATGACTCTCCTGATGCGGCAGGCCGGACTCACTGTGCCGGGGCTGTTTGGACCTGCACGCGAGGAATGGAGTTCCATGGGAATGCCGTCTCCGGCAATTTGACTCCGAGTCTCCGGTTTCCGTGCTTTCAAGACCTTGACAGAAGAATCCTTCCCACCCTTCTCGCCAGAAAGGGAGTCTGCAGACGATACGGCCCTCCATCCTCGATCGGCGGACTATCATGACCTCAGAGGCTTGTCTCTTTTCGTGAGGAACGATCATAAAAGCCCATCAGGGTACAAAGGCCGCGGTACCCTGTTGGGTATCCTTGCCATTTTCTTTTGGAGTACTTCGATCGGTTTTGGCAGGCACTTGACCGAGCAGATGGGGACCTTTCGTGCCGCGGCATCGATCTATATGCTGGGAGGTCTCATCGCTTGTACAGTCGCCATTTTGCGGGGCACGACCCTGCAGACTTTGGCGAGAGCGGGACTCAAATACCTGTGGGGATGCGGCGGGCTCTTTGTCGCCTACTCGGTCTGTTTGTATCTAGCTCTTGGATTCTCTGTCGACCGGGAGCAGGCTATCACGGTTGGGTTGATCAACTACTTGTGGCCAGCCTTGACGCTAATTCTCGCAGCCCCCATCTTGAGAGAACCAGTACGACGTGGAAGGCTCCTGCTGGGGATCACCGTGGCTTGCCTGGGCATCCTTCTCTCTGTCGGAAGTGCCGATCGCCACTCTACTTGGAATCTCCCGCAACTACATGGGACTTCTGCATCCCCATACGGTTTGGCGCTTTCGGCCGCTGTGCTGTGGGCACTCTATTCAAACCTGAGCCGTCGATGGGGCACCCACCCGAGCGGAGAGGCTGTACCAGTTTTCCTGCTGGCAACAGGAATCTTCATGTCTTTCCTGATGTTGGTGTTTTCTGAAGAAAGCCATTGGACAAAACGAGACCTTCCGGAACTGATTTATATGGCTCTCGTTCCGACCTCTCTTGCCTATATATTCTGGGAGATAGCGGTCAGGAGGGGGAATTTCGTTCTAATTGCAGCATTCGGCTACTTGACACCATTGTTATCTACTTGGATCAGCGTGATCTATCTCGCCGTCCGTGCCAGCCTTCAACTCTGGATAGCTTGTATCTTTGTCGTGGCTGGCGCGGTCATATGCAACTGGGCTTTCAAGAAGGGCTTAGGAGCTTTCCAGGCCACCACCGCTCCCCGCCGCTTGCGGCGGGGTATCCACCGAACGGGCCCATGAAGCTTATAACGTGATCGAAGATGACGCTTCAGTGGCTGCTTTTTTCTTTCGGCTCTTTGGAGTTGTGGAATCCTTCTTCCGAGGCCCTGGTTCCCTTTCAGCAATTGCTTTCACATCAGGAGAACTTGTCTTTTGAGCAGGCTCAGCCTTTAGTTTGGTTTTGGCCCGAGCAGACCTCTTTGCGCCTCCATTAGTTGCTTTTGCAGTCTTGACTGGGATAGCCTGTCTCTCTCGATTCTTCCCACCCCTTTGTGTTGGGCGGGCCGCCGTAATACCCACTACAGCCTCAGGATCATCTGATTCAACTCGCATTGTGCTTTCTTCTTGGGCAATCAATTCAGACAGGATCTCTCTCTCAGCTTGCTGCCAGTCTTCTTTGTCGTATCCGTGGAGTCGCCCTCGTTCCTCAAAAATTTGATAAGCCCGAAAAGCAATCCTTTTTCTGATAATTTCGTCGGCAAGCAGATGCTGCCGAACACTCGGGTGACCTTCACGTTTCATCAATCCTCCTAGAAAGGCTCTTGGTTTAGTTTGTCAATCCACCCGGATTGTACCGTATCCTATCCCCTCCAACAAATGATTAGCGTGTTTTCGGTCGTCGACTCCGCCAACACTTGAAGGAGCAAGTATTTTTCTCTGCGCTCCGAATGCGCGGGCAACGTGAGTTCTTGCGTCAGGAACTAACGGGCCGGGACAAAACGACATATCTCCGGTCAAGAAGACTTACCGAAGGCTACATAACTGGGGGGGTCAAAAACTGAATAGCTATATTTTCAATAGGATAGCCCCATGGACTCCAATCTGCAAGATGCAAGGAGGAGTTCAATGGGAGGGTCCGATGCGGAACGTGCTAGTACTTGGCAGAGTACACAAGCGATTGACCAGAAGACGTATTAGAATGAAGCACAAGGTCTCAGCGCCCGTTCACCTTCACCATCAAATCAGGGGGACCGATAGCTTCTTCGGGTTCATTCAACAAGGTGAAGAAATCCTTTTGGATGTTTTGGGAGTTAACCGGGATGGTACGTTGGATGCCTACGCCTTGAAGCCAATCCCAGCCCTGAGAATTGAGGAGAACGGACTCTATTGCTTTGCCCCTGACCTCAAATCCTTCTCGCCTTATTGATGTCAAGCTCAAGCCTAGCCTGTCGAGTTTGCCCGAACACTTGCTTTTTCGTTTGAACCAAGACTCCAGATCGTCTTAGACTTATGACACGCTAAACTCCGCATCTAAGAACTGGAGGGACTCCATGTGGTCGATTTCACCTGAGTTGGTGTCGACTTGTCATCGGGATGGGTGGAGGCGCAAACTCTTTGAGTTTTCGCACAGGTAAATATTAGGGTCAGCCAGGAAAGAAAAGTCGGGTCAGCTTCAAGGCTGCCAATTTGATTTTATTTGGTACTGTGGCGGAAGAACGATTAGAATAATGGAGCTTAGAGGATCCAATCATTCCTTGCCAGCTAAGCCTGCATAAGTGAAATTTCATACATTCGACCTCAATCCAAAAACCATCTCGAGGATCCCCTTCTCATTTCTGGCATGCACTCTTTTTTTAGTGTTGCGTCTCTCACCGGTTTGGGCTGGATGGGAAGCTCTTGGTCCATACGGGGGACATGCCCTCAGGATCCTTATGGATCCTGTAGATCCTCAGAAGCTGTTTGTTTTCACGAAGAACGGTCAATGCTACTACTCTGACAATGGTGCGGCTTCTTGGGAATTTATGCCGTTGGCATTACCCCAGAACGCAGAGCTGAACGCGGCGGTCTTGGATCCTGGGAATTCAAACACAATCTACATTGGGGTTTCCGACCAATTCATGCGCGAAGCAAGTTCATTCGAAGGGGTCTACAAAAGCGTGGATGGGGGTCGACATTGGGAGCAGTTGCCACAGACTTCCCGATGGTCGGTGTTTTCATTGGCAATATCAACGGATCGTCCACTGGATATTGCTGCCGGGACTCGCACTGGAGTCTTTCGAAGCCGGGATGGAGGGAAAAACTGGACGCGATTGTCCCCCGCGAGCCATCCCGAATTAAAGAACGTCGTTTCATTGGCGCTGGACCCGCTCGACCCAGAAGTGACCTATGCGGGGACCCCCCATCTTCCCTGGAGGACATTGGACAATGGAAAGCACTGGACATCGATCACCGAAGGAATGATCGATGACTCTGACATTTTCTCGATTGCCGTGGATCGGGGTAAAGTCAACATGGTCTATGCCAGTGCCTGCAGTGGGATCTACCGTAGCATAATCCGGGGGACCCGCTGGACCAAAGTCCAAGGGATCCCAGGTTCCAATCGGCGAACCCATATCCTGCTGCAAGATCCGACTGACTTAA
>Ga0335069_10014795_pt1 | contig 10915 bp, 11 predicted proteins | sample Lox_Sample_11_FD_206714 | JGI IMG/M metagenome (GOLD analysis project Ga0335069, IMG submission 206714) | Soil microbial communities from Loxahatchee National Wildlife Refuge, Florida, United States - Lox_Sample_1.1 | ecosystem: Environmental > Terrestrial > Soil > Wetlands | place: USA... | reverse complement strand
GAAACGCCTGCACGGCCCTACCCGACTCTGGCCTTCACGACAGCATCCTGCCGTGCATACCTGACAGCTACAGGCACTTCTTGGTGTGGCACGGATGGTCGCCCTTGTCGGAAGCGCGGGCGTCGTGCTCCTCCTGAGCGCGCGCTACATTGAGCTCATGCTGCTGCGCCCAAGTGAGGGGCTCGCCGGGCAGCGGGGGCGGCGGAGGCTGAGGCGTACAGGAAGAGGCGGAGAGCAGCAGCCCGCCGCAAATCAGCAATGGAACAGCGCCGAGTCCACGCAGGGATACGGTGCGATGCATGATCGGTCCTCGCTGGCCGACCTATGAGCCGGCCGAATTCCGCCCCCGCGTCCCCGCAGGCTATCGCCGGAGGATCAGCGACCGGAAGAGCGAAGTTCCCGCCGTGCCATCACAATCGTGATACTCGGGCGTGATACTTATGCGGAAGGTCAGGCGGCGGATGCCCTGCCAGGCATCCGCTGCCGGAAGTATCTGCTAGTGCCGGTTGCCTGCGTGGAGCGAGTTCGCGCCCTTGTCGGAAGCGCGGGCGTCGTGGGCCACCTGGGCCGCCTGGACGTCGAGGTAGTGCTGCTGACCCCAGCTCACGGGCTCGCCGGCGAGCGGCGGTCCGTAGGTATTGGCACAAGCTGAGAGAGCGAGGAGAAGGGCGCCGGAGACGAGGAGGGAGACGGTCGAGAGCCGGCGCGAAGCATGATGAGATGACATGATGATTCATACCTTGTGATCGTGATGTCGCCGTGGGTGCTTCGTCCCCCAGGTGAAGACCCAAGATTGCGGCGGTGCATTGGATATGGGTGCTAAATCGCAGCGCGACATGCCGCGCGCGTGAAAGTGCGACGGTGATCACAGGACGCGTCGATCAGAGGAGGATCGGGCTACATCTGCAACAACGCACATCCTGCCATGCAGGCATGTGCGTTCGCGCGGCGGCGGCTAGCGCCCCATCCGGTCCTGGTTGAGCTGCTGGTATTTCTGATTGTCGAGATAGTGCTTCTGTCCCCAGGTCATCGGCTCGCCGGCCACCGGCGGGCCGTAGGTGTTCTCAGCGCAGGCCGACAGCAAGAGCACCAGCACCCCGCAAGCCAGCAACCGCCCGGATGGTCTCATGATCGTCTCCCGCCATACGCCGATCATCGCAGTATAGCGTCGGAACGGATGGACCGCGACTCCGAGGCCGCTCAGCCGCAGCAGGCCGGGCGGTCCAACGCGGTGGCGGGCGAGAGCGGCGCGCCGGAGAGCTCGATCACGCCTTCCGCATGCTCGTCCTTCACCGCGGCGCGGCGGCGGGCGACGATCTCTGCGATGATCGAGAGCGCGATCTCCTCGGGCTCGATGCCGTGGATGTCGAGCCCGGCCGGCGCCTTCAGCCGCGCCAGGCGCTCCGGCGCCATGCCCTGGGCGGCGATCTGGCCGCGGAGGGTCTCCGCCTTGCGCTTGCTGCCGACGAAGGCGACGTAGGCCGCCGAGGTGCCGAGCGCCGCCGTCAGCGCTTCACGGTCGCGCTTGCCCTGCGTCGCCACGACCACATAGTCGCCACTCTCGACGGTGACGGTGGAGAGGTCGAAGCCGGCGACGTGCTGGTCGTCGTGGTCGAAGACCTCGAGGTCGTCGGCGACCGCCGCGGCGACGATGCGATAGCCCATGCGGCGGCCGAGATCGGCGACCGCGACGGCGACCGGCGACGCGCCGCAGACCACGAGCCGCGGGCTGGGGCGCATCGGCTCGACGAAGATATCGACCGTGCCGCCGCTAGGGCATGAACTCTTATGGAGCTCGGTGCCGTCGACATCGACCTTGCTGACGACTTCGTCCTTCGGCTTCACGCGGATCAGCCGCGGCTTTCCTTCGCGCAGCACCGCGTCCGCGGTCTCGCGGATCGAGCGCTGCACGCAGGCCCCGCCCATGAAGCCCCTCAGCGTGCCGTTCTGCAGCACCACGGCCTTGGCGCCGGCCTTGGCCGAGGTGGCGTGCTCGGTGCGAACGACGGTCGCGACGCAGAAGCTCTCCCCCGCCTCCTTCAGCCGCGCGATCAACGGAATGACGTCGAGGTCGGGGTGGGTCATGGCAGGTTCCTCGTCATAGCTTCGCCAGCTCCGGTTCCAGGGCGGCGAGGTCAGCGAGCGTCGCCGCCGGCGCGAAGAAGTCGATGAAGGACAGGCCCGCCGCCATGCCGCGGGCGACCGGCGCGTAATCGCGCCAGCCGAGCAGCGGATTGAGCCAGACGAGACGCCGCGCGCGCCGCTTCAGCCGCGCCAGCGCGGCGCCGAGGCGCTCCGGCGGATCGGTGTCGTAGCCATCGCTCATCACGACGACGACACTTCGGGAGTCGATCACCGCCCTGGCATAGCGCGCGTTGAAGGCGTCGAAGCAGCCGGCGATCCGGGTGCCGCCGCCGAAGCCCTGGCTCAGCAGCGTGAGGCGGTCGATGGCGCGAATGGGATCGGGATCCCTGAGGGCGTCGGTGATGCGGGCAAGGCGGGTGTGGAACAGGAACACCTCGACCGTGATCTCCGAGCCGGCGAGGCCGCGGGCGAAGGCGAGAAAGGCGCGGGCATAGGGCTTCATCGAGCCGGAGACGTCCAGCAGGAGCACGAGGTTGACCGGCTTCTCCGGGCGCTTGCGGCGCAGCAGCTCCAGCGGCTCCATGCCGTGGGCAAGGTTGCGCCGCAGGGTGCGGCGGAGATCGAGGCCGCTGCCGCGACGCGCGGCACGGCGGCGGCGGCTGAGGCGATAGCGCATGGCGCGCGCCAGCCGCTCGGCGATCCGCGCCGCCTCCGCGAGCTCGGCCGCATCGGCGATCTTCGCGAGATCGGCGCGCATCAGCTGCTCGCGCCGGCTGGCGATCAGGCGCCCCGCCCCGTCGCGCTGGGTGGTCGGCGCCTCGCCTTCGGTGAGCTGGGCCTGGGGCGCCTGGGCCTTCCTGTCGGCGGGAGACGGCAGCACGCGGTCCCAGACCGGCGGCGGCCGCAGCTCACGATGATCGGCGGCGGCGTCATTGGCGGGCACCGCGCGGCGCAGGCCGCGGCCCGACCAATAGGCGTCATAGAGTTCGTCGAAGCCCTCCCACTGGTCGCGGCTGCCGGCCAGCAGCGTCTTCATGCCGAGCCTTGCCGCCTGTGCGTCGGCGGCATCGCCTGCCGCCAGGAAGCCGAGCGCCGCCTCCGCCTCGCCGGGCCCGATCATGAAGCCGTTGCGCCGGAGATGCGCGACGAAGCCGGCGACGCGGGCGGAGGGGAGCGCGGGAGTCATGGCGCCACTCCGAACGCCAGGAACAGTGCTCGCGTCGGATATCTTGACTGGTCGTCATGCCCGGACTTGGTCCGGGCATCCCTGAGTTGCTCGCCCGACGTTGAACTCGGCATTAAACTCGGGGACCCCCGGGCCAAGCCCGGGGGTGACGACCGGGTTTGTGAACGCGATGCTGCCTTCTCCTCGGCCATCATCTGCATCCAGAGTGCGCACCCACAACAGCACATGTCACGCCACCTTGCCGATCAGGCGCGCCGTCACCTCCGGCGTCACGGCCTTCAGATCGGCGTCGGTCTTCAGGAGGCACATGAGGCTCGCCTGGACGGTCGCGGGATCGCGGTCGAGGCGGTCGATGCCGATGCCGATCAGGGCGCGTGCCCAGTCGAGCGTCTCGGCGACGCCGGGCTTCTTTTCCAGCTCCTCGCGGCGCAGCGCCTGCACGAAGCGGACGATCTGCTCCAGGATCGCCCGGTCGGCCTCGGGCAGATGCGCGCGCAGGATCCGGACCTCCTTCGCCTCGTCAGGGAACTCGACATAGGCGTAGAGGCAGCGGCGCCTGAGCGCGTCGGAGAGCGCGCGGCTGCCGTTCGAGGTCAGCACCACGTGCGGGATCGCCGTCGCCTTGATGGTGCCGAGCTCCGGGATGGTGACCTGGAAATCGGACAGCACCTCCAGGAGATAGGCCTCGAACTCCTCGTCGGCGCGGTCGATCTCGTCGATCAGCAGGACCGGCGGCTCGACCTGCGAGATCGCCTCCAGCAGCGGCCGGCGCAGCAGGTATTCCTCGGTGAAGACGTGCCGCTCCATGGCGTCGGGGTCCATGCCGCCGCCCGTCGCACCGCCCTCATGCGCGCGGATGGCGAGGAGCTGGCGCTGGTAGTTCCATTCGTAGATCGCGGCGCCCGCGTCCAGGCCTTCGTAACATTGCAGGCGGATGAGCCGTGCGCCGAGCACCCGCGCCAGCGCCTTGCCGACCTCGGTCTTCCCGACGCCCGCTTCCCCTTCCAGCAGAAGCGGGCGCCGGAGCTCCACGGCGAGGGTTAGTGCCATGGCGAGACTGTCCTCGGCGACATAGCCGGCCGCGTCCAGCCGGCCTTGCAGCGCGCGGTAGTCGAAGTTCACTTCACCAGGCCCAGCTTCTGCGCGGTCTTCCAGACGCGCCAGTGGTCGTGGGGCATCTGCGTGTGCGTCAGGCCGAGATGGGCGAAGGCGTCGTTGACGGCGTTGGAGAAGGCCGAGACGCCGCCGACGTTCGGCGACTCGCCGACACCCTTGGCGCCGATCGGATGATGCGGCGAGGGCGTCACGGTGTAGTCGGTCTCCCAGGCCGGGGTCTCCACCGCGGTCGGCAGGAAGTAGTCGAGGAAGCTGATGCCGGTGACGTTGCCGGTGGCGTCATAGGCAATCTCCTGCCCCATGGCGATCGCCAGCGCCTCGGTCAGGCCGCCATGGACCTGGCCCTCGATGATCATCGGGTTGATCCGGGTGCCGCAATCGTCCAGCGCATAGAAGCGGCGGATCGAGGTGACACCGGTATCGACGTCCACGTCGGCGACGCAGACATAGGCACCGAACGGATAGGTCATGTTCGGCGGATCGTAATAGCTCACCGCCTCCAGCCCCGGCTCCATGCCCGGCGGCACCTTGTTGTAGGCGGCGAAGGCGATCTCCTTCATGGTCTTGGCGCGGTCGGGCGCGCCCTTGACGCGGAAGCGGTCCACGTCCCATTCGAGATCGCTCTCATGCACCTCGAGGAGATAGGCGGCGATCATCTGCGCCTTCGCGCGGATCTTGCGCCCGGCCATGGCGGTGGCGGCCCCCGCGACCGGCGTCGAGCGCGAGCCGTAGGTCCCGAGGCCGTAGGGTGCGGTGTCGGTGTCGCCCTCCTCCACCGTGATCTCCGAGGCCGGGATGCCGGTCTCGGTCGCCAGGATCTGGGCGAAAGTGGTGGCGTGGCCCTGGCCCTGGCTGATGGTGCCGAGCCGGGCGATGGCGCTGCCGGTCGGATGGATGCGGATCTCGCAACTGTCGAACATGCCGAGGCCGAGGATGTCGCAGTTCTTGATCGGCCCGGCGCCGACGATCTCGGTGAAGAAGGCGACGCCGATCCCCATCAGGCTGCGGGTCTCGCCTTTGGCAAACGCCTCCCGGTTCTTCTTCTGCTCGTCGCGCAGCGCCTTGTAGTTCACCGCCGCCAGCGCCTTGTCGAGCGCGGTCTCGTAATCGCCGCTGTCGTATTCCCAGCCCAGCGCCGACTTATAGGGGAACTGCTCCTTGCGGATGAAGTTCTTCCGCCGCACCTCGGCCGGATCCATGCCGAGCTTGCGGGCGAGCACGTCCATCATGCGTTCGATGAAATAAGACGCCTCGGTGACACGGAACGAGCAGCGATAGGCGACGCCGCCCGGCGCCTTGTTGGTATAGACGCCATCCACGCTCAGGAAGGCCGACGGAATGTCGTAGGAGCCGGTGCAGATGTTGAAGAAACCCGCCGGGAACTTGGTGGGATCGGCGCAGGCGTCGAAGGCGCCATGGTCGGCGATCACATGGCATTTCAAGCCGGTGATCCGGCCGTCCTTCGTCGCCGCGATCTCGCCCGTCATGTGATAGTCGCGGGCGAAGGCGGTGGCCGAGAGATTCTCGATCCGGTCCTCGATCCACTTCACCGGCACGCCGAGCACGATCGAGGCGACGATCGAGCAGATGTAGCCGGGATAGACCCCGACCTTGTTGCCGAAGCCGCCGCCGATGTCCGGCGAGATGATGCGGATCTTGTGCTCCGGGATGCCGGAGATCAGCGAGGCGACCGTGCGCACCGCATGCGGCGCCTGGAACGTGCCCCAGACCGTCAGATGGGTGTTGATCTTGTCCATGGAAGCGACGCAGCCGCAGGTCTCCAGCGGACAGGGATGGACGCGCTGATAGGAGATGAACTCCCGCGCCACCACCTCCGCCCCGGAAACGGCGCGGTCGGCCGCCGCCTTGTCGCCCACCTCCCAGGTGAAGATGTGGTTGTGGTGCCGCCGTGCGCCGTGGGCGCCTTCCTTCTTGTCCTTGATGTCCTCGCGGAGAAGCGGCGCATCGGGCGCCATCGCCTTCAAGGGATCGGTCAGCGCCGGCAGCTCCTCGTACTCGACCTCGACGAGCTCGACGGCGTCGGCGGCGACATAGCGGTCGGTCGCCACGACGAAGGCGACCTCCTGGTTCTGGAACAGCACCTTGTCCACCGCCAGCACCGCCTGCACGTCGCCGGCGAGGGTCGGCATGTAATGGAGGTTTAAGGGCTTCAAATCGTCGGCGGTCAGCACCGCCTTCACCCCCGGCAAGGCCAGCGCCTTCGACTTGTCGATCTTCTTGATCCGGGCATGGCCGTAGGGCGAGCGCACGAAGTCGCCGAACACCATGCCGGGCAGCTTCATGTCGTCGATATACTTGCCCTTGCCCTGGGTGAAGCGGGCATCCTCGACGCGCTTCCGCTTGCAGCCCAGGCCCTCGAGCTTCGCGGTGCGTTCCTCAATGGAAGTTCCGTCGGCGGCGCTCATTCTGCGGCCTCCTTCTTGCCCGAGAGCCGATCCGCGGCGGCGCGGATCGCCTTCACGATGTTCTGGTAGCCGGTGCAGCGGCAGAGATTGCCGGCGATGCCGTGGCGGATCTCCGCCTCGCTCGGGTTCGGGTTCTCCTGCAGCAGGCGATAGGCGCGGGTGATCATGCCCGGCGTGCAGAAGCCGCATTGCAACCCGTGATGCTCGCGGAACATCTCCTGCAGCACATGGAGCGTGCCGTCGGCGTTGGCGATGCCCTCGATCGTCGTCACCGCGGCGCCGTTCGCCTGCGCGACGAAGACGGTGCAGGACTTCACCGACTTGCCGTCGAGATCGACGGTGCAGGCGCCGCAATGGCTGGTGTCGCAGCCGACATGGGGCCCGGTCAGCGCGAGCTGCTCGCGCAGGAAGTGGATCAGCAGCATGCGCGGCTCGGCCAAAGCCTCGACCTCGCCGCCGTTGACCGTCATCTTGACGTGCATCTTCGCCATCGTCCCCTCCCTCAGCGTGCGCGCTTCGCCGCGGCGGCAATCGCGCGGCGCACCATGACGCCGGCGACGGCGCGGCGGAAATCGACCGGCCCCCGCGCATCCTTGGCCGGCTGGGTGATGCCGACCGCCGCTTGCGCCGCCTTCTCGATCGCGGCGGCGTCGAGCGACGTCCCGACCAGGGCCGCTCCGGCGGCCTCGGCGAAGAGCGGTGTGTCGCCGACATTGGTGAGCGCGATGGCGGCGGCGGTGCACTTGCCGCCGGAGACGGAGAGGATCGCGGCCGCGGCGGCGGTCGCGTAGTCGCCGATCTTGCGCTTCTGCTTCTGATAGGCCCAGCCATGACCTGAGGCGGGCTTCGGGATCCGGATCGTGGTCAGGATCTCGCCCTCCTGCAGCGTCGTCGCATAGGCGCCCTCGTAGAACTGGCGCGCCTTGATCTCGCGCGCCGGGCCGGAGCCTTTCACCACATAGAGCGCGTCGAGCGCCATCATGACGGCGGGCATGTCGTTGCCCGGGTCGCCGTTGGCGACATTGCCGCCCAGGGTCCCGCAATAGCGCACCTGGGGATCGGCGATCTGCTCGGCCGTCTCCTTCAGGATCGGACACGCCGCGCCGAGGATCTGGGACTGGATGATCTCGCGCTGGGTGGTCATGGCGCCGATCTCGATCACGCCCCCCGCGTCCTTGACGACCTTCAGGCTGCCGATGTCCTGGAGGTCGACCAGGTGACCCGGCACCGCCAGGCGCAGCTTCATCATCGGGATGAGGCTGTGGCCCCCGGCCATGACCCGTGCGTCATCGCCATATTGCGCCAGCAACTTGACGGCATCGTCGATGGTGGTCGGCCGGTGGTATTCGAAGGTGGCAGGTATCATGGCATCCCTCCCAGGATGTGCGCTTTTGCCGACACCTTGATCCGATGATGGAAAGGCCGTGAGTTCGAAGTGACCACCGCCTCCCGAACTGCACGAAACGCAGCCCCGCTGCACGAAATGCCGCCGCATTTCGGACACAATGCGTGCCGGCGAATCTTTCGCGCCGCAACATCCATGCTGCGCGCGCTCAGCGTCGTTTGTTGAGGCTCAGCCTTCGACCGGCATCGCGCGGCCATGCTGCCGCGGCGAGGAGCCCATGACCCGCTTGAAGGCGGTGCTGAAGGCGCTCTCGGATTCATAACCGAGCGAAAGCGCGATGGCGGAAACGGACTCGCCGGTATGCACCAGCCGGTCGCCCGCCAGCAGCATGCGCCAGCGGGTCAGGTAATCCATCGGCGAGAGGCCGACCGCCTCCTTGAACCGGAGCGCGAAGGTCGAGCGCGACATGCCGGCGCGGGCCGCCAGCGCCTGCAAGGTCCAACGCCGCGCCGGTTCCGCATGCATGGCGCCGATCGCCGCCCCCATCTGCCGGTCGGCGAGCGCGAAGAGCCAGCCCACTTCGCCGACGCCTTCCGCCATGTGCATCCTGAGCGCCTGGATCAGCATCAGATGCGCGAGGTGCTGGGCCACCAGGAAGTTGCCGGGCTGCGGCTCGCGCAACTCCTGCATCATCCGCTCGACCGACCAGCGCAGTGCCACCTGGTCGGATTCCTTCCGGATGTGCACGATCGGCGGCATCATCCTGAGCAGGATCTCGGCATGCGCGCCACTCAGGGTGAAGCGGCTGCCGACCAGGAAGACATCGCCGCCGCCGTTGTAAGTGACGACGCCGCCCGCTTGCGGCGGCGGCAAGACCGTATGGGCATCGGTCGGTGCAACATCGAGGTCGCTGGCGAGGCGGAAGGCGCGCCCGCTCGGCAGCAGGAAGCAATCCCCGGCCTTCAGATGCACAGGGTCCGCGACACCCTCCACCGCCAGCCAGCACGCTCCGGACACAATGGCGTAGCACTTGATGCCGGCATTCTTGGGAAATGCGATCGCCCAGTCTCCGCCCGCGTCGAAGCCGGCCGAGACATGGCTTTGCGGCTTCAGCAGGGAGAGGACGTCGGAGAGCGGATCCATGGGCCAGTTCCGGACGATTGCGAAGATAATACGGACTTTGCAGCATGGATCGTCCGGGCGCAAATCTCTAGATAGGCGGCACTCTCCCCACCGTCCTGAGGTATCTCCCATGCGCATCTTCGTCACCGGAGCCAGCGGCTTCATCGGATCCGCCGTCGTCCAGGAGCTCATCGCCGCCGGCCATCAGGTGCTCGGCCTCGCCCGTTCGGATGCGGGCGCCAAGGCCGTCGCGGCGGCGGGCGCCGCGGTCCATCGCGGCGAGCTCTCGGATCTCGAGAGCCTGCGCACCGGCGCCGCCGCGGTGGACGGCGTGATCCACACGGCTTTCATCCACGACTTCTCCAAGTTCAAGGAGAACTGCGAGATCGACCGGCGGGCGATCGCGACGCTCGGCGCCGTGCTGGAAGGATCGAACCGCCCGCTGATCGTCACCAGCGGCACTGGCCTCGTGACTCCGGGCCGCATGGCGACCGAGGACGACCAGCCCGCCGCGGCGTTCCCACGCGTCGCCTCGGAGGAAGCGGCGGCCGCGGTGGCGGCGCGCGGAGTCAAAGTCTCGGTCATGCGTTTGCCGCCTTCGGTGCATGGCGACGGCGATCACGGCTTCGTCCCGCTCCTGATCGCGATGGCTCGCGAGAAGGGCGCCGCGGCCTATGTGGGCGACGGCTTGAACCGCTGGCCGGCGGTGCATCGGCTGGATGCCGCCAAGCTCTATCGCCTCGCGCTGGAGAGCGGCGCCGCGCAGCCCTGCTATCACGGCAATGCCGAGGAGGGCGTCGCGTTCAAGGAGATCGCCGCGGTGATCGGCCGCCGCTTGAACCTGCCGGTCGTCGCCAAGAATTCCGCCGAGGCCGCCGAGCATTTCGGCTGGTTCGCCCATTTCGCGGCGCTCGACAACCCGACCTCCAGCGCGCGCACGCGCCAAGCGACCGGCTGGCAGCCGGCCGCGCCGGGCCTCATCGCCGATCTCGATCGGCCGCAGTATTTCCAGAGCTAGAGGGGCAAGCGCCAGCGAATTCTCGCGCAAAGGTTGTTCAGAGGTCCGGGGTGAGGTATAATCTCAGTCGCCAACCTTGACCGGACCTTTACGAGTTGCAGAATCGGTTTGGCGCCTGCGAATGGCATTTTGTCTCTCATGGTCAGAGACTTAACAACCTTGACGGGGCCTTGAACTCGGCCGCGGCCGTAAAGGCGCCGGACGCTAGATCCCCAGCGCCTTCCGGACCTCGGCGACATGGCCGCGGCTGACGGGCACGAGATTGTCCTCCGGCCCGGGCACGATCAGGTAGACCTTGTCGTGCTTCCGCTGGAAGGCACGGGCATGCTCCAGGCTCACGAGGAAGCTGCGATGGGTGCGGATGAACCGGTGCCCGGCGAGATGCTCCTCGACCTTGGAGATCGACCAGGGACAGAAGTGGCTCTCCTGCCCCTGGTAGAGGCGGGTGTAGTGACCTTCCGCCTGGATCGCCGTCACGCGCGAGACGTCAACGAAGAAGGTGAGTCCGCCCTGCTCGTAAGGCAGGCGCAGCCGGTCGACCGCCTCCGGCTTCTTCTCCGCCGGCCTCTTTTCCGCAAGCTGGGTGGGCAGCGGCGCCGGGCGCGGCGCGGCCGCCT
>Ga0335069_10014792_pt1 | contig 10917 bp, 5 predicted proteins | sample Lox_Sample_11_FD_206714 | JGI IMG/M metagenome (GOLD analysis project Ga0335069, IMG submission 206714) | Soil microbial communities from Loxahatchee National Wildlife Refuge, Florida, United States - Lox_Sample_1.1 | ecosystem: Environmental > Terrestrial > Soil > Wetlands | place: USA: Florida... | reverse complement strand
TGGCGCTGATCCAAAAGTCGCTCGAAGCGCCCAAGCCACGCAAAGCCACCCGTCCCAGTGCCGGCGCCAGGGCTGCCCGAGTCGATGCCAAGCGGAAGCGTGGCGCCATCAAGCGCATCCGCCGCCCGGCGCCAGAAAAATGGGAATGATGACAAGTCCTTGCTGTGAATTATTGTACAAAGTTCCTAAACTTCTATCAAAACCTTGTAAATCGCATATAATCAGGTAACTTTTTGCTGAAAGGTACACTTCGACCCCATACAAATCTTCCGTAAATCTGTTAATTGCTTGTAAACATCAAAATCCCATCATTTGCATGATAATAACCATACAAATATCAATTTTTCTCTGCATTTGTCACATATTATAGGTAGATAAGTAGGTAAAAAATGAACATCAAAAAACCATTCCTTTCTACAAAATTCCTGGGGGTGGCGGTTTTTATCGCTTTACTCTTCCCATTTCAACCTGCACTATTCGTCAAAGCACAAACGGCCACACCCACCGGCGCTGAAAACATCTCCTTTACGCTCAATGACCTGGGATACACTAGTGACGATGAATATCAGGGAGTGCTGGTCAGCCGCACCTACGACGTGAACCTGCCTGTGAGCTGGAGCTATACGCAGCCAGCGACGGTGACCGTCCGTTTCAGCCATTCGCCTTCGCTGAACTCGCACTCGAGCCTGGCTGCGGATTGGAATGGCGTGCGGGTGGGCAGCGTACTGCTGGACCCGAGCAACGTGGATCAGGGCAGCTTACAGCTCACCATACCGGCCACTGCGCTGGTCGCCGGCTACAACTCGCTCACCCTGCAATTCTACATGGGCATCAGCGACAACTTCTGCGACGACTTCGACAACCCGGCAGTATGGGCAGTGGTGCACAATACCACCTCTTTCGAATTGGCCTATTCCCCACAGCCCGCCAGCCTGGATTTGCACGGTCTGCCGGGCTTCCTGATCGATCCCAGCCTGATCCGCAAGAACACGGTCACACTGGTGCTCCCAAATCAGCCGACAGCCGCCGAATTGAACGCCGCCACCCTGGTGAGCGCCAAGCTCGGACAAATGGCAGATTGGCGCACGCTGGACGTCAAAGCGTTGCCGCTTGAGCAATTCAAAGCGCAATCACCGGCCGGAAACGTGATCTTCATCGGCACGGCACAACATCTGGCCGCGCAAACTGCCACCCTTTTGCCTTCTTTCACCGGAACAGGGGATTCCCTGCAATTGAAGGATTTGAACAGCCAGGCCATTGCCGCCGATTCAGGCGTGCTGTGGCTGCAAGCCTCACCCAGCGACCCAACCGCGTCCTGGCTAACGGTGACCGGTGCAACGGATGCTGCCTTGCAGAAAGCCGCCAGCGCCTTTGCCACCACTTCTGCTTTCGACCGCCTTTCCGGTCCCCTGGGTGTAATCCTGAATACCCCGTCCGTGGCTGCCACCGCCAATGCCAGCCCTGGCCTGACCTATTCCCTGGCCGATCTGGGCTACGCCGATATCGTCGCCACGGGCATGCGCCAACAGACCAGCTATATCAATTTCCCGGTGCAACTGGCGTTCAATTCGCAGGGCGAAGCCACCTTCAAGCTGATCTTTTCCCATTCGACTCAGTTGAACCCTGATCGCTCGTCGCTGGACGTGCTGGTGAACAGCGTGCCCGTGACCAGCATCGGACTGAACAGCCAAAACGCCCAGAATGCAGAAGCGGATATCCAGATCCCGCTGCGCTTGTTCAAGCTGGGCAGTAACACAATTACCCTGAATGGCAACATCCAGGTCAACCAATCGACCGAGCAGAGCACGCTCTATTGCACGGACAAATATTATTCCGACTCGTGGCTGACCGTCGATTCGGACTCCACATTGTCCTTCCCAGCCGGAACCGGCCAAAAGACGGCCAGTTTGACCGGCTACCCAACTCTTTATTTGGGATCTGCTTCACTCGCCAACCTGGCCTTCGTCGTCCCCGATTCGACCGACTGGGCAACCGCTGCCACGGTGTTGCAGGTGGCCAACCGTCTGGGGCGCACCGCTGTGGGCGACCAACTGGCGAGCGCCGTGATACCGGCCTCCCAAGAGGCATCCAGCACGGCCCAACGGCCTTATGAGATCGTCGTGGGGCTGCCGGCGCAGAACCCCGTGATCATGCAGCTCAACGACTTGCTGCCGCAGCCGTTCGAGGCTGACAAGGTCACCCCCAAGCCGCTTTCAGGCGTTGTGAGCATTTCACCTGCCTCCGGCTCGCTTGGCTACATTGAATCACTCTTCACCAAGGACGGCCAATATCGTCTGGTGTTGACGGCCACTTCGGACGAAGGCCTGGGATGGATCGCCAACGTCCTGAATACCCCCTCTCTTTACAAAGATTTCGACGGCAACCTGGCCGTGCTCTCGAGCAGCACCGAGGTTGCTTTCTTGACCATCAATAGTGCCACGTCGTTGGTCTCCAACCAGGCACCGGCGGCCACGCCTTCCACCCCACAAGGTGGATTGAGCCAGTATCCGAGCTGGGTCATCTGGCTAGCCGTGATCATCTTCGTATTATCACTTGGGGCACTCTTGTTCATCAGGTTGATGCGGAACCGGAAATGATATGAACACAAACTCCACCCCTAACCAGGATTTTTATTCGGCCGTTCTGGCAGTTTGGTCCATTCTGGCAGCCAGCGCGGTTATGATGATCGATCAGAACATGTTCATCCTGGCCCTGGCCCTGCTGGTGATGATCGTAGTCTTCACCGTCACGCGCGTCTTTCCCTATTCATCGGTCTTGGCGACCGTCAGCGGCGTGGTGATCTACCTGGTTGTATACTTTGGCGTCTACCCATTCTCACTGGTGATATTGGCAGTGCCGGTGAGCGTGGTGGTGGTCCTCGTCGCAACGGCAGGTGTGGTGACATGGGTGATGCGCCGGATCAATTCCAATGTAGGCCAGTTGCGAACTAACCTGCAATTGCTAACCGATCTGGTACCCTACGACCCCGAGACCGGTTTGCTCCTTTGGCAACACGCCCGCCAGCGGCTGGAAACGGAGCTGGCACGCTGCCGTCGCTACCAAAAGAGTTTCGCACTGATCATGTTGGAGCCCGCCAGCACCACCGACGAGCAGTTGGGCGACGAAGCCCGCAAAGAGCTCAACCGCCGCATCACCAAGCTGCTCATTCAGACCTGCCGCACCGATGTGGATATCCCCTTCATCGGTCACCATTTTGGCGTGATCCTGCCCGAGACCGAGGTATCCGGGGCGGAGAAGTTCGCCAGTCGGCTGCAGGCCAACTCGGTGCAATTGCTTCTGGATTTGCGCATGGCCGTGGCTGCTTTTCCGACCGACGGCGTTACATCCGACGAGTTGATAGCCGCCTGCGACGCAGCTTTGCAATCCGCCGTGACGGCACAACAAACCATCATCCGCTACGATTCCATCAAAAAACCTGAGACACTGGAGGTCGTTGCGCCCAGTACGCCGGGCGTCGACATGCCGGAACCAGCCACGAAAGAAACGAACAATTATCAAGATACCCTGGGCTCGGACGAATATCTGCTGACCTTCTCAGAATTCGACAACCTGGGAGATCTCCCGCTCGTTCAGGAAAACTTGAAAAACATCCCGGAGATCGCAGATGTGACCTTGCTGGAATATACGGACAAACGTCTGGTCTTTAAGCTAAAAAGCAAGGCCGGCTTATCGGATCAGCAGTTTTCCAACCTTAGCGGACTGCACGTCCATGCCATCCGCACAAACAGGAATTCGATTGAAGTCGAGCTGGCTAAATGACTGCTCAAAAGGAGGGGTGATTGAATAAGCCAGTAAAGTCTCCGACACCGCAAAGAAACTGGAAACAACTGATTCTCCTTATCGTTGAAATTATCTTCTTTTTGCTGTTATGGGCGTTGTTAATCTTAGGGATATTCCGGGGCTACTTTGCCATTTTGCTCATCCTGGTCTCGGGAATCATGATCTACTTATCCTTCCGGGATCACTCAGAAGGTGATTGATACTTTGGAAATCGAATTCTTATTGGTATTCTTGACGGTCTTAACTCTTTAATGATTGCCATGCGTGCTGATTATTCCTTCCCCCTGATTCGATTGAACTCGCTCACTCCGACGCCACAGGCATTGAACCTGTTCCCGGAAGAGCTATCCAAACGTTTTACAGTCGTGCCGCTCAGCCTGGAGAGGGACACGCTCGTTCTTGCCACTCCGCTTGCGAAAACGGACATGCTCAAAAGGGATCTACAGGTGGCACTACACCGCCCCGTGCGGTTGTTTGTTTGCACCTGGAGCGAATACAAAATCTATCAGGCCTGCTGCTACGGACTATCTCATCCCCAAGCCGGCATGTCCGAAACGGAATTGGCCACAAGGTTCCAGGCTGGAAGCCCCGATACTCCGAATGCCCGCTCAGGCATGTCGATCAGCAAAGACGAAGCGCTGGAATTGGCCGGGCTATACCACCACCTGCCCCATTTCAGCTTCGGGAGTTTGCTTCCGGCCAAGGGGCTGGAGGTCCTACTGCCCAAGGAATTGCCACGCGAGCACTTCGTGCCGCTGGCCTGGGTACATGGCACTCTCTTTTGCCTGGTAGATGACCCCACACACCTGGAAGCGCTCGATCTTCAACACGACGCATGCAATATCCATTGTCAATGGGTCATCGCTGATGCCGAAACAGTCAACAAGGCTTACCAGCGCTCGATATCGCATAATCCGACCCGTCCAAACGTTTCGAGTGACGAGATCATCGCCGCTCTCATCCAGGACGGAGCCTTGCGGAAAGAACAAGGAGATTATGCGCTTCAGATCGAGCGCCAGGTAGGCGGTGCCACGGCAAAAAAGATTTTGTTCGAGAATGGCCTGATCGAAGCCGATGATTGGCTTAGGGCGTACGCCTCCCTGGTGGATGCCATCCCATTGACCTCTGAAGACATCCCCGAAGAATTTGAGCGTTTGTTAGCCCGTACCAGAAATCTCATCCCGGCCTGGATCGCTCGTGAGTATCATTTGTTGCCGCTAGTGGTAGAAGATAACATCCTGTTGCTTGGTGTGAGCGAGATCGACGCCCGGCTGACCGAGCTGGCAGCCGCGCTGACTCACCTGAAAGTCGAGCCGCGTTTGATGGATCTGCAAACCCTCGACCAGTGGATCGAGAAAGCGTATGGCAAGGTCGCTGAAACGGAAAGCCCTGAACCGCTCCGTCTCGAAGCCATTTTGACCGAACTTGGCTACATCACGACAGAGCAATATCAGGAAGTGGTTACGGAAAGTTCGACGACTCAAGCATCCTGGCTCGAGTTGCTGAGCAAAAAAGGTTATCTCAAAGAGCGCGACCTGGTGGAAGCGCTGGGCTATTTCACCGGCTCCCCCACCCTCAGCCTGGATCATTTCGCCTTCGACGAAAAGCTGATCCGCCGCTTCTCACCAGAACTGTTGACAAAATCTGATATTTTCCCGCTTTTCGAAAGTGACGACGGGCTTTGGGTAGCCACAGCCGATCCATTTTCGGCAGAGGGATTCCAGCAATTCGAACTACAAAGTGGCAAGGCGATATGGCCGGTCATCGTGCCCCACTCCGTGCTGTTGCAAGTGATCCAGCGTTATTGCTGCCCGGATGAAGCCAAAGAGCAAGAAATGCAGGTGATTAGCCTGTTGGACCAATTGGTGGCCAGCAGCACGATCACCCGCAAACAGGCTTTCGATGCCCAGCAAGAGAATAAGGACAAATCTGCCCCGCTCGATCAAGCCATTATCCATTGCAGTGGCATCGACCCCACCCGGCTGGCGCGGACGCTGGCGCATTTTCTTTCTATCGGGTACGAGGACCTCTCACTGCTCGAAGAGACGCAATCCGTGATCGATGCCTTGGGCGTTGCACGCACGCGGACCACAGTCGTGGATCCGGTGGATTACCAGGTCGCACATCTCGTGTCACTGGAAACCGCACAACAGCTCAATGCGCTGCCTATCCGCATAATGGGAGAGCGCGTGGTAGTAGCTTTCTCCGATCCGTTCTTCGAGCCAACCCGTAAAAATCTCGAAGCCCTTCTGAACAAGCCGGTGACCCCGGTGATGACCAGCCGCCCCATGCTGGAAGAGGCGATCCACCGCATGTTGGGACGCCCCAACCTGGGCACCACGCTACTGATGGCCGGCATGATCACGCGCAGCCAGTTGAACGATGCCCTTGAGTATGCCCATCGGGCCAATATCCGCTTGGGCAGGGCACTGGTTTTCAAACGCTACCTGACCGAGAATGCCCTCTACCAGTTCCTGGCCAAACAAGCCGGACTGCCTTTCTTCCATCTCTCAACCGCGACCATCGACGAGAAAGCCGCCCGTCTGCTGGACCCCAAGCTGGAACGCACGTACGGCATTTTGCCCCTCGCTTCAGATGAGTCCCACGTGATCCTGGCAACCGTCGATCCGCACAATCAAGAAGCCCTGCAGCGCGTGGAGACCGCCCTGCAAAAATCCGTAAACCTGGTGGTCGTCACGGAAAGCGACCTGGATGCTACTCTTGAGAATCTCTACCGCAACGAATACGTCAACGAAAGCGTTTCATCCTTGCTCGAGCGCTCGCCGCACGATTCGGCTTTTCACGTGCTTGAACGCAGCCAGATCATCACGCTGGTGGTCACGGGGATCATTTCAGTGATCTGGCTGGCAATCAACGCCATGTCATATCTGGTGGTTCTCAATGCTTTGATCACCGCCTTCTACTTGGTATTCTCGATCTACAAATTCCGGCTGATCTTCCGCGCCATTTCAGCCAACCTCGAAGTACCTGTCTCGGACCAGGAAGTGGCGCAACTGAAAGATTCCGAGTTGCCAGTATATACCATTCTGGTGCCGGTGCACCATGAAGCCGAAGTCTTGCCGGATGTCTTGAAGTCGTTGGTCTCGCTCGATTACCCTTCGGCACGACTCGACATCCTGGTGCTGCTCGAAGAGGATGACCTCGAGACGATCCGCAAGTTCGACGAGATCAACCCGCCGCGTTTCATCCAAAAAGTCATCGTCCCCAACGAATTGCCCAAGACCAAGCCCAAGGCCTGCAACTACGGGCTGATCCACGCCCGTGGGGACTACATCGTGATCTACGACGCTGAGGATCTACCCGACCGCGATCAATTGAAGAAAGTGATCATTGCTTTCTCGAAGGCGCCGGAGAACGTCGCCTGCATCCAGGCCAAGCTGAATTATTACAACCGCAAGCAGAACATCCTCACCCAATGGTTCACGGTCGAATACTCGATGTGGTTCGACCTGCTGCTGCCCGGCCTGGACGCCGATCACGCCCCCATTCCCTTGGGAGGCACGTCCAATCATTTCAAGACCTATGCCCTCCTGGAAGCCGGCGCCTGGGACCCCTACAATGTCACCGAAGACGCCGACCTGGGCATCCGCTTGTTCAAGCGTGGCTATCGCACCCGCATTGTGGACTCGACCACTTATGAAGAGGCCAACAGTCAGTACAACAACTGGATCCGGCAGCGCTCGCGCTGGCTGAAGGGTTACATGCAAACCTGGCTGGTGCACATGCGCCACCCCATCCGCCTGATGCGCGAGATCGGCTTCAACAACTTCATGAGTTTCCAATACATCGTCGGCGGCACCTTCTTTACGGCGTTGATGAACCCTGTATATTGGATACTGACCTCGATTTGGTTCCTGGCGCAGCCCGATTTCATCCATCTCCTGTTCCCCGGTGTGATCTTCTACATGGGCGCGTTGTGCTTGTATTTTGGTACCTTCGTCTTTACATACGTGAACGTGGCCGGTTCGATGCGGCGCGGCTACTATGACATGGTGGCAACTGCCCTGCTGAGTCCCATCTACTGGGCCATGAGCAGCATCGCCAGTTGGAAGGGATTCACACAATTGATCTTCAAGCCGCACTTCTGGGAGAAGACGCGCCATGGCCTGTATCAAAAGCCTGAAGAGGCCACATCCACCGGCCCGGGAGAGGTAAAACCATGAACCTCTCCAACTGGCTCACCCGCCCGGTGACGCGCACGAAAGTGCTCAAACCCTCCCAGCCGTTATTGAACATCGATGTCGAACGGCCGTTACGGAAACATGAAGGGTTGGTCATCTTCATCCTTTCCGCCATTCTCAACCTCGGGTTAGCTTATTTCCTGTTCTTCGTCTGGCACATCGGCAACAGCGATTCCCTTTCGCGAACTGCCAACGCCTTTTATATCCTCTATTCGCGTGACCCGCACCTGGCGGCCGTGGGGTTCGTGTGGCCACCCTTCCCCAGCCTGCTGCAATTGCCACTCCTGCCGGTCATGAAAGCGCTGGGATATGCTACCTTTACCGGCAGCATCGTATCGGCGCTGTTTGGCGCGGCCGCCATGGTAATGATAAACCGTCTGCTGGCCGACCTCAAGTTCCCTGAAGCCATGCGCTGGATCCTGCTGGTGCTGCTCCAAATTCATCCGGATACGTGGTATCTCTCGGCATCCGGGATGGCCGAGCCGATTTTCCTCTTCTTTGCCATTGCCACCTTGTACGGGATGAACTTGATGCCGCATTCTATGCGCTCGTGGGTCATCGTTGGCGTCGGTTTGGCGTTTTCGTTCATGATCCGCTACGAATCCCTGGCCATGATCGCCGGGGTGGCATTGGCGATCATCGTTCACATGTGGGCAGGCGGTGCTGATTGGCGCGCTAAGACCGAGGGCTGGATGCTGGCCGTCCTTACCCCGCCAGTGTACGCCGTGGCATTGTGGCTATTTTTCAACTGGACCTTGATGGGCGACCCGCTGTATTTCGTCAGCAGTGTTTACAGCTTGTCGAATGCGCCGGACATCGCCAAGATCGCCGGCTTTAGCCAGCCGCTCTACCTGGCATGGGGCAATATCTTCGTCGCCATTAAAATGGGCATCATCCGCTCGTTTCAGCAATCCCCTGCCTACCCGGTGATGGTGATCCTCGCGTTCATTTCCATCCTCTGGAATGGCAACCGCAAGGGATTCGGGGTGTTCATCACCATGTTCAGCGTCACCGCTTTCACCATCCTGCAAGTCTACCTGGGATCGCTGGCGAACTGGATGCGCTACTGGTTTTACGCTGCGCCCTTTGCGTTGATCATGGCAGGCATCATCAATGAAAAGCTGAAGCGCAGTTGGAGACTGCCATTCTATATTTTGCTCATCGTGTTATTCATCGCAGGCATTCCCATCTCATTGAACGCCATGCGCGACTCGCACGTCGGCGGGGATGAGCAGCGCTTGAGCGCTTTGATCCTGGATCCTTCTCAGGAAGCTGCTCTCCGTGAAAGTGATGGTTATTGGATCTATCTGCACGATGCCCCCATTGTGGCAAAAGTGGTGGATCAATATTCCAAAAAAGGATTGGTGCTGGTAGATTCGAGCAGTAGCTTTTCTGTGATTATGAGCGTCACCGCTCCGCAACGGCTTTTCATCTCGAACGACACCAACTACTTCAAAGTGTTGGCCGACCCAATCGGCACGGTCGAATACATCCTCGTCCTCGACCTCAAAACGGAAGGTGTGGTGAACACCATCAACATCACCTATCCCACGCTCTTCGACAGCGGTGCCAGTTGGGCCACACTGGTGTGGGATTCGGGAGATCAGACCATCAACCATTGGCGTATCTATCAGGTACACCCCATCCAATGAAGCAGAATGAGGTCATTACATTCCTTAGATTAAAATCGAACTGGGCCTTGCGGCCCAGTTCGTCGTTTCATGAATTACTCAATTAGCAATATCCGGCATCTTCTCGCGCACGTGAGCCTTCACCTCGTCGGCGGATTCGAACTGCAAAACTTCCTCCGCCAGTTTCTGGCAATCCGGCACTTTAAGGCCGCGCAAGATCTGCTTGGCCATGGGCACCGCAGGCGGGTTCATGCTGAACTCATCCAGGCCCAGCCCCAGCAAAATGGGGACCGCCAGCGGCTCACCGGCCAGCTCACCGCACAGGCCCACCCATTTGCCATACTTGTGAGCCTGGGCAATCACGTTCTGGATCAGACGCAATACGGCCGGTGAAAAAGCGCTGGTCAGATACGCCAGCTCGGCATTGGTGCGATCCACCGCCAGCGTATATTGGGTCAGATCATTGGTGCCGATGGAGAAGAAATCGACTTCCGGCGCCAGCTTGTCCGCCATAACGGCTGCCGACGGCACCTCGACCATGATGCCCAATTGCAATTTGGCGGCCGCCAGTTTACCTTCCTTGGTCAATTCCTGTTTGCATTCTTCGTAGATTGCCCGTGCCTGGCGGATTTCCGACAGGGAAGCCACCATGGGGAACATGATGCGCAAATCGTGGCCGATGCCGGCGCGCAGGGCAGCCTTCAACTGGGGTTTGAGCAGTTCATCCGGATGGACCAGCGCCAATCGCAGTCCGCGCACCCCCAGAAAGGGGTTCATTTCCGGTTTCATGTCCAGGTAAGGCAACTGCTTGTCGCCGCCAATATCGCTGGTGCGCAGCACGAGCGGCAATTTTCCGAACACGTCCAAAATGGCCGAATAGGCCTTATATTGTTCTTCCTCATCCGGCAGGGTCTCGCGTTCCATGTAAAGAAACTCGGTGCGCAGCAGGCCGACGCCCTCGGCGCCGTTCTCGATAGCGGATTTGGCGCCTTCGACGTTGCCGATATTAGCAACCACTTCCACGCGCTTGCCATCCAGCGTGATGACCGGCTCGTGGCAATGTGCCTTGGCCCGTTCGGCAATCACCGCAGCCGATTCTTTCTTGGCTTTATAAGCCTCGATAGTCTCGGTTGTGGGCTCGATGAACATCTTCCCGGCGGTGCCATCCAGAACGACTTCCTGTCCATTGGAGATACTTAAGACATCTTTTCCGGCGCCCACCACGGCAGGAATGCTCAGCCCACGCGCCAGAATGGCCGTGTGCGATGTTTCGCTGCCAACGA
>Ga0335069_10014791_pt1 | contig 10917 bp, 7 predicted proteins | sample Lox_Sample_11_FD_206714 | JGI IMG/M metagenome (GOLD analysis project Ga0335069, IMG submission 206714) | Soil microbial communities from Loxahatchee National Wildlife Refuge, Florida, United States - Lox_Sample_1.1 | ecosystem: Environmental > Terrestrial > Soil > Wetlands | place: USA: Florida... | reverse complement strand
CGAACGAGCCGCTCAGGCGACGCCGTTGCGCAACGGCGACGTGATTACCGTTCCCAAGAAGCCCAACTACGTCGTGGTTCAGGGCCAGGTCTATAACACCACGGCTGCCGGCTTCATCCCGGGAAGAAGCGCCAAGTGGTATCTGGGACAAGCTGGCGGCGTGACACAACTTGCCGACAAAAAAGCGGTCTTCGTCGTGCGAGCCGACGGCTCGGTGCTGGCAGCGAAGAACAATCACACGGCTTGGTCCGGCGACCCCATGGATGCCGTCCTGATGCCCGGCGACGTGATTGTTGTGCCAGAGAAGGCGCCCAGAGTGGGAGCACGCAACTGGACGCCACTGATGCAATCCGCACAGGTGGCCACTTCACTGGCTTTGGCCGTCGGTTACCTCAGGCCGTAGACGAGACATGCCCGACATGAGGAGGAGACCCAAATTGGCGTTTTGTTTGACGATCGCAAATCTAGCGATGACGATGGCGAGTCCGGCGCGCGCCCAAGAGGTCGTGCAAGGTGCAGACTCGGAGTCGAGTTCCGCCAATTTGCACTTGCCAGTAGTTAGCCCGGATTCGAGCGGCAGAAGTTCGTATATTCGACGCGCGGCGACCAGGCCCCTGGAGGAAGTGCGCAACGCGGGATTCCAGCTTCTCCAGGATCAGCAGGAAATCTGGACGAGTCCCTTCCATCTGCGACTGCCCGATGCTGAATGGCTCGTCCCGGCAGCGGGCGTTAGCGCGGCGGCCTTCCTGACGGACCCGAGCTTCAGCCGAGCGCTGCCGAACGACGCGGGCCAGCTCCATACATTTAACAAAGTGCGCACATTCAGTGTCGGTGCGTTAGGTGCTGCCAGCGGCGGCCTCTACCTCTGGAGTCTGCATACCCACGATGAACGCCAGCGCGAGACGGGACTGCTTGCCACAGAAGCCGCGATCGATTCCCTGATGCTGACGCAAAGCCTGCAATTGATTGGCGGTCGCGAACGCCCCTTGCAGGGCAACGGCAACGGGGCCTTTTTCAGCGGGGGTACCTCATTCCCCTCGAATCATTCGGCGGTAGCCTGGGCCACCGCCGGAATTCTGGCGCACGAATATCACGGTCCGCTGACAAAGATTTTCGCGTACGGCCTGGCAACCACAGTCAGCGTCATGAGTGTCTCCAGCAAGGAGCACTTTCCATCGGACGTCTTGATCGGAAGTGCCATGGGCTGGTTGGTTTCCGAACACGTCTACCGCAAGCGGCACAACCCGGAGCTTGGCGGCGCTGCGTGGAATTCAATTCCGGAGTTCATCCGCGGAGACGCGTCAGGCCCGGTGAGATATCCAGGATCGACGTATGTACCGATAGGCAGTTGGGTCTACCGGGCATTCGATCGGTTGGCGGCTCTGGGGCTGATATCGACTGCGTATCAAGGGGTTCGGCCGTGGACTCGCCAGCAGTGTGCCCGTCTGCTGGCAGACGTGGACTATGCTTTGGCGGGATCATTGTCGGCAAACCCGCGCCTTTATGCGCAAGCCGGCAATCTGCTGGAAGCCCTTCACCGGGAGTTTGCGCGCGAAGAAACGACGTTTCCAGGAGTCAATCGCTCAGCGGACGTAGAAGCCGTGTATTCGCGGATCGTGAGCGCCAGCGGCGCTGTTCTCTCTGACGGTTATCACTTTGGACAGACATTCGCTTATGACTACGGCAGACCGTTTCGCCAAGGCACCAATCTGACTGACGGTGGGGCTGTCAGCGCCACATACGGAACGCTCTTCTTTTATGTAAACGGTGAATTCCAGCACTCCCCTTCCTCGCCGCCGCTTTCGCCTGCGGCCTTGCAGTTTATTGCGGAGCGCGACAAAACCGACGCTCCGCCGGCAACTCCCTTCGCTCCCGTGAACCGGTTTGCCCTGTTAGACGCGTATGTGGGCATGAACCTGCATGGCTGGCAGATCACGTTCGGGAACCAAAGCCTCGACTGGGGCCCCGGGATCGGCGGCTCGCTTTTGTTGAGCAACAACGCCGCGCCATTCCCCATGCTGCGGATTACGAACGAAAACCCTTTTGAAATTCCGGGGCTCTCCAAGGTATTGGGCCCTTTCAGCATAGTCCAGTTCTATGGGCGCCTCGAAGGCCACGCCGGGGTCGAGCAGCCGTGGATCTATGGACAAAAGATCAGCTTCAAGCCCTTTCATTCGTTGGAATTTGCCTACAGCCGCACGACTCTTTTTGGTGGTATGCGCGGAGATCCGGTCACGGCTGGAAATTTCTTCGACAGCCTCTACGGCCGCGTGAACCCAACTGTCAACAGCGTGCCTGGTGACTCGCGCACCGCGATTGACTGGACATGGCGACTACCTGGTCTCCATGACTGGGTGACCTTTTATGGAGAACTTGAGGACGACGATGACCTGATTCCGCTGCAAAACGTGTCGAAGAGCGTCTGGCGCCCCGGGATTTACCTGCCGCACCTGCCATGGCTGCTCAACTGGGACTTTCATTTCGAGTACACAGCCTCGACCAGTCCTGGGCGCGCTGCATTCCAAAATCACGGCAGTTTGAACTACTGGAACTTTGACTATCCGGATGGCTACACGAACAACGGCAATCTTCTGGGAAATTCCGTAGGTCGCGAAGGCGTCACTATGCAGGCCTGGCTGCGCTATTGGGCCGCCCCGCGCCGCACGTTCGACTTCTCATGGAAACAGAGCATCGTGTTGCGGGATTACGTTCCCGGCGGAGGAAAGTGGCAAGACTATGAGGCGAGTTACTCGGTGACGCGCAGGTCTGGCGTTTATTTCAAGGGCCTCGTTCAGTTTGAGCACATATTCGCGTACCCCCTGCTCTTCCCGGGGGCGAAAAATAACGTCACCGCGGCGCTTGAGATCGGGTTTCTGCCGCCATGGGGACGGAAAGACAACTCTCTGTCGAGTTCGCGAAGCACGGATGCCGTTCTGTCAAATGGGAGCACGTTGCGATGAGTCCTTCGAAACACAAGCTCGAGCCGGAAGTCCTGCGCGAACTGGAAATCGACGCCGCTGTCGTGGAACGCCTTCGCCTGGACCAGGCGGAACTCCGCGTCAAACGGATTGCGCGTTTCGACAGGCTTTGGGACCGGCGGAAATTCCTCGGCAAGTGCATCGGATGTGGCGCGGTGGCTTCGCTGCTCATCGCCTTCTTGATTCCGGCGCAATACGCGTCCACGACACGGCTCATGCCTCCAGATCCACCAACTGGACAAGGCATGGCGGTGTTGGCGGGACTGGCTGGAAAGATGGGTGCCGCTCTGGGGACGCTCGGCGGAGACCTGCTGGGCATGAACACTTCCGTGGATCTCTTTGCCGGCGTTCTGCAGAGCAGCACCGTGCAGAATGATCTGATTGAGAAATTCGACCTGCAACGAGTCTACGGTCTCCGGCGGATGGTTGACACCCGAAAAGAACTGACCCGGCGCACGGACATTTCGATCGACCGCAAGAGCGGGATCATGACGATTCGTGTCACCGATCATGATCCTAAACGCGCTATGGCACTCGCGCACGAGTACATAGCTGAGCTGAACAATGTAGTAACGCACTTGAACGCGTCCTCAGCGCATCGCGAGCGCGTTTTTCTGGAAGAACGGCTGGGCGAAGTAAAAAAGGAACTGGAAGGCGCGGAGAGAGACTTCAGCCAGTTCGCGAGCAAGAATGGCGCCATCGACATCAAGGAACAAGGCAAAGCCATGGTCGAAGCCGCGGCGATGTTGGAAGGCCAGTTGATCGCTGCCCAAACTGAATTGCAGGGGCTTCGGCAGTTCTACACGGACCAGAACATCCGTGTGCGAACGGCCCAGGCTCGTGTCAACGAACTCCGGCGCCAACTCTTGAAGATGGGTGGCAAAGGAGAGCCGGAAACCGAGACGGCGAGCGACAACGAAATGTATCCGTCGCTTCGCCAGCTGCCACTCCTTGGTGTTAGCTACGCCGACCTCTACCGGCGAACGCGGGTGGAAGAAGCCGTGTTCGAAACGCTCACGCAGCAGTACGAGATCGCCAAGGTACAGGAAGCCAAGGAAGTGCCGAGCGTCAAGGTGTTGGATCCCCCAGATGTCCCGGAGAAGAAAGTATTTCCGCCACGCCTGCTGCTGACTTCTGTCGGGACCATTCTTGCGCTCGCGATCGGCGTGGGCTGGATCTTTGGCACCGATGATTGGGAAAAAATTGACCCTCAGGACCCCGGAAAAATTCTTGTGCTCAAGATGGTGGAAAGTGTCCGTCCTCAGCTGGAGTATGTGACACAGCGACGCGGCATTTTCAGCGATGGGCCCAAGGAAAATCTCCAGAATTTCGGGACCGATTCCGCGGCGTCACAAGCGGAGTCGTAGGTTGGTCATTGAGAGCTGATGAGGGTCTGAAGGAAAACCAGAGGAGGCGTGGATTGTTGGTGACCGTATGCATCGTCGGACTCCTTCTTGCGGCTCTATTGGGCGCCGCACTTCCAGCGTCTCCTGTTGTGCTGGTTCCCGTGGGGGTCTGCTTGCTCGGGGCGACATTCCTCCTCGTGCGGCGCACGGCATCGAGTCAGATTGGCACTGCGCAAACCCTTTGTGTCCTGTTCTTCACACTGGCAGCGCTCCATATTCTCTTCGGCTATCTGCTGGCGGACCTGACCACCCAGCACACTTCGATTCGATCCAACGCCGGCGTTTATTATGCGAACGCGTTTCTGATCAATGCGGTAGGTTTGCTCGCTGCTGGTTTGGGCTACTGCTGGAAATGGGATTCGCAGGTGCTTGTGCTGCCCAGGGCGTTTGCGATTCCCGTGAATGCCCATAGCGCAGAAACGCTATTTCGGCTGCTCTTGCTGGTCGGCGCCGCGTTGATGTTCGTCATCTACTGGCGACTCGGGCTTGTCGAATACCTTAGCGTACCGGCCAAGTGGCCGTTTCTGCGCTACATCACGAGCGATCTCGCTGGAGGATCGGCGGTCGACGAATGGCTGGCAAATCGCGCGATGGACCTTCTCACCGTGTCACTGCCGTTTCTCGTCTATCGCGCTGCGAAGCGCCCCCGCGTCGCCAACATTTCTCCGATCGTTGTTGGGTACCTGGCCCTTTTGTTGCCGCTACGACGCGCGAATCTCCTGGGGGTTATCTTTGCTTCGCTGGTCCTGATTGGGTTCGGGCGCCACGACGTTTATCGTCTCACGCGCAAATGGGTGCTGATTATTGGCTGCGTTTACATTTTGACGCAGTGCTTGTTTCTTTTTGGCGTGTTCTACAACGAGCTTAATCCTCGCACGATGCTCGCCGTTTCCAGCACCGCCCTTCCAGAGGTCCGCGATCTCGCCTGGACCATGAATCGACTCGCGGGAGAACGACTGGGCGGAGTAACTTTTCTGCAGGCCCTCGTTCCTCTGCCCAGCATCGCGAACGATTGGAGCGCGTCGCACAGCCTGCGTGCCATTAGTACCGCCCTCATCGGCGTGGATCAGACGGGCGAAAGCGGCGGTCTGCGCCTGACCCTGATGGGTGAGGGCTATATCAATGGAGGCTATCCAGGAACCATCGCAGTAAGTCTACTCTGGGGTTACGGGGTAGCGTGGTGCGAAAAGCTCTTATTCCTCGCGGCTCGAAAAGATCAAGCCGAGTTCATTAACTACGTGGCAGTGATGTGCTTCGTGTGGGTTTGCTTCCTGTTCTACCTTGCTGGAACGCAGGCAGCGGCTCCTGTGAAGATGGGTGCACTGCTGGTGTTGGGTGTAGGGTGGGCCTGCAAGTACAGGTCGCGCTTTCTGGCCGTTGCCGCGGAGGCGGGTGCATGACGGCCGTTATAAAACGCGCGGCCAGCGTGATCGGAGGCGAAGCGGCCGTCCGCGCGGCGAATTTCGCGGCGATCCTCTTCATCGCGCGGGCTTATGGAAAGCCGACTCTGGGTGCGTACGCGGCTTGTCTCGCAGTCGTCACCGTGGTGGTCATGTTCGCGGACAATGGCCTGCAAACCGCCGCCATCACGCAAATGCGTTCCGTCGACTCGCCGCGCAATAGGACTTTAGGGCAGTTGATGGTTGGCAAGACAGCTTTGTTGTCCATTGCCGTACTGCTCTTGGTTTCGATCCCAGCGATCTCTCAGCGAGATGCGCGCTATTGGACCATTGGAACCTGGGTGCTGCTGCGCACTGTCCTGCAGTCATATTCCCAAATGCAGATGTCCGTGCTGAAAGCGATTTCCTTAGCAAACTGGATCGCGGTCATCCAGGGCTTGCACAGTTGCGTGTTGTTGTTCGGTATATGGCTGTGCTTTCAGAACGGCTGGGGCGTTGTGGCGCTGCTGGCCTGGTTCGCGGCCGGACAGACATTCGAACTCCTCTTCGGCTCTGCTGTGCTGTTCCGCCACGGGGTTTGGCCGGCCTGGCCGAAGCATTTCGCTTTGCTGGCAACCGTCAAATTGGCGACACCCTATGGAATCGTCTATGGTCTGGCAAATCTGATCGTCCGTCTGGACACGATCGTCCTTGCGGGGCTCGTTCTTCCCGGTGAATTGGGCGCGTTTTCCGCCGCCAACGCGGTCTTCGTGGTCATCTATGTATGCGCCTGGCTCTTCGGCAGCGTTTTACTGCCAGAAATGGTCTGTCTTTCACGCCAGCCAGAGCAACTGCTTCGGTACACCAATCGATGGGCCGGGCGAACCTCGATCGTTACGGTACCCTGCGTCATTCTGTTTTCACTTCTGGCGCCACGACTCATTGCGGCAATCTACGGATCGACGTTCTCAAGCTCCGGAATTCTGGCTTCCGTCATGTCTCTGGCCGTCCCACTCATATTTTTGAATTCCATTTATACCACCCAGGCGATTGCAGCCAACGATCAGGCGATCTACCTGACGGTCTACGGTGGAGGCGTCGTGGCCACGCTGGTTTTGGATTTGCTTCTCGGCCGGATGTTCGGGGCGTTGGGAATTGCGACGGCGATTGTTTTGCGCGAAGCAGGAATGCTTCTCGCCTTCCTGTTTTTCTGTGCGCGTCTTTCGCTCGCGCAAGAGCATTCCGGATTTTGCGTGACTTCTACAAGCGATGAGATGGTGCTGGCGCCGCGTCCTGGCCAAGAGTCGCGAGCTACTCATGTCTAAAGTAATCACCATTGACGCGCGATGGTTGGTGGGCGGGATCGGCACATACACGCGAAATCTCGTCCAGAGCATCCATCGGCACTGCAGCGCATTCTCGCTGCACGCGATCGTGCGTGAACGCGATTCCACGGAGGTGAGCAAGCACTGTGCCGGCATAACGGTAATCGATACGCCGATCTATACGGTGCGGGAGCAATGGCAGATTGCTCGGGCCTCGCGACACACAGACTTGCTTCATGTTCCGCACTACAATGCGCCGCTTTTGTGCCGGGGACCTCTGGTGGTCCATCTGCGCTTGCCCGGCAACCGGAGGTTGAGCACCTATGGTTACGCCTGGCCAATGCTTCTAGCCGTTTCGCGCAGAGCAGATCAAATCGTAACGGTTTCGCAGTTTTCAAAGCGAGAGATTGTCGATGCTCTCGGCGTCCCCGAATCCAAAATTACGGTTATTCCGTGTGGTGTCAGCAACGAATTCAGCCCATCGACCGCAAGGGCAAGGCTCGCGGAGTTAAACGACAGCTTTCACTTGCCGTCGCCCTTCATCCTATATGTCGGAAACCTGAAGCCTCATAAAAACGTGATAACCCTGTTGCGGGCGTTCGCGCTTCTGCGCAAAACGAAGAGGATCCCACATGCTCTGGTGATCGTCGGAGACGATCCGCACTGGCGCAAAACAACCCTGGAGGCCTGCCGGCGCCTGGGCATCTCCGACTTGGTGCGCTTTCTGCCGCACGTCGAGCAATGCCTTTTGCCTGGACTGTATGGAGCGGCGGAAGCCGTCGTCCTGCCGTCCACATTGGAAGGATTTGGCCTGCCGGTGATTGAGGCCATGGCGTGTGGAACGCCCGTCATTGCATCCAACGCGGCCAGCCTGCCCGAAGTAGGCGGAGACAGCGCCCTCTATTTTGACCCTGTGAGCGCGGAAGAACTAGCGGGCCAGGTCGAACGGCTGTTGGCATCCCCGGAGTTGCGTTCGCGCTTGCAACAAAGGGGATTGCAGCGCGCACAGAAATTCAGTTGGCAAGAATGCGCCAGGGAACACATCGCCCTCTACAGCGGATTATTGGGCCACACGGTTGGCGCCGTATGATCCCGACGCAAGATCCAATGGAGATTCGCACGCCGAGGTCTCAGTACAGTCCCGAGCGCGAAGTCACTGTCGAGCCGACGTTGAGCCGCGAACTGCCAGCCTCGCTCGACCATGCGCGCGTGGCGATCGTGCACTACTGGTTCGTCGCTCGCCGTGGCGGCGAGAAAGTCGTCGAGGCCATGGCCTCGATATTTCCGCAGGCGGACATCTTCTCGGTCGTTGTTGACTATGAAGCCCTGCCTGAGTCGCTGCGCGGCAGGACGATCGCGACTTCCTTTCTGCAAAAAATTCCAGCGAGCTCGCGGTGGCATCGCCGCTTTCTGCCGCTTTATCCCCTGGCATTGGAGCAGTTCGACCTGAGTGCATACGACCTTGTGCTCAGCTCGGAATCAGGGCCGGCGAAGGGGGTTTTGACGCGGGCCAGCACCTGCCACGTCTGCTATTGCCATTCACCAATGCGCTATTTATGGGACTTTTATCACCACTACAAGAATGGCGCCACACTTGGGCGATTTTCACGTCCGATCTTCACGCTTGCCAGCCACTACTTGCGCCTCTGGGATTCGGCGTCAGCGGAGCGCGTTGACTATTTTGTGGCCAATTCCCGCAACGTGGCGACCCGCATTCGCAAACAATATCGCAGGGAATCCACGGTGATTCACCCGCCCGTGTCTACACACGCAGGTTATCTTGCAGAGAAAACGGAAGACTACTATCTCGTCGCGGGACAACTCGTCGACTACAAGCGCGTTGACCTCGCCATCGAAGCGTGCAACCAGTTAGGCCGGCGTTTGCACGTCGTAGGAGAAGGTGAGCAGTGGGCCCGCTTGCGGTGTATTGCGGGCCCTACCATCAGTTTTCTCGGTGCGCTCCCGGATCGGGACCTTCGCGAGCAATATGCGCGGTGCCGCGCGCTGCTGTTTCCCGGTGAAGAAGACTTCGGAATGGTGCCTGTGGAAGCTCAGTCCTTTGGGAGGCCCGTCATTTCCTTTGGGCGCGGCGGAGTGCTCGAAACTGTGAAGCCCGTCATTGAGGGTTCGAGTCAAGTGCCGGAGAGTTCGACGGGAATCTTTTTCAAGGAGCAGTCCGCTGATGCGCTTGCGGATGCCATCCTGTCGTTCGAACAAATCGAATGTAGATTCAGCCCGCGTTTCATTCGGGAGCAGAGTTTGCAGTTTGCTCCGGAACACTTTCGCCAGAAATTCGTGGAATTTCTCGGCAAGAAGTGGCTGGAGTTTCACGATGGAGAGAGGCGCGCATGATTCGCGGACGACTCAAACGCGCGCAGTTTGCCTTGCATCTGGCAGTTCTATTTGCGCCGCTCATCGCGTTCAGTATCGCGGGATATTTGCGGTTCGGCACAAGGGCCTTGCCTCGCTATAACAGTGACACCGATCCTTTGGCCTACTTCGGGTTACTGCTGCTCTCTACAGTCTTGTGGTCGATCGCCGTCGACCACTATAAACTCGCTGCCGTCGAACTGCATCTCCAAAGCGCGAGCATTGCCGGCCGTGTTTTCATGGCTTGCGCTGCCACATACGTCGGGATCCTGACGGTCACCTTCTTCTACCGCGCGACCCTGTTCTCGCGAATGTTCATCTGGATGAGTGCGCTGGTCGTCTTCCTGTTTACGGCGTTTGCGCTTCAGGCTTTCCGGTGGATCTGGCTCCGGTGGTGGCCGGGGCGCTACGTTTTCTCACAGGTTCTGATCGTGGGCGTCGACGAATTTGCTGCGCGCGTGGCCGAATCGTTGAAGACCTGTCCGGTGGCACCTTGCGTAATCAAGGGGCACGTTCGCTTGGGGGGACAGAGTTGCTGCGTCAAGGATCTGCCTGTCTACGAATTGTCAGACATCGACAAGCTGGCCATTGGCAACGAAATCGACGACGTGGTTCTGGCGCTGCGGCCAGGCATGCTCAGTGATATCGAGGAAATTCGCAGCCGCCTCTCGCCTCTTTGCGTTCCTGTGCGCCTCGTTCTGAGCGTCGGCGAATCGGCTGATAGCCACCATCGATTGTTTACTCTGGGCAACGTGCTGATGCTTGACCTTCACGAGACCCCGGCGGAATCCGCGCTCTATATTGTTCTGAAGCGGGCCTTCGACGTGATTTTCTCAGCCTGCGTTCTGCTTTTCGCTGCTCCCGTGTTTCTTCTGATCGCCCTTGCGGTGCGCCTGAGTTCGCCGGGGCCGATCTTCTTTGCCCAAGAGCGCGTGGGTCTGAACGGAAAACTCTTCCGTATGTATAAATTCCGCACCATGACGGTGACACCAAGGTCCGAGAGCGACAACCGCTGGACCGTGCGCGACGACCCTCGATGCACAGGGATCGGACGCATCCTCCGGCAGCTTGGCTTCGACGAACTGCCACAATTCTTTAATGTGCTGAAGGGAGAGATGAGCGTTGTCGGCCCGCGTCCGGAGCGCCCAGCGCTGGTGCAACGTTTCATGCATTCTGTGGGGAACTACAATCGGCGGCATTACCTGAAAGTAGGCATTACCGGCTGGGCCCAGGTGAACGGCTGGCGCGGCGATACATCGATTGAGAAGAGGGTGGAATTCGATCTGTATTACGTGCGCCACTGGACGCTGGGTTTTGATCTGCTGATTGTTGCTCTCACCCTCATCCGCGGCTTCACGGACAAAAACGCCTACTAAACGCTACTCTGCCTGGCGCGTCATTTTTAAGGCGCGCCAGGGCGGAGGCGGCGAATCACACTGTGGATGTGCGCGCCTGCTCC
>Ga0335069_10014790_pt1 | contig 10918 bp, 10 predicted proteins | sample Lox_Sample_11_FD_206714 | JGI IMG/M metagenome (GOLD analysis project Ga0335069, IMG submission 206714) | Soil microbial communities from Loxahatchee National Wildlife Refuge, Florida, United States - Lox_Sample_1.1 | ecosystem: Environmental > Terrestrial > Soil > Wetlands | place: USA... | reverse complement strand
TATAGAGAATGCCGACATTGATGTTGGCGATCACCCAACCGGCACTGACCGGGATCACCGCCCAGCCGGCGAGCGCCAGAACGCAGGTGACCAGCGGCGCCAGCAGGAACACGCCCTTGTTGGCGCCGGCCGGAATGACCGGCTCTTTGAGCACGAATTTGAGCAGATCGGCGAAGGACTGAAACAGACCCCAGGGCCCGACCACATTGGGGCCGCGGCGGATCTGCACCGCCGCCCAGATCTTGCGGTCGGCAAGGAGAATGTAGGCGACCGCGACCAGCAGCACGACAAGCAGCAGCACGCTCTCGGCGATCATGATCACGAGCGGCCAGAGATAAGTCCACCAGAAGTCGGTCACCGTCATCGCGCGCCCTCTATTCCGCAGCCGTCATGGTGGAGCGCCCGAGCGCGATCGCCGAACATTCCGCCATCACCGCCGAACAGCGGGCGATGGCGTTGGTGAAGTAATAGTCGTCGATGGCCGGCGTGAACGCCGCCTTGTCGACCGTGCCGCCAAGTGCGGCGAGCTTGCCGATATCGCCAGCGTCGCCCGGCGCGATCTGGCCGAGACGCATCAGATGTGGATGGGCCTTGTAGAGCGCCTGCCGCAAAGCCTGCAGCGAGTCATAGGGCAGCTTATGCTTGAGCACATCTGACAGCGCGCGCAGGATCGCCCAGTCTTCCTTGGCGTCGCCCGGCGGGAACGAGGCACGCGTCGCCATCTGCACCCTGCCCTCGGTATTGACGTAGGTCGCCGACTTTTCCGGATAGGCCGCGCCCGGCAGCACTACGTCGGCGCGCGACGCGCCTCGGTCGCCCTGGGTGCCGATGTAAACAACGAAAGCGCCCTTCGGGATATCGATTTCGTCGGCGCCGAGGAGGAATAGAAGATCGAGCGTGCCGAAAGCCGCCATCTGCCGCGCGCTCAAAGCGCCGGGTCCCGGCACGAAGCCGAGATCGAGCGCGCCGACGCGCGAGGCCGCATTGTGCAACACGCAATAGCCGTTCCAGCCGTCTTTGACGACGCCGAGGTCGGCCGCGGCCTTGGCGGCGAGTGATGCAAGCGCCGCACCATCGCCGCGGGCAAAAGCACCGGCGCCGACGATCAGCATCGGCCGCTCGGCCTTCTTGAAATTCTCGGCGAAGGAATGCCGGGAAATGTCGGCGAGCGTCTCCGGACCGGCGCCAAGATAATCGTAGGTGTAGGTCAGATCAGCTTTCGGCCCGATGACGCCGATCGGGAATTTGCCCGCGCGCCAGCGCCGGCGGATGCGGGCATTGAGGACGGCGGCTTCTTTGCGCGGATTGGAGCCGACGATGAGGAGCGCATCGGCGGCGTCGATGCCGGCGATGGTGGCATTGAACAGATAGGTGGCGCGGCCCCAGGCGGGATCGAGCGCGGAACCGTCCTGGCGGCAATCGAGATTGGCGACGCCAAGACGCGTCATCAGATCCTTCAGCGCGAAAGTCTCCTCGACCGCAGCGAGATCGCCGACGATGGCGCCCATGCGCTTAGCATTGGTCTGCGCCACTTTCGCAGCGATCGCCTGGAACGCCTCGGTCCAGCTCGCCGGGCGCAACTGGCCGTCCTTGCGCACGTAAGGCTGGTCGAGACGCTGGGTGCGCAGGCCGTCGACGACATGACGGGTCTTGTCCGAAATCCACTCGTCGTTGATCTCGTCATTGATGCGCGGAAGGATGCGCATGACCTCGCTGCCGCGGGTATCGATGCGGATCGCCGAGCCGACCGCGTCCATCACGTCGACGGATTCGGTCTTGTTGAGCTCCCAGGGCCGCGCCGCAAAGGCATAAGGCTTCGAGGTCAGCGCGCCGACCGGACAGATGTCGACGATGTTGGCCTGCAGCTCGGAGTGCAGCGCTGACTCGAGATAGCTCGTGATCTCCATGTCCTCGCCGCGGCCGATGGCGCCGAGCTCGGGCACGCCCGCGACTTCGGTGATGAAGCGCACGCAGCGGGTGCACTGGATGCAGCGGTTCATCGAGGTCTTGACCAGCGCGCCGAGATACTTGTCCTCGACCGCGCGCTTGTTCTCGGCGAAGCGGCTGGCATCGACACCATAGGCCATCGACTGGTCCTGCAGATCGCATTCGCCGCCCTGGTCGCAGATCGGGCAATCGAGCGGATGATTGATCAGCAGGAATTCCATCACGCCTTCGCGCGCCTTGCGCACCATCGGCGAGCGCGTCGACAGCACTTTGGGCGAGCCGTCCTTGTTCGGCATCAGGTCGCGCACCGCCATGGCGCAGGAGGCCTGGGGCTTTGGCACGCCGGCAACTTCGATCAGGCACATGCGGCAATTGCCGGCGATCGACAGCTTGTCGTGGAAGCAGAAGCGCGGAATTTCCGCGCCCGCGGCCTCGCACGCCTGCAACAGCGTGTATTCCGGCGGAACGTCGATCTCGTGACCGTCGACGATGAGCTTGGTCATCTGCGCCTCACTCCGCCGCCACCGCAACCGGATCGGAATGCGGGTTCGCCGTGTACTGATCGATCCGCTTCTCGATCTCGGGACGGAAATGCCGCAGCAGGCCCTGCACCGGCCAGGCGGCGCCGTCACCGAAGGCGCAAATGGTGTGGCCCTCGATCTGGGTGGTGACTTCCCAGAGCATGTCGATCTCGCGCTTCTGCGCGCGGCCCTCGGCCATGCGGTTGAGCACGCGCCACATCCAGCCCATGCCTTCGCGGCACGGCGTGCACTGGCCGCAGCTCTCGTGCTTGTAGAAATAGGAGATGCGCGCCATGGCTTTGACGATGTCGGCGGACTTGTCCATGACGATCACGGCGGCGGTGCCGAGCGCTGACTTCTTGTCGCGGCAGCCGTCGAAATCCATCAGCAGCGTGTCGGCTTGATCGGGACCGGCGGGAACGAGCGGCATCGACGAGCCGCCGGGAATGACCGCAAGCAGATTGTCCCAGCCGCCGCGCACGCCGCCGGCATGGCGCTCGATCAGCTCGCGCAGCGGGATGCCCATATTCTCTTCGACATTGCACGGCGTCATGACATGGCCGGAAATGCAATAGAGCTTGGTGCCGGTATTGTTGGCGCGGCCGATGCTCGAGAACCACGCCGCGCCGCGGCGCATGATGTCGGGCACCTGCGCGATGGTCTCGACATTATTGACCGTGGTCGGGCAGCCGTAGAGGCCCATATTGGCCGGGAACGGCGGCTTCAACCGCGGCTGGCCCTTCTTGCCTTCGAGGCTCTCGAGGAGCGCCGTTTCCTCGCCGCAGATGTAAGCGCCGGCGCCGTGATGCACGACGAGATCGAAATCCCAGCCATGGATATTGTTCTTGCCAATCAGCTTGGCGTCATAGGCCTCTTGCACCGCGGCTTCGAGCCGCTCGCGCTCGCGGATGAATTCGCCCCGGATATAGATGAAGCAATGATTGGCCCCCATAGCGAAGGCGGCGATCAGGCAGCCTTCGATCAGAAGATGCGGATCGTGCCGCATGATCTCGCGGTCCTTGCAGGTGCCGGGCTCGGACTCGTCGGCATTGACGACGAGATAATGCGGCCGCCCATCGGTCTGTTGTTTGGGCATGAACGACCATTTCAGCCCGGTGGCGAAGCCGGCGCCGCCGCGGCCGCGCTGGCCCGACGCTTTCACCTCGTTGATGATGCCGTCGCGGCCCTTGGCGAGAATCTCCTTGGTGCCGTCCCAGGCGCCGCGCGCCCGCGCGGCTTCGAGATGGAAGCCGTGGCGGCCGTAGAGATTCTTGAAGATGCGATCCTTGTCGGCGAGCATCAGCCGGGCCCTGGTTCGGTGGACGACGGAGTCTTTTTCGGTTCGTAGATCGACGGATCGGTGAGCGTATTGGCGCCGCCGATCGGCGCCGAATTGATGCGGTCGACCTGAGGGCCGGGCTTGGGCGTGCGACCGGCGGAGAAGTCGTTGATGATCCGCGTCAAGGTCTCGGGCGTGAGATCCTCGTAGTAATCGGCATTGATCTGCACCATCGGCGCGTTGACGCAGGCGCCGAGGCATTCGACTTCGATCCAGGAGAAGGCGCCGTCCGCAGTGACGTCGCCTTCGTGGCCGATCATGGTGCGGCAGACCTTCTTCAGCTCCTCGGAGCCCCGCAGCATGCACGGCGTGGTGCCGCACAGCTGCACGTGGAAGCGTCCGACCGGCGCCAGATTGAACATGGTGTAGAAGGTCGCGACTTCGAGCACGCGGATCTTGGCCATGCCGAGAAGCTCGGCGGTCGCCTCAATCGCTTTTTGAGGAAGCCAGCCGCCGCATTGCTCCTGCGCCTTCCACAGGATCGGAATCACGGCCGATTGCTGCCGGCCTTCCGGATATTGCGCGATCTTGGCCTTGGCCCAGTCGAGATTTTCCGGCGTGAAGGCAAAGCTCGGCGGCTGCTTTTCGGCGAGACGGCGGACGGTCATCGGTCCACCTCGCCGAACACGATGTCGAGCGAGCCCAGGATCGCCGAGATGTCGGCGAGCATGTAGCCGCGGCAGAGGAAATCCATCGCCGCCAAATGGGCAAAGCCCGGCGCGCGGATCTTGCACTTGTAGGGCTTGTTGGTGCCGTCGGCGACGAGATAGACGCCGAACTCGCCCTTGGGCGCTTCGACCGCGGCATAGACTTCGCCTTCCGGCACTTTGAAGCCTTCGGTGTAGAGCTTGAAGTGATGGATCAGCGCTTCCATGGAGCGCTTCATCTCGCCGCGCTTGGGCGGCACGATCTTGTGGTCGTCGGCGTGAACACGCCCCTGCCCGTCCGGTGCACGGAGCTTCGCGATGCACTGCTTCATGATGCGCACCGACTGCCGCATCTCTTCCATGCGAATGCAGTAGCGGTCGTAATTATCGCAATTCTTGCCGATCGGAATGTCGAATTCCATTTCGGAATAGCACTCGTAAGGCTGCGCCTTGCGCAGATCCCAGGCCGCGCCCGAGCCGCGCACCATCACGCCAGAGAAGCCGCGCGCCCAGGCGTCTTCGAGCGTGACGATGCCGATATCGACATTGCGCTGCTTGAAGATGCGGTTGTCGGTGAGCAGCCCCTCGAGATCGTCGCAGACTTTCAGGAACGGATCGCAGAAGGCCTCGATGTCGTCGATCAGTTGCTTGGGCAGGTCCTGATGCACGCCGCCGACGCGGAAATAGGCCGCATGCATGCGCGAGCCCGAGGCGCGCTCGTAAAAGCCCATCAGCTTCTCGCGCTCCTCGAAGCCCCACAGCGGCGGGGTGAGCGCGCCGACATCCATGGCCTGCGTCGTGACATTGAGGAGATGCGACAGGATGCGGCCGATCTCGCAATAGAGCACGCGGATCAATTGGCCGCGGCGCGGCACGTCGAGGCCAAGCAGCTTCTCCGCGGCGAGACAGAAGGCATGCTCCTGATTGATCGGCGCCACATAGTCGAGCCGGTCGAAATACGGAATCGCCTGGAGATACGTTTTCTGCTCGATCAGCTTCTCGGTGCCGCGATGCAGAAGACCGATGTGCGGATCGACGCGCTCGACGACTTCGCCGTCGAGTTCGAGCACGAGCCGCAGCACGCCATGCGCCGCCGGATGCTGCGGGCCGAAATTGATGGTGAAATTTCGCGTCTCGCCGGTATCGGTTTTCGCACGTGCCGCTTCGGCCATCACGCCACCTCCGCGGTCTTGCCCGCGATCTTCGCAGCCTTCGCCGCGAGCCGCGCATTGAACTTGTCCCAGGCGACGACGAAGCGCTCGTGACGGCCCTCGCCGATCAAATCGACACCGTCATGGGCCTTCACGCCGAAGGTGATGCGCTGGCCGGTCACGGCGAGGCATTCGACGTCGACCGTTACCGTCTGGCCCGGCAAGGTCGCCGCCAGATGGCTAACATCGACATGCACGCCGAGGCTGCCTTCGCCCGGATCGAGATGTGGCGCCAGAAGCTGCGTGCACACCCACTCCATCAAGATAATCATGTTGCCGGTGGCGAAGACCTTGGGCATCACCACGATCTCCGGCGCTTCAGGATAGGTATGGGGCACCGTCTTGTTTTCCGGCACCGTATAGGAGAAGTGGTGCGTCATGCCGGGCTTGAGGGTGTTTTTCACGCCGCCACCTCACGAGCCTTTGCCGGCCTTCTCGTCGCCCGGCAGCACATAGTCGGTGCCTTCCCAGGGCGAGAGAAAATCGAAATTGCGGAATTCCTGCGTGAGCCGCACCGGCTCGTAGACGACGCGCTTGAGCTCGTCGTCGTAGCGCACCTCGACAAAGCCGGTGAGCGGGAAATCCTTGCGCAGCGGATGGCCCTCGAAGCCGTAATCGGTGAGGAGCCGCCGCATGTCGGGATGGCCGGTGAAGACCACGCCGTAGAGATCGTAGGTCTCGCGCTCGAACCAGTCGGCGCCGGGGAAGACCTCGATAATCGAAGGCACCGCCGTGGCCTCGTCGGTCGGAGCCTTGACGCGGATGCGCAGGTTCTGCTTCGGCGACAACAGGTGATAGACCACGTCGAAACGCTGGTCGCGGCTCGGATAGTCCACGGCCGTCACGTCGATCAAGCAGACGAATTGGCAGCGCGGATCGTCACGCAGAAAGCGCATCACCGCGACGATGTCGCCGGCCTTCGCTGTCACGTTGAGCTCGCGATGAGCGACCGCCGTGCCGGTGATCGCATTGGGCAGCGCGGCAGCGATCGTCTTGCCGAGCGTATCGAGCGTTTCATCCATGGTCAGCGCTCGATCGTGGCGGTGCGGCGGATCTTCTTCTGCAGCAGCAGCACGCCGTACAGCAGAGCCTCCGCGGTCGGCGGACAGCCCGGCACATAAATGTCGACCGGCACGATGCGGTCGCAGCCGCGCACCACCGAATAGGAATAATGATAATAGCCGCCGCCATTGGCGCAGGAGCCCATCGAGATGACGTAACGCGGCTCGGGCATCTGGTCGTAGACCTTGCGTAGCGCCGGCGCCATCTTGTTGGTCAGCGTGCCGGCGACGATCATCACGTCGGATTGCCGCGGAGAGGCGCGCGGCGCAAAGCCGAAGCGCTCGACGTCGTAGCGCGGCATCGACACCTGCATCATCTCGACCGCGCAGCACGCGAGCCCGAAGGTCATCCACATCAGCGAGCCGGTGCGCGCCCAGGCGATGAGATCCTCCGCCGCCGTGACCAGGAAGCCCTTGTCGGCGAGCTCGCTGTTGACGTCGGTGAAAAACCCGTCGTTCGCGCCGGCGGGCTTGCCAGTGCGCGGATCGACGATCTGCGACCGCGGGGCCGCCAAGGCGGGTTCGCTCAATCCCATTCGAGCGCTCCCTTCTTCCATTCGTAGATGAAGCCGATGGTCAGTACGCCGAGAAACACCATCATCGACCAGAAGCCGAATACGCCGAGCTTCCCGAACGCCGTGGCCCACGGGAACAGGAAGCTGACTTCAAGATCGAAAATAATGAACAGGATCGCGACCAGGTAGTAGCGGATATCGAATGTCATCCGCGCGTCGTCGAAGGCATTGAAGCCGCATTCATAGGCCGACAGCTTTTCCGGATCGGGCTGCTGGTAGGCGACGACAAAGGCCACCACCAGGAGCACAAGGCCGATCAGGGCTGCGACCCCGATGAAGACGATGAGCGGCAAATAATCATAGAGCAATTGCGTCAGAGCTGGGCTCATCAGAGGTCCTTCTGAGCAGCGCGCGACGTCAAAATCCTCTGAGTGAGAACAGACCTCGGCGGCACGGTTCCGAAGCGAAGCGAACGCGCCAATTTGCCCCAAAATCAATCGGATTCGCGTCACACCAGGAACTTGGCGACCCTTAGCGCAGCGCACAAGAAGGTGCAAGACAAGCCTGTGTGTGGCTCATGCGTTGCTGCCGTCCGGCGCGGCGATGTTACGCTGCCGTGACAATTTTGCCGTGCTACCACGACGCAGTCCCTGTGGCCGAACGCGCGCAAAGCGGCGATTGGCGGCTTGGCGTCAGCCCGGATTCCTGGCAGGGCAAGGCGCGCCACCAACAGCGCCGCCGGGTCCCCGCACCAGCGCGCCAAAAGACATCAAAGGGACCAAAGGGAGTGGAACAGAAATGTCTGCATTTTCGCGCCGCGCCGCCCTCCATGCGCTGGCCGCCGCACCTTTGGCGGCCGCCTTTGGCGCCGCCATCCCGGCCGCACGCGCCGACGACTACCCGTCCCGGCCGGTCAAGGTCATCGTCCCGTTCGGCGCCGGCGGACCGACTGACGTCTATACCCGCGACATCGCCGCCGAACTGCAGCAGAGCCTGCGCCAGGCCTTCGTGATGGAGAACCGGCCGGGCGCCGGCACCACCATCGGCACCGAATTCGTCGCCAATGCCACACCCGACGGGTACACACTGCTGATGGTGTCGGGCACCCAGACGGTCAACGAGACGCTCTATCAGAAGAAAGCCTATGTGCTGATGCGGGACCTGGTGCCGATCGCCCCGCTGATGGACTCCGACCTCGTGCTGGTCGTGCACCCGTCGGTGCCGGCCAAGAACCTCGCCGAGCTGGTCGCGCTCGCCAAAGCCAAGCCGGGAACGCTGAATTACGGTTCGTCCGGTCCCGGCTCGAACTACCACATGGCCGCCGAACTGCTGCGCAACATCACCGGCATCGACATCGTGCATGTGCCCTACAAAGGCTCGAGCGGCATGCGCACCGATATTCTGTCCGGCCAGATCCAGCTTTTGTTCGATTCGGTGCCGACCATGGCGCCGCTGATCAAGTCTGGCATGGTGCGCGCGATCGGCACCAGCGGCAAAACCCGCTCGCCGATCCTGCCCGACGTGCCGACGCTGAGCGAAGCCGGCGCACCCGGCTTTCAGGCAACGCTCTGGGTCGGATTCATGGCGCCCAAGAATACGCCGCAGCCGATCGTCGATCTGCTCAACCGCAACATCACTTCGATCCTCAAGCGTCCCGACATCAAGAGCAAATGGGAAGAGCAAGGCGCAACCCCACTGGTGATGACCCAGCCGGAATTCACGTCGTTCATGCAGGCTCAGATCGACAAATGGGCCAAGGTGATCCAGGACAATCACATCACGCTGATCGACTAGCGCATTGACGCGACCCGCGCGCAATTCCACAAACACCCGAATTCAGGGACTGACCATCAGCACAGGTGCACGATGAACGAGATGACCGCGATCTCCGCCGCAGCGATCAAGGGCGAGGAGCATTGGACCACCAAGGACGGCAATGTGAAGCTGTTCCTGTTCGAGAAATGCGCCGGCGATCCGAAAAGCACCGCGGGGACGATCCTGTTCGTGCACGGCTCGTCGATGGCCGGGCAGCCGACCTTCGATCTCCAGATCGAGGGCCGGCCGGATTCGTCGGTGATGGACTGGTTCGCGCGCCGCGGCTTCGACTGCTGGTGCGTCGACATGGAAGGCTATGGCCGCTCGGAAAAGAGCCGCAACAACAATGCGCCGATCGCGCAGGGCGCCGACGACTGCTTTGCGGCGGCGACTTATATCGAAAAGCTGCGCGGCAAGCGCCCGCTTCTGGTTTATGGCATCTCCTCGGGCGCATTGCGCGCGGCGATGTTCGCGGAACGGCATCCGGACAAGGTCGCACGGCTCGCGCTCGACGCCATGGTCTGGACCGGCGAAGGCTCAACGACGCTCGCCGAGCGCAAGAAGAAGCTGCCGGAGTTTTCGGCCAAGAACCGCCGGCCGATCGACAAGGCGTTCATTCACTCGATCTTCGACCGCGACCATCCCGGCACGGCCGAAGAGAAGGTCATCGACGCGTTCGCCGATGCCGTCACCGCACTCGACGATTCCGTGCCGACCGGCACCTATGTCGACATGTGCTCGCGCCTGCCGGTGGTTGATCCGGAAAAGATCACGGTGCCGACGCTGATCATGCGCGGCCAATGGGACGGCATCGCGAGCTTCGACGACCTGGTCAAATTCTTCGCCAAGCTGCCGAACCCGGACAAGCATTTTGCCGTGATGCCCGGGATTTCCCACGCCAGCTTCCAGCAAAAGAATTACGCGCTGGTGTACCACATCCTGTGGAGCTTCTTCGTCCAGCCGGCGCCGATCTATCGGGGCTGAGCGGCCGACGGCATCGGTGCGCGGAGTTCACCAACACGCGGGGCCGCGATACACTTTCACATCGTAAGGATGTGAGCCGATCCGCGCCCGCGCAGCGATGCGGTGCCGCACGTCCTCGACCGCGTACCCATCTTCAAGACGCGGCGCGCAGTAGCCGGCGGGATGGCAAGCATTTCCGGCATAGAGCGTGTCAAATTCGAGCGCTCTCCAGACCACGGCTGCATTCCGGCGCGACCCGGGCGGCCATTCGAGTGAACGGTATGGCGGTGCCAGGGGGGCGACAGCCGGTTGGGGCAAATCCGCCCGGTCGATCGCCGGCGGACCCTGATCGAGCTTCGGCCGGAGCGGCCCGGCTCCGCTCCCGCTTGGGACAACAGCGCAAAAAATGGTCCGGAACCGGCACCCGAAAAGGCGGGAGAACCGGTCACAAAAATAACAGCTAAGTCATTGAAGTGGCGGGAGCGACGGGGCTCGAACCCGCGACCTTCGGCGTGACAGGCCGACGCTCTAACCAACTGAGCTACGCCCCCGCGGGCGGAGGCTGGAGTTAAGGCCGCTCAGGCTTCAAGTCAAGGAAACTGTGAGGGAAACAGCCGAGATTTTAGCCATTCATCGGGGTTTCATGGCCCTGTGCACGCGGTCATATCCTTGCCATGAAGCACCCTCAGACACCCTTTTGATGCAGAAAACATCGGTGGAATCGGCAAAACAAGCGTGGTCAGCCGAAACCGAATCGTTTAACTGCTTCGCGTGAGCGGCGCTTTTTCAACGCATACCGCTTCATTGAGGAGGGTCTAATGGCAACTAAACCGGCAACCACGGTTACATTGAAGCATCTCGCCGCGAGCCTCGCGGAGGACAACGAGATTTCCAAGAAG
>Ga0335069_10014789_pt1 | contig 10918 bp, 6 predicted proteins | sample Lox_Sample_11_FD_206714 | JGI IMG/M metagenome (GOLD analysis project Ga0335069, IMG submission 206714) | Soil microbial communities from Loxahatchee National Wildlife Refuge, Florida, United States - Lox_Sample_1.1 | ecosystem: Environmental > Terrestrial > Soil > Wetlands | place: USA: Florida... | reverse complement strand
CTGGAAGTCGGTGGCGAGTTGCTCGTGCCGAGCTTCCGTTCGAGGTTGCGGAGGGTTCTTCTTATGGCACGATCCGAGTACGGCAGCGAGGATGAGAGACAGGAGCAGGGCAGCGAGCGCGATGCCAACGATACGTATGCGCCAGCGGCGGGAAGGCCCCCGGCCACTTCCACGCCGCACCGTGCGATAGGTTTTCTTACGGGGCGATTTGGGCACCGATCAAGCGGCCTTAGGCAACGTAGCGACTGCACCGAGAACCTCGATGGCTTTGCGCAGTTGCAAGTCGTCCTTGCCACCGAAATGCTCGGGTTCCTCGGATGGTTCTTCGTCATCGGAGTTGTCCGGGCTGGGCGTGGCCGGCTGCACGACACTGGGCGTGATTCCGTTGTCGTTGATGGCCTTGCCGTCCGGGCCGTAGTACTTGGCGACGGAAAGCAGCAGGGCAGAGCCGTCTCCCACAGGAACCGGCTTTTGATAGACGCCGACGCCGAAACTGCGCACGCCGACGACTTCACCGCGCTTGTTGCCGAGAACCGCGGAGGCTACGAGCTCCGCCGGTCCGGCCGTGGATTGGTTGATCAGCACCGCCAGCGGAAGCTTCGACACCGTGCCCGTGGGATGGACGTCGAGGTCCTGGCGCGGAAAACGTGTGCCCGAAAGGTACGCAACCAGACCCTTCTCCAGGAAGATGCCGGCCGTGTCAATCGCTTCCTGCACATCTCCCCCGGCACAGTTCCGCAAATCCAGAACCAGCTTGTGCGCGCCCTGCGCTTCAAGGTCGTGCACGCGGGTGGAGATTTCTTGTGCCTTGCCTTTGTTGAAAGTGGCCACGCGGATGTAACCCGCACCGTCGTCCACCATCTTAGCAATCGCAGGAGGATAGTTCAGAACAGCCCGAGTGACGGGGATAGCCTGGGGCTCGGCACGAGCCTCGCGCACCACCGTAAGGGTCACCTTCGTCTCGGCCTGCCCCGCAAGCAGCCTCTGAAGCTGGACCACCGAAAGCTCGCGCGCGGGCGTGCCGTCAATTTCATCGATAAGATCACCAGGCTTGATGTTCGCCTTTTCCGCAGGACTGCCGGGCAGGACCGCGACCACTGTCGCATATCCCATGCGCTTGGAGAGGAAGATTCCGATGTCGGCAGGTCCGGCGTCCGGATGCTGCAGGTAGTCCTGATACTGCGCCGCCGTGAAGTACGTGCTGTAGGGGTCCAGCGATTCCAGCAGGCCGCGGATTGCGCCGTCGGTCACTTTCTTCATATCCGGCTGGGTCACGTATTCCTGGTTGATGCGATTCAAGACCTCGCTGTAAACACCCAGGTCGCGGTAGGTCTTTTCCGAGGGGTTGTTGTCTTTCCCCAGCAGCCCGCCTACGACAACATACGATATGACAACGAGAGAGGCGCCGATGAGTATCGTGCGGATGCGATTTGTCATGCTTGAAGAACTCCTGCCCTGCCGATCAAAGCCAACACCAAAATTCTAACATGCCGTTTTGTTTGATGCACCAACGGTCCCACAGGCTTCTCGAGCAACGGGCTTTCTCTATGCTCTTTGGCCGGACGGCCCTGCCCCCTACCCCAGGGCCTCAAGGGGCGGGCGGCGTGCTTTCGCGGGAGTTCCCCTTCTTGGGGAGCCGGAGATCAGCGGGGGATGGCCTCCGATGAGTGCGCCCTGCGAGTTCTGACTTCAGCAGATTGAATTTGCGGCTAACGCGCTTACCGAGCTTTTGGTTGACGAAGCGGCCCTTTCCCATGTGGCAACCTAGGTATGCGGCAGGCCTTTCATAGCGCCACCGACCCCTCCGTGTCTACATTCCCTTCCGTCTGCGGAGCTTCGGGCTCAAGCGGCGCCAGGGTGACGAAGGTCCCCGACATGCGGTCGTGCCAGGTGAGCGACTCACTATCCACCAGTGCCCAGATAAAGCCCAACAGCAGGGCGGAAAGCGAAACCAGAATTCCAAAGGCGCGCCAGCAGGATTCCCGTGTGTCCGGGCATTCCCCTTCCAAGTTGCGAATCTCGCATCCTGACCATAGGAGCCCCGGCGTCGTGGATGTGAGCATACAGAACAGCGCAAAGTAGGAAAACACCAGGATCGTCGCCACCACGCCCAAGACCGCGAAATTAAGGGCATCGGGGGAAAGGTGGCCACCCGAGCGCCAAAAGATGACTCCGAACAAACCCGCGCTAAGGACTAGGACGGTGGCATCGGTCAAACCGGCCAGGAAGCGTCTTCCCACCGGCGCCAGAAAAGCGGTGGTGGGGATCTCTTCCTCGACAGGCTCTACGGTTTCGGGCAAATCGACGACGATATCTATCGGCACGGTTTCGCGCGTTGCCGAAGGAAACTCAGCCGGTTCCTCCGCCACGGCGTCGTCGCCGGCGGGTTCCGCTTCTACCTTCTCTACTGTTTCGAGAGTGACGGCAGGGGCGGAAGGAGCCGGGCTGGGATCGTCGAGTCCCCACTCCAAATCAGCCGCCGGTTTCCCTGATGAATCCGTGTCGTCATCGACGAGAACCGGTTGCTCCGATAAATCCTGGCTGTCGAAATCCAGGTCCAGGTTCTGCGGGGCGTCTGTTTCCCGTTGTAATTTCGCTCTCCGCCTCCGATAGTCCTGAACGCGGGTGGAAAGCTCTTCCCGCCAGTTGCTCGCGGTTGCGGCGCGGGTTGTCTCAGGAACTATCGGCCGCTCTACCCCCAACCATTTTTGCGCTGGGCTTTCAGCCTGCAGCGGGTTTTGTGAACTGGAGTCGGCCAGAATCGGAGAAGCTGGCGGCGCGGCAGGTGAAGCCTCATTCGAGTTCCTCAGCTCCACGTCACCGATGGAGGCTGTCGGCGCTTCCTGGGGTTTGACTGGTGACGGGCGGGAGTCCGAACGATTCGATGGGGACACACTTGAGGACGATTCTGACTCGCGCGTGGTCCGCACGAAGGCGTGTCCACACTTTTTGCACTGCGGCTGCCCTGCATAGCTGACAAACCCGCATCTAGGGCATTTTACGGTGGCGGTGCGAACCTCCAAGCAGCGTATCTCCTATCTGTGGGCATCTTAACAAATTCATACGGAAGTACAAAGCGCTTTCGAGTAAAATGACCATTCTGCGCGTGCTCATGACCCATTCGTTGCCGTTCATCCCACCCCGACGTGAGGGCATACGATTCTTCCTCGCCCTGTTGCTGGTTTCCAGCCTACCGGTGAGCGTGCGCGCGCAGCAGGCCGCGGAACTTCCCGGCACAGGGCCGCTGGTGAGCATTCGCGCTCTCACTCAGCAGAAGGACAAGGACACGTGGCGTCTGCGGGGCAATGTCCAGGTGTCGTACCAGGCGATGCACCTGAAGGCCGACGAGGCCACTTACAATGAAACTTCGGGTGAACTTATGGCCCGCGGAAATGTGGTTTTTGACGACCCGCAAAGCCATATCGTAGCTGAAGAAGTCCACTATAATGTGCAAACCGCGAAGGGGTGGTTCTCCAACGGTACAGGTTTTGTACATCCCAAGGCGCGCCCGAGACCGCACGTTTTGAAAACGCCCAATCCGTTCTACTTTCGAGCCCAGACGGTGGACCGGGAAGACGAGGACACCTACATCATCAGTCACGGCCGCATGACCTCGTGCGAGTCGGAAAGGTGTGGCTGGTCAATCGGGGTACAGCAAGCTCGCATTACGGTGGATGATAAGGCCGTATCGCACGGCGCCATCTTTCGTTTCCTGGGTGTTCCTATTTTCTACTTTCCTTTCCTTGCCGACTCGATTGCGCGTGAGCCCCGGCAAACCGGCTTCCTCTTGCCGCACGTCGGAACTTCCACCCAAAAGGGACGCATCATAGGGGGTGGCTTCTTTTGGGCTATCAATCCAAGTGCCGGTTTGACCTTCGGGGTTGAGGACTATACCAAGCGCGGCATTGCGCAGCACGGGCAATTCAATGCCCGGCCCACCGAGGACAGCGATATTTCCGTCACGTATTATGGCGTCAATGACAAAATATTTGATCCCAACCTACATTCGGCCACAGGTCCCACGGTGCGCGCCGCCGGCGAGAGCCTGAACGCTGTGGGCAAAGCCGATGACCTCGGCTACGGTTTCCGCGGCGTGCTGAACGTCGATTACGTCAATACCATGGCATTTCGCCTGACCTGGTCCCCGAACTTCACTCAGGCGGTCGTTTCGGAAGCTGTGCAGTCGGGGTTCTTGAGCAAGAACTTCGACGCCTACAGCGTCAACTTTTCGGCTGAGCGCTACCAGGATTTTCTATCGACACAACAGATTCCCGGGAACTCCGTGATTATCCGGCACACACCGGCGCTGGAGTTCGATGGGGCCGACAAGCCTCTCGGCAACTGGCCGGTCTATTTTTCGTTCGAAGCGTCGGCAGATGGTTTGGGACGCACCGAACCAGGACTGGCCATCCCCACCCTGAGCGATCGCTTTGACGTCCATCCGCAAATCCTGTTGCGCCCCAAGGAATTCTGGCACTTCCACTTCACTCCCACTCTTGGGTTTCGGGCCACGCATTACGGCACCAGCCTCGATGCCAATCGCGCGCCGCTCAATCGCCTGATGGGTGAATTGGGATTTGACTTGCGCCCACCCTCGCTCGAACGAGTGTTGGGGAGAACGTATGCGGGGCACCGCCTGAAGCACGTGATTGAGCCCGATATTCAATACCGTTGGGTGCGTGCGCACGATCCGGAGTCCATCCTCGATGTGGTCCTGTTCGATGAATTGGATCTCCTGACGGAAACCAACGAGGTTGAATATTCGCTGACGAATACCCTTCTGGCGCGCGCGGACGGCGCCAAGGATTCCGCGAACCGGCCGCAGGCGCGGGAAATTCTCTCGTGGCGTTTATCGCAGAAATACTACTTTGATCCCACATTTGGCGGGGCCCTGGTATCGGGTTACAACAACGTTTTTGCTTCGACTCTGGCTCTCACGGGCTTCGCTTTCGCCCACGGCCAGAGGCTTTCTCCGGTAGTCTCCGTGCTGAAGCTTGCCCCGTATTCGAACTTCGACACGGAAATTCGCACTGACTTGAGCCCCACAGGCGGCGTGCTGAATGCCGGAATCACTTCGCATGCACGGAAGGGGCTGTTCGGACTCTCCTTTACAGACTTCTTCATCAACCGCACAGCCGCGATCAGTACCATGATTCCCCCCACCACGCCTCTTTCCCTCTTGCCTTCTTTCCACCTGCTGAGGACCATAGCGACCTACGGGGATGTGAACCGGAAGGGATTCAGCGGCGCGTTTGGAGTTGACTATAACCTGGCGCAGAAGATATCTCAGCAGGTTGTGGGTCAGCTCAGCTACAACTTTGGGTGTTTTGCCATTGAGATGGAGTACCGGCGGTTCGATCTTGGCCCCCTGCGTCGTGAGAACACATATCGCGTGGCGCTGGCGCTCGCTAACGTCGGGACTTTTGGCAACTTGAAGCCGCGGGAGAGACTATACTAATCCCATGTCATATCCCATCCATCGCCCACGGCGGCTCCGGCGCACGGAGGCGCTGCGCGGTTTCGTATGTGAAACCCGCCTGAGCCTTGCTTCGCTCGTCTATCCACTGTTTGTTTGTCCGGGCACGAACGTTCGGGACGAAATCAAATCCATGCCAGGCAACTATCGCTGGTCCATTGACCGGCTGGTGGAGGAGTGCAAATCCGTTGCGGACCTGGGCATTCCTGCGGTGATTCTGTTTGGTATCCCGGAGACAAAGGACGAGGTGGGTTCCGGCGCGTACGCCTCCGATGGCATCGTGCAGCGGGCCGTGCGTGCCGTCAAGAAGGCCCTGCCTCGCCTGATGGTGATTTGTGATGTGTGCTTGGACGAGTACACCAGCCACGGCCACTGTGGATTGATCCGTGGCGGGGAAATTGACAACGACAGCACGTTGCCGCTGCTCGCGAAGACCGCCCGGACTCAGGTCGAAGCTGGCGCCGACATGGTGGCCCCTTCCGACATGATGGATGGCCGCGTGGGCGCTATCCGTCACGAGCTTGACGCGCACGGTTTCGCGCAAGTGCCGATTTTGGCCTACTCGGCCAAGTACGCTTCCGCTTTCTACGGTCCCTTCCGTGAGGCGGCTGATTCCGCTCCTAAGTTTGGCGACCGCAAGTCCTACCAGATGGATCCGGGTAACCAGCGCGAGGCCCGGCGCGAGATCGCTCTTGATATCGAGGAGGGCGCGGACATCGTCATGGTCAAACCCGCTCTTCCTTATCTCGATATCATTGCGTTGGCGCGCCGCGAGTTTGACGTTCCCGTTGCTGCTTACCAGGTCAGTGGGGAGTTCTCACAGATCGAAGCTGCCGCACGCCTCGGTTGGATTGACCGCGAGCGGACGATTCTGGAAACGCTGACCTCGATTCGGCGCGCCGGCGCCGACATCATCCTCACTTACTACGCCAAAGAAGTTGCTCGCCTGTTGGGTTGATGGCGGGGCGTAGGCCAACTTCGATTGCGCTATCGCGTTTGGCGGCCCCGTCGATTGTTGTGACGAATCGCGAGAACTTCTTCGCGCGTTGACGCGCCATCCCCCCCGTTGGTGATGCTTCTATGCCTTCCGTACCCGGAAAAGACCCAGCACAGAATGGACTGAGACACGCCGTGACTTCAGGACCAGCCTTCGCGAAACACTGGGGGCGCGCAGCACTTTCTTTTGGCTCGGTATTAGCCGTCGCATTTCTTGTTGTCGCGCTGTCGGGAGTGGCAGTACGCCTTTGCGGTGCTGATCTGGATAGTTCGCCGACGGCCAAACCGGCAAACACTGCCGGTCCGAGCAACCCTCCGGCGCCGCATCCGCACGCCCCAAAGCGCTCGGGCCTTGACCGCCGCATCGACGCGGTTCTTGAGATCGGTGACGCGCGCCGCGGATCGTGGGGAATTGAGGTTGCGGATTTCAAGACGGGCAAGATTCTCTATCAACGCAATGCCGCGCGGTTGTTCATCCCCGCGTCCAATCTGAAGATGTTCACGACCGCGGCGGCTCTCGCCAAGCTGGGTCCCGGCTACGTTTTTCACACCACGGTGGAAAGCGACGCGCTCCCCGATGCACAAGGGCGCGTACGAACTCTCTACTTAGTGGGGCGAGGTGATCCGAATCTCGGTAGCCGGACTTTTCCGTATGTTTTCAACGGCCGCCAGCAGCCGGGTGACACGTTCCTTCAGGAGCTCGCCGACCAGACCAAAGCCCGCGGAATAACAGAGGTCACGGGCGCCTTGGTTGCCGACGACAGCTATTTTCTTTGGGAACCCTTCGCGCTCAATTGGGCTGCCGACGACCTCCAATGGGGCTTTGGCGCACCCGTCACGGCTCTGGCCTTTAACGACAACTCCCTCGCGCTGCATGTTTCAGCGGGCGCCAAACCCGGCGAGCCAGCCCAGGTGCGGCTTGAACCTGTTGCGGATTACTACCAGTTGAGCAGTCACGTGGAGACTTCTGCGGCGGGAACCGAGAGGCGTCTGTTTGTCGAACGCCTGCCTGGGACTATGCAACTCGATGTCTGGGGCCAGATTCCTGTGGACACGCCGGAGGATATTGACACGGTGGCGATTGCGAATCCGCCGGGACTCGTGGGGGAACTCTTCCGGCGCGCGCTGACGGCCAGAGGGATTACGGTCAAAGGCCCTGTGGAGGTTCGTCATTTCACTCGCCTCGAGGCAGTTTCCCTGCCGGACCCTTTTGCATCCACCGCACGCGTGGTGCTGGCCGAACACACCTCGCCGCCGCTGCGCGAGGCCGTCAAGGTGATTAACAAGGAGAGCCAGAATCTGCACGCGGAGATGCTGCTGCGAACGCTGGGCCGCGTCGTCAATCATTACGGGAGTTTGACCGTGGGTCTTGAGACGCTCAACAGTTTCGACGCTCAGGACGTGGGCATCGGTCCCGGTGAAACTTGCCTGTCCGATGGTTCGGGGTTGTCGCGGGAAGATTTGGTGGCGCCCAGTGCAGTTGTGAAGCTGCTTTTCTACATGGCGCGCTCGCCGCTTTTCCCGGTGTTCTTCGATTCGCTGCCTGTCTCCGGCATGGACGGCACGCTGGAGGGACGATTCGCAGAAGAGCGCGCGCGCGGGAAGATTCACGCCAAAACCGGCACCGTTGAGCACGTTAATGCGCTGTCGGGTTACATGGACCTCCCGTCGGGAAGGCGTCTGGCTTTCTCGATCCTTGCCAATAACCATCCGATGAAGGAGAAAGCCGGCGCCGCCACACTCGACGCGGTGGCCATGGAAATCTACGGATGGTTCTCGCGGCAGCGTTAATCATCCTGCAACATGACCGTTTTAGAATCTTTACCGGTTGAGATTTCCCGGGGGAAAGCAAACGCGATGAAAACCGTTACCATTTTCGGAAGTTCATTGCCAGGAGAGACGAGCACAGCTTATGCCGAAGCGCGGCGTTTGGGGCATCTTCTCGCCCAGGCGGGGTATGCCGTCTGCAATGGCGGCTATCAGGGATTGATGGAAGCATCGGCGCGCGGTGCCCGGGACGGCGGAGGCCACACCGTCGGTGTCACCTGCACCCTCTGGCCGCGGCCCGCTAATCCCTGGATTGTCGAGGAGGTCCGTGCCGCGAGTTTCAGCGAGCGGCTGATGACCCTGATCGAACGCGGCGATGCTTATATCGCCCTGCCCGGCGGCACCGGCACGCTGGCCGAATTGGCCCTGGCCTGGGAGATGATGAACAAACGTACGCTCTCCAAGACCGTGGGCGGGCAAAAGCCTCTGCTGGCGATAGCGCCGTACTGGCAATCGGTCATTACCTGCCTCGAACAAGAAGCGCAACTCGGAAACGGCGATCCCGGCTCGGTCCGGGCGGCGATGGACATTGTCACGCTCTTTGAGACCCCGGACCAGGCCGTCGAGTTCTTGCGCCGGAGTGCGTTGTAAACCGAACGCTTTTCTTTCCTGACGGTGATCTTACGTCGCCCTTGGCCTTTGGACGGAATGATGTTCTGCCCATTGTAGGGGCGCACGGCCGTGCGCCCCTGCGAGAGCCCAACGGAAAATTCCTGTGGTTCACCTCACTGCAAATGCAAACAAACCGCTGCGATCCTTTGGTGCACTCGGGATAACAAAGGCCTGCCTCTGTTACAATTAACCCGCACCGATGACCGAACTGAATCTGGCTCCAAGAACGATTGATCCTTTTTCGCGGGACGTGCTGGAGTTCGCCGCCGTACGTGACCTGCTGCGCAGTTATCTTTCCGGGCCCATCAGCGCGCCGCTGCTTGATGAGGTGAACCCGCACACAGGTATCGACCGCATCCGGCGCGACCTTGAACTGGCCCGGGAAACGCGCGAGTACCTGCGCGAGAGCCCACGTCCCAGCTTCGGAGCGCTGCGCGACCCGCGCCCGCAGCTCGAAGAGTTGCAGGTCGAAGGGGCAGCGCTGGAAGCTCTAGAGATCGTGGCGGTGGTGGAAGTAGCGCGCGCCGCCTTGGACATGAGCCGTTTGTTTCGCGATCACCCCACGCCGCGTTTGGCGGAGCTTGCTCGGAGTGTGCCGGATTTCCGAGGCTTGGTGGGTGAGCTCTCCGGCAAGATCAATCCTGATGGCACGGTGGAATCTTCCGCCAGCCCGGAGCTTGGGCGGATCCGCCGGGCCATGGAACGGCTGCAAATCGAAATCCAGGCGCGCTTGGACCGCCTGCTGCGGCACTTCGCACAAGCGGGCGCACTGCAGGACGCGGTCGTGACCATCCGCAACGACCGGTTCGTTATTCCCGTGCGCGCCGAGGGAAAACGGCAGGTGGCCGGCGTCGTGCACGGGGCCAGCTCTTCCGGCGCCACGGTCTTTGTCGAGCCGATGGAAACGCTGGCACTCAACAACGAACTGGTCGAGCTTCAGGACCGGGAATTTGCCGAGATCCAACGCATCCTGGGCGAGTTCAGTGCCAAGCTGCGCGAACGGCGCGAGGATTTGGAGCGCGCCACAACGGTGCTGGGCGAGATTGATTTCGGATTTGCCAAAGGTGACTTCAGCCGCCAGTACGACTGTTGCATCCCCGAGTTCACGTCGGACCGCACGCTGCGGCTTCACGAGGTGCGGCATCCTCTGCTCGAAAAGACCTTGCGCGGGCAGAAGCGGCGCCCGGTCCCGGTCAGCTTGGAACTCCATCCACCCAAGACCCTGGTGATCGTCAGCGGCCCGAATACCGGCGGCAAGACGGTAACCTTGAAAACTCTGGGCGTCGCGGTGTTGATGGCCCAGGCGGGAATTCCGGTGCCGGCCAGCGAGGCTCGACTGCCATTGTTTGGCCGGGTCCTGGCCGACATCGGGGACCAGCAATCAATCGAGGCCAACCTCAGCACTTTTTCCGCACACGTCACCAAAATCCAGGCGATGGCAGAGGTGGCTGCCGCGGACGCCTTGGTGCTGCTCGACGAAATTGGCGCCAGCACCGAACCCAATGAAGGTGCGGCGCTGGCTGTGGCGATCCTGGAGCACTTCCGTACCTGCGGCGCGATGACGGTGGTGACCACGCACCATTCCCGCCTCAAGGCTTATGCTGCGGAGACTGGGGAAGCGGAAAACGCCGCCATGGAATTCGATGAGGCTACGCTCGAACCCACATTCCGGCTTCTGGTGGGTCTGCCGGGAAAGTCGAGTGCGCTCGACATCGCGGCGCGTTTGGGCTTGGCGCCGAGCATTGTGGCCAAGGCACGTTCTCTGCTGGACCCGGCCGATGCAGAAGCTGCGGCCCTCCTGGCCGGACTGCACGAGCAGCGCGCGGAGATGGATCGCCGATTGGAGGTGCTGGAACACGACCGGCAGCAATTTGCAGCACGCCAGGAACAGTTGGAACAACAATTCCAGCAAGACCGGCGCGCGAAACTGCATGAACTGGATTCGCGACTGGATAGCACGCTGCGCCAGTACGCCGAGAGTTGGGAGCAGTCGCTCGAAGAACTGAG
>Ga0335069_10014788_pt1 | contig 10919 bp, 18 predicted proteins | sample Lox_Sample_11_FD_206714 | JGI IMG/M metagenome (GOLD analysis project Ga0335069, IMG submission 206714) | Soil microbial communities from Loxahatchee National Wildlife Refuge, Florida, United States - Lox_Sample_1.1 | ecosystem: Environmental > Terrestrial > Soil > Wetlands | place: USA... | reverse complement strand
TGCATCCTGCGGTGTTGCAGGAGTCAGGCCTGCCGGCAGCGCTGTCGTCGTATTGCGAGGAGTTCAGCAAGGTACGCGGCCTGCCGGTGTCGTGCGAGGCGGATGAGAGTGTGAAGGAGTTGTCGCCCGGGGCCGCGCTGTGTATCTACCGCATCGCACAGGAAGCGCTGGGCAATGCCGCCAAGTATTCGGAAGCCAAGAAGGTTGAGGTTCGGCTGACGCGGTCTGACGGCCGCGTTTGGCTTTCGGTGTCCGATGACGGCGTGGGTTGCGACCGCAGCCAGGCCGGAAAATCGGGAGGCCTGGGGCTGATCAATATGCGCGAGCGCGTGCACCAGCTGGACGGCACGTTTGAGTTCGATAGCGAACCAGGACGCGGAACTACGGTGAGGGCAGCGGTTCCTTTTCGAGCGGCGTCGTAGGTTTCAGTTCAAACCGTGTTGCTAAGCCACTCCCCTTAGGCCGCGATCTCGAGCTGGTCGTCGACATTCCAGACGCCAGTAGCCGACCAGGCTGCCCTCTCCGCCTCATCGCGCTCCGCCAACGAACTGACGACCCCTCGGAGGATTATCTTGTTACCATCGACTTCAACATTGATGTGCTTGCCGTCCAGGTCGCCGACGCGCCTCAGGGCATTCTCAATCTTCACCTTGAGGTCCGACGGGGCGACCACCGTCTTGAGAACGATCAAGTTGCTTACACCCGTTACCCCAGTGAGGTGTTGAACCGCGCCTTCGGCGGCCGTCCGCTGAAATTTGTAATCGACCCTCCCTTCCAGGGTCACCCAACCTTCCTCGACCTCCACCTTAATGGTTTCCTTGGGAACCCAGACGTTCCGTTTGAGGGCATTCAGGGCTGCCTGTGCGATGTCCTCGTCGTCGCGATCGCGGAACGTCAGAACGTCCTGGTGTGTCATCGCCCTACCCACCACGCAACTCCTCCGACCGTCAGCCAGAAGGCAGCCGAGATTGCTGAGGCGTAAAGCAAACCTGTGAAGAACCTGATGCCTTCGGCCTGTGATCTGGAATTAATTTCGGCATCGCTGCTTACCTTGCCTGTAAGAATGAAGATGCCATCAGTCGCCATCACGCCGAACTTTGAGGCATGCAGGCTGGGTTCGACCTCAAGCCTATCCATGGCGTCGCGTTGAAGTAGTGTATTTCGTTTCACTTGCGGTTCCTCACTTCAGGAATTGGCCTTGTAGATTATGCGTATTGCGACATCCCGCTAGCGCCGTCGAGCATTCACAGCGAGCACGTTTCGAAGGAGTGCTCACGCTCGGCGCCACAATCGCAGCACTGATAGATACCGCCACGGATCGTGAACACTCGGCTCATCGCGCTGTGACGACAGCCGAATAGGAATTCCAACGCGCGGCCGATAAATGTTGCCATTGTCCTGGCTTAAAACTTCTGTTTCAACTCCTCTTGCCGAGCTACACGTGTATGAGCACTTCGGTGGCCAAATACTTTGGGCATCAGGTGACCTCTACTGCAATCCGATCTAAGTAGTTATAGCTAGACGGACTTGCGGGAAGCCTCGCGCCCTTTGCTCGAATGTCAAACCTTTGACGGCGAGGCGAAATGCGGGCGTCGAACTCGTCGACGATCTGGGGATGACGGCCTGGCAACATGTAACGAGATGTCGGAGTCCGCTGAGAAGCAAGAACTTAAGGGAGGGGGATCGATTGGCACGCAATCTGCACTATTGCAGGTGGCCGTCAAACGGCGATGGAGTTTTGCAGATGGTGGCCGAAGAAGTGTCACAACTAACGCTGTCGGATGTTCAAGGTACACAGTGAATACGAAAAGTCCTAAAACTAAATTCTGGACAGTGCTCGTGACGGTCAACTTGATGTCCTTGGTAGTTCCGATTGGTCACTCACCTCAGGCAAACAGAGACCCATTGCTGCTTATAGCAGTCCTCGCGACCTACGGGACTGCATTCCTGCTTATGATCGCGGACACAGTCAGTATTTGCTGCTCGTACTTCATGGACAGTTGATGAGGTACGCGTCTCGACGTGGAGTCTCTATGTCAAGCCGACGAGCGGCGTGAAGGAGTTCCTGATGAATGACCCCAAACCTGCGGAAAAGAGCGCAAACGAAAGTTCCTTCGATCCCGACGCGGAAGCCGCACACTGGAGCGACATCGCGGTAGAGGACGACTTCGGGTTCGACGTTCGATCCTCAAAGGAAGTGAGTCAATGCTGTTACTTCAACCAACGACCGAGCAGCTATTACAGCAGGACGAGTTGATTCCTCACTCAGTGCAAAGCACAATTCGATTTCTTGAGGCGCGCGGCGTATCTGCAAGGTTCAGTCGTAACCCCATGGCACATGGCTGCGAAGACGCTGCAACAAAACGCTTGCGAAACGGCACGCGCGGAATTCCGCTGGGTGATGAACTAAAATCTCTCGCCGGTGCTTACGTTACCGGCGGCACTTCAGAACAGGTTTTTCTCTGCCATATTCCGGCCAACCGACGCTTCGATATTCGAAAGATTCGCGCTGCGCTGGGTGCCCCCCAGCGGCCACGCTGGCTCTCGGCAGAGGGCTGTGGCAGGCTTGGGATCGGCTTCGGGCGGGTGAATCCGTTTCTTGACGGCCTGCGACACATCTTCGACCGAAGCCTAATTGGCCGGAAGGGGTCGATGATGACCAACGCCGGGGATCGTACCTGGGCTGTCGAATTCGACCCGGCCGATCTCATTCCCTCTATTCAAGGCGCGATTGTCGCTGACGTCGTGGTCTGTGACGCAATCAATCAAGATGACAATCAACTGAGACCGCCGGAGGTTGACCTCATCGTATCGCGCGAATCACAAGCGGGCGAGAGTGCGATCGTACGGGTCTGATATTAATAGTCCAATTTGACTGGACTCCCCTCCGTCATTCTATCTTGCCGAGAATTAGCTATGTCGAGTCGGTACGGATACGTCCTGCTGCAGCGTGAAGTCGAGCAGGGTCTCGCTTGGCACCTTCACCTGATCTCCCTTGGTAAATATTTCCGAACCTGCGCCCGCGCCCGCCCCGACGCCCGCACCGATCGCCGCCCCTTTGCCGCCGCCGGCTATGGCGCCGATGATCCCCCCAACCGCTGCTCCGCCGACCGTTCTCTTCGCGGTACTCGCCCCTCGCGACTTGCCGCTCAATTCATACTCTCCTGTCACCAGCGGTACCGTCTGTCCATTCACCACGATTCCCGTCAGCTCCAGGCGGAGTTCCGATCGTCCGGTAAATGTCCCTGACGGTTTTGACTCCGCCAGTCGGCCATAGACGTAGGCGTCTTTGGCGACGACCACGTTGCCGTTCACCATCAGCGGTTCTTCCAGCGAAGCCTGGAAGCGATCGCCGACCTGGTTCTTGGTCGAATCGATGCCGTCGATTGTGCGCACAGGAATTTGCGTTCCTGCCGGGATAGTGACGTATAGCGGCATTTTTGCGCCGGTACTCTCTGTGGTCTCCGCTTCGCCGGAAGACAAACCGTTCGGCCGCGTCGGCATATCGCTCGTGGTGTCGGAATCAAACTTGAGCAAGACGATATCAGTTAGGGTGTACGTCTGCACCGAGGACCCGACCATGAAGCTGATCTCACCCTCCGTGCCGCCCATGAACTTGCCTTTGATCAGACTGCCGTTCTTCAGTTGAAGGGAATCGGCGTGCATGGTCGACGTCGCTAGGCACAGCGCGATAACTAATTGGTAACTCCGCTTAGATTGCATCTTTCTCCACTGCAAGGCTTCTCCTCCTGGTCGGTTCAGAAGAGGCTGCCTCTGGCTATCGGTTCGAAGACAAACCTCTCTCCGCAATATCGATGCAATGCGAGTGCCAGACCTGGGACTTCCGGAAAGACAGCAAGTCGTTGGTTCTACTGGTGTGCGCGGAGCGCCGCCGTCGCGTGTCGTGCAACTCCGTGCCAAACTGACTTACAAGTGACGAATAGCTGGCAGCAAAGCATAGCGCTGTCTCGTCCGGAATTCCGTGTTGTTTTCTCCTACGTGACTGCAATCTCGCCGTTTGTGACGGTGACTGCCCGTTCTCTATGTGCTCGTGGGGTAATTGCTCTAATAAATGAATTGGACCGTCGCTCGGCATTGCAAAGGTGACGTTCGATCATTTTTGACTAGGGCGTGTTAACACTATTTAGATATCGGAGGGCTTCGACGATAAGAGCGAAGTAGAGGAAGGCGAGAAAGACAACATCGAGTTTGTCGAAGCGCGAAAAGATGCGGCGGAAGCCTTTGAGTCGGCGGAACAGACGCTCGATTTCGTTGCGCCGGCGGTACATGGCCCGGTCGTACTGCCAGGGCTCCAGCCGGTTCGGCCGGGGTGGAATCACAGGGATGAAACCGAAGTCCAGAGCCAGTTGCAGGGTTTGGTTGTCCTCGTAGGCCCCGTCCATCACCAAGTGCAGCGGCGCTGGCAAGGGTCCGATGCCGCCCAGCAGTTTGCGGCCTTCGACGGCGTCGGAGGCTTGTCCCGGCGAGAGGGCAAAGGTTATGGCCGTTCGAGCATTTGCGGCAACCATATGAATCTTGGTGGTCCATCCCCCGCGTGACTTGCCCATGGCCTGCGGTCCGTTTTTTTTAACGCCCCGGTGCCGTCGGGATGGACTTTGACGGTGGTCGAATCCAAGCTGACGGCCTCGATGCGGATGCGCACGATCTGCTCGCGCTGCAACTGCTCGAAGACCTGATCCAGCACCCCGCTCTTGGACCAGCGGTTCATACGGGTGTAGATGGTATGCCAGTTTCCGAAGCGTTTGGGCAGTCCGCGCCACTTGCAGCCATGCTCCGCAACATAGAGCAAGGCGTTCAGCAGTTGTAGGTTGTTGAGCTTTACGTTGCCGCGCTGGCGGGGAAGACTGGAGGCAATACACTGGTACTGCGCTTCGGTGATCTCCATGTACGGCAGAGTATCACAAAATCACGAATAGTGTTAACACGCCCCAGATCATAGGGGAACGTGAACTTCACATTCGGGAACAAGTAAGAAGCACGTTGGGATCACTCATTGGTGAAACATTCGCTGGCGTCAGGGTCTCCTGTTGGTGCTAATTCAAGTTGAGTGAAGTGCGGCTAATGGGACAGTCGGCGCAACGTCACAATGTTTTGTCATCTGTCAAACTGTCGACACCGCTTGGCAAAGTGCGGCGAACATTCGACCTCCGAGTGAATAGGTTAGAGGAGCGGCTCCCAGTCGGGCGATGGCCCACGACTTGCTCATGACACCTGAGAGCCGTCGTGTGAAGGGGGCAACGCTGAGGGCAGCATTCCCAGATCGCCGAACCTTGAATGTCCTGCTGACTATTCTGCTGGTGGCGGCAGTCTGTGGGGTTGTTTACAGTGCCCGGAGCGTCATTGCGATCTTTGTCTTTGCTGTCCTCTTCGCCTATCTGCTGAATCCGTTCGTCAAGTTCCAGCAGCGGCACTCCTTGCTTTTTAAGAACCTGCGGGGGCCAGCGGTGGTGGAGGCGTATCTCGGCTTTGTAGTCGTGATCGTTCTTGTGGGCCACGCGTTTGCGCCGGGGGTCGCCAAGAACACGGTCAAACTGATCGACGGGATCCCAGTCTTGCTTGATGGGCTCACTACTGGAGACATTGCGACCGAGCTCGGAGACAAATATGGCTGGAGTGATAAACAAGAAGTCCGGTTCCGAGCATTCCTGATGCGGCACCGGCAGGACATCGACAGCCTTGTGGGAATCGTAGACCGCTCTATTCCCCATGCAGCTGGAGTCCTGTTCTGCATGATCCTGGTTCCGATTCTCGCCGTCTTTTTCCTGCGTGACGGCGGCGACATGGCGGAAGGCTTCATTCGAATGATTATTCCAGTGAACAGCCAGCCAAGGGTACGTGCGATTGCACAAGAACTGAATATGGTGCTGAGCAGCTACATGAGAGCACAGGTCATGCTTTGTGGGTGCTCATTGGCGTTCTATTCTGCCGTGCTGCTGCTTTTCAGGTTCCCGCACGCGATTGCGTTAGCGGCTTTGGGAGGATTGTTGGAGTTTATTCCTACAGTCGGATGGGTTAGCACAGCTGTGGTCATCCTCATCGTCGGCCTCGTCAGCCACTCCCACTGGGGCTGGATGGCGGCATTACTAGCGGCGTGGCGGCTGACGCAGGACTACGTCATCACTCCGCGAGTTCTCGGGCGCCACTTGGAAATCCATCCGCTGGTTGCGATCTTCGCCGTGCTGGTGGGTGCTGAGGTCGGCGGCATCATCGGCATTTACCTGGCCGTGCCCATTACTGCCTTGATGCTGGTGATCTTGCGCGGCAGCGCTGCGCCTGAACCGTCGCGACTTTACGACGACGAGCCGCAACCCGCATCGAGCTTAAGGGCCGCGGCAGCCGACTAGGAGGCAGCGATGATCGGAGGATCCCCGCGAATGATGCGCGTGCTTGCGATGCAGATCCTTAGCAGGGCGGAAGCAACCTATCCACTCTGGCAATGGAGTTGCATATGAATAGCTACCGGCGGCAGTGGCACCTCACGGCCACCACAATGAGGCGCATGAAGCCTGCGACGTTGGGGTTTGTCGCCGCTTCGCCGGCTTTTGGGGGTAATAATGCAGGACACGGTGGCCATTGAAGGCCGCGTCACAATCGACAACTCTCCGGACATGCGCAGCCGGCTTGCCGATGCGTTGAAACTCAAGCCGGGTGAACTTGCGGTGGACTTGTCGCGAGTCACTTACATTGACACTTCAGGACTAGCTACGCTGGTAGAGGCATCGCGAATCGCCCACCAGCAAGGGACGCGCCTGGTGCTCACCGGCATTCAAGGCCAAACACGTTACCTCTTTGAAGTATCCCATCTGGATCGACTGTTTGACATGGCAGCGGAGCAAACAAGCACGTGAACGTATTCGAAGATATCGGCGATGTTTTCATCCAGCAGTTTGCCTATGTTGGCGGGCTGAGCGGGCAATTCTGGTCGGGCCTGCTCGCGCTGCCAAGCATGCTTCCGATCACAGGCAAACGCGATCGCTGGCAAAGTGCCATTCGGCAGATGGCTGCGATTGGCGTAGCAGCCTTGCCCATGATCGGAATTATGGCTCTGTGCGCTGGATTCATCCTTGCGTTGCAGGGGGCCGCGGAACTTCGAAGGTTCGGAGCACTGCGCTACGTGATTGACCTGGTGGCGATCGGGTTCACCCGCGAACTCGGCCCCCTGTTGACCGCCATTGTGGTGAGCGGCCGATCGGGGTCGGCATTTTCCGCCGAAATCGGGACCATGATGGTGACGAACGAAATTGACGCACTGCGGACCATGGCGCTGGATCCAATCGAGTTTGTGCTGGCGCCGAAGTTTCTCGCCGCCTTGATCATGGTTCCTTGCTTGACCATCATGTGTAACGTCTTTGGCATCCTGGCCGGCGCTGGATTCATGTATCTCAGCACGAAGATGACACTCGGAGTCTACGTGCGGTACGTCTTCGATTCCATCGTGCTTCGCGATGTCTTTAGCGGGCTGGTGAAGAGCGTCGCCTTCGCCGCCATCATCGTACAAGTCGGATGCATGGAGGGTTTTAAAGTGCGAGGCGGACCCGAGGCAGTGGGCCGCGCCACCACTTCGGCGGTCGTAAAATCCACCTTCCTCGTGATCCTGGCAGACTTGTTCTTTACCGCCCTCTTCTACCTTACAGGTTGGAGCACGTCATGACAGAGCCGATCATCTCCGTCCGCGACTTGAGCGTCAGCTACGACGGGAATCAAGTACTCGATGGCGTGACCCTCGATATTGAGCCGAATGAAATCATGGTGCTGCTTGGAGGCAGCGGCTCCGGGAAGAGCACTATCTTGCGGCACATTATTGGACTCGAGCGGCCGGACTCGGGTACGGTCCTGGTTCGGGGCGTGGACATCAATCGTTGCTCCCCGGCAGAGCTGGGAAACATTCGACGCTCGGTGGGAGTGGCCTTTCAAGATGCCGCCCTATTTAACTCGCTCTCCACCGAGGAAAATGTCGGCCTGCCGATGCGCGAATTGACGGCGCTCGCCGAGCCCGTGATTGAGATCATGATTTACATGAAACTCGCGGTAGTTGGTCTAGGCGCGGCTGGCAAGCTTATGCCCTTTGAATTGTCGGGGGGGATGAAGAAGCGGGCGGCGGTTGCACGAGCGATGGCGCTTGACCCCGAGATCCTGGTGTTCGACGAACCCTCCGCTGGTCTGGATCCCATAGTATCGGCGGAGCTGGATGAACTCATTCTCTTCCTGAAGCGTGCCTTCCAGGTGACGATTCTGGTTGTGACCCACGAGATAACAAGCGCATTCCGCATCGCCGATCGCATCGCCATGCTGTACAAGGGCTCGCTCATAGCCGTTGACAATAAAGATGCCTTCCAAGCAAGCAACGACCCGCGTATCCGCCAATTCCTCGATCGGGTCCCCGATCCCCTCACCCAAAGCGCCGCCGTTCAAGACCATATGCGCGAACTGGCCGGGCTAACAGGAGCAGTCCGTTGAAAAACACCGAAGCAAAAGTCGGCGCATTGGTGGTGCTGTCAGCGGTTATCTTGTGCGCGACCTTTTATTTTGCCGGCGCGGCGCAGTTTGGGCGCTCCCGAACGCCTTACCGCATGTACTTGAAATATGCAGGTGGATTGGCGGCTGGGACGGACGTCTTATTCGGTGGAATCACCGTGGGCAAGGTGACCGCAGTGCGACCCGACAGCGCCGACCCAACACTGATCGAGATCGATCTCGAGGTCAAAAAGGGGACGCCCGTAAATGCGAAGTCGTTGGCAAAACTGGGATCGGTGAGCCTAATGAGCGCCCCGGTGGTGTCAATCACCACCGGTACAAACGACGCACCGCGGCTGCAAGCAGGGGCAACAATCCCGTCACAGGAAACAATCAGCATGGACGACATGGAGCGGCAAGTCGCAGCTATCGCCCAGTCCGCACAGACCCTGATTGCGTCGGTCCAGATCGACCTGAATAACATCACGACCGACGCTCGGCAGGTCCTGGCGAACGTAAATGATGTTACCGGGGAAACGAATCGGAAGCACGTGGCCGCCATCCTCGCCAATACAGATGCCGTCATCGCCCGAGCTTCGCCACGAATCGATCAGATTACTGCCAACGTACAGACTCTCACCGAAAATGCCAACCGGGTAACGGCGAAGTTGGGACCGACCGTGGACAATGTGAACGCAACTGTTTCCAACGCAAATGGAACCATTAACGTACTGCGTGACCGGACGCAGACGGACCTCATCGAGTTGCAGAAGACACTTGTTGAAGCACGCAGCTTGATCGACAACTTGCAGGTGGTGGTTCGGACCAACCAACAGAACATCCAGTACACGATGGAGAACGTTCGCATGGCCACCGACCACCTGAACGATCTGACCGAATCGATCAATGAGCGGCCTTGGAGCCTCATACGGATCAAACAGCCAGCCGATCGGAAAGTGCCCCAGCAATGACGAGGTGTGCGATGACAACGAAGCTTCTCGCAACGGTGTATGTCACTTTAATGGCGCTAATCATGAGCGGCTGCGCCGGCAAAGTCCGCTATCCGAACTATTACACCCTGGCCGTGGCTCCAACTCAGAAGCCTGCGCCTAACGATGCCCATCAGTCTGCGACCGTGGCCGTCCGACGTTTCGACACTCCTGCATACTTACGCCAGGGACGGATCGTCTACCGGGAAACTCCGGAAGAAGTCGGTTTCTACGACTATCACCGCTGGGCTTCCGATCCGGGCGCCGTAGTCACCGTCGGGGTAATCGATTCCCTTCGCTCAGCAAGCTTGTTCTCGGTGGTCGAGCCCTATGCCGGGCAGGAACATCCCGACTATCTACTCAGCGGGCATTTGCAGCGGCTCGACGAAGTGGACTACAACGGCAGCGTTCAGGTTGAGGTGCAGTTGTCCGCCGAACTGGTGAATGTGCGGACTGGCGCCCCTGTTTGGGCGGGCACCGTGACCGAGACGTCAACCGCAAGCGCTCGGAACATGAACTCCGTTGTTGTTGCCATGGGTCATGCTGCGCAATCTGCTGTAGATCAGCTTGTGGCGAACATCGAAAAGCAGCTCTCTGACACAAGTGTGGCAACAGGAAACTGCGGCACTACTACAACTGAGATCAGTCGGAAATAGTTCCGTTGACCGAGAGCGTGAAGACTTTTCGACCTGCGATCTCGTAGTTTTTCGGTACAAGCCGCCTGGCTAGAGCTCGAATGCGCCTAAGTGGCGTGGCTCAGAGTTCCGCGGGTACTCGGGCTGGGCTGATGTTTAGCGGCGGACCTCCGGACTTTGGGCCGCTCACGAATATTCTCCCGCTCGTCCCCTGCCCTGCCGGGCTACAGATTGTTCAGTCCCTGCGGGACTCCAACTATTCCCCTACCTCCTCCGTGTCCTTATGAAGACGTTGAAGCGAGAGGAAATCTACGCCAACCAGTACGTGGATCTAGACCGCTTGCGGAGCAATGTGGAACAGTTTATCGAGATCTATTACAACCGGCAGCGATTGCACTCTTCGTTGGGCTACCGTTCTCCCGAGAGAATTCGAGCAACAAGCGCAAGATCGGGATGACACAGCGCGATATCAAGGTGTGACAATGGAATTTTGGAAAAACCCAGAGAAGACTTCGACACGGATACTGGGGAAGGGGATTCAAGTGCCATCCCCTTCCCCAGACCTCTTCCCCGGCTGAATAATGAACGTCACCAATAGCATGTGTGTCATTGAAAACTGTTTCATCAGAAGGGGTCATCCCAAGGGTTCATCCCATATATGGACTGAACCCCAAAAATGAGACACTCGGAAAAGGCACACTGGGCAGGGAAAGGAACTGCAAGTGGCAAAGAAACGAGTGGGGCGGTACCCAAAGGAATTCCGGCGGATGGCAGTGGAGCGGCTGAAGCAATGCGACAACATTGTGGCGCTGTCGCGGGA